>MDTB01100043.1_pt1 | contig 45914 bp, 34 predicted proteins | sample 811161 | NCBI WGS metagenome assembly MDTB01 (sample SAMN05326650, study PRJNA326480) | marine metagenome | isolation source: seawater | place: Mediterranean Sea | collected 2009 | reverse complement strand
CATAGACACAAACAAGATTTGCGAAATGTTAAATCAAATAACAAACCCAACAGAATACATAAACGCAATAACTAAACTACTGCCCTACCCAATAGGGAAAGTGAAACCTGCAGAATTTGATACTTCAGACATTGAACTAATAAGCATTCATTTTAATATGGAGAAGTTTGTCGAGTAGAAACCTCAACAATCGACTAAAAAAGAGAGGGAAATTCCAAATTAAGCACTCAACTTATTAACATCTATAAAGAAGCATTATTCTTCAAAACTGTTAAACACACTGTTAAACCAAATAAAAAAACCCTCGTAAATATTTGATTTACAAGGGTTTCTGTTTTTAAGTAGCGGTCTGGACGAGACTCGAACTCGCGACCCCATGCGTGACAGGCATGTATTCTAACCAACTGAACTACCAGACCGTCTCTAAAAAGAGTTGCAAAACTAATAGAATTTTTATTTTCTTAAAACATTTTTTGCCTTTTAAGCAAATAGGAAGTTAAAATTTTATCAAATCCATCATTTATATCAACTTCTAATAAATCAATTTTGTATTGCAAACATTTTAATTTTAACTTGTCAAAATGTGCTTTTGATGCAGTCGAGAACTCTTCTTTAACTTCAATAGGATTCAATTTTACTTCTTCATTGGTTTCTGAATCAATAAAACGGATTGGCTTGTTGCCAAAATCCAAATTTAGCTCTGTAATGGGCTCGCTTATATGAAAAAGAATTACTTCATGCTTATTGTATTTAAGGTGTTGCAAAGCGGAAAATAACTCTTCTAAATTTTTATCAGAATTATCCAACATGTCTGAAAACAGCATTACCAATGAGCGCTTGTGTATATTTTCTGCTATTTGATGTAGCGCATCAACAGTGAATGTTTTTTTTAGTCTTTCTTTCGCATTTAATTCCAATACTTTTTCCAATTCATGATATATCAAATTTTGATGCCTTAGTGTTGTTCTGCATGTAGTATGTACCTCAACTTCTTCAGCAAACATGCTAAGCCCAACTGAATCTCTTTGTCTTTTAAGTAGCTCCATTAAAACAGCAGTTGCATAAATAGAAAATAATAATTTATTAGGTTTTTCTAGGGATGCTTGCTTAAAATTAGGATAGTACATAGAAGAAGAAATATCCAGAATCATTTGGCATCTCAAATTGGTTTCTTCTTCATATTTTTTTACAAATAGTTTATCCGTTCTTCCGAATAATTTCCAATCGATATGACGAGTCGATTCTCCGCTATTGTAGAGCCTATGTTCTGCAAATTCAACTGAGAATCCATGATACGGACTTTTGTGCAAGCCTGTAATAAAACCTTCTACTACTTGCCTTGCGAAAAAAGGAAGGTTTAAGTTCTTATCAGATTCTTGTATGGATTTCATAAAAATAAAAAAAGGGCTTTATAGCCCTTTTATTAAATTAAAAAATGTACTTACATTTGAGCTTCTAGCTTTTCAATCATTTGGCTTTTTGGCACTACACCTACCATCTTATCTACCAATTCGCCATTTTTGAAAACGAGCAAAGTAGGAATGTTCCTAATGCCATAATTCTGAGGTATTTCAGAATTGTCATCTACATTCACTTTGCCTACTACTGCCTTACCTTCTAATTCTGTTGCTAATTCATCAATAATTGGACTAATTGTTCTGCATGGACCACACCATGTTGCCCAAAAATCAACCAACACGGGTTTATCCGAATCTAAAACAACTTCCTGAAAGTTTGCGTCTGTTATTTCTAATGCCATTTTTTATTTTTTCAATTGTTCTGCAAATCTATTTAATTCTATTTTATTTTTAATCCTACTTCAGTTATTTTTTCAATCTCTTGAATAAATGTTTTATCAATATTTATTTTTCTTTTTCTTGACAATAATTCAACAGCATATTTCTTTTGCTGATTATTCACTTGAATAATTAATGAATGTTTGCCACCATTTTTGTTTGTTGAGTCAGAGATTCTGTTTACAAAATCATCATTAATATCATTCAAATCCACAGCCAACACTACACTTCTTGGCTGCTTATCCAATAATTCAGAAAGTAGTTGAATATCTTGAATTCTGAATTCTAATTGCTCATCATTATAGGGGCGATTCTGTACTTTTCCTTTTATATAAAGCAACCAACCCTCTGTAAAGTACGATTTGAACTTTATGTAATCGTCACTGAAAATAAAAAACCTATTATTATCATGATAATCTTCCAGATACAAAACACCATAGGGTTTTCCATTTTTTGCCACTTTATGTTCACATTGGCTTACCACTCCAGCAAAAGCAACCTCTTTCCCTTTTATATTATCCAAATTTCTTAACTGAGATAATTCCCCGTTACAGAAATTATCAATCTCAAATTTATAGTCATCCAAAGGATGTCCTGAGATATAAATACCCACTACTTCTTTTTCTTTGGAAAGCATTTTCATGGTGTTCCAAGGATTTGTATTAGGAGCAATTGGAGCTTGTAAACTGGCCTCAGCAGTATCACCAAACATATCTACCTGATTGGAGTTCTGTTTATCTTGGACTTTGTTACCAAACTTTATCATTTGTTCAATAAAGGTCTGCTCTTTTGTGAGCTCAAAATATTGTGAGCGATAAAGCCCAAACAAATCAAATCCTCCAGCAATAGCAATGCCTTCTAAGGTTCTTTTGTTGGCTGAACGCAAATCCACCCTTTTTACAAAATCATCAAATGAGCGATAATGCCCATTTTCTTTTCGCTCATCTACTATGGCCTGAACAGCTCCTATTCCAACACCTTTTATAGCGCCTAAACCAAAGCGAATCTCTCCTTTATCATTTACAGCAAATTTGTAGAAACTTTCGTTCACATCAGGCCCTAATACTTTCAACCCCATTCTTTTGCATTCTTCCATATAAAGAGTAATGTCTTTTATGTCCTTCATATGATTAGTAAGGATTGCTGCCATCAGTTCAGCAGGGTAATGGGCTTTCAAATAGGCTGTTTGATAGGCAATAAGCGCATAGCAGGTAGAATGCGATTTGTTAAAGGCGTAAGAAGCAAAAGCTTCCCAATCGGTCCAAATTTTTGCTACTGTTTGTTCATCAAAACCATTTTCTTTACATCCAGAAAAGAATTTTGGTTTCAAATCTTCTAGAATAGACTTGATTTTTTTACCCATTCCTTTTCTAAGTAGATCTGCTTCCCCTTTTGTAAAATTGGCTAACTTTTGGGAAAGCAACATCACTTGCTCCTGATAAACTGTAATACCATAAGTGCCATCAAGGTATTCCTTCATTTCTGGCAAATCATACTCAATCTCTTCTTTGCCTTGTTTTCGTTTGATATAATTGGGAATATACTCCATTGGTCCTGGTCGGAAAAGCGCATTCATGGCAATTAAATCATCAAATTTATCTGGCTTCAAATGTTTAAGATGCGCACGCATACCATCAGATGCAAACTGAAAAATTCCTTTTGTTTCTGCTCTTTGGAATATTTCTAAAGTTTTTTCATCATCCAATGGAATAGTATCAATAACCAGATCTATATTACGCAAGGCTTTTAAGATTTTAACACAATCTTTTATTATGGTAAGGTTTCTAAGCCCTAGAAAATCCATTTTTAAAAGTCCTGCCTTTTCTACCACATCATTATCAAATTGGGTAACTAAAAGCTCAGAATCTTTCGCATTGGCGATAGGTATTAAATCCATCAAGGGCTTAGGAGTAATAATTACTCCACAAGCATGTGTACCTACATTTCTGATAGAACCCTCTAATTTTCTAGCTTGATTGATGGTTTCTGCTACCAAATCATCACCCTGAGCAAGCTCAATCAATGCTTTAGCATTCGCTAACTGATCTGATTTTATATTCTTTTTTAACTTTTTATCATCCCAAGAAAAAATCTTCTTTAGTGATGTGAAATCAGGAACTAACTTTGCTACTCTATCGGCCTCATGCAAAGGTAAGTTAAGCACTCTCGCAGTATCTCTAATAGCAGATTTTGCCGCCATAGATCCATAGGTAATGATTTGCGCGACATTCTCTTTCCCATATTTATTGACTACCCAATCGATAATTCTTCCCCTGCCATCATCATCAAAGTCAATATCAATATCTGGAAGGGATACCCTCTCAGGATTCAAAAATCGCTCAAAAAGTAAATCATATTTAAGGGGGTCAACATTTGTAATACCAGTACAATAGGCTACAATTGAACCAGCTGCTGAGCCTCTTCCAGGTCCAACTGAAACATTCATTTCCTTAGCTTGAGCAACAAAATCTTGTACAATTAGAAAATATCCAGGATAACCAGATTTAGCAATGGTTTCTAATTCAAGTTCAATTCTTTCTTCTATTTCATTTGTAATCTCCTTATACCTTTGTTTTGCTCCTTTATAGCTAAGGTGTTTCAAATAAATATTTTCTCCATCATTTAATTCTTCCTTTGTTAAATTGTCTAAGAATAAAGATGGGATGTCAAAAGCAGGCAAGAGCACTTTTGTTTTTAAAGAATAAGGCTTTATTTTATTTGTTAGATGTGCTATGTTTTCAATTGCTTCAGGAATGTCTGCAAATAATTCTTGCATTTGAGCGGAAGATTTGAAATAAAACTCATTGTTTGGAAATCCAAAACGGAAATCCCTTCCTTTTCCAATTTGAGTGGATTGCTGTTCGCCATCCTTCACGCAAAGCAAGATGTCATGTGCATTGGCATCTTCTTTATCTATATAATAAACATTATTTGAGGCAATTATTTTTACATCATACTTTTGGGCAAATTGCATTAAAACTTTGTTCACATGATGCTCTTCCTCTAAATTGTGTCGGCATATTTCAACATAAAAATCATCTCCAAAAGTTTCTTGCCACCATTTGAATTCTTCTTCTGCTTGCTTTTCGCCAACATTTAATATCAAATTTGGAATAGCGCCATATAAACTGCCCGTTAATGCAATTAAATCTTCTTTATATTTCAAGATTAAATCCTTATCAACCCTTGGTAAATAATAAAAGCCCTCTATGTAGGCCAAAGAGGATAATTTTGCAAGATTATGATAGCCATTTTTGTTTTTTGCTAAAAATGGGATTTGCGCACCATTGTCTTGAACCGATTTTTCTTGATGATTTTTACATACATTTAACTCGCATCCAATAATGGGTTTTAATTTTGTTTCTCCAGATTCGTTCCACCCTTCATTTATAGGGTGGTTAAATACTGCATTGGTAAATTTGAATGCAGAAAACATATTATTATGATCAGTAATGGCCACTGCCGACATTTTTTCATCTACTGCCTTTTCAACAAGTTTATCAATATTTGGTGTGGCTTGAAGAACAGAATACTGAGAATGCAAATGCAAATGAGAAAAAGCAGAATTTGATTGATTTTGAGTTGTTGTTATTTCTTCATGTGTTGCTTCTTCCTCTTGCTGGATTTCATCCTGATTTTCCAATGGCTTGTAAGGTTCATTATTTAAACCGATAAGCGCAAATGGCTTTTGATTTTTTTCTTGAAAATTTTGGAATTGCTCTGTACTTAGCCCTGCTTTTGAATAAGGGATTACCTCTAAGCGTAAAAGCTCTAAAAAACATCTTGCTGTTGCTTCCACATCTGCTGAGGCATTGTGTGCTTGTGCAAAAGCTTCTCCAAAAAGATGTTGGTGCAATTCTGTTAATGATGGCCATTTGAATTTCCCTCCTTTACCTCCAGGAATTTTACAAAAATCTGTAGCATCATCTTTGGTGTCAATTTTTGCAAATGATTGCAAAAGGTTAGGCATGTTTTTTCGCAAAAACTCACACCCAACTATATTGTTATCAAAGCCAATATTATGTCCTATAACAAACTTTACTTTTTCCAACTCCAGCATAAATATTTCCAGCACTTCAGATATGACTATACCCTCTTGCAAAGCTCTTTCGGTGGAAATGCCATGAATTTTTGATGCGTTAAAAGGGATATCAAAACCTTCTGGCTTAATGATGTAGTTTTTCACATCTACCAATTCCCCTTGGTCATCATGCACTTGCCAAGCCAATTGAACCAATCTTGGCCAATTCTCAAAATCAGTTAAAGGTGCTTTCCAATTTCGGGGAAGCCCTGTTGTTTCTGTGTCAAATATCAGGTACATCTTTTTTAAAATTTCTTTAGAAAAATTAGTATTGTAAATTTATAAAAACAAAAAAGTCAGCTAATTAATTTTAAGCTGACTTTTAAAGAAGTTAATAACTTTTTGATTTTATAAAAAAGCATTTTTTTTCATCCAATCATCATTAAACAGTTTTCCAACATATCTACTACCATGATCATGTAGTAAAACAACAACAATATCTTCAAAGTTAAGCTTATTTTTTAACTGATTAATTGCTGCAATAGCACTACCACATGAATATCCTGCAAAAATACCTTCTTCCTTTGCCAATCTTCTAGCCATAATTGCACCATCTTTATCTGTAACTTTTTCAAAATGATCAATTAAACTAAAATCTACATTTTTTGCAATTATATCCTCTCCTATTCCCTCAGTTATATATGGATATATTTCATTTCTGTCAAATTCTCCTGTTTCATGATATTTTTTGTAAACAGAACCATAACTATCAACACCCCATATTTTTATATTTGATTTTTTTTCTTTTAGAAATTTACCAATACCTGAAATGGTTCCGCCAGTACCAACCCCAACAATAAAATGAGTAATCTTTCCTTGGGTTTGTTCCCAAATCTCTGGTCCGGTTGATTCATAATGTGCTAAACTATTAGACAGATTATCATATTGATTCGGATAAAATGAATTAGGAATTTCTTTGTTTAATCTTTTAGCAACAGAATAATATGAATCTGGATGATCAGGATCTACATTTGTAGGACAAACATAGATTTTTGCTCCCATGGCTTTAAGAATATCAATCTTTTCTTTTGACTGCTTATCAGAAATTGTACAAATTAATTTATATCCTCTTTCAATACATACTAGTGCTAACCCCATACCTGTATTACCAGAAGTGCCCTCAATAATGGTTGCCCCTTTAGAAATAATACCGTTTTTTTCAGCATCTTCTATCATTTTTAATGCCATTCTATCTTTTGTTGAATGACCAGGATTAAAACTTTCAACTTTTGCTAATACTAAAGCATCTGTTTCTACAACGTTTTTAAGTTTTACTAATGGGGTGTTTCCTATCGTTTCTAATATATTATTGTAATATTTCATAAATGATTTTTGAGCTGCTAAACTACCAATTTCTAATCAAAACGAATTGCTTTTATAGGGGTGATTTTTGTAATTAAATAAGTAGGAATAATGAGGATAAATATGCAGATTGCAATCACTCCAAAGTTGAGCAATAGTACATCTGCAAGAGGTAAATGAATAGGTACAGATTTCATATAATAGGTAGAAGGATTTAAGCTCAAGATTTGGAATTTTTTTTGCAAAAAAGCCATGCTTAATCCTATCAAGTTTCCCCAGAATAATCCTTTAACAATAAGGTAAAATGCATTAAACAAAAACACCTTTCTGATACTCCAATTATTTTGCCCAATGGCTTTTAGTATCCCAATGAGTTTGGTACGTTCTAAAATCAGAATGAGTAGGGTAGTAGTGATATTGATAAGGGCAACAATTAGCATTAAAATAATGATGACATTTACATTAATATCTTGTAATTTGAGCCAATCAAATATTTGAGGATTGAGTTGTTTGATATTTTCTGCATTCAGATTAAATGGTACTTTTTCATAAAGTATTTTAGTTTGTTTATTTAATTCCTCAAAATTCTCAATTTTTATTTCGAATCCCCCAACAGAATCAGTGCCCCAACTGTTTAGCTGTTGTATATGTTTGATGTCCGCAAAAACATACAGATTGTCAAAATCCTCTAGCTCAGTAGTGTAGATTCCTTCAATTACAAATTTCCTAACCCTAGGTGGATCTTGTACAAAATACATAATAAGGTTTGCTCCCAATTTTAATTGCAATAAATCAGACATTCTCTTAGAAATCATCACTGCTGATGAAGTTAAACTATCATTATAAATCGGCACTTCACCTTCTTGCAAATTGCTTTCAAAAAAAGCAGGATCAAAATCAGTTCCCACTCCTTTCAGTACAACTCCATGAATCTGCTTTTTAGTTTTAATAATGCCTGCTTTAGTGGCAAATTGTTGAATGTGGGTGATCTCATCCTCTTGCTCAATGGAAGGGTAAAAATCCTGATGCTTAGCAATTGCTTTTGTTTCAAAGGAATTGTTATCAGAAAATGCAGTAATTTGAATATGAGCACCAAATCCTATAACTTTGTCAGCAATGTCCTTTTTGAATCCTTTTACAACCGCAATTGAAATGAGCATTACAGCAACAGAAAGTGCAATTGCTAAAATTGCTATACGAATTATGGGGCGAGAAAGACGATTATTTCCTTCCTTTGCAACTATTAATCGTTTTGCTATAAAGTATTCTACATTCATAAATTCAGATGGCTAAAATAACGCAATTTTTCCTTTTAATTTTCTACCTTTTACTTTTTAGTTGTCAAAAAGAAGGAAAATTAAAATTCGGAGCAGAAAGAACAAAAGCCTATCTTTCACTTCTAGATGGTAAAAGTATTGCTGTAGTTGGTAACCAAACTTCTATGATTGCAAATACACATTTAGTAGATAGTCTAATCCATTTAGGTGTAGATATTGCAAAAGTATTTTCTCCCGAACATGGTTTTAGAGGGAAGGCGGATGCAGGTGCAAAAATTGATGATGGAATAGATCGTAAAACAGGATTGCACATTGTTTCACTTTATGGGAAAAATAAAAAACCTACTAAAGAACAATTAGTAGGAATAGATATTTTACTTTTTGATATTCAAGATGTTGGAGCAAGGTTTTACACCTACATTTCTACACTGCATTATGTGATGCAGACAGCTGCAGAAAATAAAATAAAAGTTATTGTTTTAGATCGACCAAATCCTAATGGGCATTATGTAGATGGTCCAATTAGAGAAAAGGGTTTTGAAAGTTTTGTAGGCATACATGCTATACCGATTGTACATGGAATGACAATTGGAGAATACTCACAAATGATAAATGGTGAAGATTGGATTGCTACAAAATGTGATTTGACTGTAATAAAAATGGAAAACTATAGTAGAGAAATGCACTATGATTTACCCATAAAGCCTTCTCCAAACTTACCCAATTCTAGATCAGTAAACTTATATCCATCCCTTTGTCTTTTTGAAGGAACCACTGTAAGTGTAGGCAGAGGAACCGATTATCCTTTTCAACATTTTGGCGCACCTTATTTAGAAAGTAATTATTCATTTACGCCAAAGAGTGGTGAAGGAAGCAAATATCCAAAACACGAAAACCTAGTATGTTATGGGACGGATTTACGCTTTAAAGAAGACTACTTAATGGCTATTAACTTAAATTGGCTCATAGCAGCTTACAAGCAATGTCCTAATCAAGATAAATTCTTCAATAAATTTTTTGATAAATTATCCGGAACAGATCAACTCAGAAAACAAATAATTGCAGGAAAATCTGTAACAGAAATTAAAGCCAGTTGGAAAAAGGATTTGGATGAGTTTATGGAAATTCGTGAGCAGTATTTACTTTACTAAATTCAACAATTTATTTGATGTTCTCCAATTTCTAGTTGTAGCCTTTACTTCTAGTTTCGCTTTTTTAAAACCGCTTAAAGAAAACCACTATTTTCCTTGTGTTTTTTTAATACTCGCTCTATATGTTGAGCCAAGTCCATTATAAAGTTCTTCCAGGATATGTTTTAAGGGCTGATTCTAAGCAATCAATTGCTTTTTGCAAGGATTTCTTATTCAGCACATAAGCTATTCTAACTTGATTGGTTCCCGTATTAGGAGTTGAGTAGAATCCAGCTGCAGGAGCAACCATAATCGTTTCTCCATTTAAATCAAAGTCTTCCAATAACCATTGAGCAAATTTATCTGCATCATCTACAGGAAGCTGAGCAATTGTATAAAATGCTCCTTTTGGGTTAGGACAAATTACTCCTTCAATTTTGTTTAAACCATCAATAAGCAAATCTCTTCTACTTACATATTCCTTACTAACTTCATTAAAATACGAAAAAGGTGTACATAAAGCAGCCTCTCCTGCAATCTGTCCAAAAGTAGGAGGAGATAGTCTTGCTTGCGCAAACTTTAAAGCAGTAGACATTACCTCTTTATTTTTACTTACAATGCATCCAATCCTAATACCACACATACTATATCTTTTAGAAGTAGAGTCAATTACAATAGCATTGTTTTCCAATCCTTCTAAATTTAATACAGAATAGTGCTTATTTCCATCATAAGCAAATTCTCTATACACTTCATCTGCAAATAGAAATAAGTCATGCTTAATCACAATATCTCTTAGCGTCTCTAACTCTTCTTTAGAATATAAATAACCAGTAGGATTACCAGGATTACAAATTAGAATCGCCTTAGTTTTTGGCGTAATTAGTTCTTCAAATTCTTTAATTGCAGGTAGCGCAAATCCATCATTAATAGAAGTCGTAATTGGTTTTACCTTTACTCCTGCAGAAATTGAAAATCCGTTATAGTTCGCATAAAAAGGCTCAGGAATTATTATCTCATCCTTAGCATCCAAACAGGAATTAAGAGCAAATAAAAGTGCTTCCGAACCTCCTGTTGTTACCATTAAATCTTCATGAGAAACATCTATACCTAAATCCTGATAGTAATATGCCAAGCCTTTTCTATAACTTTCTACTCCTGCAGAGTGAGAATATTCCACAACTTTATCAGAAAAATTACGAATAGCTTTTAAAGCCACATCTGGCGTTTCAATATCTGGCTGACCAATATTTAGATGGTAAACTTTTTTCCCTTCCTTTTTCGCTTGCTCTGCAAAAGGTACCAATTTCCTAATTGGCGATTCTGGCATTGCATTTCCTTTATTTGAAATTTTAGGCATATTTAATTGGTATAAAAAAACACCCTCTAAATAAGGGTGCTAATGTCGTAATTATTTTTTTTGAATTATATTATTTTTTCTCTAAAGGAGCTCCCTCATTTTTTTTCTCAGGAGTTTGCATATCTTTAGGAGGAGCACTTACCTCTCCTTTTATTGTTAAAATAGTAGGCTTCTTACTAGCATTAGTAGTTAGTGTAATGGTCTTTGTAAACTTACCCACCCTATTAGTTGCATACTTAACCTTAATCTCTCCACTTTCTCCTGGCTGGATCTCACCTTTTGGATAGTCTGGAACTGTACATCCACAACTTGCTTTAGCATTCTTAATAATTAAAGGTTCTGTTCCAGTATTTGTAAATTTAAATTTTCTATTTCCATCAGAGTTGTGCTCAATTAGACCATAATCAACTACTTTTGATTCAAAATCAATAACAGCATCTGACTGTTTTTCTTCTTTAGACACCTGCTTAACTTCTTCTGTGCCAATCACTGGATCTGCTTTTTTTACTTCTGTTTGTGCAAAAATGCTAGAACTAATAAAAAGAGTGCTTAAAATTAAAATTCTATTCTTCATTATTTGATATTTTTAAGTTTTTCTAAAGGTTTTGAATAAATTAAACAAACGACAAAATTAAGAATTTATTTTTCTTGTCCAAATCAGTAATTGAATTAAGTTTTGATTTCTTAGTTTTGCAGATTGATGGAAATTTCAAAAAAATATAATCCTGAAGTAGCTGCAGAAAAATGGTACAATCATTGGATTGAGAAGGAGTATTTTCATTCTACTCCAGATAAAAGACAAGCTTTTACAATTGTAATTCCTCCACCAAATGTTACTGGAGTACTTCACATGGGGCATATGCTGAATAATACCTTGCAAGATGTACTAATAAGAAGAGCCAGAATGATGGATTATAATACATGTTGGGTTCCTGGCACTGATCATGCATCTATTGCAACAGAAGCTAAGGTAGTTCAAAAACTTGCATCAGAAGGGATACAAAAATCAGATTTAACTAGGGAAGAATTTCTTTCTCATGCCTTTGAGTGGAAAAATAAACATGGAGGAATCATTCTGGAACAATTAAAAAAACTAGGAGCTTCTTGTGATTGGAAAAGAACTAAATTCACCATGGATGATGATATGAGTGAGTCTGTTATTCAAGTATTTGTGGATTTATACAACAAAGGACTTATTTACAGAGGAGTGAGAATGGTAAATTGGGACCCTTCTGCACAAACTGCTTTATCAGATGAGGAAGTTATACACAAGGAAGTACATTCAAAATTGTTTCATATATCCTACAATATTGAAGGGTCAGATGAAAAAATAAATATTGCTACAACAAGGCCTGAAACACTTCTTGGGGACTCTGCTATTTGTGTGAATCCTAATGATCTAAGATATACTCATTTAAAAAATAAAAAAGCAATTATTCCATTAGTAAACAGAGTGATTCCTATCATCTTTGATGAATATGTTGATATGGAATTTGGGACCGGAGCGCTTAAAATAACTCCTGCTCATGATATTAACGATTATCAATTAGGAGACAAACACAATTTAAAAACTATCAACATTTTAAATGATGATGGAACACTAAATAAAAACGCACAATTATATGTTGGAAAAGATAGATTTGAAGTTAGAAAGCAAATAGCTAATGACTTAGAGAAAGGTGGATATTTAGTTAAAACTGAAGACTATCAAAATAAAGTCGGATTTTCAGAAAGAACTGATGCTGTGATTGAACCAAAACTTTCCATGCAATGGTTTTGTAAAATGGGAGAGTTCTCAAAACCTGCTTTAGCACATGTAATGAATGATGATATTCAGTTTCATCCAACAAAGTTTAAAAACACCTACCGACACTGGATAGAGAACATCAAAGATTGGTGTGTTTCTCGCCAACTTTGGTGGGGACAACAAATTCCTGCTTTTTATTATGAAGGAAATAAATTTGTTGTTGCAAAAACAAAAGAAGAAGCCCTTGTTTTAGCACAAAAAGAAAATTCAAATATTACTATTTCTGATTTAAGACAAGATGAAGATGTGTTGGACACTTGGTTCTCTTCTTGGTTATGGCCAATTTCAGTTTTTGATGGAATCAGAAATCCTGATAATGAAGAAATAAACTATTATTACCCTACTAATGATTTAGTTACCGCTCCAGAAATTTTATTCTTTTGGGTGGCTCGTATGATTATGGCAGGATACGAATACCAAGGAGATTTACCTTTTAAAAATGTGTATCTGACAGGAATTGTAAGAGACAAACAAGGGAGAAAGATGAGTAAATCTCTGGGGAATTCACCAGACCCTATCAAATTAATGGAAAAATATGGAGCAGATGGTGTAAGAGTTGGTATGTTATTATGCTCTCCTGCAGGAAATGATTTACCTTTTGACGAAAGCTTGTGTGAACAAGGAAGAAATTTCTCCAACAAAATTTGGAATGCATTTAGATTGATAAAAGGTTGGGAAGTAAGAGATGTTCCTCAGCCAGATTCGGCAAAACAGGCAATTATTTGGTTTGAAAATAAGATAAATAAAACTATCTTGGAGATAGATGAATCCTACTCTAAATACAGGATTTCAGAAGCTCTGATGAGTACTTATAAACTAGTCTGGGATGATTTTTGCTCTTGGTATCTAGAAATTATAAAACCAAATTACGGAAGCCCTATTGATACCATCACCTACAACAAAACTATTGAACAACTTGAAAAGGTATTAAAACTTCTACACCCTTTTATGCCCTTTTTATCAGAAGAGATTTGGCACTTGATAGATGATAGAACAAATGATATTATTGTTGCAGATTGGCCAAAAGTAGAAAAAGTGGAAGAAATATTATTGGATGACTTTGATATAGTTGCTGAGGCTGTTTCATCAATAAGAAATTTCAGAAAACAAAAGCAAATCCCAAACAAAGAACAACTTTCATTGCTAGTAAAGGAAAACAAAAAGTTGTATAGAAATATGGACCCCATCATTTGCAAATTGGGGAATGTAGACAGCATTGAATATGTTAGCGAAAAGCCAAGTAAAGCCTACTCTTTCATGGTGAAGGCAAACGAATATTTTATTCCTTTATTTGAAAGTATAAATGTCGAAGCTGAGCTAGAAAAATTGCAAAAAGAATTGAACTATACCAAAGGGTTCTTAAAGTCAGTAGAAGTTAAGCTTTCTAATGAAAAATTTGTGCAAAATGCTCCACAACCACTTGTTGATAAGGAGAAAAAGAAGCAAGCAGATGCAAAAGCAAAAATTGAGATTTTAGTAGATAAAATTGCTGCTTTATCTGATGCTTAGAAATATTCTATTTTTATTTATTATTTTTAGTACACTTTCTGTTTTTGCAACCAATTCTACAGAAACAGACGGCATAAAAGGAAACTTTGATTTAGGACTGAATTATTCGCAAAATGTAGACAAAACCCTACAATTCAATAATGTGTTTTTGTTGCTTTACAAAAAGGGGAACTCAAATTTTAGCTTAGGAAATAACATCTCATTCATTAGTAAAACAGGCGAAGATGAGTTGTTAAACAAAGGCACACAAGACTTTAAATATTCCCATAAAAGCAAAAAATTGGGAGCAGATTTTAGCTTGCAACATCTGTATGATATAAGCAGAAGTATACAAAAAAGATGGGCGTGTGGATTAGGAATTTCTTATGCTTTTTTGCAAGATGATATCAAAAAATTAGGGGTTGGTCTTTCAGGGATAAAAGAAAAAGAAATACCAATAGAAGGAGAAGGTAAAATCCAAAATAGAATAAGTGCCAACCTAGATTTCAGTTACAAAATCAATAAAAATGTGGAAATTGTTGGAGCAAACCATTACCAGCCCACTATAGAAAAAATAGGGGATTTTAGAATGAAAAGTATGTTGACTTTAAGGGTAGTGATAAGCCCTTATTTTTTGCTTAGCATCAACAATACATTTAATTATGACAGCTTTCCTGCTGAGGGAATCCCAGAAACAGATTACCAACTGATTAATAGTATTTCTTATACTTTTTAGTGTTTAATAGTAGGCGCTGTCACTCCACAACTATTTTTTTCTCTACTGTACCATCATCATAAAGTAAAAATAGGAGTTGCTTTTGCTTGTTTGGAGCAGTAGTTCTACCTAAAATATCTGTAATTCCTAAAAGCTTTTTGCTTATAGTGTTTTCCAAAATAGTAAGCGGAAAATTATCAAAAATAATGGAAACTGTATCAGAATTGCAGCTATTATCATCTGTAACAATCAGCCAAAAATTACCATTTTGAGTTGGCGTAATGCTAGCGGTAATTTCCCCAGTATTCCACAAATAAGTATAGTTTGGAGTACCTCCACTTACAAGAGCATCTAAATCATTTGCATTTTGCATTATTTGAGCAGTAAGCGGATTAGGTTCAATTACCATACTGGAAAGCGATAGCATGCAGCCATTACCATCTGTAATACTGTAATTATAAGTTCCAGCACAAAGTGCATTAGGATTAACCCCATTCCAATTTTGCATATAATTAGGCGTTCCTCCACTAATGGAAAGCGATATACTACCATTACAATCGTCAAAGCAACTTACATCCGTAATACTGCTAACTGCACTAAGAGCTTGAGGTGATGTTAAATTGAGTATAGTAGTAGTTAAGCAGGTATTAATATCCATTATAACTAAATTATAATTTCCTGCAGTAAGATTAAAAAATTGGTTACTGTTTTGAAAGCTCACACCATTATCAATAGAATATTGAAAAGGGCTTTTCCCTCCTGAGATTACATTTAAACTAATTGTACCATCAGTGTTTCCATTGCATGAAATGTTCGTGCTCCCAGCACTAAATACCATGGAATCATGTTGCACAATCAAAATACTATCTATAATGTTACAGCCATTGGTGTCACTGATATCAATAAAAAACAAACCCGCAGCAAGTGAAGTGCTTTGAGTTGTGGCGCTATTGCTCCAATTGTAATAATATGGTGCAACTCCTCCATAAGTATAAGCAGTAGCAATAGTCGTGCCTCCATAACAAAGTATAGTATCAGCAGAAAGAGTAGCTGACATTGCAGGGGGATCTATAATACTCAGCATAGCATTTGCAGTACAATTATTAGTGTCAGTAAGGAATAAATTATAATCTCCACTACACAGATTGTTAATGAATTGCCCATTCGAAATTAGGTTTCCATTATTGTACCAACTTAGTAGATAAGGTGGTGTGCCTCCGCTAATGTTTGCAAAAGCACTTCCATCACAATCTCCATGACAAAGCACATCAGTAATAGTTAAATTAAGATTGATAGTATTGGGTTGAGCAATAATAACAGTATCAAAAACAGTGCAATTATTATTACTGATCACAATAGGGTAAGTGCCTGCAAAAAGCGCATTAGGATTTGACCCTCCCCAATCCACATTATATGGCGGTTGCCCTCCAATAACTTGAACAGTAGCTGACCCATCACTAGCTCCATTGCAACTTACATCAGTTGTGCTCACAGATACATTAATAAAACAAGGAGGGTACAAAATAGCATCCAGCACATTCATCACGCCATTGGTAAGTGTGACTTGAAGGGTATCTGAGATATAGCCATTTTTTGAAAAAACAACCAAATAGGTTCCGGAATCCAAAACTGCAGTCTGATAATCGCCAACTATATTTGTTTGTGTAGAGGTTGTTGTACTTAAAAGTGTAATATTTACTGAGCCAATATTATTTCCATTAGTACCATCTGTTACATTGCCCATCAAATAACAAGCTTGCTGAAAATCCCTTCCATAAATATACAGGATACCCTTTCCATTATCACTATCTCTATCAGATGAAATAATGTTTCCAGAAGAAAGAAAAGGATAAGTACCCCAACAACCATTAAAGCCATTTCCGCTTCCAGCATAAGAATCGTAATAGGCCACTTGAATCATGTGGTTAGGATGCGTAATATCATGTACTGTTGTTCCGTCTCTATAATAGGATGTGATTAAAAAATTCCCATCTACATGTGTATTGTGCGGTATGGAATTAGAGCCAGGATTTGATTGAATTCTATCAACTTCTTGAATATTGGTTAAATCCGAAATATTGTAAGCAGCCAAATAAGCATCCGATTGTTCGTCAGTGGTAAAAACAAAATTACCATCATCAGAAACCCAAGCATTATGCGTAAAAGAATTTGGTGTAGTAGTGCTTCCCATTGTTATTGGATTTGCTTTATCGCTTACATCTACCACATACATCTTGCCTTCATAAATACAGCCGACATACATGGTATCTCCTCTAGCCATTCCATCATGAATATAATAATTATCCCATTCACCCAAATAAACTGGATTTGTTGGGTTTGCATTAACATCTAAGAAAATTGCGCCTCTATTTGCAGCAGGAGTACCATTGTTTTTTGCTCCAAAAATATAGGCAATGCCATTTTCGTCTATATAAATATTATGGGCTGAAGTAAAGCTAATACTTGCCCCTGTTGTAGGATTAGTAAATTGGGTGACATGCCAATAAGTATTTCCGCTCATATCTGATAAATCGACAATGAGTAAGCCAGCATTGGCCTCAGTAGTGATGTAGGCGTAATTTCCCCATGATTTTATATCTCTCCAAGTAGAATTTAAATCAGAAATATAAAACTCCTCGTAAGCGGTTGCGGGATTGCTGATATTCACACATGAAAAGCCATTCATTAATCCAACAAGCGCATATTCATTGCCTGTTGAATCTTCCCAGCCCCAAATATCAGAACAATTGGTTGTAGGATAGCTATAAGAACCTAAAAGGCTCATATTCAAACTGCTTTGCGCAAAAACAAAAAATGGAATTAGCGTAAATAATGTTAATAATTTGGCTTTCATGAATTATTGGGTTTTTTGTTTGTGTAAAAATACTAAAAAATGCCGATTCTACTTTATTTCTTTAATTTTCAACATATTATCATACTACTTTTTGAAGTTAAAGAAGTAATAATGCAACATGCAAAATCTAATGGCTACAAACTAACAACTATAAACTAATTGTATCTTTGCAGTATGCGATTATTGCTTTATCCATTTTCCTTTTTGTATGCCATAATAACTAATATCAGAAATTTATTTTTTGATATAGGTATTATTACGACTAAAAAATATGATATTCCAATTATTTGTGTTGGGAATCTTTCATCAGGAGGCACAGGAAAAACACCTCTTACCGATTATCTGCTTACCTTATTAAGTAATCGGAAAGTTGCTGTTTTAAGTAGAGGGTATGGAAGAAAAACAAAAGGGTTTAAGGTAGTAGAAACTGAAAGTAAAGCAAAACTTGTTGGAGATGAGCCGCTTTTGCTCAAACAACACCATCCAAACAATTTGGTAATTGTTGATAAAAGCAGAACAAGAGCCATTGAGAGAATCATGAGAAATCATCCTGAAATTGAAATCATAATAATGGATGATGGCTTTCAACACAGAAAAGTAAAAGCAGGATTGAATATTTTAATTACGGACTATCACTTACCTTACTATAAAGATTATTTATTGCCTATAGGTACTTTGCGTGAGAGCAAAAAATCAAGTGAAAGAGCAGATATTATTATGGTGAGTAAGGCACCAAAAGATTTGAATCCTACTGAGAAAAAAGGAATAATGCAGCAATTGGGTATTTTCATTACACAAAGGGGCTATTTCAGTAATATTATCTACAAGAAGTGGAAGCACTTTACAAATAATACTGAATTAATTAATGAGGAAATATACAGCATCACGCTTGTTAGCGGAATTGCTAACCCAAACCCATTAATCAGTAAGTTGGAGCAAGATGGACATAAAATTACACTGATGCAGTTTGCAGATCATCACAACTATACAAAAAGCGATATAAAAGCAATATTAAAGCAATACAATCAGCATAAATGTGTCAAAAAACTTATCTTGACCACCGAAAAAGATGCAGTAAAATTAAAGGCTTTTGAAAGTGAATTTGAAGATGTAGACCTTTATATTGCTCCTATTCAAACTGAGATAGTGGAAAAAGAAAATTTTGAAAAACAAATACTAAACTATGTTAGCACAAATACAACAAACTGCTAGTTTTTTAAAAGAAAAAACAAATACATCAGCTGATGTCGGAATCATTTTAGGAACAGGTTTGGGCGGATTGGTTGAGGAAATTGACATCAAACATTCCATTTCTTATGAGGATATACCTAATTTTCCAATTTCTACTGTAGAAGGACATTCTGGCAGATTAATATTTGGTAATTTGGGTGGAAAATCAGTAGTAGCAATGCAAGGCCGTTTTCATTATTACGAAGGCTATTCTGCTGAAAAAATTACTTTCCCAGTAAGGGTAATGAAGTTTTTGGGCATCAAAAATTTGATAGTTTCCAATGCTAGTGGTGGTGTAAACCCAGATTATGAAATTGGCGATTTGATGACACTGAAAGACCATATCAACCTTATACCAAACCCTTTAATTGGACAGAATGAAAAGAAGCTTGGTCCAAGATTTCCTGATATGAGTGAGCCCTATTGTCCTAAAATGATTGCAATAGCAGAGCAAATTGCTACTGAAAATAATATCAAATTGCAGCAAGGAGTATATGTAGGTGTAACAGGACCAACATTAGAAACTCCATCTGAGTATTTTTATTTCAGAAAAATTGGTGGAGACACGGTAGGTATGTCGACTGTTCCGGAAGTAGTGGTGGCCCGACATATGGACATTCCTTGCTTTGCGATTTCTGTAATTACCGATTTAGGCGTTCCGGGTAAAATTAAAAAAGTAACCCATGAAGATGTTCAAGCCGTAGCTGAAGTTACAGAACCTAAACTCACTTTAATTATTAAAAAATTAATTTCATCTATTTAAATATGAAAAAAATAATCATTCTCACATTTATTAATGTCGTTGTTATTACATTATCTTTTGCTCAAACTTTTCCTTCTTGGCAACTATATCTAATAGATAATTGGCAAGATACTACTTTAACACCATCATGGCAATACGATAATACATATAATGAGATTTGGGGAGTGCAAATAAACGGAGTAGAGATTGCTATAATCGGATCTACTGCAGGTACCCATTTTTTTGACGTTACAATTCCTTCTGGAGTAAACCAAGTAGATTTTGTAGCCGGAGCTTATACTGGAAGTGGTGTAATACATAGAGACTATCACGATTATAATGGCTACTTGTATGCAGTTTGTGATGAAGGAAATAATAGTACTTTACAAATTATTGACATGACTAACTTACCTAATTCAGTAAGTGTAGTTTATGATTCAAATTTACTTTTTACCAAATCGCATAATATTTTTATTGATACGGCTACTGCAAAATTATACGTATGCGCAGTCAAACATACTAATCCAAATAATTTTTCTTCTGCTATGGAAATTTACTCTTTAGCAGACCCTTTAAACCCTTCTCTATTATACACCTATAATGATGTAGGACATGTGCATGATGCTTATGTTAGAAATGATACTGCCTATCTTAATTGTGGTAATGATGGTTTCCGGATTGTAGACTTTCATTATCTTGACTTAACAGGAGGTATGGCTCCAATTGAATTAGCATCCTTAACCTCTTATCCAGATGCAGGATATAACCATTCTGGCTGGTTAAATAATGACGGAACAGTCTATGCTATGTTAGATGAGAATCATGGTTACGATATAAAACTTTTAGATGTTAGTAATTTTAACAATATCACTATTCTTTCTACATTTAACTCAGGAATAAATCCTAATTCTATGGCACATAATGCAATTATTAAACATAATCTATTATTTGTTTCATATTATCATGATGGATTAAGAGTGTTTAATATTGCTGACCCCACAAACCCTTTTGAAACATTATATTACGATACATATCTGCCAAATAATCATTCCTCATATAAAGGGGCGTGGGGCGTATACCCTTTTTGGAATAAACAAAATCATACTTTCTCAAGTATTTTAGTTTCCGATATGCAAACAGGTCTTTATGTGTTTAGCGGATCATTCCCTTTAAGCATAAATGATTTAGAGAAAGAGCCAAACTCAATCTTCCCAAATCCTGCAACAAATGGGTTCAATACCACTAATAAAGATGCAACCAATATAATCCTTTATGACATATTTGGAAAAAAAGTACTCGATAAAAATCTTCCAAATAATAAAGTCTCAAGACGAAATATAGCAAATGGATTGTATTTTTATAACTTGAAAAATAAGCAGGAAATTATTGAAAACGGAAAAATTATTTTTGAGTAGATGAGTGTAAAAAATGAATATGAAGCAGTAATTGGTTTGGAAGTGCATGCGCAACTTTTAACCAAAACCAAAGCCTACTCCTCTGATGAAAATATCTATGGCGCTACACCTAATACAAAAACTTCAGTTATCAGTTTAGGGCATCCTGGAACGCTTCCTAGAGCAAATAGAAAAGTAATTGAGTGTGCTGTAAAGCTGGGGCTTGCAGTAGGCGCTAAAATAAGAGAGCGGAATGAATATGCTAGAAAAAATTATTTTTATGCTGACTTGCCAAAAGGCTATCAAATTACCCAAGATACTACTCCAATCTGCAATGGTGGAAGTATAGAGATTAAAAATGATAATGGAGACACAAAACAGATAAATATAACGCGTATTCACATGGAGGAAGATGCAGGAAAAAGCATCCATGATTTAGATCCTTTCAATACGCTTGTGGATTTGAATCGAGCAGGCGTTCCGCTTTTGGAAATTGTATCTGAACCCGATATTCGCTCTGCCAATGAGGCTTATAATTACATCAGTGAAATAAGAAAATTAGTACGCTATTTAGAAATATGTGATGGTAATATGGAAGAAGGAAGCCTAAGATGTGATGCTAATATTTCTGTAAGAAAAAAAGGAGCAGAAACATTTGGTACAAAGGTAGAAGTGAAAAACATGAATTCTACCAGAAATGTAAAACGCGCCATTGAATTTGAAATTAGTAGACAGATTGAATTGCTTGAAATTAGAGAGGAAATAAAACATGAAACCAGAAGCTTTAATGCTGCCAATAACTCTACCATTTCGATGCGACACAAAGAGCAAGCAAATGATTATAGGTATTTTCCAGAACCAGATTTGCAACCTGTTTTAGTTACTGAAGATTATATTGAAAAAGTAAAACAAACGCTTCCTGCTCTTCCAAAAGCACTATTTCTAAAATTTACAAAAGAATTCGGCTTGTCGGAATATGATGCAAATATTCTAGTAGATGAAAAAGAAATTGCGCTTTACTTTGATAATTTGTGTAAGCTTACAACAAACTATAAAGCGGCTGCTAATTTTGTAAATGGCAGTGTAAAATCTTACCTAAATGAAAGCGCAACCGCAATTAATGATTTTAACATATGCCCTGAACGTTTAGCAGAACTTATTGCGCTAATTGATGATGGAAAAATTAGCAATTCTGTTGCTACAGCAAAAATATTTCCTACAATGCTTGATAATGAATTATCGGCTGAAGATATCGCAACAAAAAATAATTGGATACAAGAATGCGACAGCTCAGCGCTGGAGGATTTTGTAGATACTGCCATTGCAAAATATCCTGAGAAAGTACTAGAATACAAAGACGGAAAAAAAGGATTAATTGGATTGTTTATGGGGGAAGTGATGAAACTTTCAAAAGGAAAAGCTGATCCTAAAATATGCAATCAATTGCTAAGAAAAAAACTGGATAATTAATGCCAAGAACTAAATTATATTTCGCTTCTGATTTCCATTTAGGTGTACCAACTCATGCCAAAAGTTTGGAAAGAGAAAAGCGAATTATCGCTTGGCTTGATAGCATAAAAGAAGATGCGAAAAGCATTTATCTATTGGGCGATATTTTCGATTTCTGGTTTGAGTACAAAACAGTTGTACCAAAAGGTTATGTGCGTATTTTAGCGAAATTGGCTAAGCTAGTAGATGATGGAATTAAAATCAACATAATAAAAGGAAATCATGATTTGTGGATGTATGATTATTTTCCGAAAGAAATAGGAGTAAATATTTTGGAAGACAAAACCATTTTAAAGGAGAATGGGAAACAAATTTTCTTGGCCCATGGAGATGGTTTAGGCCCTGGAGATTTAGGCTATAAACTGATAAAAAAAGTATTTGAAAGTAGCATTTGTCAATGGCTCTTTGCTCGATTACATCCTAATTTTGGTATTGGGATCGCGCAATTTTGGTCTAAGAAAAGTAGAATTGGGAATCAAGAAAAACCAGATCCTTTTTTAGGAGAAGAAAAAGAATGGCTAGTAAGCTACTGCAAAAGAAAAAAAAATGAAATCAATATAGATTATTTTGTTTTCGGACATAGGCATTTACCTCTAGAAATTACTATTGATGAAAAAACCAAATACATCAATATAGGAGATTGGATTCATCATAACTCTTATGCGGTTTTTGATGAGGGGGAACTAACACTTCAATATTTTAAATAAAAAAGCCGAGCAAATGCCCGGCTTTTAATATTTACATCAATAATTAAATTTTATCTAAACAATATAATTTTATCAGTTAACATTGTTTTACCTTCCGCGTAAACACTGATAAAATAGATTCCATTTTCCAATCCGGTAAGATCAGCTTCTATAGCTTGTTGCTTACTTATTATAGCACCATCAAAAAGTAATCTAACTTCTGATCCTAGAATATTCATAACCTTTAATTGAACATGCTTATCTGCCATATTTTTCACAAGAACATTTGTATTCCCACTTGTAGGGTTAGGATATATAGCCAGTTTTGCAGATTGATCTAAAGCTTGAATCAGCGAAGTTTCTTCCCCTATAAGAATATTATCAATGTAGAAGTTGTTTGAAGAGCCATTAGTTACATGCTCAAATCTGAAACGAATATTGTCATCCTTTAATGCATTCGCCCCATTTCTATCAAACATAATGCTGTCATTCCACTCATCTGCTCTAGGAGTAAAAGGACTGTCATATAATCCAGCATTTGCCACATCTAAATAAGATAGCGAACCTAAAAGTGTCCATCCTTCTCCACAATCATTTGAAAAATATACATTCAATTCATTTACAGGGCTACTATTAGAAGCAGCTCCACTCCAAGCGAATTTAATAGCAGGATTAGAAAAAGAACTCAAATCATAAGCTGCAGAAATTAAAGAAGCGTTACCCAATATGCTTCCATTTTTAGCAGGCATCCTTACAGATGCATTCCCATCATAAGCAACTCCATCAACATGCTCCCAACCCTTATCGGCAAAAGAGGTAAAATCCCAAATATTTGATTCATGATCATTATCACTTATTACCCAATCAGCATTCAAATTAGAAGCGTTCTCAAAACTATAAGTATATGAGGAAGCATTATTAATTGCAGTTGTCGGCAGTACAGTAATGAAATCTTCATGTAAAGTTGTAGATGTACATGTGTTATTATAATAAGCTACATAAATTTTTTCTTCAACCTCTCCTCTATAAAAAACAGTAAAATGCAATCCCCAGTACAAACCTAAGCTATCAATTACATGAGGAGTGATGTTTGTTGCGCCAATTGCAATTAACTCATCTTGTTTTCCTTGCACAATTTTAGTTGAAATAATTGAATCGAAAGAAAAAGCATTTGTCAAATCCAAATCAGCAAGATTATATGCTCTAGACTCTGTTGTTTCATCATAAGAAACAACCAATGAAACATCATAACTTCCAGGAGATGAAAAAGCATATAATGAATTGTCATCATTAGCGCCTCCTGAAGTGAATGTACCACTGCCATTATCACCCAAATCCCAACTCATTGAATTAATATTTCCGGCAAAAACAGAAGCTTTATTTGATTTTAACCAAATATTTTCGCCCAAACAAATGGATTCAAAAGCATTGCCAAATCCATCTGTAAAGTTTGCACTTTTTGTACAAGTTGGCGCAACAAATCCATCAGATGTACCAGTTGATTGAATATTGTCATTCGACCAAATATATCTTCTAGATCCGTACTCAGTTGTATCTATAACAATAGTGGTGTCTATAGTGGTAGTAGTGTCTAAAACAATAGTGTCTATAATTGTAGTAGTAGTCAGTTCTCCTACTAAAGTTTGATTCATTATTTCTACTTGTCCTTTTGAGAACATGGTGCAATAATCGTCATTAGTATAATCCATATAGTTCATAAACATCTCGCCAGCAGGATTTAACGAATCGGCTAAACAACCATAAAATATTCCTGAAGGAAGACCAACATGCCAAGGGAATTTTGAAGGAGTAGGACTATCAGGATCTGCTCCTGGGTCAGTGGTAAAGCCGTTTGAAGTGTGCTGTGGTGGCGTATCAAACACCCCATCATCTCCACAGGAACCTGAACTACAATCCCATGTGTGACACAAACCTAACCAATGACCTACTTCATGTGTTAGTGTAGTTGATTGTGGATCATTCATCTCACTATATCTAATAACAATTCCATCAGTAGACATTCTACCACCAGGGAATTGAGCATAACCTAATGTAATTCCGCCATCACTAGAAGAAATGTTTCTAACTACCCAAATATTTAAATACTCATAAGCATTCCAGTAGCTTAATGTTTTGATTCTATTTCTAGGAGTAACTCCATTTGTGAAGTCTGACTTAACCCTAACAATCCCGTTTGTAGGTTGTGGAGCGCAGGTGTCACATCTAGGTGCTAGCCTTGCCAATCGAAACTCAACATTTGCCTCACCCCTTAGAGCAGCAAAAACATCTGGTGTTTTTGGGAATTGACCTTGGAACATTTGTAAAAACTTATCGGATTGCCCATTGATGTTCTTATTAAGCGCATCAAGTGCGTTTTGAACATCAGACTCTGAAATGTTTTCTGCACTGTTTACTGCTTCATATATTACATGTACAACTACAGGAATAATCTTTTTACCTTCAGTTGTTTTAGCACTTTCAACTTTTTGTAGAAAATCCTTGTTTACTTTTTCTAGTTCAGCATCTAATTGCTCTAAATTTTTATAAAACTCAGGGTATTTATTCATATCATCTGCCAAATACCCTTTGTAAGAGCCACATTTTTCTTGAGAAAAACAGGTAAAGGAAAGAAAGAAAAGACTAAAAATTAGAAGTAAAATTCTATTGGTCATATTTTTCAATTTTTAAATAATTATTCGAGAAAACAAATATAATAATTATACTTAAAAATCATCAAGAAAAGAAAAAGATTACTTTTTTCAGAAAAGATGTTTTTCTGCATGATAAGAGGATCGAACCAATGGACCACTTTCTACATATCTAAAACCAATTTTTAAGCCAATTTCTTTTAGCTTTTCGAATTGTTTAGGCTCTACAAATTCTACAACTGGCAAATGTTTGGTGCTGGGTTGTAAATACTGCCCCATAGTAAATATGGACACACCTACATTTCGCAAGTCATGCATAGTAGCTACAACTTCCTGTGCTGTTTCTCCTAGCCCAAGCATTATCCCAGATTTTGTTTTCATGCCACCATCATGAAGTATTTTTAATGTCTGCAAACTTCTATCGTATTTTGCTTGTATCCTCACTTTTTTAGTTAAGCGACTTACGGTTTCCAAATTGTGGGAAACAATCTCAGGTTTTACAGCTATTATTTTTTGAATGTCTTCTGCCTTTCCTTTAAAATCAGGAATTAAAGTTTCTAAAGTTGTAGTAGGGTTAACTGCTCTAATTGCATTGATAGTTTGCGCCCAAATTTCTGCACCTCCATCTTTCAAATCATCTCTATCTACTGAGGTAATTACAGCATGTTTTACTTTCATCAACTTTACGGATTGTGCCACTCTTTCTGGCTCACCTACATCAATAGCAAGTGGCCTACCAGTCATCACATTGCAAAATCCGCAAGAACGCGTACATATATTTCCCAAAATCATAAAAGTAGCTGTTCCTGCCCCCCAACATTCTCCAATGTTAGGACAATGTCCGCTTTCACAAATGGTGTGTAATTTATTACCTTTCACAAGAGATTTTACATCCTTATAGGCCTTACCTGTTGGTAATTTTACCTTTAACCATTTTGGCTTTCGTATAGTTGATACTTTTACCATTTTTTGCCAAATATAAAATTCATATTGACATAAAAGGTTAGAAAAGTTTTTTTGTTTTTGGTTAGCGCCATAATAGGCAACTCATCTCCTATTGCAGATTTAAGCATTGAATTTTCACCAATTTTAAAAGCATCTAAACAAACTCCCGCCTCAATTGATTTTATCACCTCATCTTTTTTCGAAAATTCAAATGTAAATCCACCTTTTACATATGCTCCTAATTGCACTTTCATTTCGTCAAATCCTTTAAAATAAGATGTACGACCATAAATGCTGTAAAGCGTGTGATTATCATCTTTGGGATCGTATTTTTCAGTCTCTACATAAAACTCATTGGTAAGCTCATCCTGATACAAAATCTCCAAATAAACAGGTTTTAGAAATGCTGCACTTAGCCCAGTACTAGCAATAGCACTCACCATTATGCCTCCAAAATCATCTTTATCAAAAAGAATAAGTTGCTTACCATAACCACTTCTTAGCAAGAAAGTTGAGTTTTGTTTACCAAAATCATAGCCCTTGGCATCACTAAAAAAAGCATTAATTGTTTTTACTTGTTTAGGATGTTTCAAACTTACCACATCAAATTCCAAAAAATGTTGCCATCTTACATTGTCATTCCATGCTCTTCTTGCATGCATGCCCCAGCCAAGAGAATGTACATTGACACCAACATTTCTTTCATTCTTGTAAAGAATTTTTTTAGTACGCTTGAGCGGTTCTTGTGAGAAAAGAAAAAAAGGAATAAAGAAAAATATGAAGCAGATTTTCTTCATACAATAAAAAGGGTTTATGCGTTTGTTTCTGATTTTTCTACAACACTTCCCTCACCAGGGCATTTCTCGTACACTCCACAAGAAGAAAGTGCAAGCACAAAAAACAATACGATTAAACTTAGCAAGACTCTGTTATTCATAATAAATTTTGATTTCTAAATTTAAACGCAAAAATAAAAATTTTGTTTTGCTTATCTCTATTTTTTGAACTTTAGATTACATATATTTGAACATTCAGATTTTAATAATAAATGAGTGTAATAGATCCCAGGATTGAAGCAAGATGGAAAGCCATTATACTAGATGAATTCAAGAAAGATTATTTTAAAGAATTGAAGCAGTTTTTGCTGCAAGAAAAACGACACCACATTATTTATCCAAGTGGAAAGGAAATCTTTAATGCTTTCAACTGTACTCCTTTTGAGAAAGTGAAAGTTGTAATCTTAGGACAAGACCCTTATCATGCAAAAGGTCAAGCTCATGGGCTTTCTTTTTCAGTTCCTTTTGGAATAAAACCTCCCCCATCACTTACAAACATTTTTAAAGAACTAAAAGCTGATTTAGACATTCCAATTGCCGAAAGTGGTAATTTGACTTCATGGGCAAAACAGGGGGTGTTATTATTAAATGCTACTTTAACTGTGAGGGCAAAACAAGCTGGCTCGCATCAAAATAAAGGCTGGGAAAATTTTACAGATGCTGTAATAAGCAGTTTGTCGGAAAATAAAGAAGCTTTGATTTTCTTACTTTGGGGAAGATTTGCACAAAATAAAACTTCATTAATTGACAGTGAAAAACATCATATTTTAACTGCTGCTCACCCCTCTCCTTTTTCAGCTTATAGTGGTTTTTTTGGATGCAAACATTTTTCAAAAACTAATGAGATTTTAAATAAAAATGGATTGGAAACTATTGATTGGAAATTGCAATGAAAAAATTTTGCTCAATAATTCTATTGTGTTGCTCTTTGATTGCCTTTGGGCAAGAATCGATTATTAAAACTGCCAGGAAATATATTGAAAATAGACGGAATAAAGCCTTTGATGAACTCTTATTTGCAAGTGTAAGTGAGCAAAAAATGTATCACATAAAGGATCTAAAGATAATCGAAGCTTATACCATTTCCACTTCAGCATACGGAATTGGAAGTAAGGCAGGCAGCAATAAAACGCCTCAGGGGTTGCATAAAGTAGCTGCAAAATATGGAGATGATACGCCTATAAATGGAAGGATGATTGGCAGGAATTTTAATGGGCAAATTGCAACTATTTATAACGACAATACAAAAAGTAAAACAGATGATATAACAAGTAGAGTTTTATGGCTAGATGGATTAGAAAAAGGTCTCAACAAAGGAGAGGGAATTGATTCCTTCAAGCGATACATTTATATTCATGGCACTTCAGAAGAAGGAAGATTAGGAAGTCCCGCATCACATGGCTGTATAAGAATGAAAAATAAAGAAGTAATTGAGTTGTACGAAAAAATAAAAATTGGTACTTTGGTGCTCATTTTATAAATCAAAATTTTTGGTATGGAATACATTTTATTAGCAGTTTTGGTTGCAGGTTTTGCGCTTATCTATTTTAAAAAAACAAGCCCAAAAGAGGAAAGCTCAAATGAGTTATTTTTACAGTTAAATGAAAATCTGAGAAAGGAAATTCAAGAGATCAGAAAAGAAGTAGGAGATAATGCTGAAAAAGCAAGACAAGAAATTGAACAGAAACTAAAAGACATCAATAAAGGTATTACTAATTTTCAGGAAAGCTCAAAAGAGGATATGCAAAAGCAATTTTCTTCATCAAATAAAGTGATAAAAGAAGTTACCTCTGAATTAGAAAAAATAAAAGGAACAAATGAGCAAGTTTTAGGATTTGCCAACCAGATGAAAACTTTGGAAAAAATATTGAGCAACCAAAAACAAAGAGGAATTTTGGGAGAAATTCAGTTAGAAAATCTACTTTCCAATGTTCTACCGCCTGAACTTTTTCAGATGCAATATAATTTTGCAAATGGAGAAGCAGTAGATGCTATTGTAAGGGTTGGGGATTTTATCATTCCAATTGACGCAAAATTTTCATTAGACAATTACAATAAAATGATTGAAAGTAGTGATAAAGCAGAAATTGAAGAATTAGAAAAGAAATTTAAGCGAGATGTTGCGCAAAGAATTGATGAAACCTCAAAATACATTCGGCCAAATGAAAAGACAACCGATTATGCTTATATGTTTATCCCTGCTGATGGCATGTATCAGGATTTACTAAATAGCCGAGTAGGCTCACTTAGAATCAATTCAAAAGATTTAGTATCACACGCATATGAAAAGAAGGTAATGATTGTTTCGCCAATGAGTTTATTTCCAATGCTGCAAATTACAGTAAAAGCACTGCACAACTTAAAAGTGGAAAAATCGATTGAAGATATTTTGAAAAACATCAACAAACTTTCTAATCATTTGAATGCTTACAAAGACACCCATGACAGATTAGGAAAAACAATCAGTACAGTTGTAAATCACTACAATAAATCGTCAAATGAATTCAAAAAAATTGATAAAGATGTGATTAAGATTTCTGATGGGAAAAATAGTATTGACTATAGTCCTGAGATGCTGGAAAATCCAAAAATTGATGAATATTAAAATTTCATATTTTTTTCTTCTGCTTCTTTTATCTTCTTGTGGATTTATTGGAAAGAAAAACTTGCAAAACTCTGCATACTTATATCAGGAAAAGATAGCCAAGATAAATGCTGAATACCAACTCTATCATCAATCAAATACTGAAAGTACGCTATATTGTAAAATCAAAAGCAGTGAACTTTTGAGTATTTTTTCAGCAAACGAAAAGCAAAAAAAAATCAGCTTTCTGATAAGTGGAAAACTATTTGTTGCAGAAGATGAAAGTGCTTCAATAGATAGTTTTGCTGTGGAAAAGAGCATGCTCGATACTACAAAATGGATAACAGAATACTTTACTTTTTCAGCAGAACTACACGAACATTATGTCTTGAGAATTACTTTAAAAGACTTGAATAAGGCAGCTGCTGTTAACAAAAGTATTTATTTTAAAAAAAAAATTGATAGCAATGAAAATTTCCAGATTTTCAAAGATCAAGAAAAGCAATATGGAAATACTTTTAATATAGCAGATACTATTCTCATTTCTCATAATACGGACAAAAAAAATCTATTTGTTTCTTTTTTTAATAAAGACTTTGATGTTGCTACAGCACCATTTAATTTAGAAGAATTAAAAACAGAAAAAATAAATCCAAAAGCAACTTATAATTTAACCATAGATAGCAATTTTTTCCTTTTACCTATAGCACAAAAAGGAATTTATCAAGTAATTGCTAATGAGCATGACGAAAAAGGATTGAATATCTTATCGTTTGAAAGTGATTTTCCAGCAATTGCTACTGCAACTGATATGATTGCAACTTTGCAATACATCTGTACTGAAGAAGAAATGCAAGAACTCAGACTGGCAAAAAACAAGAAAATAGCTGTTGATCAGTTTTGGCTCAGTAAAGCAAAGAACGATAAACAAATTGCCAAAAAACTCATCAGCACCTATTATAAAAGGGTAGAAAATGCCAACAAGTTTTTCACATCTTACAAGGCAGGATGGAAAACCGACAGGGGAATGATAATAGTTGTTTTTGGCGCGCCAAACATCATTTACCAAAGCAAAGAAGGAGAGAGTTGGATTTATGGGGAAAAGAACAATATGTATGCTTTAAATTTTACTTTTACCAAAATAAAAAATAAGTTTAGTGATAATGATTTTCAGCTCAATCGCTCAGCATATTTTAAGAACATCTGGAAAACAGCACAATCTGCTTGGAGAGACGGCTATCCGTATTCGGATATAGACATAAAAGAAAAAATATATGAACAAGAAAGACGACAAAGACAAAGCCAATTCTATTTTTGGCATTAGACCAATTATTGAAGCAATAGAGTCTGGAAAAACCATTGATAAACTTTTTATTCAGAAAGGATTGCACAATGACTTGTTTGCTGAATTGTGGAAGTTGGTACGATTCAAAAGAATCAACTACAAACATGTTCCGCTTGAAAAGATCAATAGGCTTAGCAAAAAGAATCATCAAGGGGTTTTTGCCTTTATCTCCCCTATTGCTTTTCATAATATTGAGGATGTAATTCCTGCACTTTTTGAAGCAGGAAAAAATCCGTTAATTGTGGTTTTGGATAGAATTACAGATGTGCGAAATTTTGGAGCTATTTGCCGAACGGCTGAATGTACTGGAGTAGATGCTGTTTTAATTCCTGAAAAAAATGCTGCTGCCATTAATGAAGATGCAATAAAAACCTCTGCCGGAGCTCTACACAAAATTATTCTGTGTCGTACTTGGAATTTAAAGCTAGCTTTGCAGTTTATGCAAGAGAGTGGCGTACAATTGGTCGGCTGTACTGAGAAAACACAAAATAATATGTATAAGCCAGATTACAGTATTCCAACAGCTATCATTATGGGATCGGAAGAAGATGGCGTATCAGCTGAGTTTTTAAAAATATGTGATGCAAAGGCCAAAATCCCAATGAGTGGAAAAATTGCTTCTTTGAATGTTTCGGTAGCCACTGGGGTTATTTTGTATGAAGTGATAAGACAGAGAAATTAGAAGGAATGTCTTGGTTTGCACATTGGTTTGATTCCCCTTATTACCACACCCTCTACAAAAATAGAGATGAAGAAGAAGCTGAATTTTTTATTGACAATCTGATAGCAAAATTACAACTCAAAAAAGGCAATAAGCTCATTGATATTGCTTGTGGAAAAGGAAGGCATGCCACTTACTTTAACAAAAAAGGCATGGATGTTGTAGGAATTGATTTATCTGAAAATAGCATAGTATCTGCAAAGAAAATGGAAAACAGCAACTTACAATTTGCAGTGCACGATATGCGTGAAGTTTTTAAGGAAAATTATTTTGATATTGCCACAAACTTATTTACTTCTTTTGGTTATTTTGAGAATGCTGAAGATGAGCAGAAAACCATCAATGCTATGGCTAAAAATTTAAACTCAGGAGGTATTTTAATTATTGATTTTTTAAATATTAAAAAAGTAGTTACCAATTTGGTTGAGCAAGAAAAAAAAGATGTTGATGGAATGATATTTAACGTCAGCAAAAAATTTGATGGCAAGCACATCATAAAAAACATTGCTTTTACAGACAAGGGTAAAGATTATCATTTTCAGGAAAAGGTAAAAGCTCTTTCTTTAGCTGAATTTTCCGTATTTATTGACACTGCAGGACTAAAAATGATTGATGTCTTTGGTAACTATAATTTGGAAGATTTTGACGCAACTTCTTCTGATAGATTAATCCTTATTTGTAAAAAATGAATACATTAACAATCATCTTACTTTTTGGATCAGTAATTGTTGTGAAATTTTCTTGCATATTTCTACCACAATCTTATTTGGGAGCACTGATAAACATAAATTCAGTATTATAAAAGTTCTCGCCATAATTGTTGGCGCAATTCTTACAATTATCAGTTTGTAAATGGAAAATATTTTTGATTCCTCAAGCTTTGTGTTTTCGTCTTTTATGCTAACTTTGCAACTTCACGAATTAACAAAAAAACAAAAATATTATGTCAGTATTAATAGGTAAAAAAGCACCTTCTTTCTCTGCACAAGCTGTAGTAAATGGAGGGGAGTTTGTAAAAGATTATTCATTAGATCAATTTGTTGGTAAACAGCCAGTAGTTTTCTTCTTTTACCCAAAAGATTTTACTTTTGTATGTCCAACAGAACTGTTTGCATTTCAGGAAAAATTAGCAGAATTTGAAGCTAGAGGTTGTGCTGTTGTTGCTTGTTCAACGGATACAGAACAATCACATTGGGGATGGTTGCAAATGCCAAAATCTGAAGGAGGAATTAAAGGAATCAGCTATCCATTGGTTGCCGACACCGACAAAACAATTTCGACAAATTTTGGCGTTTTAGCTGGCGAATATGAAGTTGATGAAAATGATAATCTGGTAGCAAATGGCCCAATGATTGCATTAAGAGGATTATTCTTAATCGATAAGAATGGGGTTGTCCAACACCAAGTTGTAAACAACTTCCCCTTGGGAAGGAGTACTGATGAGGCTTTAAGAATGGTTGATGCCCTTAAGCACTTTGAAGAAAACGGTGAGGTCTGCCCTGCCAATTGGAGTAAAGGAAAAGATGCTATGAAAGAGAGTCATGATGCGGTTGCTGAATATTTAGCGAATAACTAATCTACAAGAAGATCAGAAAAACAGAACCCTACTTTTTTGAGTAGGGTTTTTTATTTTTGCACCATGCAAGCGCCAAAATTCTTACTTAAAACTATACTGAATTTATTTCCGCCTTTGCTATTCAATAGAATAGTGCTGAAAGAAATTTCTGATGATTTTATGCAAATGAAAGTGGTATTAAGAAAAGTCCTTTTTAATATAAACTTTCATAAAACCATATTTGGCGGAAGCATCTTTTCAGCTTGCGACCCTTATTTCCCAACAATGTACTATCACATATTTGCAAACAAGAATAGAAAACTGATTATTTGGCTCAAATCTGCAGAAATTCAGTACTTACGCCCTGCTGATAGCACTTTAAAGCTTCATTTTGAAATCACAAAAGAAGATGTAAGAAAAGTGGAAAAAGCATTAGATAAAATTGGTAAAACTGAAATATGGCACACGGTAGAAGCCATCAACAAAAAAGGGGTAGTTTGTGCAAAAGCCAGCATGCTGGTTTATTTAAGAGATAATAATAAAAAAGAAAAGTTAGGATTTTGAAATCAGCTGCTCTGAATCAGCACAGTTGCATAAGCCGAAATACCCTCTTCTCTGCCAACAAATGATAATTTCTCAGTTGTAGTAGCTTTAATGGAAACTAGAGCTTTATCGACCCCCATGCAATTAGCTAACACCTTTTGCATTTCAGGAATATGTTTTCCAATTTTTGGTCTTTGCAAGCAGATTGTCGAATCGATATTTCCCAATTTATAGCCATTTTCTCGAACTAGACACATTACTTCTTGCAGTAATATTTTACTATCAATTCCTTTGTATTTTGGATCAGTATCAGGAAAATGCTGTCCAATATCACCCAAATTAGCAGCACCCAAAAGTGCATCACAAATACTGTGAATTAAAACATCTGCATCTGAGTAACCTAAACCACCTTTTGAATGTGGAAGGAGAATACCGCCTACCCAAAAGTCAAGCCCCTCTTTTAACTGATGAACATCAAATCCAAATCCTATTCTGTAATTCATGATTAGCTATTGGCTTCTAAAGCCCCAAAGTCAAATATTAGAGTGAAACGCAAAGTGTTAGCAAGCGGATTGCTTCCGTTAATTGAACTGCTTGCATCAATAAGGTAAGAGAAATCCAATGCAAAAACATTATACTTAACACCTGCTCCCATAGTAAAATATTGCCTATCTCCTTTTGTAGGGTGCTCATAAAAATACCCCGCACGAATGGCAAATTGCTCAGCATACCAATATTCCATACCTAAAGAATAGTTGATTTCACGAAATTCTTCTTTTGATCCTAATGGTGCATCCCAAAAAGATTGAAACACCCCATTTACAACAGAAACATCAGGATTCATACCGCCACTAATTTCTCCATCATCATTATATTTTGGAGGAGTAGGTACTAATAGTTTATTCAGATTAAACTCTAAACTTAAACTATTGTAATCATCAAAATTGGTGCCAATGGAAGATCCAAACCGCATATTTATCGGAATAAAATCTCTTACTGCTGTTTCGGTATAAGATATTTTATTTCCCAAGTTGGAAATATTTAGCCCCAAAGCCCAATCAAAATCTTGCTTTGCAATTCTTACTTCCTTATTAAAGTAACTAGAAATATCAGCTGCAATAGATTGTCCAGCATGTGTTCCTAAGCCTCCTTGAAGTGTTTGCCCTCCTGTTAAATCAGAATAAATATATCGAGTGGAAATAGCAATTGAGAACTGTTCAGATAATTTTCGCGCATAGGCCAATGAAATTGCTAGCTCATTCGGTTTATATTGTCCTATCACATTACTATTTACGTCGGTAAAAGTGATATCTCCTAATGAAAAATACCTAAGCGACATTCCAATGGTTTCATTATCATTTCTTTTCAAATAGCCTGAAAGGTAGGAAAGGGATATATCGGGAACTAATGATCTGAGCCATGGCACATAGTTAATAGCAAAACCCATATCATCCTCAACAAAAGCATATTTAGCAGGATTCCAATGCATGGAATTTGCATCTGGACTAGACGCTACACCAACATCTCCCATACCACCACTTCTAGAATCTGGACCAATAATAAGAAAAGGAACAGAAGTAGTAATGGTGTTTAACTCAAGCGGCGGTTCAATATTGTCATCCACTGAAGATTGTGCTTTAGATTGCAAACAAACTGTAAATGCAAATACTATCAGAAAAAACTTTTTCATGCTTAAAATTATTTTTGGGTTGCAAATATATTCTTTTTATTGAGGGCTATAACGCATTTATTATCTTAATATTATTAGTTTCTCCGCTTTAGTTTGAGAACTGCCATCTTCAGCAGTTACATTAAAGCGATAAATATAAATACCTGCTTCTAATTGCGCACCAGAATTTGTCGTGCCATTCCAATTTATTGGTCCTACTCTATAACCATCATCAAATCTGTTTTCTTTAATGGATGCTACCACTTTTCCAGATAAATCAAAGATTTGCAATTGAATAGCTAGCAAGTCTCCCGCTCTATTGTGCTCAAAATAAAACCCCGTGCTACCATAAAAAGGATTCGGATAGTTAATCAGCTCTGAAAGAGAAAACTCATTGGCATCTGAAACATAAAAATCAATCTTTTTCTCTGATGAGTTATTGAATACATCCCAAACTTTTAAGCTTAAAGTATGATGCCCTTTGGCTAAATCATAAAAAGGATAAGTAACTTTACCACTTTGGTAACTATCGGTATCGGCACTATAATAATCGTTTAAACTAATGGACTGATTGGTCTGTTCATCTAGTATAGCAACAATATCGTGCCCTATACCATTACCTACTGTATTAATACCACTAAAGTCGCTAAGCAGTGCAAAAAGGAGAGGATTCTCATTGGTCATTCCGCCAGTGATAAATTTCTCATTATTTATAAAAAGTTCAATGTCCGGACCTTCATTATCTGCTAAAATATTGGTAGCAGTACCACCAATAATAAAACTTTCATCATAGCCACTTGCATCCATTAAGCTATCATTTGATACGGCATAATAGGAAATTCGGCCGCTTCCAAAATTATAAGCAATATCTTTTGGTACAACAAATGAAAAAGAGAACACCCCATTTTCAACAGTTGCTTTTCCTTTATATAAGATGTTGTTTTGACTCTTATAAGGCATTGGAGAAGAGGACTCTTGTCCTAATGTGGTTAGTGTTTCTGCTTTATCATAAACAGTTGGAAAAACCAATCCATTAAAATTACTCAGCAGATTACCATTTTCATCCTCAATTTTCCCTGATACACTTACTTCTCCCAAAGCAGAAATGGTGTCGGATATTGCTGTGGTACTTATAGAAAAATCTGGGTAAGATAAACAAAGGGCAGGATCGCCTAATAATGTGAAATTTCTGTTGTTGAGGTTTGTTCCACTATTTACTTTTGTTTGTCGAAACAAATCCCCTAATCTGGGCAATTGACCATTATCTTTTTCAAATAATACTTTGGTAAACTGTTTGTTTAATTCGTAATTTAGGCTTGCATAAACCAGGCGAGTTGTAGAAAGCAATCCAATAGCACCCCCCTCTTTATTTAAAAATGTGTATTCACCTGCAGACAATCTTTCAGGATCATCAAAACGAGAAAACTCACAAGTAGCCGTTACAAAAAGCGGTAAATTATTAATATTATCCCATGTGTTGATTTGATCAACTTCCAAAATACGTTCCTTTGTCCAGCCCAACTCTCCCCCATGCCCTGAATAATTGATAAGTAGTGTGCCTTTCTGAATAGCTTCTGTAATGGCTTGTTGTGCATCAGGACACCTTGGTCCTCCTGGAGTGGACTCTTGAGTATAAGCATCCAAATATATCTTCTGTAAATTAATATTGTCATACTTATTGTCAATGATATTTGCCAAACTATCAGCTTGCACCATATGCGTATTTCCATCATTTGCATCACCATCATCTGCAATAAAAGTAATTCTGTTTCGCCAATCCCCTTTTGCTAGCGTTCCGTTGTAATGCTTTACTTTCTGCACCATATCATTGGCTTGCGACAGGCTTTGTACAGGAAATCGCCCAATACCAATATCTACTAAATCATTGATAAACTTACCTTCTTTATCATCTAATAAGCCAAAATAATCATCTGTTACATAACTTTGTGTAGGCGAAACCGAATTATTAGATTGATAAGAAGGAACAAAATTGCTATTGTTGGAAACTCTATTTAAGGGGTCGTATGAAGCATCACCAATAAGCAAAAGATATCTCAATTGGCTATTTGGTTTTTTGTACAAATAGCGAATAAAATCTCTTATGGCAGTAATGTCTTGAGCAGCAGAGGAAAATTCATTGTAAATTTGTTGAGGACTCACTACAATTGTGCGAATACCATCTTTTTGCTCATGAAAAGTAGCCAATTCGTTTGCAGCTGAGAAAAAGTCAGGATGAGATACAATAACATACTCCACCTCAGCTCCAAATCCATGCAAATCCTGATTGGCTATTTTTCCAATTAATTCTGCTGAAAAATAGCTGTTTCCAGTAAAAGCCAAATATTCCTTCAATGAATCTGCTGCTGCAACAAAAGTGCTTTGATTGGAATTGTAAATAACATCTAGTGCTGTAACTTTAACTGGGGTACTTACATCCCAAACTTTCAGATTAGAAGAAGTATTCGATATTACAAATTTTGCATTCACGCTATCTCCAACTGATTCTGTATCCCTAAAAAGCATTTGATTGTAGTTCATTTTCAACTGCCTTCTAGTATTGAGCTCAATATAATTAAGCCATCCAACAGAAGAGCTCTGTGAGGGATTGTATGTTATTTCAATATTTAAATTTGATGACCCAGAAAATGTTGTGGATGTGGAAGAAAGCTTTGCATAATCTGCTGTATAATGCGGATCTGCTTGAGCAACTGAAATGGACTGGATGTTATTAGAATTTGCTTTCAGAGTAAACGAACTAGATGAAAAAGAACGGGCTGCTACTGCAGTTTTAATGTATACTGGAGTAGATTGCACCAAATTTGGAAAAGAAAAATTAAAAGTATATTTGTTTACTAAATCAAACTTTTCGCCGTACCATTGTGCTCCAGATTTGATAAGATTCTCCAAATCCTCTTCGTGAAAAGCGAAATCATCAAACGCATTTACTACTAAATTAAAATTTGTTTCGTTTTGGGGTTGAATTCTTTTACCTCCGCTGCCTAAATCTGTAGTGATAAAATAATAAGTTTTTCGGCTGAATAAATTTTTCTGATGATGAAATCTACCATCACTTTCATTGTAGCTCCATCTATCAGGAGATTGTCCATAAAATAACACATAATCGTTACTTTCAAATATACCATTAGCATTATTATCTACAACTAAAATGGCATTTTCTTGCAAATCCTCATACCTGAAATCGCTATTTAGATGAGCTAACATACCACCTCCATTACCAAAAATACGAATATTTGAACAAGATAAATTGCTTATATTTACCCCTAATGCTGATAAATTGGAATACGATAGTTTGTATACACCATCTTGCTGAACAGCTATTTTATACCAATTTCCAGCAGCCAGGACTGATGCCGATTTTTTTGCTCCCTTACTAGATATAGCGAAAAGCAAAAATAGAATAGGAAAAAGAAGGTTTTTCATCTATGCAAATTTAATATTTAATACAAATCTTGCTACATTTAATCCAATTAAACTAATTTATTAACGAACATTTGCTGATATTTATTACTTCAAATTTCTACTCATAAAATTCAGATAAAAAGAAAATTTATATCTTTGTAAAATTGAAATTCCGAACGATTGAATAAAAACAAAGGAAAATGACGAAAAAAATTATGAAATTTCTAGCAGCAATTTTGCTATGTTTCCTATTTGTAGGCTCGGCTAAAGCACAAGATCCTGCATTTAGTCAGTTTTACGCTAATCCTCTTTATTTGAATCCAGCTTTTGCTGGCGCTTCTGCTGGAGGATGTCCAAGAGCAACTCTAAATTATAGAGATCAATGGCCTGGAATTGGAAGAACTTATGTTACTTTTAGTGCTTCTTACGACCAGCATGTAAATGCAATTGGGGGAGGACTAGGGATTATAGTGGCTAAAGATAGAAGTGGAGCAGGAAATTTAAATACTACACATGCGTCTCTTTTGTATTCTTATCATTTGGAAGTAAGTAGAAAATTCTCTGTTAAAGCTGGTTTTGAGGCTTCTTACCGCATGATAAATCTTGATTGGGAAGGTTTGACTTTTGGTGATATGATTGATCCAAAATATGGATTTATTTATCCCACAAACGAAGATATTGTAAATAATCCAACAGCTGTTAATTTTCCTGATTTTTCTGCTGGATTTATAGGTTATTCCGAGAATTTATTTTTTGGTTTTGCTGCTCATCATTTAACCCAACCTAATCAAGGTTTTATAAGTGAGAGTCAATTACCAACTAAATTAACTGCTCATATTGGCGGTAATATTCCCCTAAGCAGGTACAAAAACTCGATTACTACTATTTCTCCAAACTTCCTCTACCAAAAACAACAGGATTTCCAACAGTTCAATTATGGAATGTATGTAAATAGAGGGCCAATTGTTGGAGGGCTTTGGGCAAGACATAGCATTAAAAATGTGGATTCATTCATCTTAATGGTAGGACTAATCCAAGATGCTTTCAAATTTGGCTATAGTTATGATATCACATTAAGTAATTTAAAAAATAGTAATACTTTGGGTGCACACGAAATTTCCTTTACACTATTTATGCCATGCAAAAGTAGAAGTAAATCGTTCAATACAATAAGTTGTCCATCCTTTTAGTTATTAATATCATCTTAAAAAAACAATAGAAAAATGATAAAAACTAGCAAATTAATATTAGTAGTGAGCTGTCTGTTTATACTAGGAGCGTGTTCTAGTGGCGGAAACAAATCTTCCAACTCAAAAAGTTCAGCTACCACAGGTTGGGATTACAATAATTCCAAAAATGGCGGATTTGAAACCAATATAAAATACAAAGAGCAGGCAACAGGCCCTGGTTTAATGTTCGTTGAAGGTGGTTCTTTTACTATGGGTAGAACTGAACAAGATGTGTTTGCAGACTGGAATAATGTGCCGAAAACGGTTACGGTTTCTTCATTTTACATGGATGAAACTGAGGTCAGGAATGTTGATTATTTAGAATATCTCTATTGGATAAAAAGAGTATATGGACAATCTTACCCTGAGGTATATAAAAAAGCCCTTCCAGACACCCTTGTTTGGAGAGATAAATTAGGCTATAATGAGCCTTATGTAGAATCTTATTTACGACATCCCGCCTATAGAAATTACCCTGTTGTAGGAGTAAGTTGGGTACAAGCTAATGATTTTTGCGTTTGGCGTACAGATAGGGTAAATGAAAGAATTTTAATTGATGAAGGTATCTTGAAAGAAGATAATGAGCAAATTGATGAGAACTCATTCAATACTGACGCTTATCTTTCAGGACAATATGAAGGTATTGTAAAAAGAAATCTGAAAAATTTAAACCCAACATTAGGAGAGGAAACAAGGTTGGTAAGAATGGAAGATGGAATTTTATTACCAAGATATAGGCTACCAACTGAGGCAGAATGGGAGTTTGCTGCACTTGGATATGTGGGTAATACTGAAATGGAAAACACAGATGAGAGAAAATTATATCCTTGGAATGGCTCTTCTGTTAGAAATGGAGATAAAAAGAATCAAGGAGAAATTTTGGCAAACTTCAAAAAAGGAAGAGGGGACAATATGGGTGTTGCTGGGAATTTGAATGATAATGCAGACATTACTGCTCCCGTGCGTTCTTATTGGCCAAACGACTATGGCTTGTATTGCATGTCAGGAAATGTTTCTGAATGGGTAATGGATGTTTATCGTCCTGTTATTGAACAAACTACAACTACAGACCACCGTCCTTTTAGAGGTAATGTGTTCAAAACACAAAAAAGAGATGAGGATGGATTTATTGAAGAAAAAGACAGTTTAGGAAGAATAACAATGGCTGATGTAAATGTAGATGATAATGTGTATAGAAGAAATTATAAAAAATCGGACAACATTAACTATATGGATGGAGATATCGAATCTCAGATGGGAATTGATTGGAATAATTTCTTAAATGAGCAATCATCTGTTGATACAGCAAGTGTGAAGATTGACAAATGGAATCAGTCTGCAAAAAAATACAAAGACAACAGAACTGGAAACTCTAGCGAGATGTACGATTATGGAAATACTACTTTAGTTACCGATAGAACAAGGGTTTATAAAGGTGGGTCTTGGAAAGATAGAGCGTATTGGCTAGTTCCTGGATCAAGAAGGTATCTTGATCAAGATCAAGCTACTGATGCTATTGGCTTTAGGTGTGCTATGGACAGAATGGGTGCTCCTTCAAGTGATTTGAAAGAAAACCAAAGAAGAGGAACAGATTATAGTCAAAAGAAAATGGGAAGTAATAGAAGATAAATTCATGTTAAGATATTAAAAAAAGCCGAGCATGCTCGGCTTTTTTTATACTTTTGAGCAAATGAATATAGAAAAGTTATATAATCTTTTTAAGCAATATCCAAACATTTGTACGGATAGTAGAAAAATCAAAAAAGCAAGTATCTTTTTTGCTCTGAAAGGAGAAAATTTTAACGGAAATGAATTTGCAGGAAAAGCTATAGATGAAGGTTGTGCTTTTGCTGTAATAGATGAGAAACAATATGCTGTTAATAAAAAATGTATATTGGTAAATGATGTCCTCAGCACATTACAAGAACTCGCAAAACACCACAGGAATCAACTCAAAATACCTATAATAGGTATTACAGGTAGTAATGGGAAAACCACCTCAAAAGAACTTATTAATGCGGTTTTAAACACCGAAAAAAAATGTTATGCTACCAAGGGAAATTTGAATAACCATATTGGAGTCCCTTTAAGTGTATTAGAAATCAATTTTAAAGATGAAATCGCAATAATTGAGATGGGAGCAAATCATATCGATGAAATTGCTGCTCTTTGCGAGATTGCAAGACCAGACTTTGGTATTATTACCAATATCGGAAAAGCACATCTAGAAGGTTTTGGCAGTGTTGGTGGTGTTAAAAAAGCAAAATCTGAATTGTACCAGTTTATCGCAAAGACTAATGGAAAGATTTTTGTGAATAATGAGGATAACGTATTGCTTGAGTTAGCAGCAAATATTAAGAAAGCTACTTATGGAAAGAGTGGAGATTATACAGGAACAATTACTTCAGAGACACCTTTTATTAGCCTGCAATTTGGAGAACATCTTATAGACAGCAACTTAATTGGCAATTATCAGTTTTCTAATATAATGCTTGCAATAGCTATTGGGAAATATTTTAGAATTTCTGATTATAACATCAAACAGTCCATTAATAATTACACGCCCAAAAATAACCGCTCTCAAATTATTAAAACGGAAAAGAATACATTAATTTTAGACGCTTATAATGCCAATCCAGCAAGTATGAATGCTATGCTCACTGCTTTTGCAAAGCAAGAGTACAACAACAAGCTTTGTATCTTAGGAGATATGTTAGAGCTTGGTGAATTTTCTGCAAAAGAACACAAATCAATTATACAGTTAACACACAAATTAGTTCTAGAAAGTATTTTTATTGGTAATGAATTCTTAAATGTAGAAGAAAGTGCATTTAAAAACACAGATGAATTTTCAGAAATTTTAAAGAAAAATCCTATAAAAAATAGAACTGTCTTGTTAAAAGGTTCTAGAGGGATTGCGATTGAGAAATTGATTAAATTTCTTTAATCAATCAACTCATCCTGTATGGATAACCTTAATGCAACATCACAAAGAACAATTTCCATACTATCTGATGTAAGATTATATGAGTCAGTAAATGTATTTGTGCTAAAAAGATCTACAGGCTGTCTACTTGAAACATGATAACTTCGAATTCCTTCAATTTGAGAAATCACAACATATTGTACCCAAGCAGAATCACATAACAAGTTCTCAACTTGATAAGTTCCATCTGCATCCCAAAAACATTAATCCGCCAAAGCATCTTTTAAGAGTTTCCTAAAAAGAAAGAAAGAAACTGAGAGAAAACCGCCGAACAACCCCCCTAAAATACCCGCAGTAGTTTTAGATAAAGCTTTTACTTCTAAGGGAAGGACGGGTTTATCTATAATATTTATAATGGGGGTTTGGTTTAGAAGTGTCATCTTAGAAATCTCTAGATTCTTTATAATCTCTAAATACATGGTATTAAGTACCTCCACTTCTCGCATCAATTGCAATTCTTTTAATCTTCCAGAAGCTTTTATGATTCTTTGATTGATGTCTTTTACTCTAGCAAACTCTTGCTCGGATTTGTCTAATTCTACAAAAACTGAATCAGCACGATCTTGCAAAAAATCTAAAGTGTTTCTGGATTGTTTTGTTTGATGAGCAATATACATCTTGCTCATTTCATCAATTAAGTTTTCTGAAAATTGCTTAGCGAAATTTTCATCAACAGAAACATAAGAAAGCGTAATGATATTTGCCTCATCATTTTGAATTTCAATAGTCAATTTGTCTGCTACTATTTGAGTCCAAATTACCCCCATAATACTATCATGCAACAAAGAATGAGTATGATTAAAATTCACACCATCAAATTCTTCCGATTGCGCCCAATCCTCTCTTATTTTATTGATTGTAAGATAGTGCTCTGCGAGTAAATCTTTTTTTCCATCTACACTTCCTTTTCGCAACAACGTGGATTCTACTACTCCTCTAGATTTAAGAAGTTGCATAATGTTTTGTTGAGAAAAGGTAGTACTAGAATTGCCTCCTAAATCAACTCCGAATTGAGAAGCGATTCCTGACATAGCGCCTAAGGGATTCCCTCCTTTAGCATCTTCTACTACAAAGGTGAGCTCTGCTTTATACGATTTTGTATAAAAAATAGCAACAGCAACCCCTAGTAAAAAAAACAAGAAAGAAAAAAGCATAATTTTTCCCTTTTTCCTCCATAGCTCTTGCTTACACTCTGATAGCTTTATCAGAATATCTTTTAATTGTATTTCGTCATTGTATTGCTGCATTATTGTGCATTTACCCTGTCAATTAAAAGCCATAAAGTAAGTACAGCTGTAACTTTCAGCATAGCATTTTCTATTTGCTTATTCCAATCAACAGGATTTTCATTTTCTTTTTTCTCTTTATCAACTTTGTTCGCAACAATTATTTTAGAGCCTTTTTTAATTCTTGGGGAAATTGAAAACAACCCAAAATGCATTGATTTCTTTGCTATTCCATTAGGGTAAAGTACAACTGTATTACTTTTCTTATTTTCTTTTGTAAATCCACCAGCAAAATTATTTACATAATAATTAGCCCTTCTTCCCTTAAAATGTGGAGCGCTAATGGAATTCCCTTCTAAATTCATCAGCTCTCCTGTAATATGCACTACATCCATGGTTTTTGGAACAATAATACTATCGCCTTCAACGAGAACTAAATTGTGTTTTGAAGATTTTGAGTCAAGTGCTTTTTCCAGATTTAAATAAACAGCATCAAAAGCATATATAATTTCATCTTCTGCAAAAATACTTTTTGACTTCTCAGTTGTGTTGTTGTTGTTGAGCTCATTTGCATAAATCATAGCCAATTCAGGATTTTCTAAAATACTTTCCTTCAATTCCTCTGAGATTTCATTTTGTTGCTCATCCTCTTCTTGCTCAGTCACTTCAAACTTTCTGTACATCTTGACTCCATCCAAATAAGCATACTTTGTCAATCCTCCTGCCCTTTTAATTACGGATGAGATTTTTTCATTTTTTGTAAGTAAAGCATATGTTCCAGGATACCTCACCTCTCCATTTAACACAATATTTCTAGCTGGTTGAAAATCAGGATT
>MDTB01181149.1_pt1 | contig 46000 bp, 43 predicted proteins | sample 811161 | NCBI WGS metagenome assembly MDTB01 (sample SAMN05326650, study PRJNA326480) | marine metagenome | isolation source: seawater | place: Mediterranean Sea | collected 2009 | reverse complement strand
GCATATCCTCCTTCAGTTTCCATATTTTCCGTTTGTTCAACGGTTAAAAATTTTCCACCAAGACTTTCTACTTGTTCCTTTGATGCCGACCTTACATCAGTAGCACTAACTATCGCTCCTAGTCGCTTTGCTGTAGCTATAGCTTGCAAGCCTGCAACACCTGCTCCTATAACTAAAACTTTTGCTGCGGGAACAGTTCCTGCGGCTGTCATCATCATAGGTATAGCTTTATCAAATTCAAATATAGAATCAATTACTGCTCTATAACCTGCTAAATTTGATTGAGAAGATAAAACGTCCATTGATTGTGCTCTAGTAATACGAGGTAACAATTCTAATGAAAAGGTGCTTACCTTTTTTTTTATAATTTCATTTACCTTTCTTTTATTTTTCGAAAGATCCAGCATTCCTATCAAAATGGTTTTTTCTCTCAAATTTTTAATTTCATTTTCTGAGGGACAATTAACTTTAATTAACATGTTACATGAGCTTAAAACTTCATTTGAAGAAGATTTTATTTCAACTCCAATATTTGTATAGTCCTTATCTTGAATTCCCAAGTGACTTGCGTAATCTTTTTCTATAAATACTTTTAATCCAAGACCTATGATATTTTTAGCAGTTTCAGGTGTAAGAGAAACTCTTTTTTCTAGTGTTAAATCTTCTTTAGTTGAACCAACAATCATAAAAAATTTAATAGTTTATAGTAATGTTATAGCAAGAATTACCAGAATAGCTATTACGGCAATTGTTCCCCAAAGAACAAATTTGGTAAAACCTTCCCAGGTGCTTTTATGGTTTTTTTCATCCATATTCTATCTAACCTTGTCTGGCTTTAAATTTAGGATTTTTTTTATTTATAATATACACTTTCCCTCTTCTCTTAACCAATTTGGAATTAAGATCTCTTTTTTTTAGGGATTTTAGTGAACTAGCTACTTTCATAATTTATTAGCCTGGCAACGTCCTACTCTCCCGTGCCTTAAGACAAAGTACCATCGGCGCTGAAGGACTTAACTTCCGAGTTCGGAATGGAATCGGGTATTGCCCCTTCGCAATAATTACCAGGCATGATCTTATATTATTTTATAAATTAGATGTCTATAAGAAAAATAAGCCTTTAAAAGAGTTATAATTGCTTATTTAATAGTTTTATTTTAATTTCATGCAACCCGGTAGCAATACCTAAAATAAAAAATGTATAGGCCGAATTAAAAGTTGAGAAAAAACTTCCAGAACTTTTAAATGGGAAAAATTGGATAAAAATTGCCAGAATTAACGAAAAAATTATCCAGCTTGAAATTTTATCTTTCTCAAGTAAATTTAACTTATAAGATTTATAATTACTTAGTAATATTCTACAGACTGGAATAAGTAGTAAAAGTAAACCAGTAATACCTAAATCGTTAAGTATATCTAAATAAAAATTATGTGGGTGATTTTCACAGACTCGGTTTGGTAGATATATTTTATCTACACAATAATTTCTAAAAGACTTAATGCCTCCTCCCAATAAAGGTTTATCAAGAAAAAGTTCTATTGACGTTATAAATATAACTACATGACCAGTATAAAATGGTAATAAATCATATTCTTGTTTAAGTGTTTTATCTTCATACTTTTCTTTTATTTTTAACTCTGGAATTTGATGAAACTGAATTCCACTATTTTTATATTTTTCAAGTTCTGGATAATTTTTATTGATTTCATCAAGAACAACAACTGGATTAGGGATTCCAATATAAAAATTTCTAAATTTTTTGTAAATCAACTCAGATTTCAACGCAATAGAAACAAAGATAATTAAACTTAATACTACTGAAGAAATAATAAAGAATTTATTTCTCTTATTTTTATATAATAAACCAGACAACAAAAGAAAAAACATAAATAAGATTGTTGGCATTCTATTGCCCGCTAAAACTAAAGAACATAAAATTAATGAGGCAATAGTTAATATAATTAAAAATAAAACTGATTTTTTTTGATTTTCAAAAAATAAAGGAATAGAAAAAAAACTTAAAGTCGCAAAAATCATTATATAACCACCTGCAATAAGTTCATTTTTAAAAACACTTGTATAATAAGTTGAAAAAGAATCTACATAAACTGGTTCGAATCCAACCAAATTTTTCCCCAGAAAAAATTGTATAATTATATCAATTGAAATTACACTGACAATTCCTAATAAAAATATTAAATATTTTCTTAGATTAATATCTTTATTTACAATAACTGTCTTTATAACCACAAAAAAAAGCAAATAACGTAAAAAGAGAACAGATTTGAATGCATCTGCATTTGTTTTAAAGAAAAAGTAATTCAAATAAGAGCTAAAAAGTATTAATAAGAAAAAAAAAATAATAAAATTCAGCGTGATTTTATCATTCCAAATTAAAATTTTTTTTCTGTAAAGTAAAATTCCTAGAATAGAAATAAATAATATAAAACAATTTATTATAAGATTTCCAAAAATAAAACTAAATGGAAATAAATATATTAGAGTTTGTAATGAACGTAATAATGAATTTTGTATCATATTAATATTTAATACTTTTATTATTAATTTTTTACTAGAAAGTCTATAAATATTCTTTATTATTAATTTTTGGGATTTTTAAAGAAAAAAATATTAAAGATGAAAACAATCGGGATCGTAATACCTACATATAATGAGCAAGAGAATATATTAAGATTAATTAAAGGAATTAGAAAATATCTTAATTGTGTAATTTTGATAGTTGATGACTCCAATGATGCAAGTATAAAAAAAATACTATTAAAAAGTAGAATAAGGCATTTAAAATATTATAATCGGGGAAAAAAGTCTGGGAGAGGATCTGCAGTTATATTTGGATTTAAAAAACTTATCAAAAAAAAGAAGATTTCTTGTTTTATTGAAATGGACGCAGATTTATCACACAGTCCAATTGAATTAAAAAGAAATATAACTTTTTTTTATAAAAATTCTTTAGATCTTTTAATTGGAAGTAGATATCTCAAAGATAGTAAGATTATTAATTGGCCTTTATCAAGAAGAATCTTATCCAGATTATCCAATATTTTGGCTAGAACATTATTAGGAGTTCCAGTTAAAGATTATACAAATGGTTATCGTTTTTATTCTAGAAAGGCAATTAAAACAGTTATAACTAAATGTAACAAAACAGGAGGTGGATTTATAATTTTATCTGAAATTATTTTAGTCCTTTGGGGTAAGGGCTTTAAAATATCAGAAATAAAATCAATTTTTAAAAATAGGATAAGAGGAGAAAGTTCAGTTAATTTAAGACTAATTTTTGAGTCTTTAGCCGGTTTGTTTAAACTGTTTTTATTGAAAAAATCTTTTTAATTTAAGTCTTTGAGGCTTATAGCCAATTTTTAATAATTTTTTTATATCAGCTACTTGGTAAGTTGGTTTGTTATAGCGAAACTTTATCTTTTTACTCATTTGAGAAGCTATTTTTTTTATAATAAATTGAATATTTGTCTTTTTACCGCTGGCAATATTTATTATTCCAGAAATTTTTTTGTTATATAAATAAAGAATTATTTCAGAGATTTGTTTTGTATCTAAAAAATCTCTATAATGATTGAGATTATTTAAAACAATTATTTTCGACTTATTTTCTAATTTTTTTTGGATACCTGGTATTACAAAATCTTTATCTTTGTTATCTAAAACACTGAATATTCTACCTATGCAAAACTTTTTATTTTTAAGTTTTTTTTTTATATAATTTTCAGCTACTAGCTTAGTTTTTCCGTATTTTGAGATGGGATTTGTTTTAAAATTTTCTTTTATCTTTTTTTTATTGAATGGATATACATGAGAAGTGGATGCGAAAAAAAACCATTTAATATTTTTTCCATTATTTATAATTGAGTTTGTTAAATTTTTAGTGCCAGTTAAATTTACTTTTAATGCTTTTCTATAATTATTTTTTACTTTTTTGGTTGAAACTATTGCTGCCAAGTGAATTATAATGTCAAAACTATTTCTTTTGATCCATATGTCTACCAGTTTTTTTTTTGTAATATCTCCTTTAAATTTTATGAAATGAAATTTGTTATTTTTTTTTAGTAAAGATTTTCCTAAATTGCCTGTAGAGCCTGTTATACCACATCTTATCATTAATGATTTGCTATTTTTAGTAACTTGTCAGTTAAAAAATTGAGTGTGTTTACACTCATATCCTTGGTTGGCAAACCAATAAAAAAGCCTCTATCTTCAATTTCTTGTGAAACTTTAAAGTCTTCTTTTTTATATTTAAATTTATATAATTTACAACTTGGCTGATTTAAAAAGTTTCCACTTAATATTGGCCTAGTTTCTACTCCATTTCCATTTAAATATTTTAAAAATTTTTCTTTTTGGTTTAAATATTTTTGATTAATTAATAAAGGCAAACCAAACCAGCTTGGATCTAAATTCTCATTTTGTTCAAAAAAAGTATACTGATTATTCCAATTCTTATGGTTTTTAATATTATTTACAATTAATTTCCTATTTTTTGATCTTGATATTATCATTTTATTTAGCCTTTTAAGCTGACTTAAGCCTATCGCTGCTGTGACATCCATTGGTCTTAGATTAAAACCAGAATTTATGAAGTTGAAGTTATTTTTCTTATTTGATTTTTTTAAGCCTCTATCCCAGCCATGAGCTCGCATGGTGTGTAATAGATCATAATCTTCTTTTGTTTTACAAACTATCATTCCACCCTCACCTGAAGTTATTTGATGAGAGTAATAAAATGAATAAGTACCAAAATCTCCGAATGTTCCTAAATATTTTGACTTGAACTTTGAACCTAGAGCCTCACAAGTGTCTTCGATTAAATACATTTGATTTGATCTTGTAAACTTTAAAAGTTTATCCATATTTGCAGAGTTTCCCAAAATATGAATATTCATGATCGCTTTTGTTCTGTTCTCTTTTTTCAAAAGATTTTCATCTATACAAAAGTTATTAATATTAACATCTACAAATTGAGGTTTTAAACCACATTGAACTAATGGCCATAAAGAAGTCGACCAACATACTGCGGGAATAATAAATTTATCACCAACTTTTAATCTATTTTTTTTTTTTGGATTCACCAAAGCAAATGCGACAAGAAGATTTGCAGATGAACCTGAGTTAACCATTAATGAATATTTTGATCCTACAAATTTTGAAAAATAATTTTCAAATTTTCGTGTGATATCTGACATTGTAATCTTGCCACTTAGCAAAACTTCAATTCCACTCATGATATCCTCATTACTAAAACCTTTTTCTAAAAGTGGATAATTATTTGAACTTTTAAGACTATTTTTGTTTAGTTTGGTTATTATAGCTTCTAAAAATTTTGCATCTTTTTTCGAAATCATAAAATTTTCATGAATTTTTATATTTAAATTCTCTTTAGATTAATACTCGTGAAACTTAACATAAAATTTTAATATTACTAATTATTTTAGGTCAGTATTTTAGATGAAAGTTGAAAATAATCATTAAAAACTGCTGATGCTAAATATAAAATTATATAAGTATAATATAAAATCATATTTTTCTCTTTTTCTAAAAAGTTGCCAGTTAATTTTGTGTTAATTAGTAAAAAAAGAATAAATAAAAACATAGGTTCAAAATTTTTTTGATAAATTATATACCCACTAAAACACAACAGTAATATTAAGAAAATAATTATATTTTTTTTATCTTCTTTGCAGATTATTAAGATAATAAAAAAACCAATTAACGAAGTTAAAAAGAAAAAGTACGGACTTTTGAAAAACAAATAAGATAATTTTAATAAGAAACCGCCGCCAGCACCATTGTTAAAATCGAAATAATTAAAGCCCACTAAAACAGGAATTAACGTTATTATAAACGCTAAAAATAAATTATGAAGAATACTTCTTTTAATAATATTAAAGTTACTTTTTGATAAACAAAATATAAAGAAAAATGGAATAAGGTAAAAACTCATTATAGAAGAATTTATTAATAGGGTATTGTGATACCTTAAAGTAAAAAAAGCATTTTTGATTAATAAAGGATACTCATAAATAAGATAAAATCCAGGCAAGCTTAAAATGAATATAACAAGACATATTTTAATTAATTCTTTGGTGTAAAGTTTTAAAAAGAAAAAATATAAGTAATAAAAAAATATAAAAGCATAATATTGTCGTGTATAAATCGCTGCTGCAAGGAAAATTGTGCTCAAAATAATAGGAAGTTTAATTACCTTAGCAGAACTTTTTTTCCAGATTAAAAAATAATAGGTCGAAAGTAAAAAAAATATAATTGCAGTGATGTGTGAATTTGCCCATAAGGCGGAATACCTATAAGAAGGATATAAAAAAATAGATGCTGCTAAAGTTATTAAAACACTTTTTTTTAGATTAGGAAATTTAACTTTGAGATTATAATAAAATAAAATTGGAACTGAGACTGAAATAATACTCATGACAAATCTGACTGCTTCTTGATTATTTAATAATTTATTTAAATTGAATAAAATTAAATAATGTAAAGGGGTGTGCACTGTCCAAGTTGTTGGATCAATAAAAATATCATTCTCTAGGGCTAGCACATAGTTCCAAGTAAAATAAAAATCTTTCTTCGCTCCGGCCCCTGATATGGATTCTTCATTTAAAAAACCTAAAAATAACGAAATTGTTAATAAAAGGAAAATTGAATAAGGTATAATTGATTGTTTTATTTTCATCTTCAGGCTTGTAGGTAAATTTATATTTGAAATACTTCTTAATGCAAGTGGAGAGAATTTAATAGAATTGGGAATAAATCAAGGAAGGAAAGATTTTTAAATCCTAAACATATTGATGAATTTTTTTAAAAGGTTTTTTATATTTAATAAAAAATAATACCTTTTTATTTTAGAAAAATTAAAAGATTTAAAATTATAATTTTCGTTTTTTTTGATCCAATGAGATAGTTCATTTACATATAAATATGATTTTTTACTCGAAAAATTGTCACTATGTTGTCTATAGTTTGCTAAAGATTTTTGGAAACAACAGAATTTATATTTTTTACTCAATCTCAAAAAAAAATCAAAATCCCCTATTATCTGATATTTTGGGTTAAACTTATTCTTTATAAATACGCTTTTATGGACCATGACTGTAATGATGCCTATCTTATAATTATCTAAAAGTTGTTGTGTTACAAATCCTGAATATAATTTTTTAAAATAATCTTTTTTTATACTTTTATTTTTATCTTTAAATATATTTAAATTGGTATAAGAAACTGAGCAATTTTTAGAATTGAAATGTTTTAACTGTATTAATAATTTATCTTTATGCCAAAAATCATCAGTATCTAAAAAGGTAATTATATTTCCTTTTGCTTTTTTAACAGCTAAATTTCTTGCCATATATAGGGTTGAGTGTTCTTTAGCTTTGAAATACCTTAATCTTTTATCTTTAAAATGTTTAAAAACCTTTTTACTTCCATCAATTGACAAATTATCCCAGAATATTACCTCCCAATTTTTATAACTTTGATTAATAATGCTTTGAATACATTCTTTTAAATATTTCTCTCCATTAAAGCAATTAACAATAATTGAAATCAGAGGTTTTTTATTTTTTATTTTCACTAAATGATTTTATTGTCGAAATTAATCCACGATTTAAATTTACTTTTGGTTTCCATTTAAGTAATTTTTTTGCCTTTATTATTGATGGGAAAATTTTCAAAGACTCTTCTTTTCTTAATTTAATTTTTCCATATTGAGGATTCCCACCCTTAGTTAGTTTAACAATTTTTTGAATAAGTCTTTTAATATTGAAGGCCTTACCTGATCCTATGTTTATTATCTGTCCTCTTGATTTTGGCTTAATCAAAGATTTAAAAATTGCATTGATGACATCTGATACATGAACAAAATCTCTATACTGCTTTCCCTCAGAACATGGAAATTTCTTTTTATTTAAACAACTATTTATAACAATGGGTATTAATCTATTTAGGGCTTGTCCAGGTCCATATGCTTGGTAAAGTCTTAAAATTGTCACCGGGAATTTATTTTTTTTATAAATTGATAATAAATATTTTGTAGAAAAATATTTTGATCGACCATAAACAGATATGGGTTTGCTTTTTTGATTTTCATTTTGTGGTGAATTTACTTTTCCATATTCAAGACTACTTCCCATTTGAACAAATGATATTGGTTTTAGTTTTAAAAAAATTTTAGCTATATTTTTACATCCGATATAATGGCTTTGATAAGTTTTTTTCTTATTTGAATGGTCGACATATCCAGATAAGTTGACCACATACGAGAATTTCTTTTTTATAAGATTTTTTAATTTTTTGTTGTTACTAACATCACATCTCAAATATTTTACTTTAGCTAATCGTCTTGATTTTTTGGGTTTATTAGAAGAAACAGATGTAACAGTCCAACCTTTATGCAAACTTTTCTTTGCTAGGTGATAACCTATAAAACCAGTGCCACCAAATATTATTAGGCTTCTATTTTTAGTCAATATTTAACCAATTTGATTGGAGAATTTTTTGTCCCATAAATTTGGCACCTTTAACTGTTACATGGCCAGCATTATCAGAGTGAAGAATATTTTTGTTCGATGTTGATGCTGTACACGTTTTTCTTTTGGTATCGCAGATTAAGTCTAAATGATTTAAGAAATGTACATTAAGTTTTTTAGCTATATTTTCTAAGAATTCATTATTTTCTAAAATATCTTTTTTTAATAAAAGAAAATACTTTTTTTCAATTTCTTTTAATTCTTCTTTATTAGGAAATCTATCGTATTCAAGAATAAATCTTTCTAAAGGAAAACTTTCCCTAAAAAATATTTTTTGGGGTATGTTTTTATTAAATTTTAATGGAGCAATTTTTTCTTCAGGTAATCTAAATACGGAAAAATCGGATACAATTACAATCTTTTTATTATATTCTTTTAAAAAATTAATTGTGTCCTCAATATTAGCAAGACTTTTTGGATACCATCTAGTCTTTAAAATAATTATATCAGAATCTAATAAATTTTTAATCCCTGTTCTCATTTTTTTTTTATCTCTGTTAAATGTTCTTTCACACAGATCGTTATCTTTTATTATGATATCTTCAAGGCAATGTGTTTGAGCAAAGAAAAATTTAATATTAAAATTTTCTTTTAACTTTTCATTAGAAGTTAAAGATTTATAAAAGTCATACCCATGCGAATTTCCAACTATCAAAACATTTTTATTTTTATTATTTTTTATAAAATTTTTATTTTGCTCAAAATTTGATAGAGAATATGCTTCGATATTCATTATCTCTTTTTGAAATTCAGATAAATTTAGTCTATTTCCATAGCCATCATTTTTGATTATTAGCCAGTTTGAGACTAGTATTAAAATTATAACACACAATAAAATACTTTTCGCTTTAGGAAATTTTAAATTTGGGCTTCTGAATCTTTTTTCAATAAAATAAAATGTGAATATTGATAATAATATAGAAGTAAAAATAATTAACATTTTAAAAATAATCATTTTTTCAAAAGACGAGCCATAAATATGTCTAGCAAATGAAAATAATGGGTAATGCCATAGATATAGCGAATAAGAAATTAGTCCGATGCCTATTAAGATTTTTGAAGATAAGATTTTAGTTACATAACTGCGTTTATCGCTAAATAAGATAATAATGCAGACTGATAAAATTAAAAGTAATGAATAAAGTGAAGGATGAGAAAGGTTAGAGTCAAATAAAAAAATATATACAGTAATTGTTAAAAGACTTACAAAAGATAAAAAGTTTCTAATTGAAGAATTTATAAAATTTAAATTTTTTTTGATATTGAAAACTTCATGATATGCTATTAGAGAACCAGCTAATAATTCCCATCCTCTAAAAGGTAACATATAAAATGTTAAAGATTTATAAATAGGAGAAAAATAATTTGCTAAGATTAAGGATAGTACTAGTCCAGTTATAATTAGAATGTTTAAATATTTTTTTAAAAATCTGTAAATTAAAAATAATATTATTGGAACAATTAAATAAAATTGTTCCTCAACTGACAAAGACCAAGTATGAAGAAAAGGAAGTAGAAGAGCGTTTTCTGACATATACCCAAAATGGTAATAAGACCAAAAATAAAAATTTGAGATAAATCCAAGTTGATAAATTATTGATTGAGATAATTCTTTAAAGCTGTATGGCAACAAAAGTATATAGCCTAATATTGCAGTAATTATCGTTATAAAAAAAAGAGCTGGTAAAATTCGCCTTATTCTCCTTTGATAAAATTTGGAAAAAGAAAATTTGTTAGTAGATTTTAACTCAAGAAAAATTAATTTTGTAATTAAATATCCGGATATCACAAAAAAAATGTCTACTCCTAAGAAACCACCAGTAAACAAGTTTTCTCCCATGAAAGAAAATTTTGCATGATATAAGACCACGCTCAATACCGCTATCGCTCTTAAACCATCAATCTCTGGCCTATAACTTAATTTCATTTAAGCTGTTTCCTTTTTTTAAAAATTTGCTCGAGGTTTTCTTTGTCTCTCTTAGTATCCATACATTGCCAAAAACCGTAATGTTTGAAAGCCGATAGTTGTTTTTTTTTACATAAATTCTCAAGAGGCTCTCTCTCCAAATAGGTTTTATCATTTTTGATAAATTTAAAAAAAGTAGGATCCATTACAAAAAAGCCACCGTTGATCCAACCTTCGTCCATTTTAGATTTTTCTTTAAAATATTTAACTTTATTGTTTTGTATTTTAAGTGCTCCAAATCGAGCTGGTGGTCTTACTGCTGTTAAAGTTACCGTTTTATTTTGTTTTTTATGAAATTTAATTAATTCATTTATATTTACATTGCTTACTCCATCTCCATATGTCATTAAAAATGTATTATCTGCTAAATGTTTGTTTAATCTTTTTAATCTTCCTCCCGTCATTGTTTTTTTTCCTGTTTCAATTAAATTAATTTTCCAGTTAGGAAATCTGTTTTTAAAAAATTTTTTTATAACATTTCCTTTATACCCTAGAGCTATGTAAAAATCTTTATGACCATATTTTGCAAATTGCTCCATTATATAAACTATAATAGGTTTTCCATTTATTTTTACCATTGGCTTAGGAATAGTTCGTGTTAACTCTGACAATCTAGTTCCAAATCCGCCAGCTAAAATTACAACTTTCATATCTTTAAATTATTTTGATAATATTTGATTTGTTCTATAGAAATATTTAACATTTTTTTTGATTTTAACAAATATTCTTTATACCAATTAGCAGTCATAAGAATAGTTTCTTTAAATTGTAATCTTGTTTTCCAACCAAGAATTTTCTCTGCTTTTTTTGAATTTAATTTTAATAGATTTGATTCATGTAATAAATTTTTAGAGTTTTGATTTTTCCATTTAAATCCTTCCCAATTTTTTTCAAGTATGTCTATTAATTCTTTTACTTTGTAATTTTTTTTGGTGTTAGGTCCAAAATTAAAAGCTTCACCATGTAATTTTGAGTTTTTTTTGAGTTTAATTGCTAGAACTAGATAACCATATACTGCTTCTAATACATGCTGCCATGGTCTTGTAGAATTAGGGTTTCTAATTATAGCTTTTTTGTTTTTTGACCATGACTTATAACAATCAGGTATAATTCGATTATCTGACCAATCTCCTCCTCCAATCACATTGCCTGCCCTTGCAATGGATATTTTGATATTTTTGTTTTTATTAAAAAAGGAATTAACATAAGATTGAATAGCAAGTTCAGCTGAAGCTTTGGATGCACTATATGGATCGTGACCACCTAGTAAATCATTTTCGTTATAACCACGTTTAATTTCTAAATTTTTATAACTTTTATCACTTGTAATCATTACTACAATACATTTTTTTTTAATTTCTTTAAGAGACTCTAAAATATTAATTGAGCCTAAAGTATTTGAGCCCCAAGTGAGTAAAGGATCTTTATAAGAACTTTTGACTAGAGATTGAGCTGCCAAATGAAATATAAAATCTGGTTGAATTTTTTTTATAGTTTTACTTAAATTCTTAAAGTTTCTAATATCTAAAATTTTATGATTAATTTTTTTTTTTATATTCATTACATTAAAGTGAGATGGTAAAGTAGGAGATCCTAGTGAAATACCAGTAACTTTAGCACCAAGTAAACTCAACCATAAAGTAAGCCAAGAACCTTTGAAACCTGTATGACCAGTAATTAAAATTTTCTTATTTTTAAATGTCTTTTTTAATTCATTTTTCATTTTTTAACTTTAGTTTAAAAAAAAGGGGTTTTTAAGTAAGGACAAATCAAAATCTTTTGAGTTAAGATCAATTTTTTTACTAAAATATTCATTAATTGCCTGATCTGTGAAATCTACCTTTTTGGTATATCTAATTTCTTTAGTCTTATCTTGAGCCAAAGGTTCAATTTCAAAAAGAGATCTGTCTTTAATTCTATCTTTTAGTGAGTGGAAAGCTGATTTTACTGTCGACATAGTATATTCAAAAGGATTATCATAAATTTTTTTTGACAACGAATGATACAAAATTGGTCCACTATCTAAACCCTTTGTTAATAAATGTATTGTTGAACCCACTAAATGTGGATTATTATCTTTCAATGCCCAAAAATTACAATCATTTCCTCTATAATAGGGGGAGATCCCCATATGAATATTGACAGCTTTTTGCTTAATTAAAAAATCAGCTAATTTTCCCTTAATATAGCTACTTCCAAATACAAGATAAAAATCACTTCTTAAAAAATCTTTAAAAAAATTAATTTCACAATCATTGAGATCACCAGATCTCATCGGAATTATATTGATATTTTTGGTTTTTTTGATGAAAGTAGAGTCAAATATTTTTCTTTGAGCTTCTCTAACTTTTACGAAATATTTTTCCATAGCCTCACTTGCTTTATAATGCCCAGGAACCATACCAGGAAAAATAGTATTATTTTCTTGCACTACGTACAACTCATCAGATATTGAGCTCATCAAATTTATTAGATAGTTATGCCTACTGTTATTGGAGGTAAAAATTGTAATTTTCATCTTTTTAATTTTTTCATTATAAGAGAATGATCCTCTCGCGCAATTTCCAAGTTAGAATTATTTATACTTTTCATTTTATGATTAACAGACATGTTATCTCTGAACCCTAAAGAGACATTCAATGATCTGAGAATTTCAAGACTTGACTCGTTATAACTTCCAAGTGGATGGGACATACTATTAATCTTTTTAGAAGGTTTGTTTAAGATATTAGATAAGTTTTTTTGATTATTTACATATTCCATTTTCTGCAACTTAAAAGGAAGGCGCTCAATAAACTTTACGTGACTATGTGAATGTAGTCCTATTTTGTGCCCTAAAGAATCTAAACTTGTTAAGTCTGATTTAGAAAAAAAAAGTTTTGGAACAACTTCATTAACTACATAATTTTTTTCATTGAACATTAGAGTTATTATATTTGTATACTCTTGCTCATTTAAAAATCGATCTCTTATTAATCTAAACTCTATATCTCTTTTTGTATAAAATGGATAAACTTTGATTTTATCTTCAATAATTTGTTTATTTTTTTTTAAGAAATCATTATAGTCTTTGTCTAAGACTTCAAAGAATAAATCATAAAACTTCTCGGAACTATCAAAATAGTTTATTTTAAAATATCTTGTTATTTCAAAAAAATCTGGTTTATTCTCAAAATTAGAAGTGCTTACAAAAAAAAATGACTTTAAATTTAAATCTTCCAAAACTTGCAAAGCAACTTCAATTTGACATTTTAAACCATCATCAAAAGTAAGACACACATCATTTTTTTTAAGTTTATTTTCAATTTTTTTTTGAAAAAAAGTCTCTGCATCCAATATATTATTTTTTCCGACAAAATTAATTAAATCATGAAAGTCGTCTTTTGAAAGCGATCCTTCACCTGACTTATAAAATTTTTTATCATGGAATTGGTGAAACATAATACCATGAGGAAAATTATTGTTTTTTGAGAAATACATAAAGTATTTTAGATTAAAATACCTCTAACCACATTTGATTTTGAATGAACATTAAACCGTTTGTAGAATATCTTTTTTTTCCAACCTTAATTGTCCAACTTCTTATAAGATCATCTTTATTTTTTTTTAAATCAAATCCAATATTAAAATAATGTTTTTTAATTTTTTTTCTACCAAAATGCTTTTTCATAGTTTTGATACTCCATATATTCCACCCAGTTTGAAAGATTTTTTTTTTCATGTTTAAATCTACATACCTCATTTTTATATCATAAGGATAATCATTATAACCTCCGAAGAAGTAAAATTTTGTATTTTTTTTCTTGATTTTATTTACGTTATTAAAAAAAACTTTTAAGTCATCAAATATACTGATTACTCCAGAACAAATTATTATATCGAATTTTTTAAATGATTTTATTTTTGAATTAAAGTCCATTTTTTTTAAATTTATATCTTTTGGTAAATTTTTTTTTGCTTTTTTTATCAAATCTGATCTTATGTCTACGCCTGTAAGATTAAAATTTTTGTTATTTTTCTTTAAAAAATATAATAATTCTCCATTAGCACAACCAATATCAATCACATCATATTTTTTTTTTCTATAAAGTTTTTTATTTAAAATTTTCTGTAAAAATTTAAAATTTTCTTTTGGTTTTTTATATAAATTTGACTTCAAATAAATTTTATCATGTAATCTCATACCTAGGCCTCCCATATAGGTTTTTTTAAAGACCAAACCCCGTTTTCTTTTTTCCATAAATGCTTTGGTCTAAAACTGTCTATTATATTTTCAAATTCTTTCATATCTAAATTGAGGTACTTTAAAATATCATTGATATATGTTTTTGGAAACTCACCATCATATTTTTTTACTAGTGAAATACCCTCTTCTCTTGTTATAATTTTATTTCTAATTTCTAAGCAAGCATCTTCTGTACATCTTCCTCGACCGGTTTTTATAAACCATGTGTAATGATGCAAATCATCCATTTTATCGTCAATACTTGAATATTTTGAATATGTGCCGTCTGTTCTTTGAGAATTAGTTTGAAAATTTGTTTTTTCTTTTGCAAGGTAAAAATTATCCTGCGGATTGTACTTCATATAATAAGGTAAAACAGCTGTATGTATCTCAAATTTTTTAAATTCATTTTTTTGTATAGGAAGGTATGGTTTAATATCATATTTAGATATTCCGTGTTTTCCTAAGTCATTGTAATTAACACCTCCAAAAAATAAATCTTCTAATTTATCATAAGTAAATATTTTGGGATTCAAACTGGCTCCCTCATTCCACAAGTTATCATCTCCACATTTTTCTGCTTGGGCATCTCCATAAATAATAAATTTAATTTTTTTTTCTAAAGCGATTTGAACTGGAAGATAAGTTTGACCCATTGCAAAAGGCTGGAAAGGATGTAGCAAATTTTTAAATGCTAATCTGGTCAAAATTCTGTGCACTTTAGGGTTTGGTGTTAATAGGTAATTATCAAAACCGCTGTCGACCCAGCTTTTGTAATTCTTCCATCCGATATCGGTATACATGTGAGGTGCCCAGGTTATAGTTAGGGGATTCATATTGTATTTATTTTTCATTATGTGTGAAACCCAAACACTATCTTTACCACCGCTGCCTGGTGTTAAAATATCATATGACCCATCTTTACTTCTAAATTTGTCACAAAGTTTGCCTAAATCCTCTTCTCTCTTTTTCCAATTTATCTTAATTTTTTTTTCATAGTACCTACATGCAAAACATTTATTTTCGTTATTGATACTTGTTGTGGATCGTTTTTTATTTTTTGAGTCTTCATGAGAAATTGAACTAACAAATCTTTGATTAGATTCTACGCAACTAGTGCAAAAAATTATATCTGAAATTTTGTTTTTCATAGTTTATATGGTGGGTGTGATAAGAATTGAACTTATGACCTCTACGATGTCAACGTAGCGTTCTACCACTGAACTACACACCCAATTAGAAGTACCTATAATCATATGTTTTTACTAATCTTTAAATTAGATTTTAATGGTTTATAGCTTGAAATATTTTTTTTAAAAAAATTTTTAATTTCACTTATACTTTTAAATTTTTCTATTTTAAATATTTTTTTCAAATTTATATTGTTCTTAAGTTTGATTTTATATACCGAATTATCTTTCTCGAGAAAACTAATTGACTCATTTTTTTCATACAATAGTTCGAAAGACTTTTGGCCAACAATTTTCCTTTTTTCAAGATAAATAAAAAAATTATTCATATGAATTTTTTTTCCTATAATTTTAAATTTTAGTTTTAAATTTTTAATAATCTTTATACACAAATCATAGATAGACTTCCCCTTCCCTAAAATATGGTGTTTAGGCACTATGATATGACCGTCACATTCTTTAAGTAATGATTTTAAACACAAACTAGAAGCTTCTTTATGAGTTATAAAAAATCTATTAATATTAAGAGGAATTCCAAAATCCTTTTTTGATATCAAATTATCAATTATTAACTTTAATATACTTCCATTTGAAAAACTCACATTAGCAAATCTGGTGGTCGATACAAAAAGTTTTGAATTTTTTTTCTTTATCTCATAAAGTTTTTCTTCCATAATTTTTTTAGACACTCCTAATAGACTTGAGGGGTGAACTGCTTTATCTGTGGATATTGAAAAGATCTTTTTTAAATTGTTTATTTTAGCTGTTTTTGGAAGAAAATTTTTTGAGTTTGTCATCAACATGTAATGAATAGAATGTAGATTTTCCTCACTTCTCACGTGTTTTACGGCTGCAAAGTTTAAATAATGTGAAATTTTATTTTTAATAAAAAACTGATCAAGGTTAAAGATGTTTAAATCAGCGCAGATAAAATTTATTTTTTTTATCTTTTTTCTGTGGTCTCTTACAAGTTCTCTATTTAAATCTGTTAATTGGTTCTCATCTTTATCCATTAGATAAAGCTCTCGAAAATCAAAATCCATCATCCTAAAGGTAAATTCTTTTCCAATTGAACCAGCCGCTCCAATTATCATAGTTTTTGATTTTTTAAAATCTTTTTTAATTTCATTATATTGGCTATTAGATAGGCTGAATCTATCATAAGAAGATATGATTTTTTTTTCGTGTAATTTATAATTTTTTAAATCTTTTGTCATTATTGACTTTGTTAATTTATTTTTTTTAATTTGGAAACCATCGTACGCCAACCGTCTAGATCGCTTTTATTCGCATATTTGTTTTTTATATAATTATTTTTAAAATTTTCATATTTATTTTTATCTATATTTAATATTTTATGAAAAAAATTATTTTTTATTTTAAAGTTATAATTTAAATCTATTTTGATCATTTTTAAATTAAGTTCTTTTTTGTACCATTCAAATTCATCATCATTTGTTACATCAAGATAATTAAAATTTTCAAAATTTACTAAAATGAGAGGTTTGTTAAATAACACTGACCAAAGAGCGGTAGTGGAATTATGAGCTATCACTATTTTCGCATCCTTAATAAGGTTAGGAGTTTGATCAAAATAAAATTTTCTATTTATTGGCTTGCTTTTAATGCTTCTTCTAAAATGACCTGCTATTTTAAATTTTTTTTTATATTTTTTTTCAAATAATAAAAAAATATTATACATTGTATTCCAATATTTTTTTTTTATCAAAATATTTTCTATCTAATTTCAAAACTTGTGACTCATAACTATTTTCTATTTCAGAATCTATAAAAATTAAATCTTTTTTTTTATTTAATTTTTTATTTATTCTTAAATATTCTGAATAATCAAATGAATTTATAAAAAAAGCTTTTTTCTTTTCTTTATTAGATAAATTCTCTGATTGATAATTACTTTCTAAAAAAATATAATTTGGTTTTACAGTCAAAATGTTTCTCAAAATATTGATTGGAAAATTAATAATGGAACTTAATAACTTTGAAAAAAAAAACTTTAAATCTATAATTATAATTTTTTTTATTGTTCTTAATTTATTAGTTTTAAAAGGTATATGTGAAAAAAATCTCGAAATTTTAATGCCACCTTTCGATTTTAGAGTTAATTCAAGTAATAAGTTAAATTTAAAAATTGTTGACCAGTTTAAGAAATAAAATCCCTTTTTTAAATTTTTTATTTTTTTGAATAAATCAAAATAAGAATTTATAACTTTTATATTTCTGTGATTTATTGATCTATATTCTTTTGCTTTATATCGTTGGCTCAGTTTGAAGTTAATCAATGGTAATAAATACCAAAATTCTTTTACGAAATTTTTTGAATTAGAATTTAGACCAAACCTTCTTGAATTAAATCTTGTAAGTGGTTGACTAAGTAAAATAATTAATTTTGTATTCTTCATTATTTATTTCACTATTTAACGGGAAATTTCTTTACCCAGTCATTTCCTTTTTTTGTCCACAAATTAGAATTTCTCCATTTTTCAGCTATATCCCAAAACTCATCTTCATTTATGTCTATAAATTCTAAGAATTCTTTAAAGTATAGCTTTGGAAATTCTGTATCATATTTGTGTACTAATGCTATTGCCTCTTCTCTAGTTATATATCCCTCTCTAACTTCCCTAGCGGCATTAGATGTACAACGTCCATGACCAAATTTAATAAGTGCGAACCAGTGATGGAATGTATCCATTTTATCATCAATAGAAGAATACTTTGTATAGGTTCCCTCTGTTCGTCTATTATTTGGTTTAAATCCAGTATTTTTACTAGCGTAATAGAAATTGCTGTGATTTGACCAGTTCCTAAAATATCCATAAAAATAAGAGTCACATTTTTTATCTTTAAATTCTTCCATTGCAGGAGGATAAAAAAACCTAAGTTCTTTTTTTGTGAAACCTTTTTTTAACCAGAAATCAAGTGAGTAATTAGAAAACCAAATTTTTTTAAACTCTTCCATTGGCAGAGATTTTTTATTCCAGCTTTTCGATGAGCCGCCGTACTCAGCCTCTGCATTTTCACCCCTAAAAATTAATTTAATTCCAAATTTAAGTGCAATCGTAACTGGAAACAATACTTGACCATATATGAATCCCTGAAAAGGATCACCCATTTCTATCAAAGCTTGCTTACTTAATCTTCTTTTAATATCCCCTTGTGGCATGCCCATAATCACATCAAATCCACTGTCATTAAAATTTATAAGATTATCCCAGCCAATATTAGTATATTTGAGAGGAGACCAAGTTACTGTTAAAGGATTCATGCCAAATTTGTGTTTAAGCTCATGAGCAACATATGCTGAATCTTTACCTCCTGAAGACGGGACCACACAATCATAATTTTCATTATTGCTTCTATACTTATCTAAAAGAGTTTTTAATTCTTCTTCTCTTTTTTTCCAATCTATTGTTTTTTTATAATCAAAATATCTACAAGCACTGCAAATTTGCTCTGCATCAAAAGTTATTCTTGGCCTTTGATTAGAAATTACACATCTCTTACAAAATTTAACCTCATTTGGTAAATTGTATTTTTTTGGTATATCAATTTTATCCATAGCTATTTATTTTTTTGTTGCAGATACAATTATTTCTTTTTCAAATGTACTAAAAACTTTAAAACTTGATAAACCCACATCATTAATTACAAAACCACTTGATTTAATCATATTAACAAATTCTTTCTTTTTTGGAAAAAACATTTTCAAACGGTAATTATTTTTAGGGTTGGTCGTGAATAAATTTTTTTTTTATTTATAGATTTATAATTATGGCTACCGTATAAATTACTATCAATTATTATTTTGCCCCTTTTTTTTTAGAATTTGGTTAAAATAACCCAAGTATTCCTTGGCTGTTTTTTTGTCTTGAAAATTATTCATTACTGAAAAACATATTATAAAATCAAATTTATTTCTATTTTTTGAAAAAAAATTTTTGTTCTTGAGCAAGTTTAAAATTTTAAATTTTTTTTTAATTTTAAGTTTTTTGATTTTTTTTGTTACTTTTTTTAAAGCAAATTCTGAGATGTCACAAAACGTTAAATTATAACCTTTTTTCAGCAAGTGAATTCCATTAGTACCTGGTCCACATCCAAAATCTAAAACAGATCCTTTTTTTTTAAAAAATATTTTTTCAATTCTAACTAATTCAAGACTAGGATAACTTTTATCGTATCCAGATTTATAAGTTGAGTCATATGACTTAATTGTATCTAATAAAATTTCCATCAGTAGCCTTTAGTTTTTGAGACTGCATAATTTACTTTTTTTCCACTTATATAAGCTTTAATATTTTCAAAAACTAACTTAATTCTTCTATTGTTATCAGTTGTGACGCCTGCTAAATGGTCAGTTAATAAAAAATTATTTTTTTTATCATATATAATCTTTTTTTTCATTCTGAAGGATCCAGTGTTATCTATTGCAACACCTAGAAATTTTCTCTTTTTCACAAAATATTTTAAATCTTTAATGTTTATAGTTTGATCTCTAGACACGCTAACAAATATTGAGTTTTTTTTCATATTTTTAAATATCTTTTTATTAAAAATTTTTTTTGTTTTATTGGTAAGGGGTAAAGCGTTTATAAGTATATCGTAATTTTTTATAATTTTTGGGACTTGTTTTAAATTATAGTTTCTAATTATATATTTTTTTGAGCTGAAAGAGTGATCAACTGAGCTTATCAAAGAGCTAAAATTACTCAATTTTTTTGCAATTGAGTCGCCTATCCCACCTAATCCAGCTATAATAATTTTTTTGCCGTTGATTTCCGTTGGTCTGAAAGAATATTTTTTTGCTCGATATTGATCAAACAAACCTCTTGTAATTGCTAATAATAAAGAAACGCAATGTTCAGATACATTAGGTCCTTGTATTTTTTTTCCCGCAGTAAACTTAAATTTATAACTTTTCATGAATGGTTCGCATTCATCAACTCCAGCTCTAGTTAAATGGAGCCAGTTAAGATATTTGAATTCTTTATGTTTGTTCTTAAGAAATTTAGATAGATTAATTTTTACAGGATATTCATATAGTACAATTAATGCATTAATTTTTAAGGTCTTTTTGTGAAAAAAGTTATCGTCCCTAACATCAATAAATTCCACTTTTGCATATTTTTTATTTAAAGAAAATATTTGATATTTATTTAGTCCAACAATTCCAATTATCTTTTTAGGCATAAGCTTCTTCTATAGTATTTTTTAATATTTCCAATCCATTTTTACCACTTTTCTCAGGATGAAACTGAAAACCAATAATATTATCAGATTTAACTATAGCTGGAACATCAATGTCATAGTATCTGCAATACGCAATTAGATCTATTTTATTTTTTGGATAAGCCATATATGAATGTACAAAATAGAAACTTCTGCCACTCAAATTCTTATTGAAATTAAATTTAGAGTTTTTATTTATAAAAAACAAATTACTCCAATTTATATGTGGTATTTTTATTTTTTTATTTTTTAAATGTTTATCAATTTTGTCTACTTTTCCCTCAATAAAATTAAGTCCGGTATGAGATCCCATCTCATATCCCTTGGAAAATAATATTTGCATACCTAGGCATATTCCAAGAAGTGGTTTTTTAAGTGCTACATAATCTTTTATGGTTTTTGTGAGTTTGTATTTATTTAATAATTCAATCGCATTTTGAAAAGCCCCTACTCCCGGTAAGATTACAAAATCTGCGCTAATTATGTCATCATTTTTATTGCTTAAAGAACTTTCATATCCGATTTCTTTTAAAGCTCTTTTTAAACTTAAGATATTTCCACATCCATAATTTATAATAACAATCTTTTTCATTGATTAAATTTTCTTACGTCAAGATTTAATTCTATAGCTTTATTTCTTATATCTCTTAAAGATATTTTTTCATAATGTAAGACATGGGCTATTGCAACAGCATCGGCTCCCCCGATCTTAACTGCTTTCTCAAGGTCATCTAATTTACCAAACCCCCCGCTAGCAATAACAGGTACATCAACAACATTAGTTACAGATTTTATTAAATCAACATCAAACCCCTCGGTTGTACCTTCTTGATCTACTGAAGTTAGTAAAATCTCACCAATACCTAAATCTTGAGCTTGCTTAACCCAATCAATAACATCTAAATCAGTTTTTTCTCGACCAGACTCAACATAAACGTCCCATTTTTCTTTTTGTTTTTTTTTAGCTTCTACCGACAAAACAATTGCTTGAGATCCAAATCGTTTTGATAAAATAGACAATATTCTAGGATTTTGAACAGCGTTGGTATTTAATGATATTTTATCTGCACCTGAGTCAAATATTTTCAGTGCATCATCTAGCGATCTAATGCCTCCTCCCACTGTAAATGGTATGAAAATATCTTCACAAGCTAATTTAATTATCTCATGGAGACTGTTACGATTGTATAAACTTGCAACAAGATCCATAAAAATTAATTCATCAGCACCATCTCTATAATATTTTTTTGCAAAATCATTTGGATTTCCCATTACCCGCAATCCCTCTAGATTTATACTTTTAATCAAATTCGGGCCTTTAACGTCAAGTCTAGCGATTATTCTCATATTTACTTAATTTTTTAAAATCTTTCAGCGTATCAATATCTATTGATCTTTTTGGGGGCATGTTAAATTTATAAGTATTTTTGTAATAGAAAAATTTTTTTTTTATAAAATAGTTTATTTTTTGAATATATATAGCTCCATTAATCTTTTGATTAGATTTATTGACTGAAACAAGGCTATTTAAATTTTTTTTTATGGTTATTTTTATTGAATTGTCAATGTCCTTAACACTCCGTAAAGGAGAGGTGGGTTGAAGCAAAATAAAATAATCGTATTTTTTCTTGGTTTTTTTTATAACATCAAAAACAACATCTTTTGTCATTGACTTAGATCCAGAGAGTTTTTTTTGCCTTAACCTTTCTGTTTTAAAACCATTTTTTTTGGCAATTTTATTAATTTTTTTACTGTCGGTTGACAAAAAGATTTCATCTATGAATCGAGATTTTCTTGCGCTCAGCATTGATAATAAGAAAAGTGGTTTTTTTTTAAATATTTTTAAGTTTTTAAACTTTAATCTCTTGCTTCCAATTCTTGCTGGAATGATAGCAATAATCTTTTTTTTCAAGTACATTTAAAACTTTATTCACTAGATGGCCAATTTGAAAGATCTTGCCACTCATTTTCATTTATTGGAAAAACTCCAACTTTGAGTTTCTTTTTAAAAAGTTTTTCTATTAATTCGTTCATATCTAAAGGCTTACTTTTAGAAATTAGATTAAGAACTTTAGGATGAATAACGTAAAAGCCAGTATTAGCCAAAAAATCTACTTTAGGTTTCTCGTCTATATTTAAGAGTTGACCCTTCTTATTTGTTTTGCAAACACCGTATGGTATCTGGTTTTTCTTTTTCGATACTACAACCGTTAACGCAAATTTATTATCTTCATGATACTGATACAAAGAGATAAAATCACAAAAAATCAAAGAGTCACAATTTATAACAAAAAAACTATTTTTGAGTTTATCTTTTATTAATCGCAAAGAACCTGCTGTTCCCATTGAAAATTTTTCTTGTACCAGTTTTATATTATATTTTTTATCAAAATTTGAAAAATATGATTTCAATAATTCACTTTTATAGTTAATTGTAATATAAAATTTATTTAGGTTATAAGATTTAAACGTACTTATAACATTTTCAATCATTGATTTTCCTCTTATAGGTAATAATGGCTTAGGTATAACGCTTGTATGTGGAAGTAATCTTTTCCCTAATCCCCCTGCCATAATTACAGTGCTAATGTTTTTTAATTGAATACCCTTTTTGTTAAAATATTTTTTAAAAATTTTATTATCTTCAGGAGTGATTACATCTTTTAGCACTCTACTATTATCTATAACTGGAATGATTTTGTAATCCCTCTTTGCTATTCTTGAAATTTGAAAATTTTTTTTTTTTTTATATTTTAAATAATATGGTTTCTTATTAACAAATTTAAATATTCTGTCATCAAATTCAGCTCCATTTAAAATAGCTCTTCTCACATCTCCATCGGTTAATGTGCCGATTAACTTCATTTTATTGTCTAAAACAATTAAACATTTATTTTTATTTTTATTTAAAAAATATAGAGCTTTATTAAGTGTATTGTTTTTATCAATAAATTGATAATTTTTATCGTCTGAAATGATCATAAAATTTTTTATTTAAAAATGTTTTTTTCTTACTCAATTTGAAAACCTGATTTAAAACTTTTGTTAAATTTATTTTTTTATCATAAGGGTTTTTGATATTTGAGATTTTACGATTAAACTTTTTGGATAAAGCGAAATTTAATGCTTGGTTAATTGATAATTCATTAAATTTACAATCAATAACATTGTCTGGTTTTACTTTCCCCTCTTGTCTGTTACCAATATTAATTACTGGTAATTTAAAAGAAGTCGCCTCTACAATCCCACTTGAGGAGTTGCCGAGCATTAAACTACAATGCATCATAAGATTTGTGTAAAGTTTTAACCCTGCATTTTTAATAATTGTAATATTTTTTAATTTTTGATTTAAAAACTTATATTCCCTAACAATTTCTTTGAATCCTGAGTCTGAATTGGGATAAGTTAAAATTGCTTGCATATTTGTTTTTTTTAATACGTTGGATAAAATTTTTACATGTTTTTTTATTAACTTTGGTTCTTTAGTTACTGGATGAAACGTTACTAACATTGTTTTTTTACTAAAATCTAGACCCGTAATTTTACTAATTTCATATTTACTCATTTTTTTTTGCTTCTTCATTAAATTTATTTCAGGGATACCTATGTTAACAATACGCCAATTTTCCTCCCCTAATTGATTAATCCTTTTTTTGTACTCTGAATGCGCTACTAAATGAAAATGAGATAATTTAGTTATAGAGTGTCTAATCGAGTCATCTATTGCTCCCTCTGTTATAGCTCCGCCATATAAGTGTATGACTGGAATATTAAATGGTAAAGCTGCAATAGGCGCTGATATCATTTCAAATCTATCGCCTAAAATAAAAATTAAATCTGGTCTTTTTTTTTTAAATATATCAGATATTTTCTTTATTTCAGAACTAACCATAGATGCTAGATACTTGGGGTTATCTTGTAAATTAAAGGAAGTGTTTTTATAATTAGGCGATGATACTACCGAAAATTTTTTTTTTATATTTTGTATGGTAGAACCAAAAAAGCTTAAGTAGTGGATATATGAAGGAACAATTTCCAATTTAACGTTTTTTTTTCCTTTTAAAATATTTAAAATTGGTAAAAACCTCTCAAAATCTGATCTTCCTACAGTGTATGCTATGACTTTTAATTTATTTTTCATAGTTGATAATTGGGCTGCTTGGAAAGTTTACAGCTTTATTAAAAAATATATTTGCGTTATTAATTTTATCTCTTGGGCATGATTTAAAAATTTTAAGTGTATGGAGCGGTCTCCATGTAGATCGAAAACCAAAGCCTTTACTTTTATAATAATTGATGATTTTTTTTTTAAATTTATTATTTTTGACCAAACCGATGATTAGCCAATAATTTGTCTTTGATTGTTTAGGTTCCTTTAATATCGAAATTTCTTTATTTTCTTTTAAAATTTTTTCATAAGTTTCATAATTTTTTCTTTTTGCTTTTAAAATTTTTTTCAAATTTTCCATTTGTGCACATCCGACCGCTGCTGATAAATTTGTCATTCTATAATTGAAACCAATTTCATCGTGGATATGATCATCAGAACCACTCTTTTTTGCGTGTACTGAAAGATGTTTAAGTTTTTTAGCCATCTTTTTATCATTAGTTATAATTGCTCCTCCGCCACCACAAGTAATAGTTTTATTGCCATTAAAACTTAAAATACCTGCATCACTAAAAGTGCCTAAGTGTTTTTTACGATAAAAAGAACCTAGGGCCTCTGCAGCATCTTCTATTATTTTAATATTGTATATTCGGCATATTTTTTTAATTTCTAAAATTTTACTGGGAAAACCGTATAGGTGAACTACAATTAAAGCTTTAATTTTTTTTCCAGTTTTTTTATTATAAGAGTATTTTCCTTTTTTTTTAGAAATACGATCTAAATATAATCTTAATTTTTTCGGACAAATTCCAAGATTTTCATTTTCTATATCAACAAAATTTGGAGTTGCATTGCAGTAGATTACAGAAGAGGCTGTAGCGACATAAGTTGATGTGGGCATTAAAATTTCATCATTTTTTCCAACTTCAAGATACTTCATAATTAAATGAAGAGCAGATGTTCCTGAAGAAGTTGCTACAGCATATTTGCTTTTAGTATATTTGGCCAATTTATTTTCAAAAGACGATACATAATTTCCAACATAGGAAACAAAACTTGATTCGATACAGTTTGTTAAATATTTTTTTTCATTCCCTTTAAATAATGGATCATGAAGCCTAGCTGACTTATTATTAAAAACTTTTTTAAGTGAGTTTAATAAATTTCTTTGAGATTTAATCATATATGTTTTTTTGAAATGACTCTATTAGAGCCAATTTGTTTTTTTACTTTTTTACCTAAAACTTTATTTAATTCAATAGGTGAAAAACCAGTTCCAGGCCTTTTAAAACACAAATCTCTTCTTTTTAAAATTTCACCTTTAGTAATTTGTCTTTTTGATACTATGCTTTTTCTAGCCATGAGTTTAATTTTATTTTCTTCCTTTGAAATAACCTTCTTTGAATTACCTAATATAATTTCAAATTCTCTTATTTTTTTAACAAATCTTATAAAGTCCTTAATATTGTAAGATGCTTTGTGATCTGGACCAATCATATTATTGTTTAAAGTTACGTGTTTTTCAATAATAGTAGCTCCCTTTGCTATAGCTCCAATACTAGCCTCGTCAGTTAAAGAATGATCAGAATAACCTATGGGTGTTTTAAAAATTTTTTTTATTTGATCTAGTACATTTAAATTTATTTGTTTTTTATGAACTGGATATAAACTAGTACAGTGAAGTAAAGTTATTTTTTTTTTTTTATTTCTGTTTAAGATCTTTATAGATTTTTTAATTTCATCAAATGAAGACATACCGGTAGATAGTATTATTTCTTTTGATTGTTTTGATAAAAATTTCAACATATCGTAGGATAATATCTCTCCAGATGATATCTTGATTAAAGGAACTTTAATACTGTTAATTAGGTATTTGAGACTATCTAGGTCAAAGGCAGTGCAAATATATTTTTTCTTAAATTTATTGCAATAATTTTTTAAGTTTTGATGATTCTTTTTAGATAATTGTAATTTTCTGCTCATATTTATAACTGATTTTTCCTTATCATTTTTCTTTTGATAGTCAGCTTTAAATGCATCTAAACTATAAACATCTTCAGGTTTAGCTAATTGAAATTTGATAAAATCAATATCAAGCTTAGAAAGTTTTTTAATAATTTTTTTTGCCAAATTGATGGAGCCATTGTGATTGACACCGACCTCAGCAATTATTCTAACTTTTTTCATCTTTTGATTCTTGATTTAATTTCTAAACCTTTCATACCAATTAAGTACTTTGGATTTTTTTTAATAAACATTTTTTTGTTTTTATAATTTTTTATAAGAGCTTCTAAATAGTTTAGTCCTGAAATATGGGTAAAAGGATAACCACCTCCAAATCTTGGGTTTACATCAACTAAAAATAATTCATTGTTTCTTGAAACTATTATATCGCAGTCTAAATTTCCTATATGTTTGAAAGTTTTTGATATTTTCATAGCAAATTTTTCTAAATTTTTATTTTTGACTATTTCACATTTATCTGTTTCGCCACTTCTCATTAAGTATTTTTTTTTTATACAACATGATAAAAAATTACCGGTATTATCATTAAAAATGTCAACATTATATTCTGTTCCTTTTATAAATTTTTGAATAATAAATTTTTTATCTTTTTTTAAATTAAATTTTTTATCTTTGTAAATTTTCAAGTTTTTAGATCCACTACCATTTTTTTCCTTAATTACTATAGGGTATCTCTTTATTAGATTTTTTTTGGAATATATTTCTGGATAGCCAATATCATTTTTTTTACAAAAATAAAAAAGTTTTTTTTTATCATTACAAATTTTAATAATACTATAATTAGAAACAGCTACACTGCATTTATTTTTTTCAAAACGTATTTTATTTTTTGAAAGAATTTCTAAATCTAAATCTGATAAAGGTATAATTAAACTAATTTTGGATTTTTTTACCAAATTTAAAATTGAACTTAAATATTTCTTTTCATTTCTTATTACTTTTGGTGTCAAATGAACTTTTTTTTTTACATTTGTATAAAATGCTGCAGAATTTTTATCCGAGTCGGCAACATGAATTACTAATTTTTCTCTTTTCTTAATTTCAGATAGAAAATCTATAAAATAAGTTCTCCTACCAGCATTAGTTAATAAAATATTCATTTAATGAAAAAATTAGTAAATCTTATTCCACTTTTCTGCATGATTTTTACCCAACAAAGTTCCCTCTGCGTTACATGATTTGCAAGGTGAGTCACATCTTTTACCGTTAAGTAAATTTTTTCTGTATTTTGTCATTATTTTTCCATTCCAAATATTAAATAAACTATCTTGCATCATATTTCCCATTGTCACCCTTCTCTGCCAATCTTGAGGACATAAGAATATGTCTCCATTCCAATCTACAAGGAACTGATAAGTTGGATAAAAACAAGTAGAGTAAGTCTCAGGACTTTTTTGATTTCCCGTTTTGATAGTTCCAGCCCTATTAGTTAATTTTAGACCAAATTCGCTGTCAGCGTTATACCATCTGTCTCTCAATATCATAAGGTCTTCTGGAACATTTGCTTGTTTAGCCATTTTGTTAAATTTATCAATTTGATGAGGTCCATCATACATACTAACTAAAACTTTATTGACTTTATTTAGATATAAATCTTGTAATTGCTTGCTATTTAAAGTGTCTCCGTTTGTGATGATTTCTACTGGAGCAACATTTGAAAGTTTTTTGACAATGTAATTTATATCTTTATGGAGCAAAGGTTCGCCATAACCAGCAAGTGCAATAGCTCCTTTATAATTTATAGCCTTTAAGTCGTCATGTAGTTTATCAATAAGTTTTCTACTCATCATTTGAAAAGTATCTGGCGCCACTGAAGGATCAGATTTTGGACAAAATGAACAACTCCTATTACAAACATCTATTAAACTAAGTTCAACCCAAGTCGGCATAGGTATATTTTTATAGGTATAAACCTTATCATCGACTATGACCTGTCTTCTTTTAATATTTTTTTTTATTGTAGGATTTAGTTTCATTTAAAGAACCTGGATAAAGCTAAATTTATATTTTTAACAATTTTTTTTACATCATTAAGTTTAGTTTGTGTAGATAAAAAAAGAATTCCATTAGAAGGATAATATATACCTTTTTGAAATAAAAATTTTCTTAATTGGTCTATCTTTTTGTTTTTATTTTTCTCTAAAAAATCTCGCTCAACTCTATCTTTAGGGATTTCTTTAGAAAAAACAATTCTAAACATTGAACAATATCTAAAGATATTAGCGTTTATATTCTCTGTAATCATGTGTTTTTTAATTTTTTTTTCTAAAAAAGAAGATTTTTTTTCAAGATCCAAAAAAATCTTTTTTTTATTGTTTAATATATACTCCAAGGTTTTTCTACCAAGGTATGTTGAAATTTGATTCCCTGAAAAAGTACCTCCAAAAAAAACTCTTAGCTTTAATTTTGAAATTTTCATTAAAATATTTTTTTTGACAGCTATGATCCCAATTGGCAGCCCCCCTCCAAAACATTTTCCAAAAGTTGTAATATCTGGATTTAAATTTAAAAGTTTTTGTACTGATGAGCCGTTAAATCGAATTCCAGAAATTGTTTCGTCGAAAATAAGAATAATTTTATTTTTTTTACAATATTTATCTAGAAATTTTAAATAATTTTTTACATCCCGCTGAGGCAAACTTGCTTGAATTGGTTCAATTAAAACACATGAAATTTTATTTTTAATTTTTTCTAAAATTTTTTTCGACTTTCCAATATTGTTATACGGTATAAATCTTAAATTTTTCAGATTATAATCTGTTAAACCACTTGATATCGGCATAGATTTTAAAGATCGGTTGGTAGTAAAAAGAGTTCTATCAACTGATCCATGCCAACTACCAGTAACACAAACAATTAATTTTTTATTGCTAATAGCATTTGAAATTCTAATAGATTTTAAAATAGCTTCACTTCCTGTATTGCAAAAAATAAATTTAGAATAATTTTTTAAAAATTTCGCAAGAATATTTGAATAGTTAATTGCCTCTTTATTAGGAGTTGCAATTAATGAAATTTTTTTTGAGGTGATATCTTTGACTGATTTTAGGAATATTTTACTTTGGTGACCAAGCAACAACGTGCCTGCTCCAAATGATAAATCCAAGTATTTTTTTTTTCCATTTAACAAATATTGTCCTCTAGCTCCTGTGAAAATATTTGACTTTTTATAGCCCTCGTTAAGTAATCGTAAATTTTTCATATTTTAAGTATTAATTTTATAATTGTGACAATCATATGTTGAGCTTCTTAATAAGCGCTAAAAATTTCTTATTACCTTCATCAAATTCCATAATATTTTTCATTTCTTTAAATTTTTCTATTTTACAAGCTCTCAAAAAATTTATGATTCTAGCTAACTCTTTATAAGTATTTTTATCAGTCCAGAACCGTCCTTTACCAAATCTTTTTTTTACAGGCCAACCAAATTGTCTTGAATGATAAGGATAATTTTTCTTTCTTATAGAAAAAAAAGCAACCTTGTTACCTCTAGCTTTTGCTTCATATCCTAGAGTTGAGTCTATATTTAAAATGATGTTTGATTTATCTACTATTTTATATGGATTTCTATTTTCAAATCTATTTATATACTTTTTCATAACTGAACCAAAAATTTTATTGTAAAAATTCTTCTCATTTTCATATCCGGTTGCTCCTAAAACATGTAAATATATTTTTTTTTTTTTTACAATAAATTTTTAAATTATTAAAAAATATGAAATCTTCTCTTTTAGTTTTATAAGGCAACGGTCTAAATACAGAGATATATAATAAATCTATTGTTTTCTTTATTTTTTTATTTTTATTGACCGAGTTTGATTTAAAAGATCCAATAGGAATTATTTTACCTTTTAAAAATGATTTAAATAATTGACCAGTCGATAAATTAAACATCAACAGGTAATCACAAAAATTATTCTTGTTTTTTCTTAACTGATTTAATTTGTATAAAACATCAGAGGGTTGAAGAGATCGAAATGCTTTCTGGATTATTACTGTTACCATTTTACTATCAATTTTATTCAAATCATAAAATTGAGGGTAATTATCTGTTAGAGTTATTAATAACCTTGGATTTACAGTTCTTATATACTCTTTAAAATATTCTTTTACTGAAAATTTTAAGTTAAAGAAGCATTTGAATAATATATATACATTCAAACGTTGATTTGCCTCGTAAGCCATTCTGATATCCAATACTTCTACTATATTTTTATTTAAATATTTTTTTATTTTTTCAGAGTCATCTGAGTCAAATATAAGTACTTTTTTTTTAGAAGGTTTTTTAAAAATTTTTTTTGAAAGTAAAAAAAAGTATATATATTTTTTTAAAAAAATTTTAATCACTTAATTTTTTATTTTCTAATTTATATAATTTATCACAGTTTGATAATGTGGAGATTTTATGGGATATCATAACTATTGTTTTTTTTCCTTTTAAAGCTTTGACTTCTTCTAAAATTTTTTTCTCGTTATTAGAGTCTAGAAAATTTGTAAACTCATCAAAAATTAAGATATCTGAGTCTACGTAAAAAGCTCTAGCTATACCAAGTCTTTGCTTCTGCCCCCCTGAAAATCTTTCACCTAGTTCACCGCACTTAGTATTAACGCCGTTAGGAAGAGAATTGACAAAATCATTTATATTTGAAATTTTTAAACTATCTTTTACTTTTTCAATATTAATTTTATCTTCATCCTCCCCTAAAGCAATATTATTTATAATTTTGTCGTCTGTAATAAAGACGTTTTGGGGAATATAACTAATTATATTTTGCCAATTTTTTAAGTCATTATTTATATTTTTTTTTCCAACATAAATACTTCCTGCGTCTGGTGTTAATAAACCTAAAAGTAGGTTTATTAACGTCGTTTTACCAGCACCGCTTCTTCCATGTATTCCTATACACTCTCCTTTTTTTATTTGTAAATTCAAGTTTTGCAAAACATTTTCTTTTGTTTCAGGAAATTTGTAAGTTAAATTTTTAATTTCGATTTGATCTGAAAATAATAATTTTGAGTCATTGGGAATTTGTTTTGCTGTATTTTTCTCAAGATATTTCTTATTTTTAATAAAAGGTTCGACTGCCGGTAAACAGAATTTCATGTCCTGTAAATAATTTGAAATTTTTGATATAGAGGGTATTAGTCTGTATGCAGCTAAAGCAAAAATACCAAGTATGGGTATGATTTTTGATTTATCGGGTGTACTCTGCGTAAGATAGACTATTAGCACTACCATAGCTACAACAGCTAGCCATTCAAACCAAATTTTAGGTAAGCTAAGAACAAAAGAATGTTTCTTAGTAAATTCATTTTCCTGAAAATTATTAAATGAAAAAATATTAATAAAATTATTTTCTTTACCTAAAATCTTAATATCTCTTATAGCGCCGAAACTTTCTTTCTGGTTTTTAAGCTTTAATCCTCTGAAAATTTTACTTTTTTCGCCCCATATTGAAGCTCTTGTTTGAACTAATTTATAGAAAATTATACCCAACAAACCAAAAAATATCGTCAGGCCTATTGTTGTTTTTGGACTTATAATTAAAAGAAAAATTAAAATACCAAAAAACATTACTATTTCAGCAAATAAATCTATAAGAGATCTTGCATAAACGGATAAAAGATTTGCATCATTCAAATCTCTAATTAAATTTGCAGAGTTAGTTTTAATATGAAAGAGATAATTTTCATTAAGATACGAATTAAATAAGTTATTTGTTTGAAAGGTTCTTACATCATAAACAAACTTATTTTTCTTAAAGGTAAAATAAGTTAAATAAAGAGCTTTAATAAAAAAGATAGAAACAAAAATAATTATTAAATAAATTAAATAATTTTTTTGACCTGGATTTATAAATTCAGAAATAAAGTATAAATTTTTTGTATTTTCAGCTCCTTCAAAAATATAATCTAAAAATGGAAAAATAGAAGCTATGCTTAAAGTTTCAAATATCATAGCTATAATTGATAGTATAAACAAAGCAAAAATTTCTCTTTTTTGCTTTAAAGAAAATATACCAGAAAAAGATTTATAGAATCTTAAATAGTTCATTGATAACAATTTAAATTTAATTACCTATTTTTTTACAATATAAAGTAAAAATACTTCCATAAAAAGCAGGGGAAAGTTTATTTATCATTATGAGCTTATAATAATTGTGAAGATTATTATATACTGTTTTCCAAAAAGGTTTTTCCTTTTTAATAACTTTAAAATTATTTTCCTTTAATAAATTTTTCAGACTTTTCTCTCCATATAAACAAGGGTGATCATAAGTATAATGTCTATAATTTTTACCAAATAATTTTGCAACAAAACTTTCTACATTAGGTGTGCCTAAAATTAACAAACCATCCTCTTTTAAATACTCATTGATATATTTGATTGCTTCAGGTGGATTTTTTAGATGCTCTATAACATGGTAAAACATTATAATATCAAATTTTTTGTTAAAATCTTTTATATTTTTGTAATCACCGTTTAAAATATTTATTTCCATAAATTTTTTTTTAACAAAATCAGTGGCGAATTTAGAGCTTTCAATGCCATATTTTTTAAAATTATTATTTAATCCACTTAAAAAATATCCGAGGCCACATCCAATATCTAGGACTGACAGTTCTCTCTTTTCCTCATTAACGTAGTTGATGACATCTCCGTACCAATTTTTAATTTTAAAATCTCTTTCTTGTGTGAAGTCTCTATATACTCCATCTCGATCAACACCTCCTTGCCAATAAGAGTCTGAATAATTAGTTTCAATAATAGGATCTTGATAGACACATTCACAGTCTTTACAAATTTTAAAATCTATACCTGAAAAAGACGTAAATTTTTTTTTATATTCTTGTGATTTGCAATTAAGACAGCTCATCTTTTTTTATAAAACTTCAATTGCTCTAAATTGAATGGGCCTAAAGGTTTTTCATCAAGAACAAATATGGTTTGATCGCTATCTTTAATAAAGTAATGTTTCCAATTTCTTTTAAAATTGTTTTTTAAAAATCTTGCATTAATAACTCTTCCATCTATTAAAATAATTGTTCCTGGAGCTAAAAAATTCTCAAATTTAAGTATGTCGCAACTCATAGGCATCATGTCTCTTTTTGCTAGTGTGAAATTGTTAATAGTTTTTTTTACTGAAAATTGACTCGGAGCATCCAAATAAATAAAGTCAGGATTTACTTGGGGTAATTTTCTGTATTCTGATGCAAAAGCGCCATTGTAATTTGTCATTTGAACGTCTGAGAAAAAATAATTAACCTCAGCTTTCTTAACATTTTTAATAATTTTTTTCTTTGTTAAACTTAAATATTTTCTCTCATTGTCAACAATGAATAGTTGATAGGGATAAATACATCTGGTGAATGGCTTAGGGTTAAATCTTGTCCTATTTTTTTCAAGTGCTTTTGCTAAAACTACACTTGAATGTCCGCAACCAAATTCGAGGACAGTTGTTCTATTGTTTAAAATAATAAATTGATAAAGTCTATATAAATCTTTAATTTCTGGTGGATGTGCATTATTTGTAATTCGAATATCAAACTTACCAGATTTATCTTTCTTTTTATTTAAATAATCTTGTTTAGTCACTTTATATCCATCAACATAATAAAATTTATCACTTACTAAATACCCAAGGCCCAGCTGAATAAAAAATTTTATTATCTCTTTTTCGGTTTTTTTTTTTGGAAATTTAATCTTAATCATAATTAAATATATTTTTTTCAACTTCACTCAAAATAAAATGGCCTAAAAACAAATGGCATTCTTGAATTCTAGCAGTGTTTTTAGATGGAACTATAAGACTCGAGTCACTTAAAGACTTTGCTTTCCCTCCTTCATTACCGAGAAAAGATATAGATTTTATCTTATTCTGTTTTGCAAATTTTAAAACATTTAAAATATTTTTAGAATTACCCGAAGTAGATAAACAGATTAGTATATCATTTTCATCTCCCAACGCCTCAAGTGTTCTTGAAAAAATTTTTTCAAATCCATAATCATTTCCACAAGCAGTCAAAACAGAAGAGTTTTGTGATAAAGAAATTAAAGGAATTGCTGCTCTATTATTTTCAGGTTTTAATCTAACTACGAACTCTGCAGCCAAATGATTAGCTTCAGCTGCTGAACCTCCATTGCCACAAATTAAAATTTTATTTCCTGATTTTATACATTGAGTTAGGTTTTTTATAATTAATTTAATATCATTTTCTAAATTAACAATATCTTTTAAAATTATACTTAAATCTGAAATTTCTTTTATTAGACTTTTATTTATTGACATTAATGTGAGCTCGAAGTTTTTTTGCGATCGGCATCTCTTCTTCTAAAATTTTTTTATTTTTATCTCCACTTATAGCAAGTTCAATTTTTCTAACTCCTCCAATTAACTCTTTAAATATTTTTGGCTCTATAGAGGCAGCTTGATCACTTCCATACATTGTTCTATTTAAGGTAAAATGTCTTTCTAAAGATGATATACCTAGAGCAGCAGCTGCGTAAGATATAGCAAGTCCACCTCTTTCATGTCCGCTGTAACCTACGTTACATTTAAATTTATCTTTTAAAGTATTAATTAAATTTAAATTTGCTTTTTTATCATCAAAAGGATATTTTGAAATACAATGCATTAATTCGAAAGAGCATTTGTGAGTCCTAAATATATTTACGGCTTTTTCAATATCCTCTATATTTGACATACCGGTACTAATAAAAGTATGTTTCTTTCTTTTAGCTACTTCATTTAAAAGTTCGATATCAACAATCATTGCAGATGCGATTTTATGAAAATTTAGTTTAAATTTATCTAAAAATTCTAAACTTTTAATGTCCCACGCTGAAGCAAACCACTCTATATTTATTTTTTTACAAAACCTGTCTATCTCAATATAATCTTCTTCGTTAAATTCTAAGCCTTCCTTTTGGGCTCTTTGAGTTTTTCCCCATGGGCTTTCTCTAAAAGAGTCGAGTAATTTTTTATCATATACTAAGTCAACTTCCCTTTTTTGAAATTTAACAGCATCTGCCCCGCAGTCTTTTGACTCTTGAATCATTTTTTTTGCTAATTCAAGGTCTCCGTTATGATTAATTCCTATTTCTGAAATAATGAAAATTGACATATCTGTTAATATTTTAATTGTAACATTTTTCTAGAGTGTATTAAAGTTGCTAGTTTAAGATCATAGGCATTATCAATATCACTGAATAAGTCTTTTATAAGATAAGGTAAGACTTTAGATCCAAGTAACTTACCGTGAATTATATTTTTTGTTCTATATATATCTATTACTCCATTTCCAATATAAGTAGGTGCCATGGACTTTCTTGGAACATTAACTTTATCGATATTGTATTGATACTTTTTTAATATGGAGCAAAGTTTTTTGTTTTTTATAATAAAATCTTTGTGAGAGTTATGTGAGTTGATTGAAATTGATTTCAATGATGAATATAAATTTTTTTTTTTACTAAATATTTTTATTGCATTATTTATTGTAGAATTTTTTCTTATAGGAGTCGTTGGTCTTAAGTGAGCAAAGTACTTTGGATAGCTTATTTTTTTTAATTTTAAGAAAATTAAAATTTCTTTAAAAAGGTCAATATCTTTCGACGTTGATGAAGAATTCTTTTTTGATCTTTTATGATAAATATCACATCCATATTTTTTTGCTATTGAAATATATCTTTTAGAGTCAGACGAAAAAATAATTTTTTTTATAAATCTATTTTTCTTAGCAGATATTATACTATGTGCTAAAAGGGGTTTATTTTTAAAAATCTTAATGTTTTTATCTTTTAAACCTTTTGATCCAGATCTAGCTGGAATAACTGCCCATACTTCATTTTTAAATTTCATTTAGCATAGCTCCGCACTTTGTAAAAATTACAATTCTACAATTATCATTCATATTTTTTAAACGGCTCTAAATGAAAATTCTTTTCTTTTTAAAGTCGTTTTTATTTTACCTATTAAAATCCCAATTTTATTTTTCTGAAGATCAATAATTTCAAAAATTTTATTTGCAAATGGGCCCGAGGTAAATTTGTATTTGTTATTTTTTATAAGATTTAAGAAACTGAAGTTAACATATCCTTTTTTATTTTCAAAATTTTTACATGTTTTAATAAATCTACTTATATCATTATCTATATAACCTTGACCGTCTAACAAGTATTTTAATCCTCTTGAAAATTTAATAATTTCCCTGCAATTTTTATTTTTAAAATTTTGATTAAAACAAAAAATATAATCTCCCAATAAGTTGATTTCTTTGCTTACTAATTTATTTTTATTATAATACTGTATCTGCATTTTAGGTGAATAATATTCTGTAGCTCCACTAATTTTTTTTGAAATATCATTTTTCATTAGCTCAATCTTTTTTTGATCAAATTTAATTACAGTCCACATTATCTTATTTAGTTCCTTCTAGTTCTTTTTTAAGTTCGTCATATTCTCTCATTTTTCTTTTCATAAAATTAATTGTTAGTTTCGTTCTTTCAGAAATTCCTTTAGGTGTAATTACGTAACCTAAATAATTAATCTTGTTTTTTTTCATTTGAAAATTTTGTAATTTTACAAGTCCCTTTTTTTTTAGAGCCTTTAAGCAATAATTCAATTTTCCTAGGCTGAAGCCTAGCTCACCTGCTAATTGTCTTTGAGAAGACTTAGGTGTCTTTTCAATCTTTCTTAGCACTTCAAAATAGTCTTGTTCTTTTTTCATATGTTCAAATTTTGAACAATATAATGTTCAAATTATGAACAGTAAAGAGAAATTTTTAAAAAACTCCTAAAATGAACATTGATTTCAAATAATTTTGAATATTTTGATAAAAATGCCAAAAGTTATGATATTAAACTCTTTATGAAGATAGATGATAATCTTAAATTGCCGTCAAACAAAACATTCGGATTGTTTTTTTCAGCAATATTTTTTTTAATTTATTTATGGTTATTCTTTAAGTATCAAAATAATCAAATATGGGTATTTATTTTAGGATTTATTTTTTTAGTTTTAGGGCTTTTGAATTCAAAAATTTTGAAATATCCCAATTTATTATGGATTAAATTTGGTTATTTCCTAGGAATAATTATTTCCCCTATAATAATGGGTGTAATTTTTTTTTTAGTAATTACTCCAATAAATGTGATTATGAAGATTTTCCAAAAAGATGTAATTGGGCTAAAAAAAAAGGGTAGAAATACATATTGGTTAAATAGAAATGATGATCGCAAAAGTATGAGGAATCAGTTTTGAATTTTGAATTTTTAAAGGAATTTTTTACTTTTTTACTAGAACGAAAAAAATATTGGTTGTTCCCAATAGTAGTTTTACTTTTGATAATGGGCGGGCTTATTATATTAAGTCAAGGTTCGGTAGTTGCTCCTTTTATTTATACAATTTTTTAAAATGAAACCAATATTAGGTATTTCAGCTTTTTATCATGATAGTGCTGCAGCTTTAATCATTGATGGAAAAATCATAGCTGCGGCTCAAGAGGAAAGGTTTACTAGAATAAAACACGACTCCTCATATCCGTTTAATGCCATAAATTTTGTTTTAGAATTTAGTGGGTTAAAGATTAAGGATCTTGAAAGTATTGTGTTTTTTGAAAAACCTTTTTTAAAATTTGAAAGATTAATAGAAACCTACTTAGCCTTTTCACCTAGAGGATTTAATTCTTTTATTAAATCTATGCCAATTTGGTTGAAAGAGAAATTGTTCCAAAAAAAATTCTTGATAGAGAAAATTAAAAAACATGGCCAAGTAAAAGATTTAGGCAGTAAGCTTTTTTTTTCTGAGCACCACTTAAGTCATGCTGCTAGTGCCTTTTTTCCTTCTCCTTACAAAGACGCTTTAATCATAACAGCTGATGGTGTTGGTGAATGGGCGACTACAACTATTGCTATTGGAAAAGAAAATAATATTAAGATTGTGAAAGAGATAAATTTTCCTCACTCTTTGGGACTTTTATACTCAGCATTTACTTATTACACGGGTTTTAAGGTGAACAGTGGAGAATACAAATTAATGGGGCTGGCTCCTTATGGAAAACCAAAATACAAAGAATTAATTTTAAAACACCTTATTGATGTAAAAGAAGATGGGTCCTTTTTATTAAATCAAGATTATTTTAATTATGCCACAGGACTTACTATGACAAATAATAAATTTAATAAATTATTTGGTCAAAAAGAAAGAGATCCAAAAAATGAAAAAATTACTGCATTTCATATGGATATTGCATCTTCAATACAAAAAGTTACTGAAGAAATAATTTTAAAAATATGTAGATTTGCAAAAAATAAATATAAGTTAGAAAATTTGTGTTTAGCAGGAGGCGTAGCTTTAAATTGCGTTGCTAATGGAAAAATATTACAAAACAATATTTTTAAAAATATTTGGATACAGCCTGCAGCTGGTGATGCAGGATGTGCTTTAGGGGCAGCGCTTGCTTATTGGCATATTGACAAAAAAGAGCCAAGAGAAATAGAAAAGGAAGATAGTATGCAGGGCTCTTTATTGGGACCAAAATATTCAGATTCATTTATCAAAAATTATCTTGATAAAGTAGGTGCAAAATATGAGAAATTTGATGAAAAAGACATAATAGAAAAAACGTCACTTGAAATTTCTAATGGCAAAGCAGTCGGTTGGTTCCAAGGGAGATCAGAATTCGGTCCCAGAGCTTTAGGAAATAGATCAATTTTAGCGGACCCTAGAGATGCTAAAATGCAGAAATTGCTTAATTTGAAAATTAAATTTCGTGAAAGTTTTAGACCATTTGCCCCTGCTATAATTGAAGAGGAGGTAAATAAATGGTTTAATATTAATGTAAAAAGTCCATACATGTTATTAGTTGCAGAAATTAAAGAAGAAATTAAAAATTTTAATAACATTAGTCAAAAAGAAAAGCTGAATGGGTTTGAAAAAATTAAGTTAGACCTTTCTAAAATACCGGCAGTCACACATGTGGATTGCTCTGCTAGGATCCAAACTGTAAATGAAAATAATAATAAAAAATTTTATAAATTAATTAATGAATTTAATAAAAAGACAGGTTGTCCTATTTTGGTAAATACATCTTTTAATATTAGAGGCGAACCAATTGTGAATACGCCTGAGGATGCTTTTAATTGTTTTATGGGAAATAATCTAGACATTCTTGTTATAGAAAATTTCTTTCTCATCAAAGAAAAGCAGAATAAATTGTTAAAGCAAAATTATAAGTCTAGTTTTGAATTAGATTAAAAAAATTAATTACCCCTCATAAATAAAGATATTTTTTTTGAAAGAACTTTGTAACCATTCTGATTAAAATGAGCCCCATACTTTGGATACATATTTTTATCTTTAATAAAGTTATCATTGGTTAAATCTAAGTATTTGATATTATTTTTTTTAATAATATTTAATATATTCTTATAATATCTTTTTCCTTCACTTTTAAAATTCGAGGGAATATAAACAAAAATTAGTTGAGCTTTATAATCGCTCACATGTTTTTTAGTTTCAAAAACTATATCCTCAAAAATTTTTACTAATTCAATATTTTTCTTATACTTATTATTAGTAATGAATTTTGAATAAAATAAATTTCTCACTCGATCTAATCCTAAAATCGAAACCAAAGTATTAATGACTGGTAAATCTTTTTCATCTCCTCTTTCTACATTTTTTTTTAAAACGTCAGTTACATACTTATTTATTTCTTTTTGTTTATTTTTTAAATCTTGTGAAAATTTAGTATTGTTAAGATATTTTATTAAAATTTTATTTGAAATTTCATTATTTAATTCCTCTAAGTCATTGCCTTCATAGTAAATCCAAAATACATGCTTTACATTCTTGCTGTTTGGAAAATACTCTTTTAATGTTGCTAAATTTAATAAAGAGCCGTTGCCTCCGTACCCCAAATTTAAAATATTTTTTTCTTTAAAGAAAGTTGTGGATTTCAAGTTTGAAATTAAATTATCTTTATTATTAACACAAGCACCATGTAAAAAAGAGTCTCCAATAAATACACTGTCTATATCTTTTTTGTCATATATTTTGTCATTGTTGTTAAATCCATATCTATCTGAAATATAATCATTAAAATATCCAGACTCATTGCACATAATCGTTTTTATTTTTGAAATACCCGATAATGGAAATATAGGATAATTTTCATATAAAAAGTTTTGAGGTGGAACAGTTAAAGTTTCATTTAGTTTTTTTAATAATATATTTGCGTATAACTCAGATCTTTCTCTGCTATCAAGATTATTTTCTTTAAAAAATTCAAATTTCTTTTTTTCTTGACTTTTGAAATTTTGACTAAAATAAATTATTTCAATGCTATATACGGCTAATAAAAAGGCTAATATTAAATAAGAAAAATAAAATTTTAAAATTTTTGGCATATACATTGAAGTTAAAGCTAATATAAAAAGAAAAGTAGGAATTAAAAAATAAAGGTTATTAAAATTATAAATACTTAATACATCGTGACGTTTGTAAAGAATTAATATTAGCGATATTATTGTAAGAAATAATAGTAATTTTGTTAAAAAATTTTTTATCATATTCCTGGCTAAAAATACGAATATTAGGACTCTAAAGACCAGCTAGTTATTGCTTTATCTTTTAATTTTTCCTCTTTATTGGAGTGATCGCCATAACCAATATCGTAAAATAAATCGTCTGTATGAAGTACTTCGATCAATTTCATGTGCACCTCGCTTATGTTTTCGTAATTATGAATTTCCATTGCATCAGTGATTCTGTTCTTTTTCTCTTTAGAAAGATAAAAATTCAAATTTATTCCGCCATTAAATTTTTGAATGTCACTCTCTCCGTTACCGTTTTTAAGCCATTTTGGATAGTCAAAAATAAATTTATGATTTTTGTTTTTAATTTTCTCATCTTTAATTTCACCAATATTAATACTTTTTTGAGAGCAATAATTAATAACGTCTTCAACATATTTTGCTTTAGATAACCAATAGTTTTCATCAAATTTATCAGTAAGAATTTTTTTAGAAACTTCTAATAGCTTTATGGCCATATCTTTTTTATATCCAAAAATAACTTTTGATGTATATTTTGCATTTAATTTTGCAAAATCCTCTGCTTTTAATTTACCATTTATTTCCTTGCTGTTTTCTAAAAAAAGCTCCTCTGGGGAGTCATACCATTCTTGTTCTGAATCTGCTAAAAACTCTTTATAAAGAGAACCTATACTATCATTGGAAGTTTCTAAATTGTCCATAAGTTCAATTATAAAGTCAATTGGATTAATTTTGGATTGTTGTATAAGCTTCATAAATTCAACGTAGTAACCGTTGTTCCAAAATAAGTAAAAAAACCAGTTTACTGGTCTCATGGACATAATTTCTTTGCGGGACATTGTATTTGTTTTTAAAATCACTTCTTCGTTTTCAACCGACTTTATTCCTCGATAAATACCATATCCTTGGGTTAACATCCTATACTTTGTCTCTATACCGTGTTTTTTTATATATGGCGGTGAATTCATTTCGGTACCGCCAAGTAATCTACAATTAAATGTAACAACTTGATCAAATTTTTGCTCACAGACTGTTCTTAATCCATTTAGATAACTTGTTTGAGTCTCTCCGGGCAAACCTAAAATTACATCCGTGTGTGTCTTTAGTCCTTTTGATTTTATATACTCTCTTACTTTATTGAATTTTTCTAGAGAAATATTTGACCTTCTTACATTCTCAAGAGTCGTATCATCTAATGACTCATAAGCAATTGTTACACCAGCAAGAAGCATAGGTTTAAGTATTGAGGCAATTTCGATCACTTTCTCATTAGAATTTTTTGCCCAAGTCGCCCAAATTGATCTAGGCCAATTATATTTGTCATGAGCTTCTCTAATTTTTTGAGCTATCTCTGAATCTCTCCTGTGCATACCAAAATTTGAGTCTGCTAGGTATAAATATCCGTTAAATTTTTTCTTTGAAGCAGCAAATTTTTTTGCAATATAATCTATCTCAGATAAAACTCTTTCTAAAGAAAATCGGTTACTAGCTCTTAGCCAGTCATCTCCCCAAGCACAGTAAGTACAAGTAAAAGGACATCCTCGCATTGTTTCTATAATTGGAATTAAATTTTTATCTTCAAAAAATTTGTCTAGCGTTCCATCAAGGATAGGTGAAGGAATAATATCTAAATCCTTATAACGTTTAGCGATATTGCCTATAAAAACTCTTTTCAGTTTTGTATTGTAAAATGCTAAATTTTCCATTTGTTGAGTGTCTTTATGATTTCTATCTAATTTACCTTCAGAATATTTATTTATTAATTCTAAAAATCCTGTTTCACCTTGATTGACAACATAAAAATCAAGATAGGGTCTTTCTAAAAAATATTTTTCAAGATCATAATTATTAAAGTTTGGTCCACCAAAAATTGTAATAACATTTGGGTAATTCTTTTTTACATATTTTAAAATCTCTTTGTTGAGATTGTCATTCCAAGTATAGCTAGCGAATCCCAAAATATCAGGAGGATCCTTTTTAATCTCATCCAAAATATCATTTGGATATACAAATAATCTGATATCTAAATCTTCTGGATTTTTGTAAAATTTTTTAGCGTAAGACGTTAAATAGCCTAAATTTAAAGGGTGAGTAAATGGGCCATTGCAAGCGTAATTATGGCTTAAGCTGCCTAAATAAATCTTAATTTTTTTTCCCATGAGCTATTTCTATACGATTAAATATAATCTTCAATAAGGTTAATTTGCCTAAACAAAGGATATATTGCAATGTTTAATTGAATATTGTAGAAAAAGATGTGTTGAAATGCTTGGTGGGAAATCAGTGTGAAATTCGCTGGCTGTACCTGCAACCGTAAAGTCGGAGCGCCGCCCAACATAGCCCGCTGTTGAATGAAGGCCAGGGAAAGTCTAATTCTGCAATGAAAAATTGACATCGGCAATTTTATTAATTTTGAATTCAACTTGAATTCAAATAACAAAAAAGTCGATTATGAACAAAAAACTAAAAATAGTTATTTTTTTATTCTTTTTAATTAATTTACAAAATCTTTATGCAAAAGATATTCCAATTTTAGTCATATCCCCAAGTAAAACCCCTCAATCTTCCTCAACTGTTGGAACTTCTGTTACTGTTTTAAATGAAAAGGATCTTGATAATTCCAACAAATCATTTCTAGGAGATACGCTTAATAATTCTGTTACTGGCTTAAATTTTTTTCAAACAGGTGGACCAGGGGCACAAATGGGGATTCAATTAAGAGGTTTGCCAAAAGCATACAGTACAATTTATGTTGATGGTGTAAAAAAGTCAGACTCAACAACCCCTAAAAATGATTTCTATTTTGATGATATTTTAACTGGTCAAGTCTCTAGAGTTGAGATTTTAAAAGGCAACCAAAGCTCAATGTACGGAAGCGGTGCAATGGGTGGCGCAATAAATATTTTTTCTAAACAAGGAAATGGTAAATTTAAAAGAGATTATTCATATAGTACTGGTTCGGATAAAATGCATAGTCTCAATTTATCTTATGGTGGGTCTGATAACAAAAAAGACTTTTATATAGGACTAGAAAGATTTCAAGTTGATGGTTTGTCCGCTATGACACATAATAATGAAAGTGATCCATACAAAAATCATACTTTCTTAACAAATTATGGTTATAAATTTTCTGATAAATTAGATTACAGAGCTATATATAAATTAACTGACTCTAAACTTAATTACGATGCAATAAACGAAAGTTTTGATCAAACTGACAATAAGTCCCATGAAAAAGATTCTTCAGCAACTTTTCAGATAAATTATAAAGAAATTAATAATTTAGAAAGCAGTTTAATTCTTGGTTCAGGTTATATGAGTAGAAGCGCTAAAAATGTTGCAAGTCAATTTAATAGCTCAATAGTGAAGCAAGATTACTGGTCATATAGAAATACGATGAGTTTAAATAATAATTATAAAATAAATTCTAAAAATAATATTTCTTTTGGATTGGAAAAAGAATTTGAAGAAATGAGATATAATCCAAATGAGAATGAAGATTTTAGGAAAGGAGAAGAAATTACGTCCCAATATATTGATATTCAATCTAAAATAACAGATAATTTTTATTCTACCTTTGGAATAAGATTCGATCAACATAGTCAAAGCCTTAACGAGGATAGTGAAAGAGCAAGTTTAGCCTATTTTTCAGAGGCTTTAGGTACAACATTTAAATCATCCTATGGTACTGGTATAAAATTTCCATCGCTCTATGAATATTACAAAAGCAATGATCCAAGTTCTCTGGTAGCTGAAAAAGGAAGAAGTTTTGATTTTGGTGTACAAAAAGATTTTGTAAACAAAGGTTTAAATATTGATCTAACTTTTTTTAATCATAAGTATGAAGATACTATTGAAGGCTGGAAAACTGCTGGATGGACTCCGGTAAACATGGCTGGTGTTGTGAGAACTAGAGGATTAGAATTATTATCAAGTTATAAACCTAGAAAAAATTTAAATTTTGACTTAGCATACACATACAATTCAACATATGATGGTGCAGATTTTGATGATCCTGATTTAGGCCCAGGAAGTGCTGGAGATTTTTTAAACTCACAAATGGTTAGAGTTCCAAGACATTTGTTTAATATTGGTGCTAATTATAAT
>MDTB01004637.1_pt1 | contig 46012 bp, 54 predicted proteins | sample 811161 | NCBI WGS metagenome assembly MDTB01 (sample SAMN05326650, study PRJNA326480) | marine metagenome | isolation source: seawater | place: Mediterranean Sea | collected 2009 | reverse complement strand
TGAATAAAAATTTGCTAGTATTGGCTTTAAGTCAAATTTTCAGTTTTACTGCTGCACCAGTAACTGTATTTTTAAGTGGAATTATTGGTTCTCAAATTAGCCCTTTAAAATCTCTTTCTACCTTGCCAATGTCAATATCTGTAGTCGGTATAGCAATAGGTGCAATTCTTGCAACTAAAGTCATGAGTTTATTGGGAAGAAAAGTAGGATTTATTTTAGCATCTATGGGAAATTCTTTGGTTTCTATACTAGCAGCTTATTCGATAATGGATCAAAACTTTTTTTTATTTTGTTTTGCAAATTTTTTTCTTGGTGTTGGAATGGCATTTACACATCAATATCGTTTTGCTGCCGCTGAAAGTGTTGAACAAAATAAAGTACCAAAAGCAATTTCAATAATTTTATTAGGTGGAATTTTTTCAGCATTTATAGGACCAGGTATGGCAAACTATGCAAAAGATATTATTAGTGAGCATTTATATGTTGGATCTTATTTATCACTTGCTGTTTTAACTTTTATACCAACAATTTTCTTTTTGTTTTATGAAAATACTTCAAAATTAGAAGTTAATATAAAATATTCTGGTCGAAGTTATTTTGAATTAATATCTCAACCTAGATTCTTACAAGCAATTGTTGCAGCAGCATTTGGATATGCAATCATGACATTTTTAATGACAGCAACTCCTTTAAGCATGCATGTAATGGAAAACATGAGTTTAAGTAAGACTAGTATTGTTATACAATTCCATGTTGCTGCAATGTTTCTACCATCTTTAATAACAGGTAATTTAGTTAAAAAATATGGACATAGTAATATAATGTACCTGGGTGTATTTCTTTATAGCATAACAATAATAATAAGCATATTTGATCAAACTTTTAATAATTATATGTTTGCATTAATTTTTTTAGGATTAGGTTGGAATTGCTTATTTATATCTGGAACAAGTTTACTAGTTTTAAGCTATAAAGAAGATGAAAAATTCAAAGCTCAAGGTTTAAATGATTTTATTGTTTATTCTGTTCATGCTATTGGTAGTTTATCAGCTGGAATTTTAATTGTACTTACTAATTGGAAAATGATGAATATTATATGCTTACCTCTTATGATTTTAATTATTTTAACTACCTTGAGAGCAGATATATTAAGTAAAAAATAAAAAAAACCTCAGCAGTTTTCACCGCTGAGGTTTATAAAGTTAAGTATTATCTTTGCTTTTTATCTTTAAATTTTCCGCCTTTAATTTCTTTCTCAATGAAAGAACCAACGTGTTCTCCAACATCTGTAAAGGTAATTGCGGTTGCTCCTTCATAATCAATAGCTTTTCCTTTAGCTAAAAGGTCTAACCCTTTTTTTAATTGACCAGGATAAATTTTTGTTCCTGGACCATTAGCTACAGCCATTACATTTTTAGCAATTGAGCCACGATCTGCAGATTTACCTGCTTGTATTGCAAGCACAATTAAAGCTGCTGCATCATAAGATTCTCCAGTATATGGACCAGATGAATCAATACCAGCTGCTCCAGCAATTTTTGTAAATATACCTTTTCCTTTACCTAAAGATCCAGGTAATGAACCAAATGATTTATTTAAACTTTTACCAAAAGTGTCAGTAAGAGAGTCGCCAATCATACCGTCTGATAAAATAAATGTATCAAAAGCTCCAGAATCTAAAGAACCTTGAATAATTCCTTTACCACCTTGGTCAAGATATCCAATTACTGCAACTGCATCTCCACCTGCAGAAGCCAAAACTCCAACTTCTGAACTGTAGTCAGCTTTGCCATCCTCATGTGCAGCAACCGTTGTTACTTTAATGCCATGAGCTTTAACTGCTGCAGCATAAACATCAGCTAAACCTTTGCCATAGTCATTATTAGTGTAAGTGATCGCAACACTTTTAATTCCTCTATCTTTAGTAATGTCAGCAAGAATTTGTCCTCCTCGTGCATCAGATGGAGCGGTTCTAAAAAAGAAACCTTTATCATTCAAAGTAGTTAATCCAGGTGATGTTGCTGAAGGTGAAATCATAACCACACCTTTAGGTACTGCAACATTACTTGCAATTGCTCCAGTAACACCAGAACAATCTGCGCCCATAATTGCAGCTACTCCTTGTGAGATTAATCCCTCTGCAGCAGTTGTTGCAGCAGCTGAATCTACACAAGTTGAGTCAGCTCTCATAGGTTTGATTTTTTTTCCACCCAATAGCGAACCAGAATCAGAAGCTTCTTTGAAAGCTAATTCTGCGGAAGCAGCCATTGCAGGAGTTAGAGATTCAATAGGACCAGTAAATCCTAATATAATCCCCATCTTAATTGCATGCCCATCTGCAAATATGTTTGTTGTGAAAGCTGAAACAAACATAAATACAGCAATAAATAGTTTTTTCATTTTTACCCCTTAATAAAATTATTAATTTTTAGAGTATTTACTGTTAAACTTTATTTATCAATGAAAAATTTCTTTAATTTCTTGATTAAATTAACTATTTTTAATAAATATCAATAAATTCTTTGGTTTATTATACATAACTCTTAAAATTATAGTGATAGAATAGCTGAATGAAAAAACCCACTCCAGATAAGTCTATATATAAAATTTTTAAACCTGATCTTTCACCAAAAAAGATGTTGGAACTAGGAGTTTTTGGTGGTTCTTATTTTGAGGGAAATATTAAAGAATTTCCTAAAGCTTGGTTTGTTAAAGCTAAAACCAGTAAAATTTTTGATGTCAACCAAAATTACTTCAAAGTAAAAGCAGGATTATCAAGACAATTCTGGATAGACAAAGGTTGGATTTTTAAAGAAGACCCCCTTGGTTGGTTTCAATGGTATTGCAGGTTTAAAAACGGAAGACGCATTTTACATATTGATTATATACAAATAAAAAGATGGAAAAACTTTATAAGGCATGTGACTGCAATAAAGAATAATTGTGAGCCAGGTGATATACATTGTAGAAGAAGACAAAGACAAGCTATTTTACAATGGGCTTATAATCCTTTTATTTGAAAAATAATTTATTTTAGATTTGTAATTTGTGCATAGCTCTATTTCTTTAATAACAATAGTTAATTTTAATAATTATTTTAATATTTAATTTTTAGAATCAAAAAAAAAGGAAAAACTATGAAAATCATTTTATCATTACTTCTATTTTTATTAACTTCAACTGTTGCAAATGCTGAAACAACTGTTTCAGCTGAAACACAATATATTTTTAATACATTTTCATTTTTAGTTTGTGGTTTTTTAGTTATGTGGATGGCAGCAGGTTTTTGTATGCTTGAATCAGGGCTAGTTACAACAAAAAGTGTTTCTACTATTGTTGTAAAAAATATAGGAAAATTCTCTATTGTAGCAATAATGTTTTATATAGGCGGTTATAATCTTGCTTATGGAATACCTGAAGGAGGTTTTATAGGAAGCTTTACACCTTGGACACCAAATGATTCTATTGAACAGGGGTATTCCGGAAGTTCAGATTGGTATTTTCAAATGTTATTTGTTGCAGCAACATGCTCGATTGTTTCTGGAGCAGTAGCTGAAAGGATTAAAATATGGCCATTTTTAATTTTTTCAGCAATTTTAGGTGGATTTATTTATCCAATTTCAATGGGATGGCAATGGGGAGGAGGTTGGCTTTCAACACTTGGCTTTTCAGATTTTGCTGGATCAACTTTAGTGCATGCTTGTGGAGGATCCGCAGCATTAGCCGGAGTTATTTTATTAGGAGCACGAAAAGGTAGGTTTAGTGCAAAAGGTACTGTAAAAACCCTAGAACCTTTTGCAGCTTCATCAATACCATTAACAGCGCTTGGTACATTTATCTTATGGATGGGCTGGTATGGTTTTAATGGTGGTTCTCAATTAGCATTGGGAACTTTCGAAGACGCAAACGCTATGTCAAAAATTTTTATGAATACGCATTTAGCTGGAGCAGCAGGGTGTGTTACTGCAGCAATAATAACAAGATTAATTGGTGGAAGAACAGATGTTGTTATGATGTTAAATGGAGCTTTGGCAGGATTAGTTTCAATAACAGCTGAACCTTTAGCACCAAGTCCTATGCTCTCAATATTTATTGGTTCAGTAGGTTCTCTAGTTATGTATTTTGGAACAAGTTTATTAAATTATTTAAGATTAGATGATGTAGTAGGAGCTATACCTGTTCATATGTTTGCGGGAATTTGGGGGACAATGATTGTAGCTCTAAGCAATAAAGACACTTCTTTATCAATACAAATGATAGGTATTTTATCAGTTTGTACATTCACATTTGCTCTTTCTTACTTGACTTTTTATATAATTAAACAATTGATAGGTTTAAGAATAAGCTCAGAAGCAGAAAAACTTGGAACCGATACTGTTGAAATCGGTGTAAGAGCTTATGCTATAAGAGATTAAAAGATAGTTTCTAAAAAGCACCTTTAAAAACAATCTTGGTGGAGATTTTCTTCACCAAGATTTTAAGCTAAAATTTTTTTTAATGTTTTTTTCTTAAAAAAATGCATAAATTCACTAAATGTCAAATAAAAAAACAATTGTAAACAGCTGGAATGAATGGGACCCGTTAAAACATATTATAGTAGGGCGGGCAGACAATACCTGTATACCAGCTCCTGAACCAGCGTTAGATGCAAAAGTTCCAGAAGATTCTGATATGAGAGGAAAATATGGATTAAGACCTAAAGAAACAATAGATAAAGCAAATGAACTTTTAGATGATTTTGTAAAAATTTTAGAAAAAAGAAGTATTCGAGTAGATCGTCCAACACCACTAAATTTTAACACTCCTATTTCAACACCAGATTGGAAAGTTGAAACTATGTTTGGGTGTATGCCTCCAAGAGATGTAATTTTAACTGTTGGCAAAGAGATGTTAGAAGCAACTATGAGTTATAGATGTCGTTGGTTTGAATATTTAAGTTATAGACCTCTTTTACAAAAATATTATAATGAAGACCCAAAAATGAGACATGAGTCAGCTCCAAAACCTAGATTAACAGATTTAGATTATAGAAAAGATTATTTATCGAGCAAAATAGGTATTCAAAAAAGACTGGAATGGACCGAAAAAAAATTTTTTGTAACTACTGAAGAAGAACCTTTATTTGATGCTGCTGATGTTCTTAGGTTTGGAAAAGACTTGATGGTTCAGCATGGCTTTACAACAAATCTAAAAGGAATTGATTGGCTTAAAAGACATTATAAAGATCATAGAGTTCATGCTTTAAATTTTCCTGGAGACCCTTATCCAATTCATATAGACGCAACATTTACACCAATAAAACCTGGGTTAATAATTAACAACCCTCACAGACGTTTACCAAAAGAGCTAAGAAAAATTTTTGAAAAAAATGATTGGAAAATAATTGATGCAGCTCAACCTGCGCATAATCAACCACCTCCTCTTTGTTATTCATCAGTTTGGTTATCAATGAACGTTTTAAGTTTAGACTCAAAAACTGTCTGTGTAGAAAAAAGTGAAATATATCAAGCTGAACAACTAGATAAATTAGGAATGGAAGTTATCCCAATTGATTTACGTGACGCATATGCTTTTGGTGGAGGATTACACTGTTGTACTGCTGATGTCTATAGAGAAGGAAAATGCGAAGACTATTTTCCAAAACAATAAAATGAATAGACCTGATTTTTTTAAACTTAAAAATGGAGAAAAATCTAAACTACCATTTTCTAAAAAAGAATATGACATTAGATTAAAGAAACTAAGAGACATTCTTGATAAAAATAATTTAGATATGATTATTTTAACCTCAATGCATAATATTGCTTATTATACAGGTTTTATTTATTGTTCTTTTGGACGGCCTTATGGATGTATTGTTACAAAAAAAGAAATAGTAACAATTTCTGCAAACATTGATGCTAGTCAACCATGGAGACGTTCTGCTTATGAAAATATTATTTATACAGATTGGAAAAAAGATAACTTTTTGAAAGCAATAGTTTCAGTTATTGGTAAAAATACACCTCCTAAAAATATAGGCATTGAAAACGATCATGTGACTTTAGAAATCAGTCAAAAATTAACTTCTTTATTTAGTTTTTCGAAATTTAGCGATGTATCAAAAGAGTTAATGAAACTTCGAATGGTAAAATCTAAAGAAGAAATTCAAATAATAAAAAATGGTGCAAAAGTTGCTGATATAGGAGCAGAAGAAATGATCAAACATATTAAAGTTGGAGCAACTGAATTAGACATTTCAATAATTGGTAGAGACAAGATGGAGCTAGAAATAGCAAAAATTTACCCAGATGCTGAATACATGGATACATGGGTGTGGTTTCAATCAGGTATAAACACCGATGGTGCACATAACCCTAAAACTTTAAGAAAATTAATTTCAGGAGATATACTTTCTTTAAATGCATTTCCAATGATTTCTGGCTATTACACCGCTTTAGAAAGAACTTTATTTTTGGATGAAATAGACGATGCATCTCTAAAAGCTTGGGAAGCAAATACAAAAGTACACAAAAGAGGATTAGAATTAATTAAGCCAGGTATAAAATGTTCAGAAATTTGTCATGAGCTAAATGATCTATTTGCACAACTTGGTTATTTACATTATAGAACTTTTGGATATGGACATTCATTTGGAGTATTATCTCATTTTTATGGAAGAGAATCTGGCCTAGAACTTAGAGAAGATGTAGATACTATTCTGGAGCCAAACATGATTGTTTCAATGGAACCAATGATAATGATACCTGAAGGAACACCTGGTTCAGGTGGCTATAGAGAACATGACATTTTAGTTATAAACGAAGAAGGAGCAGAAAATATTACAAAGTTTCCTTTTGGTCCAGAACATAATATTATTAAATCAAATGATTAAAAATAAAAAAAAATTGTTACCAAAATTCAAAAAGAATTATAATCCTAAGATTGGATTGGTAACTTTATCAACAGATTTAAGGTTAGAAAAAGATTTTTATTCAGTTTGTGGTGGCTTACCAGTCGATATTTTTGTAAACCGTATTCATAATGAAAATCCACTCAATAAAGAAAATCTTAAAAAAATGTATAGCCAACTTAAACCTGTGACAGAAAAAATTTTACCAGGAGAAAAAATTAATACAATTGCGTATGGGTGTACTTCAGGAACAATAGCCATCGGGGAAAAAAAAGTTAAAAAAAAGATTCAATCAGCAAAACGAGGATGTTATGTGTCTACTCCTATCACTTCAACAATCAAAGCTTTCAAAATGATGAAAATTAAAAAAATTGCATTATTTACTCCTTATTCAAAATCTTTAAATAAAACTATTTTAGAATATTTTAAAAAAAAGAAGATCGAAGTTACTTCTTTTGTTAGTTTCAATCTAAACTCAGACTCTGCAATCGGCAAAATTGATGAAAATTATCTTTATAAAGTATTGATAAATATGGATATTAAAGATGCAGATGCTTTGTTTGTTTCCTGTACAGCTTTACCTACAATGGATGTAATTGATAAAGTAGAAAAAAAGAAAAAAATTAATGTTTTATCTAGTAATCAAACTTTAGTATGGGATTGTTTAAGATCAGTTAAATTAAATCTAAAATTAAAAAATTATGGAAAATTATTTAAGATATAAAAATTTATGAACATTTCTAATTCAATATTTGTAAACAGAATAATTAGAGCTTGTAAATTAGACACTAGCTTATACGAGGAAGTAGAAGCAGATCAGTCTGCAACTCTTCAAGCAGCTATTGTTGTTGTTTTATCTAGTTTAGCTGCGGGAGTAGGGGCTTTATCATTAGGTGCTTCTAATTTTTTATATGCACCAATTTTATCACTCTTTAGCTGGTATATTTGGGCTTATCTAATTTATTTTATTGGTGCTAAATTATTTCCAGAGTCTTTGTTTGATAAAGATACAAATACATGGACAGTAGTTACCAAAACTAATCATGGTGAATTATTAAGAACCATTGGTTTTTCAAGTGCACCTGGGATTATTAGAGTGTTTGGGTTTACTCCAGAATTAATGAGTTTAACTTTTATTAGTTCAGCGATATGGATGTTAGTAGCTATGGTAATTGCTGTTAGACAGGCTCTTGACTATTCTAGTACTTGGAGAGCAATAGGAGTTGTTTTGATAGGTTTCTTAACTCAAGCTGTTATTTTAGTTTTTATTATGAAAATTTATGTAGGTGCTTAAATAGGAAATATAGTTTTAGAAGTTTTACAAGAATTACAAATTTTAAAACCATGCATAATTAAATTTTGATTTACACTTTCATCTTCTTGTTTACATTCTTCACAAATAGAATCTAAACTTTCTTCCATTTTAAATTATATTTCCTAAGAATTGAGGGCTAGAAACTAAAGTTGTCATCCAGCAATTTTTTAAAATTCCTTTTTCCTTAACTTTTTCAATTTTCCATAAATAAACATATTTTTTTTTATCTTTTGTCACGATATAAACTTCAAATGTAAAAGAATCATTAGATTGATTAATTTTTTTAAATTCATATTTTTGGTGTCCAATTAAGATATTATAATTTTTCGAATAAATTAAATTTATGAAATTATTTAATGGACCTGTTTTTTTTTTATTATCTGGGTGTGCAAATTCCCATGTTTGTTCAATTCCAGCATTATTATAAGGTACGTTGTTATTTTTTAATGCTTCTAATTGAATTTTAAGCACATCCACAGGTTTAAGTTTTGTATTAGGCTTTAATAAATTATCAAGATTTTCAGCAGACATTAATTTACCATCTACGTATTTAGGTGGGTAGTATCTACTATTGGCAGAATAATCTCCAGAAAATCTAATAAAACCAAGAACAACAATGATTAGAATCAAACTCAAAACAGAGAGTTCTAGAAAAGGGGTTTTTTTACTCCTAGATTTTTGCAATTTAGAAAAAACAAAATAAGACAGAAAAGGCCCTACCACTGCTAGTAAAATTAAAATTTTTTTAATCATTTAAAACTTGCTTGACCTATGATGTTGTTCCATTTAGTAATTACATAAATTTAATCATATTTATATTATGAAATCAAAAACAAAAGTAGTTGTAGTTGGAGGTGGCGTAGTGGGCGTAAGTGCTCTTTATCACTTAGCCAAAAAAGGTTGGTCAGATGTCGCACTTATTGAAAGAAAAGAATTGACCTCAGGTTCTACCTGGCATGCTGCTGGTTTATTACCTTTATTTAATATGAGTTATTCAGTTGGTCAACTTCATAAATATGCTGTCGATCTTTATAAGAAATTAGAAGAAGAAACTGGAAAAAATGTTGGTTTTAGCGTTGTATCAAATATTCGTTTAGCAAGTACTAAAGATAGAATGGACGAATATCATCAATATGCAGGAGTTGCTCAAACAATTGGAGTTGATGTAAAATTTTTGACGCCCAAACAAGTAAAAGAAATTTGGCCTCTTTGTCATACAGATGATTTAGTTGGAGCAATCCAACATCCTGAAGATGGATATATTCAACCTGCTGATTTAACACAAGCAATGGCAACAGGTGCAAGAAATTTAGGTGCAGAAATTTATAGAAACACAGTTGTAATTGGAATTAAACAAAATAAAGATGGATGGATTATTGAAACTGATAAAGGAACAATTGAGTGCGAACATGTAATTTCATGTTCAGGAAATTTTGCTAGACAAACTGGAAAAATGGTTGGATTAGATATTCCAGTAATACCAGTTGAACATCAATACATAGTTACTGAACCACATCCTGATATTTTAAAAAGAAAAAAAGAAGGTTTGCCAGAAATGGGAGTTTTAAGAGATAGTGATAGTAGATGGTATATGAGAGAAGAAGCTGGCGGATTAATATTAGGTCCTTATGAAGATGGTGCTCCCGCATGTTATGTGAATGGACCAACTAAAGATTCTGAATACGAACTATTTCAAGAAGATTTAGATAGGCTTGCACCTCATATAGAAGGAGCAATTCATAGAGTCCCTGCTTTTGGAGAAGTTGGAGTAAAGAAAGTTTACAATGGTGCAATATGTTATACACCTGATGGAAACCCAATAGTTGGTCCAGCATGGGGTTTAAAAAATTTTTGGATTAATGAAGGACACAGTTTTGGAATTACAGCTGCGGGTGGAGCTGGATGGCAACTTGCTGAATGGATTATAGATGGTGAACCAACAATTGATATGCTTGGTGTTGAACCAAGAAGGTTTGGTGACTATGCCACAAAAGCATATTTAATAGAAAAAAATGAAGAAGCATACAATCATGTATTTAAAGTTCATTATCCAGATGAAGAAAGAGGTGCTGCTAGAGAATTAAGAACATCACCCTGTTATGATAGAATGAAAAATCTTGGAGCAGTTTTTGGTCAAAAATTTGGATGGGAAAGACCAAATTTTTTTGCAGTAGATGGAATGGAACAAAAAGATGATTGGTCTTTTAGAAGATCTAAATGGTTTAAAGCAATAGAACAAGAATGCAAAAATGTTAAAGAAAATGTAGGTCTATTGGACATGACAGCATTTGCAAAATGTAGAATTAAAGGCCCTGGGGCAGAAGAATTTTTAGATTATTTAGTAGCCAATAAACTTCCAAAAAAAATAGGAAGAATTGGTTTATGTCATGCTCTAAATACAAAAGGAGGTGTTCATTCTGAATTTACAATAATGAGAGAATCAGAGAATAGTTTTTATTTAGTCTCTGCTGGAGCTAATCAAAGATTAGATCATGATTGGATTTATAAATGGATGCCAAAAGATGGTAGTGTTCAATTTGAAAATCTAACAAATAGTTTGGGTGTGTTAGTAGTTTCAGGACCCAAAGCTAGAGAGTTAATGTCAAAAGTTTCAAAAGATGATTTTTCTAATGAAAATTTTAAATGGTTAAGTGCAAAAAATGTTAATATTGGAAATGCGCCAGTTAATGCAATGAGAGTAAATTTTGTTGGTGAATTAGGTTGGGAGCTTCATCATTCTATTGAATATCAAAATCATATATTTGATAAACTAATAGAGGCAGGAAAGGATTTAGGTCTTAAACCTTATGGAATCAGAGCTATGAATAGTTTAAGACTAGAAAAATCTTATAAACTTGTTGGAACAGAATTATCAATTGAATATTCACCGTATGAGTCTGGTTTAGATAGATTTATTCATCCCAATAAAGGTAAGTTTATTGGTCTTGAGGCACTTAATAAATGGAGAGAAAAAGGCTTTAATAACAAATTAGTTACTATGGAGATTCATAATATAGATGACGCTGACGTTTTAGGAAATAATCCAATTTATGATAAAGGAAAAGTTGTAGGCAGGGCTACTGGTGGAGACTTTGGATTTAGACTAGGTAAATCAATAGCACTAGGAATGGTAAAACCTGATATTGCGACAACTGGTCAAAAATTGAAAATTGATATTTTGGGAAAAATATACGATGCTACAGTATTGGATGAGAGTCCTTACGATCCTGAAAATAATTTATTGAGAGCATAATGAAAATTTTAGTCGCTGTTAAAAGAGTAATTGATTACAATGTACAAGTTAGAGTTAAAGAAGATGGAACTGGAGTTGTCACAGAAAACGTTAAGATGTCAAGCAATCCTCCAGACGATAACGCTATTGAAGAAGCTGTAAAAATTAAAGAATCAGGCAAGGCGTCTGAAATCATCGCAATTACTGTTGGGGAAGAAAAATCTCAAGAAACTGTTAGAAAAGCTTTAGCTGTTGGAGCTGATAGAGGTATTCTAGTTAAAGTAGATGGAATTTTAGAACCATTAGCTGTAGCAAAAGTTTTACAAAAAATTGTTGATAAGGAAAAACCAGATTTAGTTTTTATGGGTAAACAGGCAATAGATGATGATTGCAATCAAACAGGTCAAATGCTAAGTGCTTTACTAAATTGGCCGCAAGCTACATTTGCATCAAAAATAGAAATTAAAGATAAAATTTTAGAAGTAACAAGAGAAGTTGATGAAGGTTTAGAAACGATTGAAGTAAATATTCCAGCAATTGTTACATGTGATTTAAGATTAAACGAACCAAGGTATGCTTCACTTCCAAACATTATGAAAGCTAAAAAGAAACCTTTAGAGATATTAAATGTAGCAGATTTAAATGTTAATACACAATCAAGAGTACAACAAATTAAAGTTGAGGAGCCACCAAAAAGAAAAGCAGGAATTAAAGTGTCTAGTGTTGCAGAATTAGTTAATAAACTTAAAAATGAAGCAAAAGTAATATAATGTCAGTTTTAATAATAGCAGAACACAATAATAAAGAGATAAGACCTTTTACACTTAATGCTATCACAGCAGCTTCTCAAATAGACTCAGATCTTCATGTATTATTAATGGGTAATAATTGTGGAGAAGTAGCTAAATCTTTATCGGAAATGTCAGCAGTTAAAAAAGTGTTACACGCAGAAGCTACTTACTATGAAAATTATTTAGCAGAAAACTTTGCTCCATTAGTTGTAAAGGTTTCAAAGAATTATTCACATATAATAAGTTCAGCAAATACTTTTGGAAAAAATTTAATGCCAAGAGTTGCGGCTCTTTTAGATTCATCACAAGTAAGTGATATTATCAAAGTGATTTCTCCAGATACATTTTTAAGACCTATTTATGCAGGAAATGCATTTGCAACAGTTAAAAGCACAGATATCAAAAAATGTATAACAATTAGGCCCACATCTTTTGATCCATGCGAAACATCAGGTGGATCAGCGCAAATAGAACAAACTGAAGCCACAGAAGAATTTTTGGCATCAAAATTTATTAAAAGAGAAGAAGTTAAATCAGATAGACCTGAACTTGGAACTGCCAGAGTTGTAATTTCAGGTGGTAGAGGAATGCAAAATGGAGAAAATTTTAAATTGATAAACGCAGTTGCTGATAAATTAAATGCTGCAATTGGAGCATCAAGAGCCGCAGTTGACGCTGGGTACATTAGTAATGAACATCAAGTTGGACAAACAGGCAAGGTTGTTGTTCCAGATTTGTACATAGCAGTGGGAATTTCTGGAGCGATTCAACATTTAGCAGGAATGAAAGAAAGTAAAATAATTGTAGCAATAAATAAAGATGGAGAAGCACCAATTTTTAGTGTAGCTGATTATGGCCTAGAAGCTGATCTATTTGAAGCTCTGCCTCAATTCTTGGAAGAATTAAATAAATTAAATACTATACAAAAATAATAGATACTGTAAAAAATTAATATATGTCCAGAGAGTCGATGGAATATGATGTGGTTATTGTGGGTGGAGGTCCATCAGGGCTATCTTCAGCAATTAAACTCAAACAATTAGATCCAAATATTAATGTTTGTTTGATTGAAAAAGCATCAGAAATAGGTGCTCATATTTTAAGTGGAAATGTTTTTGAAACTAGAGCTCTAGATGAATTAATTCCTAATTGGAAAGAGTTAAACGCTCCAATTAAAACAAAAGTTTCAAAAGAAAAATTTTTGTTTCTTGGAAAAAATAAATCTTTAAGTTGGCCTACGTGGTTACTTCCATCTGTACAACAAAATCATAAAAATTATATTATTAGTTTAGCTAATTTATGTAGGTGGCTAGCTGAACAAGCAGAGTCTCTTGGAGTTGAAATTTTTCCAGGATTTTCAGCTAACGAAATATTATATAATGAAGACGGATCTGTTAAGGGCGTTGCAACGCAAGACATGGGTATTGATAAAGATGGAAATAAAAAAGATGGTTTTGAACCAGGTATAGAATTATATGGAAAAGTAACAGTATTTGCGGAGGGTTGCAGAGGTCATTTAGGAAAAGAATTAATTAAAAAATTTAATTTGTCTAAAGGAAAAGATCCACAGCAATATGGGATTGGTTTTAAAGAAATCTGGGAAGTAGATAAAAAAAATCATCAAGAAGGAATGATTATGCATACAATAGGTTGGCCTCTAGATAGCAAAACTTATGGAGGCAGTTTTATGTACCATGCAGAGAATAATCAAATATTTTTAGGTTACGTTATTGGTTTAGACTACAAGAATCCTCACCTTTCTCCTTTTGATGAGTTTCAAAGATTTAAAACTCATTCAGCAATTAAAGATATAATAAGTGGAGGAAAAAGAATTTCTTATGGAGCTAGAGCTTTAATTGAAGGAGGTTTACAAAGCCTACCTAAAATGTTTATGCCAGGAGCTTTATTAATAGGATGTGATGCTGGAACTTTAAATATGCCGAAAATCAAGGGATCTCATACCGCAATGAAAAGTGGAATGATCGCAGCTGAAACTATTATAGAAAATATAAAAGAAAATAAAGATTTGTCAGTTTATGAAGATAAGTTTAAGAAAAGTTGGATATACCAAGAATTATATAAAGCAAGGAATGTTAAACCAAGTTTTAGTTGGGGTTTAATTCTTGGAACAATATTTACTGGAATAGATCAAATATTATTTAGAGGAAGGCTGCCTTTTACTTTAAGTCATAAGCATGCTGATCATGAAACATTAAAACCAGCAAATAAGATGCCTAAAATTGAATACCCTAAACCAGATGGAGTAATTACTTTTGATAAAACTAGCTCTGTTTATTTGACTGGTACAAATCATACAGATAATCAACCCGTACATTTAAAGCTTAAAGACCCTAATTTACCTATTAATTACACATTAAAAGAGTTTGATGAGCCAGCCCAAAGATATTGTCCAGCGGGTGTTTACGAAATACAAATAGAAAATAATATTAATAAATTTGTAATTAATTCTCAAAATTGCATACATTGCAAAACTTGCGATATAAAAGAACCTTCTCAAAATATAACATGGGTTACACCAGAAGGTGGGGGCGGTCCTAAATATGGAAATATGTAGTTAAGATTATTTTTTTAAATTAACTAAGATAAATCAATGGCATATTTTTTTAATTTATCTATAGATATTATTTTTAAGGTATTTTCATGTGTTCTTTTTAAAAAAATTGGACATGCTTTGCCAACCTCTAAAGATTTTGCATACCAACTAGCACAAACACACCAATTATCTCCATCTTTTAAACCTGGAAATCCAAATTCTGGGTGCGGAGTTATGAGGTCATTTCCCGCTTCCTTACCCCATTCTAAAAATTCATTAGTTACCTTTGCACAAACAGTATGTATACCATGATCATTTTCATCAGTGTTACAACAACCATCTCTAAACCAACCAGTTAAAGGATTAGAAGAACACTCTTCTAGCTTTTCTCCTAAAACATTTTTTTGAATCTTTAATTTATTCATTGAATATACCCAAGTTTTTTTTATTTATTTTTACATTAAAAGAAAAAGATCTTCTTTCACCATCAACTATAAAAGGATAAGCAGTATGCATTAAATAATTCGGAAAAAGTATTATATCTCCAACTTTAGGGTTATGATTATAAATACTATTATTTAATAACATTCTAGTTCCATTTATAAAATCAATAGTTCCATTTGTTTTAATTTTTTTTTTACTTTTATTTAAATTTTTTGGTATTTTTAAATAACCGACTCCAGAAATATCACCATCATGATAATGAATAGGGTTATATTCATTTGAAAATTGTCTAACCACCCAAAAGTTTTTTAACTTAATCTTAGAAGAAGTTTTATTTGTAGTTTTTTTTAAATAATTATTAATATTCTTTTTTATAAAATTATTTAAGTTTTTATTAATAAAATTTTTAGTTAAACTAATCTCTTGGTAAACTTGACCAACAACTTTTTTTGAATAATCATTCTTTTTTAAAATTTTTTTATTAGATATAATTCTATCAACTTCCTTATTAATTATATTAACTAATTTTTTTGTTAATTTTAATTTTGCTATTTTTGGCCCAAAAGGACTTAATATTTTTATTTTTGAATGCATATTTAAATTTTAGTAGGATTTGGTTTATCTTTATAAACTTTTTTTGGATCAAAAATTTTATTTTTTTCTTTAAAATTCATTTCAATTCTTTCATTATTTTTAATCTTGCCTAATGGTATAGATCTAAAAAAACAAGATCGATAACCAACATGGCAACTAGCTCCTTGTCCAATATCAGCTATTACCCAAATAGAATCTTGGTCATCATCAATTCTTACTTCTATTACCTTTTGAACAAATCCGCTGGTCAATCCTTTATGCCAAATTTCATTTCTAGATCTACTCCAATAATGAACTTCTTTTGTTTCTATTGTTTTTTTTAGCGCTTCATCATTCATATAACCGACCATAAGAATATCGTTGTTTTTTACGCAGGTTGTTACCACAGGAATTAGACCTTCTTTATCAAATTTTGGAGATAAGTACTTACCTTCTTCTATCTCTGTGACATTTTCTCTTTTTTTAAACATTTTAATTAGAAATATTTTCTATTATTATTGTTAATTAATGTTTTACAATAACCAAATACCATATATAAATTGTTGAATTATGAAATTAGTTAAAAATTTAAAAGAAAGCAAAGAAAATTTAAAAAAAGTTTCTGATTTTGAGGCAGAACAAGCAATTAAAACTATACTTGAATGGATTGGAGAAAATCCAAGTAGAGAAGGTTTGACTGAAACTCCCAAGAGAGTGATTAAGGCTTATAAGGAATATTTTAAGGGTTACAAACAAGATCCTGAAGAATTTTTAAGCAAAACATTTGGAGACGTTGAGGGTTATAACGACATTGTCATTGTAAAAAATATAAAAGTAGAAAGTCATTGTGAACACCATATGGCTCCTATAGTTGGCCTTGCTCATGTTGCGTATATTCCAAATCAAAAAATTGTAGGATTAAGCAAGCTAGCAAGAGTTGTTGAAGTTTTTTCAAAAAGACTGCAAACACAAGAAAGACTTACTATGCAAATTGCTAATTCTCTTATGAAGACACTTGAAGCCAGAGGAGTAGCTGTTTCAATAGATGCCGCTCACCATTGTATGACGATGAGAGGTGTTAAACAACATGAAACTACAACTATTACAAATTATTATACTGGATTACTTAAAGATGATTTAAGTTATCAGAATAGATATTTGAATTTAATTAATACCAAATAGTTTTATAGATAATAATAAAAAAGATGAGTGAAAATTTCAAAGCTGTAGTTTTGGATCAAGTTAATGGAGAGTTTACAAGAAAAATAAAAACACTCGAAAAAGATTTTCTTAAACAAGGAGATGTTTTAGTTAAAGTTCAATATTCCACCTTAAATTACAAAGATGCTTTAATTTTAAAAAATGGAGCCAGGTTAGTAAAAGAATATCCTCATATTCCAGGGATTGATTTTTCAGGTACAGTTATTGAAAGCAATGATAATAATTTTAGCAATGGAGAAGATGTTTTAGTTACTGGAGGAAGAATAGGAGAAATTTATTATGGTGGATACTCTCAGCTAGCTAAGGTTAAAAAAGAATTTTTAGTAAAAAAACCAAAAAATTTTTCTAATAGGCAAGCAATGATTTTAGGAACAGCAGGTTTTACCGCCTTATTATGTTCATTTGCAATTAAAGCTAGAGAAGAACTTCTATTAGGTGAAAAAGTTAAAGATGTATTAGTTACAGGAGCAACAGGCGGCGTTGGAAGTATTGCTGTTATGATATTATCAAAGTTTGGCTACAATGTAACAGCCGTAACAGGTAAAAATAATCAGTCTGATTATTTAAAAGAACTTGGAGCAAAAAATATAATTGATAGAAAAGAATTTGAAACTGAACCCAAGCTTTTAGATAAAAGTTTATGGGATGGAGTTGTAGATACAGTTGGAGGAAAAATATTATCTAATGCTATTTCACAGACTAAATATTCTGGTATTGTTGCAGCTTGTGGTAACGCTTCAGATATAAAGATAAATACAAATGTTATGCCATTTATTATTAGAGGAGTAAAACTATGGGGAATAGACTCGGTAATGGTTAGCATGGAAAGAAGAAAATTTATTTGGTCTGAAATTAGCAAGTTTATTGATTTTGATATTTTAGAAAAAGGTATTAATGAAGTAGATTTAAGTGAACTGTTAGAAACATATCCTAAAATGTTAAAGGGTGAAATTGCAGGAAGAGTTTTAGTAAAAATATAATTTTATGGATTGGGATAAGTTAAAAATTTTTCATGCTGTTGCTTCAGCTGGAAGCTTTACTAAAGCCGCATATAGTTTAAATCTAAGTCAATCAGCTATTAGTAGACAAATTCAATCTTTAGAAAATGATCTAAAATCTCAACTATTTATAAGGCATGCAAGGGGTTTATCTTTAACTGAAAATGGAGATTATTTGTTTAATACTGCTCATGAGGTTATTTCAAAACTTAAAGATGTTGAAACTGTTCTGTCCGAACACAAAGACAAACCTTCTGGAAAACTTACAGTAACAACAGTTGTAAGTTTTGGAACAACTTGGTTAACTCCTAGAATTCAAGAATTTATGACTTTAAACCCCGAAATAGAAGTAGAATTAATTTTTGATGACAAGGAACTTGATTTAAGTACTAGACAAGCAGATATCGGGATTTGGATGAGAAGGCCAAAGCAACTTAATTACATTCAAAGAAAATTGATAGACATTAACTATCATATATATGGCTCAACAAAGTATTTAGAACAATACGGGTATCCCAAAAATGTAAGCGAACTGAACAAACATAAATTTATATCTTATGGAAAAGGAACTCCTTCTCCTGTTTTTAATCCAATATGGGCTTTAAAAATTGGTATGAAAGAAAATAAAAAAAGAAAACCAGTAATGAAAGTCAACAGTGTCTATGGATTGTTGTTAGCTGTTCAAAGTGGTGTTGGATTAGCAGCCTTACCAGACTATATTACAGTTAACGTTCCTAATATTGTTAAAATTTTACCAGAAGTAGAGGGCCCTAAAACTCAAGCTCATTTTGTTTATCCAGAATCACTAAAAAATGTTGCTAGAGTTCAAGCTTTTAGGAAATTTTTATATAGTAAAGTGAGTGAGTGGAAATTTTAAAATTATTTATAAGTTTCTGTTTTAATTTTTAAAGAAGCACCTTCTTCTACAGATAATTTTTTTTGATTTAAAACACCTTCTACATCAGCTGTTTTTTTAAGCTTAATTAAATCTCCAATTATATTTCCGTTAGTTTTTCCACCAATAGAAATTTTTTGGGCTTTTATGTTTCCTTTTACATAAGAATTTGAAAAAGTTTCAACATCTTTTGCTGATACATCACCTGTAACTTTACAGTCTAGTTTTAAATTTTCTTTTTCAAGAATATCTCCATTGACTGAAACATCTGATAATAAAATTGATTCTTTTTTAGTCATTTTTATAAATAGTGTTAATTTAAACTTTACTTACATTAATCATAATGATATTTAATAAATAACTCAAGGGGTGTCTTAAAACGACTGAGAATATACCCTAATAACCTGTCCGGTAATTCAGAAAGGGAGAATAAATGGATAAAATTAACTTTTTAAGTCAATCATCATCATTAGTATTAGTTATTACAATAAGTTTAATCTTTACAATAATAGGCTTAGTTTATTCAAAAAAGCATCAAAGTCTCTCAAATTATTTGACCGCAAATAGAAATGTTGATTTTTTTTCATTAACAACAAGTTTAGTAGCTTCAGCACTTGGGGCATGGATATTATTTGGCCCAGCATCCGCTGCAACATGGGGAGGAGTCGGTGCAGTTATTGGTTATGCTCTTGGTACAGCATTTCCAATGATCTTTCTAATATCTTTAGGAAAAAAAATTAGAAACAAGTTTCCCAAAGGCTCAACTCTAATAGAGTTTTTAAGAAAAAGTTTTGGTAAAAGTTTATTTAAATTAATTCTTGCTATGACTATTTTTTATATGTTTATATTTTTATGTGCTGAAGTAACAGCTATAGCTATGTTAATTAATTATATATCTGGAACAGCTTTATGGGTGACTGCTTTAATAATACTTGTTGGTACGTTAGTTTATACTCTTTATGGAGGATTAAAGGCATCAATTTTTACAGATGCTATTCAATCAATGATTATTTTAATTTTATTAATAATTTCTGCTTTATATTTGTTGTCATTTTCTGATAGCCAGTTTTCATTTGATTTTATAAAAAAAAATAGTCCTCATTTATTAAGTGTTAATTATATACCTAATTATACAGCAGGATTAACTTTCTTTATTGCAGTTGCTGCAACAAATCTTTTTCACCAAGGTAATTGGCAAAGAGTATATGCAGCAAAAAATAACAAGATACTAAAAAAAAGTTTGATCGTTTCATTTTTTTTAATTATTCCAATAGTTTTTTTTATGGGCTTTAGTGGTTTAGTTGCAATATCAGCTAACCCTAAAGTAATTCCTGATTTAGGTTTTTTTTCATTATTACTAAAAGATCAAACAGAATTTTTATCAATTGTTGTGATAATATTAGGAGTTTCTTTAACTATAAGTACTGTCGATACGCTGGTTAATGCTATTTCAAGTTTAATAGTTGTTGATGGTAAAGCTGTATTTAATTTTAAAAACAAAACAAACTACTTGAAATTTTCTAAATATTTCATAATAGCTCTTTCTATTATAGCTTTTATTATAGCGTCTAAAGGATTTAGTGTTTTGTATTTATTCTTGTTAGCTGATTTATTTTGTTGTGCATTTGTGCTCACAGTTTTTTACAGCTTCCATAATAAAACGATTAATGAAAAAACTGCATACATATCTATAATTATAGGATTAATAAGTGGATTTCTTTTATTTCCATCTCCAGATTTCACGAAGAGTATTTTGGTAGGCATTATTCTTCCTGTTGAGGTTTATCCAGTGATAATTTCACAATCTTTATTATTTTGGTCTTTTTTATTAGCGACATTTGTTCCAATACTAAGCTGGAAAATAAAATAAAATTTTTTATATCTTAAAAAAAGTTTTTATATGATGTAGTTTGAGCTATGATTCCTTTAAAAGATGACAACCCAACTTCTGGTAAACCAGTCGTTACATATTTCATAATTGGACTATGTATATTTTTATTTTTTATAGAGATATCATCTCAATCATATAAAACAGGTGAGTTTTTTTATTCTTATGGTTTAATACCATCAGTTTTAACTGGTCAAAACCAACTACCTCAGGATCTTTATAAAATACCACCTCTAGCAACTATTTTTTCTTCTATGTTTTTGCATGGTGGCTTTATGCACTTAATTGGAAATATGCTTTATATGTGGATTTTTGCAGATAATATTGAAGATGGTTTAGGCCCTAAAAAATTTTTAATTTTTTATTTACTTTCAGGGGTTGGCGCAGCTATGAGCCAAGTTTTGATGGATACAAGTTCTCAAATTCCAATGATTGGTGCTAGTGGAGCAATAGGTGGTGTACTAGGAGCGTATTTGATAAACCATCCAAATGCTCGAGTTTTAGTATTAATTCCTTTTGGTTTTTTTAGTCAATTAATTAAAATACGTGCTATTTATGTTTTGGGATTTTGGTTTGTTCTTCAGTTTATTAATTCCGCAATGAATTCTTCCCAAGGTGGTGGAGTAGCTTACGCAGCACATATAGGGGGTTTTTTATCAGGAATATTTTTGATATTATTTTTTAACAAAAAACCTAAAAAAAAAGGAAAAATATTTAAAGGACCATGGAACTAATGAATTATTTAGTACCTTTTTTAATTTTATTAACAGTTGTAGTTTTTATTCATGAATATGGACACTATTACTTTGCTAAAAGATATGGTGTAAAAGTTACAGATTTTTCAATTGGTTTTGGTAAAGAAATATTTGGATGGAATGATAAATCTGGTACCCGATGGAAAATTTGCTTAATTCCACTTGGGGGATATGTTAAATTTTTTGGTGACAGAAATGTCTTTAGTCAATCAGAACAAAATGATGCTTATAATAAATTCTCCAAAGAAGAAAAGGACCAATTGTTTGTTTTTAAACCTTTATATCAAAGATCATTAATAGTAGCAGCTGGACCAATTGCAAATTATGTTTTAGCGATATTTATTTTTTCTTTTATATATATGTTTAGTGGAAAAGATATGACTCCTGCGGTAATAAACGAAGTTATGATTGATAGCCCTGCTTTTGTAACGGGACTTAAAAAAAATGATAAAATTTTAAGTATAAATGGTAGAAAAGTTGAAAGTATTTTAGAAGTCTCAGCTTTAATTAACACATCTATGGATGAAAAAATTAAAATTACGATTGATAGAAATAGAGATGAGCTAGAATTTCATATAAAGCCTAATTTAGTATTAACCAAAGATAGTTTTGGAAACGAAGTGGAGAAAAAGATAATAGGCATTAAACTTGCACCGTTGAACAATGAGTTTAAAAGAAATAAATTAGGCCCTGCTAAAGCAGTGTTTTACTCTTTAAAAGAAGTTATATTTGTAACAACATCATCAATTGAATATTTGTTTGCAATGATCAAGGGAAAATCTGACAGTTCTCAGTTAGGAGGCCCTATTAGGATAGCTAAAATTACTGGTCAAGTTTCAGAACATGGATTAATACCCTTTTTAAGTATAATGGCATACATCTCAGTTAGCCTTGGTTTTATTAACTTATTTCCAATACCAATGTTAGATGGTGGTCATTTAATGTTTTATGCATTTGAAAAGATTTTAGGTCGCCCACTAACACAAAAAACGCAAGAAGGTTTTTTTCGAATCGGTTTATTTTTACTACTTTCTTTAATGGTTTTCGTTACTTTTAATGATTTAAAGGATCTGGGGTTGTTTTAATTTAATATTATTTTAAAATAAAATGTTTAAAAAAACCTTTAAAAACAACACTTTTTTGATTATTACAATATATAGTGTTAAAGAAGTTGATAACTACTAAAAAAAACATTGATTTTATAGTGATTTTATACGAATAGTTAAAAAAGCAATAAAAAAGGGGTAAAATGAACAAAAAACAACTAGTAGGAAAAATAGCAGCAAGCATGAATCAAAGTAAAGCAGACGCTGAGCGTACTTTTGATGGAATAACAGATATTATTCTTAATTGCTTGAAAAGTGACGAGCAAGTGAAAATTGCTGGTTTCGGAACTTATAAAGTTGCGAAAAGAAAAGCTAGAGTTGGTAGAAATCCAAGAACAGGAGAACAAATCCAAATCGCAGCTTCACAAAAAGTTAAGTTTTTACCTGCAAAAGCTTTAAAAGAAATGTTTAATAAATAATTTCTTAAAACAGCCTTTATTAATCAAATTAATAAGGGCTGTTTAAAGTAAAATTAGAGGCATATTTAACTTAATATTAAGATTTATTATCATTCCATATTTTCAACCAATCTACTAAGGGCGACAATCCATAAATAGAATTAACGTTAGTCATATGTAAAGCCAAAGATGGCATTGGAGAAAAGCAAGGGTATTTTTTATAAATAGCATGTAGAGGTTTTTCATAGGGATCAAACGTATTCAAATACATTTTTTCATAATTTTTCCAGTTTTCTATTAAGATTTTTTTAGAAATTAAATAAGTACATAAACTTTCATCAATTTTTCGCCAATGTTTTTTATATCCAGCCATTACTTTTGTTGGTTCAAATTTATTATATAAATAAGGGTAATCAGCAGCACAAAGAATTACATCTTTTTTTATTAATGTAGAAAATTTTTCATAAGAATATATCATCTCTAAAAAGGCATTAGAAGTGTGGATATAATCATCTTCTATAAAATATATTAAATCAAAGTTAGAATTTTTAGCATAAAGCTTTGACTCAAAAATATGTGAGTTATGTGCAAGCATTCGTTTATTATTTTTAAATTTCATTTTAGATTTATATTTATTTATATCTAAATTAGAAAATTCAAAATTTATGCGACTTTTTTTGACAATTTTTTTTAGTTTAGAAACTACTTCAGTTTTAGAATTATCATCAATAATTTTTAAAAAGAATTTAACATTTTTTAATTCCTTTTTGGCAAATTTAATATTATTACAAACAGATTGTAGTGATCTAAAAGTATATTCTTTTTTATCTTTTTCAAATATTCTTTTTTTATTTTGACTTAATTGTTTGTTTTCATTTGTGAAAGATCTAAAAATAATTAAAAAACTTTTAACTTTTCTTGTAATTTTTATTTCACCCAAAGGCAAAGTGATATTTTTTTTATTAATTATATTCAAATTTTGATTTAAATAAGTATTTTTTGTTGGGATGTAGAAATTACTTTGATCAATAATTTCAAAACCAATTTTACGGCATAGCTTGATAAATAATTTTTTTAAAAATGTATTTTTTTTAATTACAGGTATTTTTTTCATATTAAATCATTATTTATTCAATTGTTTGCATTTTATATCAATTTAAGTTATTTTTTAATACCTATGAAAATAAAAACTTCAAGCGATCTAGTGAAAAATGCATTGGAAGAAATTGAAACTATTTCACCCAATGATGCAAAAAAGCTCAATAATGACAAAATTTGTAATCTTATTGATATACGCGATATCAGAGAGCTAAATAGAGATGGTAAAATATCAGGTGCACTTCATATTCCTCGAGGTATGTTAGAATTTTGGTTTGATCCAACAAGCCCATACTTCAAAGAAGGTAAAATAGATCCTAGCAAAACAATTGTCTTATTTTGTGCTGCAGGCATGAGATCAGCTTTAGCTGCAAAAACACTTCAAGATATGGGTTTTCAAAAAGTTGCTCATATAAATGGAGGTTTTCAAGCTATGAAACAAGAAGGTTTTGAAATAGAGAAAGAATAAAAAATTAATTATTTTTTTGCTTCATCTAAAACAAATTGCAATCTGTCTTGACCAAAAAACATTTTATTATTTATATAAAAAGAAGGAACTCCAAAAATACCTTTTTCAAAAGCATCTAAAGTTTTTTTTTTTTAATCTTTCTTTAGTTTCAGTATTATTAATATCTTTTAGAAATTTATTAGATGGAATATTTATCTTTTTTAATAATTTTTCAATTAATTGAATATTATTAAGATCTAAATTATTTTTCCAAATCGCATCAAAAAAAATATTAACATACTCATTAGATACTTCCTGTTGTTCTGCAATTAAAGCACCACGCATTAAGTTTAATGATTTAATTGGAAAATATGAATTAAATTTAAATTCAATATTATTTTTTTCAGCCAATAATTTGCAATCTCTAATCATAAATTTAGCCTTTAATGGAATAAAAGCTGGAGCTTGAATAGCAGCTAGTTTATGAAGACCTCCTAGAAAAATAGGCATGTAATTTATTTTTATATGAAATTTTTCTTCTATTTTCTTTATTTCTTTATGAGCTAAGTATGAATATGGACTTACAAAATCATAATAAAATTGAAAACTTTTAATCATATAAAATAATTTTTCTGGAAAAAAAGACCCTAATTAACCAGTATAGAAAAAAGCCAACTGGACCGGTTAAATAAATTAATAGAAGAGGCAAAAACATTATCCATTTAGGTATACTATATTTTATGCCATCTCTTGAAACCCAAGAACCTATAAAAAGATTTATAGATAAAAAATGTATCCAAAATAATAGCAAAAAGCTTTCTTCTGAAAATAAAGTATATAGTTCGTCTAATCCCCAGTATAAATCAAATACATTAAATAAATGTTGATCAAAAAATACATTTTTATATACAATGTAGATATAAACACTTGATAAAACCAAGGGTAGAAAAAAGGAATTAATTAGTATTTGGTTAATTTTAGAAGAGGGTGTTAGAAATATTATTAGCCAAAAAGGCAAGACTCCAATATTTATCCATAAATAAATTGTATCAATTACAAAATAAGATTGTAAATTAGACATCATTTAAAATTAACTATACATTAAATTGAAAAATTTGTGAATTCTTTTATAAATAAAAAAACTCTAGAAAAAACAATAGATGAAATCAGAGAATTGGCCTTATCTTATTTAGATAAATACAGCTGTTCTAAACAACAAATAAAAATTTATTTATTAAAAAAATGGATTTCAAAAAATAAATCTATTCGTGATAAAAAAGATATACTTAAGATTATAGATGCAGTTATTTTATCTCTAGAAAAAAACAATTTAATTAGTAATAAGTTATATTCTGACTCAAATACAAAAAAATTTATTAGACGTGGTTATTCTATAAACAAAATAAAATCTGTTCTTTTTAAAAAAGGAATAGAAGATGAATATATAAAAGAAAGCATTTCTAAAGTTACTGAAGGTGATAATAACCCAGATTATTTTTCAGCAATAAAACATTGTAAAAGACGTAATATTGGACCCTTTAGAAATGAAAGTAATAGGTCTTTATTTTATAAAAAAGATATTAATATTTTAGCTAGAGCTGGATTTAGTTACGAAACATCAAAAAAAAATTTTAGATATCTCGAAAGACAAGTTAAAGAAAATGCTATCATTTATGTAGTTTTTTTGTTTTTTTATCTTTTGATATATATTCGTTTAGCGTTCTTCTTAAAATATTTTTGACAATCACAAAAACAATTAAACCAAAAATAGAAACTGAAACTATGATAATCAAAATTGTTTTTAACATAACAAAAATAAAAGATTATTTTTTATTATTTCTTAAGATTTCTATGTTTTAATTTATCAATTTTTTGTACTTTTTTTATTTCAGGAAAGTATGAGGTTTTCAGAGTTTGAGAGTCAATTGTTTGTATAGCGTGTTCAGTAATACTTTTTCCAGTACTTTTTTTTACAATATAGTTAGCGGATGAGCTTATACCTGATTGTATTATTGATGCTGTTGTAAAACCCGAAGTTGCTGGCCCTATAAAAGCCATAGGCAGCATATAACAACCATTTAAAATTATACCGACTGCGAGCAAAAGTATTACTCTCATTATTTAAAACCTTTTTTAATTTAATCTTAATAAACCTTATAGAAGATTCGCTTAGAATAAAAGATGTCATTAATTCTTAAATTATTTTAAAATACAACCCACAGGTGATTATAAATGTAATTGCTTTGATCTTTTTACTAATAATGGAGGATTCTTATAATCTTTCTTCCCATATAAAATTTCTTCACCATTTATATTTTGAAATATTCCACCCGCATGCTTTACTATTGCATGTCCTGCCGCAATATCCCATTCATAGGCTCTAGCTCTACAAGTATAAATATCCGCTTCACCTGCAGCAATAAGGCAGAATTTATATGAACTAGACACCTTAGTAAAATCATTAGCATTATTTTTTTTTAAAATTTTAAGAACATCTTCGCTAGGTTCTGTTGAATTTGTTAGTGCGAATACTTTATTTTTTTTAGTTTTTTTTTGGCAACTTAAAATTACTTCTTTATTATCTATTATTTGGTAAGCTTTTTGATCACCGTAGGAAAAAAACATCCTTTTTTTTTCAGGGGCAAAAATTATTCCAATAGCTGGTTTTTTATCAATGATTAAAGCAGCATTTAAAGTATATTCATCCTTCTTTTTAATATATTCTCTTGTTCCATCTATAGGGTCTATAAGCCAAAATGTTTTAAAACTATTCTCAACTTTCAAATTAACAGTTTCTTCAGATATAATGGGTATATTAGGAGTAATTTTTGAAATATTAGTTCTTAAAATTTTATCAACAGCGATATCTCCATCTGTTACAGGTGATTTATCTGGTTTAATTGTAATCTTAATGCCTTTTTTTATATATCTTTTTGCTTCTTCACCGGCCTCAAAAAAAGGATCTAATAAATCTTCAGTAATTTTTTTTAGTTGTTCTACTTGCATCTAATTTATCTAAATTTACAATATCAAGGTTTAAAACTTTCTTTCCAACATTTTCAAAATTAACAGTTACTTTATTTTTAACTATAGTCTGTATTTGCCCAATTCCCCAATCTTTATTTTTTGGGTTTATAACAAAATCACCAGGTTCAAATTCAAAAAACATTAATGGAAATAAAATTATTTATGTATTAAAATATATACTTAAATTAAAAACAATAACAATGAAAAAAATTAATTCTATAGACATTGAAAAGATACCTAAAGACACAAAAGTAGTTGTGGCTATGTCTGGTGGAGTAGATTCTTCAACAGTAGCAGGAATAATGAAAAAAGAAGGTTATAATGTTATAGGTGTGACTTTAAAACTTTATGATGACACAAAAACTAAATCCACAAGACAATGTTGTGCTGGTCAAGACATAATGGATGCTAAAAGAGTTGCTAACAAGCTAAATATAACTCATAAAATTTTATATTACCAAAAAAAGTTTAAAACGGATGTTATAGATAATTTTGTAGATAGTTATATTTCTGGTGAAACACCAATTCCCTGTGTTCAGTGTAATAAATCTGTAAAATTTAGAGATTTATATTCATTTTCAAAAGAAATAAATGCAGATGCGTTAGTTACTGGGCATTATGTAAATAGAATTCAAAATAAAGAGAATGGCGAACTTTATAGAGCGACAGATATTACAAAAGACCAAAGTTACTTTTTATTTAATACCACTCAAGAACAGCTTAACTATTTGAGATTTCCTTTGGGAAAAATAACAAAAAAAGAAACAAGAAATATAGCTAGAGAACTAAAACTAAATGTGTTTGAAAAACCTGAAAGTCAGGATATTTGTTTTGTTCCTAATGGTGATTATGCATCTGTTATAATGAAATATAGACCAGAGTCTTTTAAAGAAGGAAATATAGTGGATTTAAATAATAAAATTTTAGGAAAACACGAAGGTATAATTAATTATACTATAGGGCAAAGAAAAGGTATTAGAATATCAGATAAAGAACCTCTTTATGTTATAAAAATAAATTCTCAGAAAGATGAAATAATTGTTGGTCCCAAAAGTGCATTAGGAATTAATAATATTTATTTAAAAGATTTAAATCTGTTAGAAAGTTTTAATGAAGAAAATTCAGAGATATTTATAAAAGTTAGATCTACTGGAAAACTATTAAAAGCTGAAGTTAAAATAAAAAATGACAAAGCTAAAGTTTTATTAAAACAAAAAGAAAATGGTGTTTCTCCTGGTCAAGCGTGTGTTTTTTACTCTAAAAATAAAATTGGGGATAAACTTTTAGGAGGAGGCTGGATAGAGCAAACTAACTGAATTATTTATCCACACAATTAACAACAATCTTTTTTTTTTAAACTCAACTATAAAGTGATAGCTAATATTATTGTATTGTGATGTAATGTAATTAATTAAGAGGCAACTCTTAACTGGCCAGTTAAAGAAAAACCGAGAGGTTCAAATTTAACGGGCAGAAAGTGAAAGGTAGTAGTACTAACCACCTTTTGCGGCGAGACGAAGGTAGTACTTCAACAGCGTCTCAAACTTTTAGATTATGTAGGGAAACCTACATAGTCTTTTGGTTTTTTAGGGGCAAAAATTCAAATTATATTTTACCAATCTTAAGCACTTTAATTAAAATTTATTACAATAATTTTTATAGCGACTCATATATGATGATTTTAGCGGTAGAGGCGGGAGACTTAATCTACCGCTAACCTAAAGAAGCTTCTAAAAATTTACTTTTTTTTCCAAAATAAAAATGTAAGAAAGTAAAAACTTATTATAGCCACGAAGTAGTTCCACTCTAAGATATGTTTTAAATCTTTAAATCCAGAAGAAGACAATATAGGAATAGTAACTAAAGCCACAATAATTAATGTTATTACTAAAAAAATTTTTATATTTAAAACCCATTGCCTGAATAAATTTTTGATATTTTTTTTAAATTTTATAAAATTTATTACAAGCAGAGTTTGAGCTATTAATTCAAAAATTATAAAAGACAAAAGCACAAATCTTCTAAAAAACTTATATATTTCCATATCAATGTTAACACCTAGAAATATAGAGTGCAAAACCAAGAATACCGCAGAAGCTATACCAAAAAATCTAAAATATTTTATAAGCGAAGAGTGTGAATCAAGAGAACTAAACAATCTAGAGTTATAAATCCAATATTTAATAAGTAGAAAAGCTGTAAATATCATAGCTGGTTTAAATATTAGATAACTGGGGTATACTCTAGCGCTTCTGCTTATCGAAAATTCACCACTCAAGTAAGGAATGGTAAAATTTAGTCTACTTACATGGTCTACTTCAAACAATGTTTCTGTAAAATATTGATGATGAGTGACTATTAACCAGCATATATTAACTGCCAACAAAGGTATTATAAAGATCCATAAACTAACCTTTTTAATTTCTTTTAAATTATTCAATTATTACTCTATTTTTTTTTATTTCTTTTACGAGCTCTTCTTTTTTTTGATCCCATTTTTCTTCGTCCTCTATGTTTTTTTGGGTATCCCATATTCATCCTTTTATACTTTTATAAATAATATTAATTGACCTTATTACTTGGATATAGCATTCTCCTTATTTGTTATCAAATATTTTATGAAAAAATCTATAAGAACAATTTTAAAATCTGAGGCAAAAGATCATATTTCCAGATCTGTGAACCCACCAGTTGTTCGAGCATCCACAGTTCTTTTTAAAACAATGAAAGAATTAAGAAATCATCAAAAAGATATTGTGAAAGGGAAAAATGTAGAATTTTGGGATTATGGAAGGCAAGGAACTCAAACAACAGTTCAATTACAAAAACTATTAAAAGAACTAGAAGAAGCACATCAAGTTTTTTTAACTCCAACAGGCTTTAGTGCAGTTGCATTAGCGATTATGAGTATGTGTAGACCTGGTGATGAAGTAGTAATCTCAGATGGCGTTTATAGACCAACCCAAAAACTTACTGATGATTTACTTAAAGAATTTAATGTTAAAGTTACTTGGTATGATCCAAATAATTTTGAAGATTTAAAAAATAAGATCACAAAGAAAACTAAACTAATTTATGTTGAAAACCCTGGAAGTAATACTTTTGAAATGAATGATTTGGGCAAAATAGTTTCTTTAGCTAAAAGTAAAAATATTATTACAGCAATTGATAATACCTGGGCTACAGCTTATTTTTTTAAACCATTAAAATTAGGCTTTGATATATCCATAACATCTGCAACTAAATATTATTCTGGACATGGTGATGTGATGGGCGGAACTGTTGCTGTTAATAAAAAAGTTTACAAAAAAGTTTGGTGGTATAATCACGTATCTGGATATCGTTTATCACCTGATGACGCTTATTTAATTATAAGAGGATTAAGAACTTTAGATATAAGAATGGACAAACATCAAGAAAATACAAAGAAAGTTATTAATTTTTTAAAAAACCAAAAAAAAATATTCAAGATTCTATATCCATATAAAACCTCATCAAAAGAATTCAAATTATGGAAAAAATATTACTCTGGTGCTTCTGGATTAGTCAGCGTGATAATAAAAAGTAAAAATAAAAATTCTGTATATAAATTTGTAAATACGTTAGAATTATTTGGCATTGGCTATAGTTGGGGTGGTTTTGAAAGTCTTGCAGTTTATACTGATCCTGTAGAATTAGGAAAAAGACGATATTTTAAATTAGAAAAAAACGAACATCTAGTTCGTTTGCATATAGGGCTTGAAGACCCCAAAGATTTAATAAATGATTTAAAAAATTCTTTAAGATTTATAAAATGATTAAAGAAAGCTTCTTTCCAAATAAATTAGCTTTAATAACAACTGTATCTGCCTGCTTAGTTGTTTCTGTTTCAATGGGACTAAGACAAATTTTTGGTCTATTTTCAGATTTTTTTGTTGAGGATTTGCAATGCACTATTACTCAATTTGGTTTAGCGATTGGAATTCAAATGTTAATGTGGGGTTTGTTTGCTCCTATTTTTGGAGCCTTAGCTGACAAGATAGGAGGGAACAAAGTTACAATTATATCTTTTTTATTTATGGCCCTTGGAATTTATTTGCTTTACTCGGGACCTAATACGGGAGTTTTTTTTCAGGTTAACCTTGGTTTGCTTATTGGTATAGGGCTGGGAGGTACTGCCTTAAGTGTTCAAATATCTGAAACAGGTAAACACTTTTCAAACGAAAATAGAGGTTTGGCTGTTGGTATAGTAGTTGCTTCAGCTTCTATAGGATATTTTTTCTCACCATTGTATACAAAATTTGCTTTAACAAATTTTGGATGGGAAAAAACTTTACAAACTTTTTTATATTTTATTTTTTTTGCAATGATTGCAGCAATTTTTATTTTACCTACTAAAAAAGAAAAATATAAAAACAAAGATTCAAATGATACTCAAACAATTCCTAATGCTCTTAAAGAAGCATTAAGTCACAAAGGATATCTTTATTTGCTTTTTGGTTTTTTTGTATGTGGTTTTAATATTACTTTAGTTTCTTCCCACATACCTGGTTATATTCAAGAAAGAGGATTTGAAATATGGACAGCGGTAGCAATTTTATCATTAATTGGTTTATTTAATATTTTTGGAACCTTAATCGCGGGATATCTATGTGGAAAAAATAGTAAAAAAATTATTCTTAGCTTTATATATTTTGCTAGAGGAATAGTAATGATATTATTCTTAACTTTACCAACTTCATCCTATGTAGCCGTTGGATTTGGTATATTGTTTGGGGCACTTTGGTTATCAACAGTTCCACCAACTAGTGGAATAATTTCACAAGTATTTGGAACAAGATATGCTGCTATGTTATATGGGATAGTTTTTTTTAGCCACCAAATTGGATCCTTTTTAGGAGCATTTTTAGGTGGTTATTTTTTTGATAAATTTGGTTCTTATGATTATGCGTGGTACTTATCAATTGGTTTATGTTTTTTTGCCACTCTAATACATTTACCTATTAATGAAAAACCTTTACCTAGACTTGCAACAACATAATAGCTTATGAAAATAATTTTAATAATGGGTTTACCCGGGTCAGGCAAAACAACTTTAGCATCAGAATTAGCTCCATTAATAAATGCAAAAAGAATTAATGCAGACGAGGTAAGAAAAACAGCAAATGATTGGGATTTTTCTGAAGAGGGAAGACTGAGACAAGCAAAACGTATGGCAGATCTTGCAACAAAATATAAAGAAAATGGAAATTATGTTATAGCAGATTTTATTTGCCCAACTCCAGAAACTAGAAATTTATTTCCAGCTGATTATATTGTTTGGGTAGATACAATTAAAAAAGGTCGTTTCGATGATACAAATGCAATGTTTGTTAATCCAAAAAAATTTGATTGCCATGTTATAACACAAAATGCTAAACAGTGGGCTAAGCAAATAGCAGAGGAAATAAAATAATGCCATATGAATGGGATAATAAAAAACCAACAGCCCAAATGCTTGGAAGATGGCAACCATTTCATGAGGGTCATTACGCATTGTTTGAGGAAATCATAAAAAAAACTGGACAAGTATGTATTCAAGTTAGAGATGTAAAAGGAGTTGATGACAACCCTTTTGATTTTGAAGATGTTAAATCTAAAATTTCAAATAAATTAAATTTTAAATATAAAAACAGGTTTAAAGTAGTTCTAGTACCAAATATTACCAATATTTGTTATGGCAGAGGTGTGGGTTATAAAATCGAAGAAATTGTTTTGCCTGAAGAAATTCAAAAAATCTCAGCAACAAAAATTAGAAAAAAGATGAGAGAAAAAGGTGAACTAAAGTAGTTTAAATAATCTTAAACTTTTTAAATATATTACATTCTTAACTAATAATTATAAGATAATCTGTAAAAAAATATTTATGAAAAAAAATGATTATTTAGAAAAGTTATCTAGTTCCAAAAAACCTTTTATAATTTATAAAGTAAAAGGTGGGTATGATTTATTTACTGATTTTTCTGAAAAAATTATTTTAAATAAACATAATATAGATAATTTTTTTAAAAAGATTAAAAATAAAAAAGATAAAAAAAGTCTTCAAAGTTTATATATTGGTTTTTTTGGATATGAAATTCTTTGTAATTTAAATAGTATTAAAATACCAAAACAAAAAAAATTAAATCTTCCCAAAGGTATATTTTATAAACCGGAAACAATAATTAAAATAAGAAAATATATTACAATAAAAAGTTTTTTTAAAAATTTTCATTCAACCAGAACATCTAATAAATTTAAAATTAATATTAACTTAGATAAATATAAAAAAATTTTTAATAAATTCTCAAAAAAAATTAAAGAAGGAGAAACTTATCAAATAAAAATTTGTACAAAATATAAAAATAAATCTTCAATAAATCCATTATCTTTATTTTGGAAGTTAATGAAAACCAATGCTGCACCAGAGTCATTTTTGATTAAAGATAAAAATTATTCAATCATTAGTTGTTCACCAGAAACATTAATAGAAAAAGTTGGTGATAAAATTATAACAAAACCTATTGCTGGAACATTAGAAAAAAAAAAAACAACTAACATTAAAAAAGCACTTTCTTATTTCAGAAATAATATTAAAGAAACAAAAGAACATAATATGATAGTAGACATGGAAAGAAGTGATTTATCTAAAATCTGCAGACCTGGGACTGTAAAATTATCAAAAATAAAATATGTAGAAGAATATAAGGATCTGTATCATTATGTTACAGAGATAAAAGGGATAATAAAAAAAAATATTAATACTAAAGATATTATAATAGCTATGATGCCAGGAGGATCCGTGATTGGTTGTCCAAAAATTAGTACTTTAAATTTATTAAACAAACAAGAAAAAGAAAGTAGAAATATTTTCACAGGAAGCTTTGGGTTTATAAGGTTTAATGGAGACATGCGATTTAATATAATCATTAGATCTATTTTAAATTATAAAAATATTTCCGAAATATCAGTTGCTTCTGGTGTGGTAGTGGACAGTAATGTAAAACATGAGTTTAATGAAAATTTTATTAAAGCTAAATCACTTATGGATCTTTATAAATGATTTATATAATTGATCATAAAGATTCCTTTACTAATAATATAGTTCATCAATTTTCTAAATTTGATGAGCATGTAGAGTGTCAAAATTTTAATAAAATAGATTATAAAAAATTAAATAAAGCAAAAGTTATTGTATTTTCACCCGGGCCTGGATCACCAAAAGATTATCCACTAAGTTTAAATATTTATAAACGCTACAAAAAAAAGAAAAAAATAATTGGAATTTGCTTAGGCTTTCAACAAATTCTTTTTAACGAAAAGGGAGAAATAGTAAAACAAAATAAAATTTATCATGGATATCAATCAACAATTAGAGTAACTAATAAAAAATCAATATTTAATAACCACGCAGTATTTAAAGTAGGCAGATATCACTCTTTAAAATTAAAAGAACCATTTTTTGCTAAAAATTTTGAGATAACCATGAGGTGTAAAAACTCAAATATTGCAATGGCAATAGAAAATAAAATAGATCAAATTTATGGTTTTCAATTTCATCCTGAATCTTTTTTAACGGAAAATGGTAACTTATTTATTAAAAAAATCCTATCTGCATAAAGATCTTAAAGAAGTTAATTTTAAAGATCTTTGGAACTCACATGGAGTTTTTACTACTATGTGGATTTTTGGAAAACCAGCCAAAATTCTTTTTTTTAAACAACATATTAAAAATTTAATTAAATCACTTAAAGTATACAGATTAAAAAAATCAAATATTGAAAATAATATTCTTAAGCTTATCAAAATGAATTTAAGTAAAGATAAAAAGTACAATCATTTATTAAGAGTTGCTATTAATAAAAATATGATTTCTATTTCTTTAAGAAAAAGAATAAAACCAAAATTAAGTTTTAATTTAAAACTAGTTAAACATAAAAGAACAAAGCCTGAATTTAAAAATTTAAAGTATAAAAAAATATTAAAATATTTATCTAAAATGAACCCATCAAGCTCAGATATAGGTTTGTGTGTTAATAATAGATTATTAGAAAGTGGAACTTCTAATATACTTTTTGTAAACAAAGGAAAGATATATTCTCCGATTAATAATATTTATAAAGGAATTACTTTTCAATTTTTTGAAAAAAAATTAGGTAATATTATAAAAAAGAATATTTTAATTAAATCTTTAAATAATTTTGAAGAGATTATTTTGATTGGCTCTGAAAAGGTGTAGTTTCTGTCAAGTCCATTAAAAAACCTGATTGGTACAGAAAAAGTTCAAAAATTTATAGACTTTTATCAAAAATTTACCTTGAAGCTGTTACAAACTGTCCTCGATATAACGGTTGATCTATTAAACCTTTTATACTAAAAATATTCAATATCTTAAGATTCTTTTAATGCGTGAGGGAAGCACTTTTATGATGATGATTAATCCATTTTCTACATTAGCAGATTCTATTGCCCCTATATTTATGCAAGGATTTGTAATTATAATGGTTTCTTTAGTTATAGTTGGAACATTAGTTGATATAATTCATAAGAAAAATGTAAAATATTTTTTTCAAAATGCTAAAAAGGCAAAACAATCTGCAACAAAAGAATTAAAAACTGGAGAAAGAGCTTCAGTAATTGCTAAAACAATTGTTTACGATATTGGCACTACATCAGAATTAGGTGCTGGAAAAAGAAGGATTGCACATTTACTAGGAATGTATGGAACTATTTTATTTTGGATAGCTTCAGCTGTTATGATTTTTTGTTATTCTTCTGTATCATCAAACACTCCAGCTGCATGGCCAATAATTTGGCATGTAGGAGCAATCATGACTGTTTTAGGTGGTTGTTGGTTTTGGTTTTTCTTGAGAGTTGATGTTTATTCAGAAGCGCAACCTTGGTATAGGATTATCAAAGCAGATTTATTCGTACTTGCACTTATATCTACATCTTTATTTGGATTAATTTGGTCTTATTTACAATCATTGAACTTAAATGATAGATGGGATGATAAAGTATTTTTAGTTTTATATATTGTTTCTAATCTTGTTTTGTTTGGTGGAGTTTACTGGTCTAAATTTGCCCATATGTTTTATAAACCAGGAGCAGCATTACAAAAAAATTTAGCAGAAGCAGATGGATCAAGAGATAATTTACCACCAGAAGCAGATGCGCCAGAACAATTTGGTTTAGGAATTAAACGTGAAGCACCGAAGCATTATTAATATGAACACTAAACTCTCAAAGAAAGGAAAAAATTAAAATGTCAACTTTTGTATACATGACTAGATGCGATGGATGTGGCCATTGTGTAGATATCTGCCCATCTGATATTATGCACATAGATGAAACTATTAGACGTGCTAAAAATATTGAACCCAATTTTTGTTGGGAGTGTTATTCATGTGTTAAAGCTTGTCCAAACCATGCAATTGATGTCCGTGGTTATGCAGATTTTGCTCCTATGGGTCACAGCGTTAGAGTTAGACGTGAAGAAGAAAAAGGAACAATTTCTTGGAAAATTAAATTTAGAAATGGTACAGAAAAAAACTTTGTATCACCAATTACTACTAAACCTTGGGGTAAATTTATTCCAAAATTATCTGAAGGTGATAAACCAAATCAGGGTGAAATTAATTCTCAAAGACTCTACACTGAACCAGAAGGTTTAAATATAAATGGTGAATTACCATCAGTTCCAAAAAAATCATTTAAAAAAGGAGTTTATTATTAATGGCTAAGCATAAAACTCATTATGAAGATTGTGATGTTCTTGTAGTAGGTGGAGGTATGGCTGGTACGGGTGCTGCATTTGAAGCTAGGCACTGGGGAAGAGATTTAAAAATTGTTTGTGTTGAAAAAGCTAACATTGATAGAAGTGGAGCTGTTGCGCAAGGTTTATATGCAATTAATTGTTATATGGGAATGCAGTGGGGTGAAAATCAACCCGAGGATCACGTTAGATATGCCCGTAATGATTTAATGGGAATGGTTAGAGAAGACTTAGGATACGATATGGCACGTCATGTGGATTCAACAGTACATATGTTTGATGAATGGGGTTTACCCATGATGAAAAATGAAAAAACAGGTCGTTATCTTAGAGAAGGTAAATGGCAAATTATGATTCATGGCGAAAGCTATAAACCAATAGTGGCAGAAGCAGCAAAAAAATCAGCAGATAAAATATATAACAGAATTATGGTCACACATCTTCTTATGGATGAAGAAAAAAATAATAGAGTGGGGGGTGCTGTAGGTTTTAATATGAGGACTGGTGATTTTTATGTTTTTAGAGCAAAAACTGTAATTGTTGCTGCTGGTGGAGCTTCTCATATATTCAAACCTAGAGCAGTAGGTGAAGGAATGGGAAGAACTTGGTATGCGCCTTGGAGCAACGGATCTGCTTACGCATTACCAATTGCTGCAGGAGCTAAAATGACACAAATGGAAAATAGAATAGTGTTATGTAGATTTAAAGATGGTTACGGTCCAGTAGGAGCTTATTTTTTACATCTTAAAACATATACTCAAAACGCTAACGGAGAAAATTATGAAAAAAAATGGTATAATCAAACCAAAGAGTTAGTTGGCGATTATATAGACCATCATCCAACTCCAACATGCTTAAGAAACCATGCTTTTATTCAAGAAACAATGGCTGGTGGTGGACCAATCCAAATGGTTACCACAGAGGCTTTTCAAGACCCTCATTTAGAAACCGTTGGATGGGAAAATTTTCTTGGTATGACTGTTGGACAAGCAGTTGTTTGGGCGTCTCAAAATATTGATCCAAAATATACAAATCCAGAATTAACAACATCAGAGCCATATGTAATGGGTTCTCACGCTACTTGTTCAGGAGCTTGGGTAAGTGGACCTGAAGATCTTTCACCCCCAGAGTATTTTTGGGGTTATAACAGAATGCTTACTGTTGAAGGGCTTTTTGGTGCAGGTGATACAGTAGGTGGAAGTGCACATAAATTTTCATCAGGTTCTTTTACCGAAGGACGTTTAGCTGCAAAAGCTGCAATTAAATATATAGAAGATAAAATGGCTGAAAATATCAAAGTTAGTGATAAGCAATGTGATGAATTTAAAACAGCAGTATATAAACCATTAGAAAATTATACAGTTGGAAGAAATGAGATTACTGGTGGCACAGTTTCACCAAGTTATATTTCGCCAATTCAAGGTCTTCAGCGTCTTCAAAGAATTATGGATGAGTATGTAGGTGGTATTGCTACAAATTATATGACTAATGAAAATATGCTTAAAAGAGGCTTAGAATTATTAAAGTGGTTAGAGGAAGACTTAGAAAATGTTGGTGCTGAAGACTATCATCAGCTTATGAGAGCTTGGGAATTAAAACATCGTGCTATAACCTCACAATGTGTTACAGAACACACTTTATTTAGAGAAGAAACTCGTTGGCCTGGTTACTATTATAGAGGCGATCATATGAAATTAGATGATGATAATTGGCATTGCCTAACCGTTTCCAGACGAGACCCAGAGACCGGCAAATTTACATTAGAAAAAGTTCCCGTTTATCATATTGTTGATGAAAAAGAGAAAAAACAAGCCTCTTAATATCAACTAGACTTTAAAAGGTTAGAATAAATTTATGGATCTTCTAGAGAAATCTGATGATGAAATCATAGAAATTGCCAAGCCAATTTGGGATAATCTAGTTAAAAGCTCAAACATGAAAAATTATGGTGGTTTTACAAAAGATTTTGGGACTCAAATGTTATTTGGTGCTAACGAGGTAGAGTTAGGCAAACAATGGTCCAACAATAAACTTTTAACTAGTTTATCTGAAGATTATGAGGCTTTTGGATGTTTACGAAGAGGTCTTAATATTACTGTACTTTTTAAACAGAAAAGCAAAGATATTCCAGGTGAGTTTTTAGGTCGTTTAGTTCTAGGCATTGAAGATGATGAGGTTAAAGTTTTTGGTGCAACAATCTATTGATTTATTTTAAAAAGGTGAATTAATTTTTTTTTTACATTATTGAAATAACATTTGGTAAATTGCTAAAGTTATGTTAATTAAAATCAATAATGTATACTTTTAACGAAAATTATCAAAAAATTATCAAAAAATTACCTGAAAAATCCTTTAAGGCAACTCTTTATTTATTATTAGCAATTTGCTGGGGTGTGATTTTATTTGGCACTTTCATGTTAGTAAGCTAAAAAACTTAGCAATTATTTAATTAATAATTTCATATAATATCTATTTATTGACTTTCTTATATTTGAAGAATACTTATTAATTACAAATATATGGAAGTATTTTTACCTATAGCCGAAGTTCAGATAAATGTAATTTTAATACTCTTTGTAAGTTTTGTTATTGGTTTTTTATCAGGATTATTTGGTGTTGGTGGGGGATTTTTAATGACACCTTTCTTAATTTTTATGGGTATACCCCCAGCTTATGCAGTAGCAAATGAAGCAAATAATATTTTAGCTTCATCAAGCTCAGGTGCTTTAACTCATTGGTTTAAAAAAACATTAGATATTAAAATTGGTTGGTTAATAATTAGTGGTGGTTTGCTTGGTACTTTTTTAGGAATACTTACGTTTAGTTATTTTAAAGGAATTGGTAAAATAGATTTAATAATTGCTTTATCTTACATGTATGTATTAGCAATTATTGGAAGTTTCATGCTTAGAGATGGAATCATGGAAATTGATAGAATTAAAAAAAAAGTTATAATTAAAAAAAAATTACACACTCATTACTGGATACATGGATTACCTTTCAGAATGAGATTTAAGACTTCTAAATTGTACGAAAGTGCTTTAGTACCAATTATTTTAGGAATCATTGTTGGATTTATTGCGGCCATAATGGGAGTAGGAGGTGCATTTTTGATGGTGCCCGCCATGATATATTTAATTGGTATGCCAACTAAGCTAGTTCCAGGTACTTCTTTATTTGTAACAATTTTTGTAACTGCATTTGTTACAATATCTCACGCTTTCACCTATCATACAATTGATTTACTTCTTGTTTTAATATTAATTACAGGTTCAATTGTAGGAGTGCACTCAGGACAAAAGATCGGTCAAAAATTAAAAGGATCAGAATTAAAAACTTTACTTGCTTTGCTTATGCTTTCAGTTGGAGTTTTAATGGCTTATGAAACTTTTTTCAAAAAAGGAACTGCAAGTCTTAGAATTCCAACAGACCAAGTTGCTCAAATTAGCGAAATGGGAAAAATAATTTTTAATTTATCTGATAAATACCCAATTGTTTATGGTGTCTCATCAATCTTTATTGCTTTAGGCGCTGGTGTATTAGTTTCATATATAAGAAGACAAATAAGTCAAAAAATTAATAAAAAAACTATATAATAATTTAATTATAAATTTTAAAACCCATTCTAATCGCTACAAAGATAACAAGAAAAGAAGTCAATAAAACTAGAATACGATTTGGGAATACTTTTAAATTTAAATAATTACCAATTTGACCTCCTATCAAAACAGCTATTAATAAATACCAATAAGACGAAATTTCATTTAAAACTTCATTTTTAGTTAATTGACCAATAATTCCTGAAATTGAATTAATAAGAATAAATAATGAAGCTGAGGTAGCTATGTTTTTTGGTTTTTCAGCTTTTATTAAAAAAAGTATTGGGCTTAAAAAAATTCCACCTCCAATTCCAATAACACCAGAAATAAGACCTAATAATCCACCAATAGATATGGAAATAGGGATTGGTATTTTTCTATATTTTTTATCATTGTTATTAAAAGAGTTGAACTTTAATAACAACAAGATGCCAGAAATAGATAAGATAAAAAAAAGCAGTATTTCAAATAATTGTTTATCAATAGGTAAAGAACCACCAATAAAAGCCATTGGTATTGACCCTATTAAATATGGAGTTAATAATTTTAAATTAAGGTTACCTGCTCGGATATAATTAAAGCAATTTCCAGATACTACAATAATGTTACAGGATAGTGCTATTACTGGAAAAATAAAATAAGGTATATTCCAAACCAAAAGTAAAGCTAAATAAGTAGAGCCACCCCCAAAACCTACACTTGAATAAAATAATGATGTAATAAAAAATAATATTGTTAATAAAACCATAATTATCTATATAATAAAGTTTTTTAAAATTGAATATTTAACACTATATACATTATGCAAGTTAATATAGCACTTTTAACAGTCACTGATACCAGAACTCTTCAAACGGATAAATCTGGAGCCATTCTTGTAAATAAGATTAAAGAACAAAATCACAATTTAGTTGATAGAAAAATAGTTAAAGATGAAAAAGGAGAAATAAAGAAAATTTTAACTGAATGGATTAAAAGAAACGATTTAGATGTAATTATAACTACTGGAGGGACAGGTTTAACAGGCAGAGATATTACACCAGAAGCAATCAAAGATATTAAAGATAAAGAAATTCCTGGATTTGGAGAGTTGTTTAGAGAATTAAGTTATAAAACTATTGGTACTTCAGCAATGCAATCAAGAGCATGCGCTGTTTTAGCAAACGGAAAATATATTTTTGCTTTGCCAGGTTCCTCTGGTGGTGTTACAGATGCGTGGGATGGTATATTAAAATATCAACTAGATATAAATCATAAACCTTGTAATTTTGTAGAATTATTTCCAAGGTTAAAAGAAAGATAAAAATGAAAATAACAGGTATAAGAGCAATGATAATCGCTTCAATCATAATAATACTTTTATATATTTTGGGTTTATTTCTTCCAATTATTCTCACTTCAAAAACAACAAGTCTATTTCAAAAAGATCAAAAAAATAATTTATTTTTTACAGAAAAATTTTATACAAAAGATAGAACAAATATTTAATTTATTAAAATTAGATTTATTTTTTTGTTGAAATATAAACCCCTAAAGAAGCAATAGAAAAACCTATTATATCAACACCTGTAAGATTTTCATTTAGAAATATCCAAGCTATTAATGCTGAAGTAGGTGGTATTAAAAAGAAAAGTGTAACAGTTTTACTAGCAGAACCTTTTTTTATTAAATACATTAATATAGTAAAAGCACCAAAAGATACCAAAAATATTTGATGACTCATAGCAAATATAAAATTCGATGAAAAAATTATAAAAGGCTTTTCAATTAATAAAATTAATATTAAATGAAAAGTACATCCACCTACCGCTTGATACATGTTACTAACTGGTAAGGGTAAATTATTGCTTAGTTTTTTTTGCCATAGTGTTGCTGCTGTGACAGCTAATAAAGAAACAAAAGTAGCTATAACTCCTAGAATTGGTAATCTAGTACCAATATCAAAACCTAAAACTAACACAGCTCCTGAAAAACCCAAAAAAACCCCTACCCACTGTTTTTTTGTAACTTTTTCATTTAATAAAGGTCCAGCTAAAGCATTAGTTAGTATTGGTTGCAATGTTACTATTAATGCAGCTATCCCAGTAGGAAGTCCTTTAGATATAGAAAAAAAAACTCCACCAAGATAAATGCCATGAAATAGAACTCCACTTAAAAAAGATTCTATTAAATTTTTTTTATTAATAAAAATTTTATATTTTTTATAAAATGAAAATAAGAAGAATCCAAAAAATACAATCGAAAATCTAAATGCTAAAGCTGCAAAAGGACTGCTATTATCTACAATAGGTTTAGTTGTTATAAAAGCTGAAGACCAGAGTAAAATAAATATTAATGGATATAATCTAATCACTTAAGAAAATATTTATTTTTGGTATTTTTCTTTCCACTCAGGGTAAGGCATTCCGTATATATGTTTTCTAGCATCAGAGTCAGACACTTCTAATCCTTTTTTTTTAGCTTCTTCCCTATACCATCGAGATAAACAATTTCTACAAAAACCAGCTAAATTCATCAAGTCTATATTTTGAACATCATTTCTTCCACGCAAATGTTCAATTAATCTATTTAAAACAGCAGACTGTAAGTTATTTTTTATTTTTTCATCCATAATCGTTAAAATATATACTATTTTTTATTAATGAAAAAGCTTTAAGGATTACAGACTTGATTTCTTATTGGAAATTTTAATTTTTTAATCTTATGCACTTCTATATAGTTTCGTAATAACAAATTCTTTGTGGCCAAGAGCTTCAGCACAAGTAAGTCTTCCATTAGCAACTCTTAGGGTAGTTTTAATTAATTCATCACCAGCTTGATCTAAATTCATTTCTCTTTGTAATATTTTAGAAACATCTAGGTCAACATGCTCACTCATTGAAACTGCAGTTTTAGGATTAGCTGTTAATTTAATTACAGGCTCAATTGGATTACCTATAATATTTCCTTGTCCAGTGGGAAATAAATGAATATTAAATCCTGCTGCTGCTTGCAAAGTCACACATTCGGCCGCCGCAGAAGAAGTGTCCATGAAATATAAACCTGGACCTTTTTTTGGCTCTTCGGCAGGTTTAAGTACATCTATATATTTAACTTTTTTTCCAATTTTTTGTAAATTACCAAAAGCCTTTTCTTCAATAGTTGTGAGGCCACCAGCAATGTTACCCGCTGTGGGTTGACTTTCTGAAAGATCATCTGTTGCTTCTTTAAGAATGAAATCATTATATTCACTCCAAGTTTTCATAAATTTTTTTGTTGCTTCTGGTGTTTTACCTCTAGTCGCACAAACTTTTTCCGCTCCTGTAATTTCAGATGTTTCACCAAAACATAAATGAACACCTAAAGGTTCAAGTTTGTCCATCAAGTTTCCAACTGTTGGATTTGATGCAAGACCTGACGTTGTATCTGATTCACCACATTTAACTGAAATCCACAAATCACTCAAAGGACATTCTTCTCTTTGTTTTTCTGAAGCCCATTGTGACAACTCTTGAGCTTTTTTTGAAGCCTTCATTGTAGTCGTGATATCCCCATTGCCTTCTATGCTAAAACCTTCAACTGGCTTACCAGTTGTCCCAATTGCATCAACTATTCTTTTAGTCCATTTTGGCTCAATACCAATTACTATAACAGCTGCTACATTTGGATTTTTTCCTGTACCAATGATAGTGTCAAAAAATAATTCTAAATCCGCACCAAATTGTAACCTTCCATAAGAATGAGGTATAGCTATTGTTCCTTTAATATTATTTGCTACTGCTTCTGCACAAGCGTTCGAAATATCATCTACAGGTAAAATTATTACATAATTTCTTGTACCAGCTCTACCATTTTCTCTTTTATAACCTAAAAAACTTTTTGGAATTTCCATTTTTACCATTTCTTTGTTTTTACATTATGAACATGAACATGTTCACCTTTTTTTATTGACTTTACAACTTTACCAATGTCATGACCATATTTTAATATAGTGTCTCCTTCTTTTAAATCTTTTAAAGCAATTTTATGACCTAAAGGAACTTCATCAAGTGAATTAATCTTGATGGTTTTATCATTTTCCATGATCCAACCACTACATTCTTGATTTTTTGATGTTTTGTCAATAACAACGACTGCAACGTTGTCTTTTTCATCATGAATTATTAAATCTGTTTGAGACATTTTTTCTTACTGGATATAACCTTAAATTTGATATATTTAAAGTATGTTTTTTAATTAAATTAATAAAAAACAAGTAAATAGATAAAAAAATAATTTTTAGAAAGCAATTATGACAAAAATGACCACAGAAGAAGCTTTTGTTAAAGTCCTTCAAATGCATGGAATAGAACATGCTTTTGGAATTATTGGCTCGGCTTTCATGCCTATTTCAGATATTTTTCCAGATGCTGGAATAACTTTTTGGGACGTTGCTCATGAAACAAATGGAGGGTTAATAGCTGATGGATATACAAGAGCTACTGGAAAAATGTCTATGGTTATTGCTCAAAATGGTCCAGGTATTACAGGATTAGTTACACCAATTAAAACTGCTTATTGGAATCACACACCTTTACTTTTAGTTACACCTCAAGCAGCAAATAAAACTATGGGGCAAGGTGGGTTTCAAGAAGTTGAACAAATGAATTTATTTAAAGATATGGTTTGTTATCAAGAAGAAGTGAGAGATCCATCAAGAATGGCTGAAGTTTTAAATAGAGTAATAGAAAAAGCAATCAGAGGTTCTGCACCAGCTCAAATAAACGTCCCAAGAGATTATTGGACACAAGTAATTGATATTGATTTACCTCCAATAGTTAGGTTAGAAAGACAAGCGGGAGGAGTAGATGCAATTAAAAAAGCAGCAAAATTATTATCTGATGCAAAATTTCCAGTAATTTTATCTGGAGCAGGTGTTGTAATAGGTGGAGCTATTGAAGATTGTAAAAAACTTGCTGAAAAATTAGATGCACCAGTTTGTTCTGGCTATCAACATAATGATAGTTTTCCAGGAAGTCATCCATTAG
>MDTB01048894.1_pt1 | contig 46097 bp, 47 predicted proteins | sample 811161 | NCBI WGS metagenome assembly MDTB01 (sample SAMN05326650, study PRJNA326480) | marine metagenome | isolation source: seawater | place: Mediterranean Sea | collected 2009 | reverse complement strand
CATCATGGAGAATCTTGTATACTCAAAACGATCAGGTGTAATAATCGGTGAATCTCTAACTATTTCCGCAGATGTACGCAATATCGGTGAACTCGATGGACAGGTTGGGATTAAATTCGTTGCCGAGAACATCGATGGTACACAGATTGAGATAAATCAGGAACCGATTCCAGTCGATATTCGCGAAGGGGAACGCACAACTGTACCTGTCGACTGGAGGCCAAACAAGGACGGACGCTATGTTATCCTCGTCTACCTCGATGGAGATTTGTCAACAACAGGGGATCCTGTCGATGTGCTACAACCTGTGGACGAAGGATTGCTTTCAGGAGATGACCTTGGTTTCACTCTAATCATCAGCTTAATGTTCATTTTACTAGCGGTGATTCTCGTTGGAGTGGTGATAGTCGCCGTTCGTAACGGTGGGGATGGGGATGATTGGGACGACTACGAAGAAGAGGCATGGGACCAAACAGATGAATTCGAAAAAGAGGAAGCTGTGCAGAAGGATCGAGAGTTGGCAGAGATTGCGAAAGCGCGGGCTGAAACTACACCGCGCCCTCAACCAAAGGAGAGTAAGCAGACATCCTCAGGAGCAGACCCTCGTCTTGAAGGAATGGATCGCCAGACCTACGACCACTGGACCCAGCAAGGATACAGCCACCAACAAATCGTCGACTGGTGGTCTCAAAACAACCAATGAACCAGACCGTTCGATTCATACCATACGGTTGACGCCCGTAATCCGAGGGAGCAGGAGGGTCGCTGACAGTGTACGACACTGAGGAAAGTCCCCTCTCCACGACGCAAGTGGCCCGGTTCATTCCGGGGGCCCGGGAGGGCCGGCTCTGCAGCAGAAACGAACCGCAGCGGGTGTGTGCGATGAAGCCGAAAGGTGGAGATCGCCCGTGGACGGATGGAACGAGCACCCCCACTGGAGCAAGTCCAAACAGCCCCGACGAAGCGCGTCGACGAGGGGCGGGTCGGACGCTCAGTTGAATGCGACCAGCCATATGGTGAACAGAAAGGGGCTTACTCCCTGCACCCTCACCCAATCAATCAGCGTCAGCCATCAACGAGAGAAGCTTCGACTCCATCCACCTTCTCCTCAATCACAACATCAACCTCAAATCCGGCCCAACTTCCTTCGTTTCCACTTAATCGATGCAGAATTGAACGGTAAGTGACAATCATACTGGGAAGGAGCAATGAAGATGTCAACAGAGCGAATATGATTAGTAGCATCATCAGTACGAAAAAGTTCTGAAGACCCGGAATTGAGACAAACAATCCTGCAGCAAGACCTGCAGACGTCGTTGCTGTGGTCTCAAAGATGGTCTGACCTGTTTTCTCCACGGACTTGGAAATACCTCCAGGTGTTTCACCCTCATCCTTGATTCGATCAACGATATGAATTGAGTCATCAACTCCGATGCCAAAGACAATTGTACCAATCATAGCGGTGAAGACATTCACATTCACACTACCCCCACGCATCAGCAACGGCTGCCATAGAACTACGACACCAACTGCAGTCATAGTGAATAATGCGAGACGCGGTGACATGAACAGGAAAGACATGACGACTAGGAGAACTAGCATGGTAGCAATCGTCGTCTCGCTTTGAGCCTCGTGAATACCTGCGTTAATATCCAGAGAAACAGGGAGAGAACCTGTTAACAACGTATTTTCAACCCCATCCATACCTACGGCGTTGCAGTTCAATGCAGACCCTTCTTCACACCCCGAGCCTGTTAATCGCTGATCGATAGTTTTGCGAAGTTCCCCTGCATCACCGAGATTGATGTAAGGTTGATTCACGTAAACAAGGGTCTTCGTCTCGCCAAATCCGCTGTCTGCGTTCATTAGCATCGAACGAACCTCAGGTGAAAGTGTGTCAAAAACAACGTTAACCATCGTCTCACGGTTTGTCAACAGGAGGAAAGGACACTCCAATCCAGAGGTAGGATTATCCCAACAATCCGAGTGAAGAAGACCCCAGAGAGTATCATCGAAGATTACTGTCTCTGTAATTGGGTCTTGGACCGTCACTGGAATAGATTTCAATATTGTAACGAGTGAAATAGAGGTAGTATTGTCAACAGTATCGATATCTTGTGTCTGAATCCGATCAATGGCATCAAGAATCGGTAGGTCACGAATCGGAGCCGTGTCATTAACTCGGCCACGATCTTCTGCATCGACAATGAACATATTCGTCTGACCTCCATTGAAGACACGGCTGTATTCCGCGAGTGCCTCATAGGATTGGAGACCGGGTGGCACCTCATCGGAGGACCCAGTGATATCCTTACCAAGCTCATCACTGAGAATCATAGCACCATAAGCACTGAACAGTAATGTTACGACAAGGATGGCACCGGGTGCACGGACCGGTATCGTCCCGATAAAGGACCATACAGAGTCATTCGCAGCGCTGCGTCCCTTTCTGTATCTGAGTACATAGGAAAGGGCGGGGACCATGACCATTGACAGGAAGAAGGTGATGGCAATACCAAGTAGCAATGTGGTACCAACGGTACGCATTGGTTTGATTGGAACCAAGGAAGTCCAAGTAAGGACATTGAAACCAATAATCGTGGTCAGAGCGGACAGCATAATTGCGTTCCCTGTCGTGCAGGCTGCATTGACCGTGGCCTGGTGATAGAGGCCCTCATCCCAAGGATCAATCGGATCGAGGGGTTTACCCTCACGCTCTGCTTCAAACATACGTTGCGCGTGCTCATCCAACATCTCGTTCCGATTCTCTTCGATACGGTTCACTAGATGAAGTGCGTAATCCACACCAAGACCGACAAGAATCGGACCTGCGGAGATAATCATTGGCGTGAGCATGATATCGAGGAAAACTGTGGAACCAAAGGTAACCATTAGGCTCAGAACGATTGGCATCCCACAGATGACGACTACTTTTGGACTTCGATGAAGGATAATCATCGCCAATGCTACGAAGGCAATCGACAAGGGCAACATACGATCGACAAGTTCGTCGTAGACTGCATCAGAAACGTCATGCAGCACAGGCGTTAGACCAGTGACTGTGATTGCATCGCGCGGAAGAATACCCTGACGGCTAACATTCATCGAAGAGAGAGCATCACTGTATGAAGTCCTGCAAAGGTCCATCTCGGGCTCGAATCCACACTTCTCAAGCAAATTCTCAGTGTGCTCCATAAAGGCTCGATGATCATAGATTCGATTACCGCTGTTTGGGTCCTTTGGGTCCACTCTGCCATCAATCTCTGTCCCGTTCATATCGAAACGGATACCGATAACCACGACAGCTGTATCCCAGATTCCATCGCCTTCGTTATCCGTGATTCCATCCCCGTCCTCGTCTACAGTAGGGTCAGGGTCCTGCGTATCACGAACAAAATTCCTCATAATCGGAGCCGCATTTTCTACGTATCGATCGATTGTGTCTTGATCTGATGGAATCGAATATCCATCAGAAGGAGTAGTAGATGTAACTGGGCATCCTTCTGGGTCCACATTCGGAATCTGATACTTCTCCAATGCACAGTTGAACCGCTTGGCGGAACTGTTAGCCTCTTTGATTATCTGAGAATGTGAGAGTATCCAAACGACACCATCCTCAGTTCCACGATCGTCCTTAGCATAATCTAGACCTCGTTTCAAACCCCCTGCACCTTGGTTCTCATCATCCCCTTCAATCCAGCTAATCTGTCTCAGTATATCTTGATCAGTAACATTCTCTGTACCTCGGCGATTAGCATCAGCAATGGCATTGTCTGTATGAACGTACAACAGGACGATATCTGTTGACCACTGTTCCCTCACCTCAAGGAGAAGATCTGTTGAATTTGCACCATCTGGCAAGTATACCTCTACATCTCCATTGATCTGATGTTGGAACTCCATTGACTGGAGAAAGAACGGATACGTCATCAGAAGAAGACAGACAATCACGAGCGCAGGTGCACGGAGAATAACAGAATATATCGTACTGAATATCGAAATTCTGAATCTGTCAAGCATTTCTATTGCCGTATTCCGATATTGCCCAATAGAGGAACCGATTGCATCATTGAATGTGTTGCGGGCACTGGAAAGGAAAGCGATTAGGGCCACAAATGGAGGCCATTTCCCTATACTGGAAAGGAACTCTGGAAAACTGAAACCCTCCGGAGGGGTATCGTCTTCTTCCGCCATATGTGCGTCACACCAAGTCCGGTCATCAACCGTTCGGGTTCATTCATTCATTCAGAACGATCTAACACGCTGGAGAACAATCCGACGCATCAAAGACCTCGCCCCATGAAGTACGAGGCCTGTGAAAGACATCGCAATACCCAGCATTGCAAGCCAAGCACCTGTCAGGCCTGGGCCGACAGAAAGGGAGATTCCACCTCCGGTAATCTCCTCAACAGTGTTGAGCATGCCAAGGCCGATGGTCGTTCCAGAGATAAGAAGACCCATTCCAGGAAGACCAAAGACGAGAAGGGGCTTCTTGTGTGAGAGAGATACGAGAGCATAAGTGAGAACTGTCAGACCATGCCCAAATGCAGAGTATGTGGAAGATTTTGGGACATCATATCTCACCGTAATCGGTACCTCATTCACCTTGAGACCTTTCTCCACGCACTGATCAAGGACTTCTAGAGTGGATTCCATTCCCTCGTTCTCGAAGGCAAGAAGGTTGAGAGCACGGCGATTGAATGCACGGAATCCACTTTGTGTGTCCTTAACCCCAAGATCGCTTGTTAGGTTTGATGCAGTATTGATCATCGATATACCAAGGCGACGGTAAAGAGGCATGGAATCCCGCTTACTTTCCTGCATAAATCGAGAGCCTATGACTACATCAACTCCATCTACTTCTAATTCTGCAAGCACTGCTGGAAGGTCCTCTGGCTCATGCTGGCCATCACTATCAAGAATCACTAATCGATCAACATCCATCTCACGTGCAATACGGAATATCGTCCGAATTGCAGCCCCATAACCGCGGTTTGCACGATGATGATGCACAATCGCACCGGCTTTCGCGGCTAACCTAGAACATGAATCTGAAGACCCATCATCGACACACAACACATCGTTGACATGTTCAAGGCAGCGAACTACAACGGATGCTACCGTCTCCTCCTCATTGAACATCGGAAGACCGACGAGTGTCCGGACAGGGGCTGAAGGCGTGCCCGACATTGATTAAACTGGAGTGCAGTCCATATTTAATCAATCAGGTATATCCACCATAGAATCCGTAGTATACTATAGAACCCGTAGTATAACGAGGCATTTGAAACTGATAAGTGGGCAAAAAGGGGTTAATTGCCCACAACGAACCTCTACGATGGTCTCAAGACACATGACCTATGAGCGTAAGTCATGGTAATCTTAGTCACGGGTGGTGCTGGCTTCGTAGGTTCTCATCTTGTCGATCGCTTAGTTGAAGATGGCCAGAATGTCCGGGTATTCGATAACTTCTCCAGCGGGCGTGAAGATTTCCTCTTGCATCATGGAGATACTATCCAAACTATCGTAGGCGACCTCCTTGATCTCGATGCAGTCAAGACGGCAATGAAGGGCGTAGAGATGGTCTACCATCTTGCAGCGAATCCAGATATCCGGCTTGGTACACAAGTCACAGATACAGATCTGAAACAAGGCACTGTCGCCACTTACAATGTCCTTGAGGCCATGCGCCTGGAAGGTACAAAACGCATCGCCTTTGCTAGCAGTAGTGTTGTCTACGGTGAGGCCGAAGTTATGCCGACGCCAGAGGACTACGGGCCCCTATTCCCAATCTCCCTCTATGGAGCATCCAAGCTCGCCTCTGAAGCCCTAATTACCTCATGGGTAGGTACATTCGGACTCCAAGCCTGGATTTTCCGATTCGCAAACATCGTCGGATCCCGAGGGACCCATGGCGTTATCTTTGACTTCATCCACAAGTTACACCGTGATTCGAACAGTTTGGAAGTCCTGGGCAATGGACTTCAGGAAAAGTCGTACATGGAAGTAATCGATTGTGCAAGTGCGATGATCCATGTAGTGAAGAACACAGACAATGAAATCAATTGCTATAATCTAGGCACCAAGGATACCTGCAGCGTTCGCAGAATCGCTGAGATTGTACTCGAAGAGACTGGATGTACGAATGCATCAATTGACTACACCGGTGGTGACCGCGGCTGGGCTGGCGATGTCCCTAGGGCAATGCTTGATGCCCAACGTCTGTTTGCATTAGGTTTCACACCCTCTCATGACTCCGAGGGCGCTGTGCGATTAACTGCACGAGTCCTTGTTGAAGAGATTGGTCGACCTTGATCAGGGCTGAAAGGAACCTTCCTCATCGAACAGAGACTCAGCCTCGATTGATGCAACTGTCGTCATTCGAATCACAGTCACATCAATTCTTGAGGCTTCAGGATAAATCGATGTCAACTCCCGATACAATTCCGTCCGAACCATGTCAATATCTGTGGCATCAACCACTGTGACTGAACGGACAGGAGAGTCACCTCGAACTTCTAGGATGTATTCCACCATCCACTCCACTGCAATCAATGGGGTGTCGTTACTGCTGGTGTGTTCGCCTTCTTCCATCATGAATAATATCGCCATACAAGCATATGAATGCATTGCTCTGATGTTCATAATGATGATCTGCTGCGCAAGAACAAACTCACTAGAGCACACCCGACGAGAAGCAAAACCACCCAGCCGAATCCTTGGACTTCCTCAGATGGGCCTTCTACAGCCCAAGAAAGAGCCGAAAGTGTAGCTGGACCATTTTCCACTTCTACGACCTCATGCACAACAACAAGCGTAACCGTCTCCGCATTGACCCCCTCGGGCCAATCGAATTCAAAAACGGCGTTAAGACCAGGTTCATCAGTCATTTCAACATCTCCCCAAGCCCAAGGCTTGATTGTCTTATTACCCCCTATTTCGATGCTCATAAGAGATTGAAGAACTGCAGAATGAACCAATAGGCCGTTCGTTGCTTCAGCAGTTGAGATTGTAACAGAGGTCTCAAGAAGAAGTAACGTCAACTGAGTTCCTTCTATCTGGATTGGATCTGCAACTACTACTGTTACAATCCCACCAGATTCATCCGCAACAACTGTTGCCTCGATGACCTCATGCGTCTTTCGTGCAGATTCTGCGGCAAGAAGGGACATCTGCAATTCACCTCTAGATACTGACGATGTGGCCTCAGCATGCCCATCCAGATGGTATGTTGGGAATGGCAACGTGTGGTTCAACCTCATGCGCCGGTGGGTGGCTGCCTCGTTACCTAGAGGGTCCTCAATGACATCGTGTAGATCTACCCGAATCAACCGGTCACCATTGGACTCCACCATTGCAGCCACCCATGGCTCGTGATCAGCACACACATCACACCAAACACCGGTTACATGTTCGAAAAGGACGGACCCACCACCGCGTACATGCACAACAGATGCTGAATTTTCCGAAGATGATGCTGGAATACTGAGTATGAGAGCCAACATCAACATCGCGGGGATGCGCCTCATGCCTCTAGGACTGAACTCTCACGCTTGAAGAGAACGATGCATGAACCTCAACAAATCCATATTGAAACTGCTTTGTACACATCACAACCGCCGTCAGGCTTGAAACGAGGTAAGCGTCGCACAGACCGATGAGTAAGCGCTGGTTCAACGAGCATCGGGCCGATCCATGGCGTAGGAAAGCACGCCAGGAAGGCTACCGTGCCCGTTCAGCTTACAAATTAAAACAGATTCAAGAAAAGTTTCCAGTATTACGCCAGGGTGACATCGTTCTTGATGTAGGCTGCGCACCAGGAGGATGGACACAAGTCGCAACCGAGGTAGTAGGTGAAGATGGGTTAGTCATAGGCGTCGACCTCCAGACGACCGCTCCAGTCGAAGGAGCACACCTTATCGTAGGCGACATCCGAGACGAACTCGTAAAAACCACAATTCACGATACACTTAGAGGACGCCCAATCAACACTGTAATCTCTGATATTTCTCCAGATATCACGGGCAGATACGATATCGATCAAGCTGTATCAATCGAACTTGTGGGAATGGTCGCAGACTATACGCTACCAATATTGAACTCAGGAGGAGCCTTCATCGCGAAGGTATTCCAGGGCCCAGGCTTGGATGCACTGATTGCGGCACTGAAACGTCGGTTTTCCAAAGTTCACCGATTTTCACCGGTAGCATCTAGGAACGCCTCCTCTGAGATTTACATTGTATGCAGGAATCTCAAACCACATCATGGAGGACTCAAGCAAACTGTCACTGAGGAAATCGAGGGGGCACTCTCCAAGCTTGGCATTGTCATGCAAGAAGAGGGAGACGAGGATATTGTTCCACCAATTACAGGATTCACCGTCCACCGGAGAACATTGGAAGAGGAATAATCAAACATAAATGGCTCAAATCGGTACATTTCAAAATCATAACTCGATGGTCAATTCTAAAAGAGGAAGCCAATACGACCGAACGCTAAGGAGCCGCCACACATGAGCAATGCTACCATCTGCACTTCGTCTGGATTACCCCTAGAGGATAAGAGAAGCACAGCCTTCCCATGCCCAGGAGTAGATGCAGAAGGGAACCCCTGCAAGGGATCCATTGGTCGTAGTGAGGCATGCCGCAATCAGGGAGTTCGATACATCTGCCCCGAATGCCGGTTCCAAGGTCCTTGAAAGGAGGGATCCACATGGGTGAAGTCATCGTGAAGTACAAGGTTATGTTAGAATCGGATTCGATGAATCGCATCGATGATGTTTGCAAGGAAATTGATTCCATGGACAAGGAGATTGGCGCTGTTCAATTCGTTGAAAAGAAGCCTCTGGCTTTCGGACTCATGTTCATAGAAGTCACTGCTATCATTCAAGATGGCGAGGAATTCGAAAATCCACTTGGTAAATTTGAGGACTTAGTGAAGTCCTTTGAGGGAGTCACGGAAATTGAGACTCTCGAAATGGGTCGGCTCTGACTACTTCGGTCAATACTGTGAGGCCTTTGCCTGCATGAATTCCCGCATAAGCACAGTTGCATATGTACCTGGTGGGAGACTAAATCTGAACCGTAGACAAGCCCCTTCAGGATGCCATACCTCTCCAGTTCGAGGCCCAGCCGCCCAACGTGAATCAAGCACGTCTGCATCAAGAATTGGGGCATCCTCGATACTGAACTCTTCAAATCGAGATGCAAAGGCACGCCGACTTCCGTTACTTGACAACCGGCCTATCCTCTCAACCTGCCATGTCAGCCCATCGAGATCATGATCCTTGAGTATCTTCGATTCAATCTCTCCTGGCGCATGAACTGCGGCCTTTGATGTCGCCCCAGGCAATGGACCCGTGACCGCTAAACGTCGGAAACGACAATTTCGGATACAACGTTCGAGGTTCGTATCATCCACAGAAGCAAGCTTTCCAACGTCGATTTTCCCTTCCACGGAAAGTGGTGTCACGATATCACCTAACACCGGTTCAGCAAGAGGAAGGCCAGCATCAAGGCGGGCAGCAAGTACGTGATTGAACGCCATAGATTGAACGGAATGGACCATCATAATCTGGAGATTACGTGGAAGAGTCAGAAACGCCTTCACATGATCATCTGGATGGTCAACATAGGATTGCAACATGGATCTCTCGTAGCCTAGATGATTAGGGACAATCTCGAGACAAGCCGCTGCATCACCATGCTCACGCCACATCTCACGGAAATTACCACTTGCCTCGTCCTCGAATAGACCCGACATACCCAGATACACTGATACTGCCTGTTCAAAATCCGACTCAATGACATGGCGGCCGACAATAGGCGTGACAGGGCGCAACGAACCAAAACGCTGAGACCCAACCCAGTTTGGGAATACACCTTCTCCAAGGGATTCTTCCATCGCCTCCTTAATTGAGACAGCCCGTGACATTGCAGTCCGGGCATCTAGCGGGGAACCGTCATCATCGGTGCAACCACGCACAACGATAGTGAAACGATTTGCATGATGGGCACCCATCCCTACCTTCTGATGAGTACGGCCAAGAATCTCAATCTCGACATCTGCAATCTCAACATTCTGGATTGCTGCCTTCTGAGCATCTACAACCATTAGTTGGGTTGTGATTGCCTTCTTGTCCTTTGTTCCAGAAAACCAAATGCGGTTTCTTGAGATTTTCAGAGCGCTCGCAAGTCGATTCACGAATCGATTGGTTTCCCAATCCCGTAAAGTGACCCGGATTATCGTGAAACGACCCTTCGGATCAAGAGATGGGATACGGCCAATCTCTTCAACTCGAAAATCCTCCGCACGCATCTTGAGAACGCCGTTGATTCCTGGCCCGGAAGTAGCAAATCGACTCAGGCCTGCGGCAGTATCGAGGTCGTCGGTGTCCACAGCCTCACCGGTTCCATCACAGCGAGAGGGAAGAGAAGGCCTTACCGGCATCCTTGACGACTGCCTTCAGAATCTTGACTGGATCTTTACCCTTGTTCGCACGAATGTACAACTCAGGGTCATCGAGGTCCGGATGGCCACTGAAATAATTGCAATAATCGATGTCCTTGTGAGCATTAAGGTGAGTGCGGAAAACATGCAGAGTGGTGTGATCCTCTCCACTGATTCGAATACGAAGTTCGCCCCCTTCATTCTTTAGAACCTTCATTGCCATGAGGTTGCCGAGATGAGTCCCCTTTTTGAGGGCTTCCACCGGGAATGACACCTCATATGAGTGAACAGGGGATATAGCAATCCTTGCGCCGTTGGGATTATCCCCCATTGGGTCTCGTCGAGTCCATGGACGGGGAGGACCACTCTGGAACATCAGAGATGGCGAACCTTCTCGAACGTGCGACGCTTCCCATCATCATCATCACGATTCTGATGACTGCAGGCTTTGCAATCGGATTCATCGACCCACCTTCATTCAATACCGATCTCACCACTTTCGTCCCTGAAGATGAGAATGATGTGATTATCGAAACCGTCGATGCACAATTGACAGAGACCGGGCTCCCCTTCTACACTCATATCACACGAGATGACGGCGGAAATGTGCTATCATGGGATTCAATTTTGATACAAGAGAATGCTCTGTATAATCTGGAAAATCAGTCAAGCATGCAAAGCAATCTGATTTTATCCAACATCTCAGCACCTGGCATTCTCCAACTCGCACTTGAGGAATCAGATGCAAGTGGTACCCTGAGTGATTACGATTCTTGGGCATCTTTCCTCAATGCGACAGTAGACGAGAATACCACCTGTACTGATGGTGCAGATGAAGACCTCCGCAATGCGGCTTCCCTAGGGCGTATGGCAATCGTTCACAAAGACCTCGATTTCGAACCTATCTGCAATTGGCTACTAGATCGCTCATCGGGTGACCCGACTCCGAGTGCAAGTAGCACACTCTGGATCCTTGAAGTTCGTCGCCAAACAGACCCTAATGCGCAGATGATGATGGAGATTGTTGTTGCAGACATCTTCAATGAATTATCTAGTGGAGAAGACCTCCGCTTTCAAACACTCTCAGATGGGGTAATCAGCCACGAACTCAACAATGAAGCGGTTAGTCAATTGATTATACTCCTGGGAATTTCGATTATCCTTGTCGTAATTATCCTCGCTGCAGCCTTCCGTTCAATTCGATTTGTCGGATTCCCATTGGCAGCATTGACGGCATCCTTGGTGTGGACCTATGGATTCCTAGATATCGCTGGAATAGAATTCACCATATTGACCATCGCCGTAGCTCCTGTCGTTCTCGGCCTCGGCATTGATTACTCCATCCATATGCAAAGAACCTACGAGAGAAATCGGAGTAATGGGGAGCAACCAGCTGAGGCATGGGTTAACGCATTCAAGGAACTACGTGTTGCCCTAACGCTCGCGGTGTTCACCACAGTTTGTGCCTTTGTTGCAAACATCGCCTCACCACTCCCACCTGTCCGCAACTTCGGCCTAGCCCTTGCCATTGGAGTGACTGCAGCCTTCCTCTCATCAACCGTCGTCGTAGGCGCCCTACACGTCATCGTGTCACGATGGACCAATGTCCAACCCATCGAGAGTGACAGACGACGACTATTCGATACCGATGCCCGACGAATCACGGAGTTCCAGAAGAAAACTTCTGCACAGGTTATCATCGCTGTCCTGCTAATTACGATTGGTTCGATTGGCTATTCAGCTGTCCAACTTGAGACCCAGTTCGACCTTACCGACTTCTTGTCCGATGAAATGGAAACAATGGAAACGCGTAACGCGATGTATGATTCGTATGAATCCTCTACATGGAAGGAGGTCAATATCCTGATTGTCAACTCCACAGGAGATGGCGTCATCCAAGATGACACGACTTTCCTGACCGGACTTTGGATTCTCGATCGAGAAATATCTACGACTCGAGGAGTTGTAGCACCAACTGGAATCTTGTTTGAGGATGCCAAACCATCCTATGATGGACCGTATCCGATTCTCCGTGATGCTATCGAAGCAGATTCAGATTTCGGCGAGAGATATAACCTGATGATTGCGGAAGGTCGCGTCGCAACGATGGCGAACTACAGCACTGGAAATACTGCTGCTGCGCTGTTTGAACTTAGCACGAATACCAGTTCATCCTCCTCTTTCCGTGGCTTGACCTTTGAAGAGCGCGTAGGTCGAACCATTGTGTTCAACGACGGTAAAATCGCTGCAGCTAATCACCGGATAGATGTGGAAGCCGCAGACAGCACAGACAGTAGGGAGATTATCCGTGAGTTCAATGATGTCATACTCAAGGAAGATATTACCGAGAATATCGACGGTGAAGTGATGTTGACTGGATATCTCGTAAAACTCGAATATGTCCTAGACGCTTTGAGTACATCTCAGATTAGTTCGACTGTAATCAGCCTCATTGTATCCTTCTTCGTACTACTCGTTTTGACTCGGCGCTTCGCCCCATCATTCATCGTAATCGTGCCAGTTACACTTGCTGCCGTATGGGTCGTAGGTTCAATGGCAGTCCTCGGCATCCACTGGAATGTACTCACTGTGATGGTCACGGCATTGACAATTGGCCTAGGCATAGATTACTCCATACATATGTGGAAACGATTCGAGACATTGGTTGAACGGAATGTTGCACCTTGGGAATCTCTGCGAATTACCAACTCAACAACTGGTGCTGCACTCTGCCTAAGTGCACTCACGACTGCCATAGGGTTCCTTGTTCTGTGGTTCTCACCGATGCCTGTAATTCGTGACTTCGGCCTTGTTACTGCTCTTACTGTGTTCTTCTCGCTTATGATGGCTCTTGGGCTACTTCCTCTGCTGCTTGTCTATGAAGCACAAGCAGAGGAAAATGATGAATCATTCCAAGAATGAAGATAGATCGATTCTCTGTTCGCGCCCCAGTAAAAGCAACGCCATCCACATAGTCATTGGTGGACAAGCTGTTCGTTTTCTTTGAGCCCGACGCTGTATTTCTGCAATTTCCAATCCCGACTCTGCAGCGATAAATGCTCTAATCGGCCTAATGTGTACAACCATTGAATCTACAGGTTTGTTACCCAATGGAGAAGGGGATTCCAACACTAGAGGTTTCTTTGATTCTTCTTGAACAACCAACGAAGACGTCCGAACCTCTGAAGAAAGTCCCACCTCTTCTGGAATCACTTCCATCGGAATACCTGAGAGCATCCTACGCATCATCGGCGACCATCCAAGAGGAATCTCAACGTCACGCAGATTGGCGTTACACGAAACAATACTGCCCTCAATCGAGAGCCAGCCATTCTGGATGAGAACCTCTAGAAGTTCCCCTGCACCCTTGGAATCGGTCCAATGGAGATCGAGGCTCCATATCCTCATCACAGTGTCTGAAGGCGAACTTTCGGGATCGATTTCCTGAAATGTCACAGCCAAAAGACGGCGAATCTCAATCTGGTCCTCGACAGACATTATCTCCTCTTGGACAGCGATAGGACTTCAACTCCTCGCGAACAGAGTGTATCTCATGGAGGAGGTAGTGGAGGCGCCTGCACAGCCCTACGAACCCTCTACGGACGATAGAATACAGCATCGCCGCCGTTGGAAGATTGTCGCACTTGTATCAACTGTCGTCCTACTACTCCTGGGCTATACTGCCTACTCCGCACTTGGGGCATATCTAACGCGTACTGATCCAATCCCGCTAGAGGACAATATTGTGATTGATGTCGGAGGCAATATAGGTCAAGCAACCTGTATGGATTGGTTGGATGATACGCATCTAATTGTCTGCGAGGCAGGTCTAGGGAGCATCATCGTCTACACTCTATCCGAAAACCAACTTATCGAAGGCACTACCCTGTTGAGTGGACTACAGAATCCCCATGGAGTACACATCGACAATAGTACGTTGTATCTCTCCGAACGGGGACGACTAACGGCTCATCCATTTACTGGAGACCTACCACACGAATGGAATTTCTCAGAATCCCGCGTTCTTGTCGAGGGTATTCCGGCGAAGAACCATCAGACAAATGCAGTACGTGCTGGACCAAATGGAACCCTGATTTGGCATTCTGGAAGTACCTGTAATGTCTGTGAAGAAGAGGACAACAGAAATGCGGCCCTCCTCATGGTAGATCCAGATACAGGTGAACATTCCGTCATCGCTAGTGGAGTCAGAAACTCCTTCGACGGAGCATGGATTGAAGATATTGGATACATTTTCACTGACAATGGTCGAGATTGGGAAGGAAATGACTTCCCTCCAGAGGAACTTAATCTGCTCGAAATCGGAGCTAATTACGGGTGGCCAGAGGACGTCCCAGATGACCCAGTCCCCGAAGGCACGCTCGGCCCCATTGCCACTTTTACACCTCATAGTTCAGCCAACTCTATCGCAGTCCGCCCAGTTAATGCAACGATCGAAGGAGCCGAACATTCACTCTTCGTCACCGTATTCGGCTCATGGAATGCAAACCCTGCAACAGGCGGTACAATCGTCCGTGTTGACCTCTTCCAGGATGAGAATGCAAGTCAAGGTTGGAGAGGAGATACCACGGTGATTGTGGAGGACGTATTTGGCGTTCTACCGATAGCCTTCCATCCAAACGGCGACCTCTGGTTTGCCAACTACATGTCAGGTCAGGCTCATATCGTCAGAAACGATTCATGACGGGTGTTGGTTCATATCCTGTCGCGTCATCGAACCGGCAGAATGGCTAGGGACTATGTCGCTCGTGACCCGCGCACAGGCAAGCGGATTTCCACTGGAAAGAGAGAGAAGCATATTCAGAAAGCAGCATTCAGCGCCCCTGAAGGGCCATGGAAATCCCTTCTCCCCATTCAGATTCGCGATTTGCTCGATCGACGTGTTTCCAGCGTTGAAGTCCGCTACATGGATGAACGTCTTCTACTCGACCGATTAGATGCGATTCGAGGCATCCCTTCACTTCCGAGAACGGACGATAAGTATGTACACCGTACAATTCTAGATGGATTGTGCTCCCGCTCCTCAGAAGAAAGAATTGCCTGCCTCGATGTTTTTCTAGTTATATCACTCCGTGAGACGGATGAAATGATGGAGATGTTAGATGTCATGGTCGAAGACCCTGATCCAAAGGTCAGAAACCATGCGAGAAAGGTCCTAATCGATACTGCACCAATCTTCCCATCCGCGCTAAGAGATACCATTGCGCGTCTCGTCCGTTCAGAGGTACGAAGCGAACGAAATGACGGATTCAGCGCATTAAATCAAGCTGCCCGCCAATGGCCGGAGGTTGGAGTCCACCATCTTGATGAACTCATCCGTGAAGATGAAGTTGATCTCCGCCGACGTTCAGCACGGGTTCTGAAGGCCATTGCTCAACGCGCAGGAGGGGCAGGCTGGGACCTCATTGGCTGGACTCTCGACGATGAGGATTCCGAAGTCCGCCGCATAGCGAGTAGAACCCTCCCGGTGCTCGCTGAATCCGCTCCAAACATTGCTCAAATTATGATTGAAGAAACCCTCTTCGATGAAGACGATGAAGTTCGTCAAAATTCACTCAAGGCCCTTGGACGTATGGATAAGGATGATTCCAGAACTAGAACGCTAATCCTAGATGGGTGCCGCCACATTGATCCAAAGATGCGTATGTCCTGTGTGAAGATGCTACCGATTATCCTTGGAGAGGTAGAACGACGACAGACTGCACTTGAATTACTTATGGATGAAACCGATTCTTCAATTCGTAACCGTCTGGAGAGCATGTCAAAGGACCTTGCAATCGAAGGAACAGAAGACGAACGCAACCGATTCCTTGCACCTCTTCCAAAAATGGAGATGGAGGAAGGAAATGACCAAACTCCCACTACTGAGCCGAAATCAAAACCTAATGATAGAGGCCCAGACCCCCCTCCGCAAAACGATTGACGCGCCGTCAGCGTCATATATGGGTGCAAGGTCGGCAAAACGACGAACATGAGTGAAGGCGCCGATGACCACAAGCTCGAGCAGTTCGAGCGACTCTGGGATGGCTGGACACCTAAGGGCCAGAACGTGACCAAGGCTCACAAGTTCCGCCACTATATGCGCCAACATGTCCTACAGATTCTTCCTGCAAACCGTAAGAGAGGAAACAAGCAGCGTTTCCTGACCAAGGATAACTGTCGGAAATATTGGATGGGTGAACTCCAAGCGGAGATTGAAGCCGCCGACTCGTTCTGAAGGTCGGTTCCAACATGCCTCTGCTTCGTTTCTCGGATTGGGACCTCCTTCCTTCAATTCAAACAGCCATTGATTCACAAGGCTGGGAAAACCCCACGGAAATCCAGCGTGATGCTGTCCCTCCAGCCCGCTCAGGAGCAGATGTGATTGGGCAGGCACGGACAGGATCGGGGAAAACCGCAGCATTTGGAATCCCGATCATCGAACGTGTCGAAGCAAAGGGAACACCCCAAGCAATCGCACTATGTCCTACTCGCGAACTTGCAACTCAGGTCTGTGAGGAACTCAGGTGGCTCCAAGGCGACTGTGGCCTATCCATTCTCCCGGTATATGGAGGGACTGACCTCGAGAAGCAGGCAGCAAAGTTGGACAGCGGAGTCGACATCATCGTCGGGACTCCAGGCCGAGTCATTGACATGACGAAGCGCGGACATCTTGACCTAGCTGCGATTTCTATACTCTGTCTCGACGAGGCAGATCGTATGCTTGACATGGGATTCTGGCCAGACATATCCTGGATTGTAGGGAACATGCCAGAGCGTTCTCAAACTCTTCTTTTCAGCGCAACATTCCCCCAGGAGATTATCGATGCTACCGAGGAATTCCTCACAAATCCAGTCACTGTGATGAGTGAGGACCTAGAGGTAGAGGTTCCAGAAATCGACCAGAAGTGGATCCGTATTGGACGTGCTAACAAACTCTGGGCAGCCGGGCGCATCCTCTCGCACATGGGAGATGAAGATCAATGTCTCATCTTCTGTAACACAAAACGAATGGTCGAACTACTTGATGAGCGTCTAGGTAAGCACCGCTTCGAATGCTCAACCTTACACGGGGACATGTCACAGAACAAGCGAGAGAAGGTCATGAACGGATACCGCGATGGCAGTGTCCAGATATTGGTCGCCACCGATGTAGCAGCTCGTGGACTTGATGTCGATGGCGTGACTATCGTCATCAACTACGATTTACCTGATAATCCTGAGGATTATGTCCATCGAATCGGACGGACCGGCCGCATGGGCCGTAGTGGAACTGCCTGGAGTTTTGTTGGCCGAGAGGATTTACTTCAACTCGATCGAATCCGTTCAACTTGGAACCTGACAATCGACCAGGCTGAAGCACCTGAACTCCCAGAAGGTGTGAAGCGTGACCCAATTCGTGCACGCATGGATTGGTCCGAATCCTCCGACCCATTCGGTATGGTCCGAATCTCCATCGATGCAGGATCTAGCATAATACGCAGTACCCTCCAACTCTCTGATTGGATCATGGAGAACGCTAAGGTCAAAGAACTCGCAATTGGTGAGATTCTGATTTCAGACGACAACACATTCGTAGACATACACTCTGAATCGGCCCAACGTGTTCTCGAAATCATTGAACGCCGCGAATTCGAAGGGCAGAGATTGGAAGCGAATCTCGCGATTCGCTGATTACTCTTCTTCCTCATCAGCCCACGCAAACCTTGGCCGAGTAAGGGTGAGTGCACCCATTCCCACTGAAAGTAGAAGCAGCCGTAATCCACGTCCAATAGCATCATGATGCTCTGTGGTTACTCGAGCACAAGTAGCAGAGATGATGCCTTCGCAGGCTTCGGCAGCACTTGCATCTCCTCCTGTAGCCATAACCCATGAACCCCAAAAACCGAGAAATACGAAACCAGAGAGGGCAGCAACACGAGGGGCTTCCTCACTGAGATTCTCTAATTGAGCATCAACGCGAATCCCTTGAAGTGAAGGGAGTCGCTTCCAGAATCGACGCACCTCAGATCGCGCTCCAGTCATATTGAACCAGATAGTCCATCCAACAACGAGAACGATAAGCGAGCCATACCGGAGAACGAAATCATGGAATTGGTATAGGCTAGCATCGCAACCAACGACCATGCCTGCCGTCCCCTCACAACCATTGACAGCAAGAGGATACAACACAATGAGACGAACCATATTCAGCAAAAATAAGATGACTGCGGCATAACTTAGATGTCGGAATTTTGTTCGGAAATCGAAAGCAGGAGTGAGCATGACCATCATCGAGAGGAACATGAACTCGTGGAGTCCAGCGCATTCATCTGACACGTAGAGGGGGATATACCCATCTACGAAATCAGGATGAAGCAGATTGACCTGGGTCATAGGGCCTGTCGAATGAACAACAAGCTCTGTCGAACCATGCCAGATGAATTCAGATATCGTAGACCAGAGCCATGCTTCAACTAGTTGTAATGGCAACAATGTGTTGGCTGGTTCAATGAACCAACGAAAAATAACCTCACCCAATAGAAGCATGAGTACAAGGCCGAGAACTGCTCCAATCATTCTCATTAACTCAGGTAGCGGGATATCCTCTGATGGACGGCCAACGACTTCCCGCATAGTTAACCATTCGACCTCGTCCGTTTCAATTTGCCTCGGTCAGTATGGTAAATTGGAGATTCGCAATGAAACCGTTCAAGAACGACCCTCCGTAGGATGGTGTATGGCCGATGTTAGAGTGGTCGATGTTGTGGGTTTCCACTGCCCCGTCCCGGTCCATGAAACCCGTAAGGCTCTCAGTGAAATGGAGAGTGGAGGTGTTCTTGAAGTGATTTCCGACGACAAGGAGAGCCTCCATGACATACCAGCACTCTGTGATAGAATGAAGATCAACCTAATGTCAGTAGAAGAAGATGCAGGAGAATACACATTCAGGATTCTCAAAGAGGTGATGAACGAATGACTCGCTTCATCGAAGAAGCCACCGATGTCCCAGCTGATGCCCGCCTTCCCACCTCACATGGTGATTTTCGAATCCGCGTCTTCAATGACCAGAAGGGTCTGGACCATGTCGCTCTTACACTAGGAGACATGACTGGACCAGATCCTGTTCTCGTCAGGGTTCATTCCGAGTGCCTTACAGGTGACGTATTAGGGAGTCTAAGATGTGACTGTGGACCCCAATTAGATGCTGCTTTGAAGGCAATCTGTGAGCGTGGTTGGGGCGCACTACTCTATCTAAGACAGGAAGGACGAGGAATTGGACTTCACGCAAAGATTCAGGCCTATCATCTCCAGGACGGAGGAGCTGACACTTTAGATGCAAATCTCAAGCTTGGATTACCTGCTGACGCTAGAAACTACTCGATTGCGGCTCAAATGCTTCAAGGAATTGGAGTTGAAGAAGTCGCATTGCTGACCAACAATCCAGACAAAGTAAGTCAACTTGAGGAATATGGTATCGTCATTGCAGAACGTGTCCCATTAATCGTCGGGATCAGTGACGAGAATGTAGAATATTTGCGAACAAAGGGCCTACGTATGGGACACGTAATCGCACAAGAAGACCTGAAGAATCCAAAGTAGGATTCCTAAAGAGAGTGCAAGAGTGGGCCCGCCCAGATTTGAACTGGGGTCTAATGGTCCCAAACCATCAAGTATAGGCCAAACTAACCCACGGGCCCTTGTTCAGCCCGACGAAATGACGGCCCGTCATGAATGTTCCTCAGAGTAAACGGTACTCACCAGGGCCCTCGCGGATGAGGGCACCTTCAATCTCAGACACCTCAATCCACCGCTTCACCTCATCCTCATCGACACCAACTTTCACTGCTTCTCGAACTAGCAATTCCATATCGATGGAACCATCATCCTTCGCAGCAGACTGAATCATCCTCACTGGATTGGGCCGGATAGCACCTCCATTACTTGGATTCAATTCTGGTCGACGCGACAAGGCATCCTCTACCTCCTTGCGAATCTCAGGGGGGAGATTTGCTGATGAGACCGCTTGAGCCATTTGCCCCGCATTATCGAAGGATTCGGCAATAGTCAGAGACGAGGAACCACAATGTCGGCAGGCGATGCTACGTTGTCCTGAACGTCCCCCACTAGAACGACCACAAGAATCACAACGAAGCATGTCCCAACGCTGGTCCCCCATCGGTGTTGTTCAAAGACGGGAGTGTTTGAGCAATTCGGATTATAGAGAGAAATTTCCGCCGCCATCGCCAGCCGTACGGAGGCCAGTGGAACTGGTGGATTCACGGACACGTCCTACTGGACCACCTATTCCAAGCGAATCAGGTAGAATGAGCGCGGCAATGACGCCTCCCCAATGGCCTTCAGCTGCAGTAATCTCATCCACCGCAATGCCATGTTCGATAATCTCAAGATCGCGGCTTGCCAGACGTCGCTGCATCTGTCGCTTCAGAAGAATCTCTGTTTCTTCGTAATCCTCCTCTGTAGCGATGGTAGCAACGATAGCTACTTCTTCACCCTCTGGTGTATTGCATCTCGCCCACGCAGCTCCTGCGCATGCTGTACCACCATTCCAAGAATATGCTACAGAGAAATGACATTCAACGAGGCTGCCCATTGGTAGAGGGCGAGGTTGTTCTGCAGTGAAACCCATCGGGAGCATTGCCCCCTTGACCTGAACAAGGCGACAATCGCCAAGACCAAGGTCGACTAGACACTGATCGAAGGCATCTTCTTCAGACTCACCCCAAGGGGCAACGGCCGTCATCAACCAACCACCAGTAGGCGTCCCAGCAGCCTGCGGTGCCGATGCACTCGGAGTACTACTCGACCCGCCTATGCTGAAGTCCATGTGATTCGGAGGACCTCCGGGTTCATCAACGGGAAGGTTGGTCACAGTGCAATGGCAGCCGATTCACCATCAATCTCGATGAGAGCAGCCCCCGCCCTCTTCATCCTTGGTTGGATTCTAGCGGTTCTAGGCTACTTTGGCATTCTACCTGAGAACTTAGGAGCAGGACTTGCCATCCTTGCATGGACTACATCTGTTACTCTGATTCTCCTCGACAGGATTGCAAAATATCGAGCTGAGGTTCGTCCACTTCAAGACGTGTGGGGAAACGGAGAAAGCGAAGATGAATCCGCAGATGTCGAGCCTCTCGCTAATCCACGTGAGTTAGGACTTGATGTCCCACTCTAATCTCATAGAAGACGAATTGATTCAAGATTATGAGGCGCAGCAGTGCGTACCTTGAACGTCTCTGTGAGAGTTTTACGGAACTCGTTACACACAGTATCATCCCCATGATGACAGATAATCCGTCGAGGTTTAGGGTTGAGGGCATTGACATAATCGAGTAGTTGGCGTCGATCAGAATGACCTGAGAATCCATCAATTGTGACAATATCACACTTGACATCGACCATCATCGTATGTCCGTCTTGAGCCATAGGGACCTCTGAGTACCCCTCCTGGAGACGGCGGCCAAGAGTGTTCGATGCTTGATAGCCAACGAACGCAAGCGTTGCTCGATCATTCGGAGCCCAGTGTTGCAGATAATGCAAAATTGGCCCACCCGTCATCATGCCACTCGTCGCAAGTACAATGCAAGGCGATGGATCGAGAACTATCTGCTCCCGGCGCTCGCGCGAATCTACGGTCCGGAACCATGGAGAGTTGAATGGATTCTCATCGCCCCCCCGAAGCACTTGCTGCCGAAGATCACGATTCAGGAAATTCGGATGCGATGCATGGATTGCTGTAGCCTCTGCAATCATGCCATCCAGCCAGACCGTGCAAGGGTCACTAGTGAAATCCTCGGACTTGAACAGTTGATCGATTGCAACCATCACTTCCTGAGACCTCCCCACGGCGAAAACAGGGCAGAAAATCTTGCCCCCACGGGCGAGCGTCCTACGGATGAGGTCCTGCAGTTCAGCAGTCGCCTCTTGACGTGTAGGTTGGAAGGAGGAACGTCCACCATAGGTGGATTCAATCACTAAGGAATCGACGCGAGGGAAACGGACCGTAGCGGCATCGAAGAGCCAGGATTTTTCGTATTTGATATCGCCTGAGAATAAGAGTCGATGGAGATTCTTATCTTCGCCAATCTCGAGATATACCGAGGAAGAACCAAGGATATGCCCTGCATTCTCCATTGTCATCTTCATATCAGGGGCGACGTCGATTTTCTGTCCATATTCAATGTCAATTACGTGCTTAATACACATCTCGATATCGGCTATATTGTAAGGTGCTTCATCGCCATGCTCCATCCGACTTACCTTGATGTAATCCTGCTGAAGCAATGCCATAAGGTCTCGAGTTGGGGGAGTGCAATAGACAGGACCACGGTATCCGAACTTGAAGAGGACCGGGAGCATACCTATGTGGTCAACGTGCGCGTGCGTGATAATTACAGCGTCAATGTTGTCGAGAGGTAAGAGTTCTGGCGCATCAAAGAAGGGTTGGATTTCTGAACGATTGTTAGTTGGCTTAGCTCCGCAGTCAACAAGTACACGACTCTCGTTGGTCGTAACCATGTGCATAGCGCGACCAACTTCTCGATATGAACCAAGGGCAGTCAGACGAACCCAAGGTGCGCTAGATCGCTTTGGACGATAGATACGACTGCCGAACTTTCGAAACAATTCTTTTCTCTCAGTTGCAGTTTCCCGCCGATACCGACGAATATTGTTGAGGGTCTTCGATTCGATAGCAGAGGAACGTTCCGCACGAAACAACCAACCAAGACGATCGCGAAGTTCGACAAGATTGGACCCCTTTGGACCAATCGCTGTTGATGGATCATGGCATTCGATTGTAACCTCAGATAATGCTGGATCAATCCAGATGTTGGTAAGACCTGCTTCTTCTGGAATAACCTCCTTCACTGTGGCCATCACATCATCCTCCTTTGCCAAGATGGATGGATCAGGGCGAACAACGATTCGACGACGTATCGCCTTAGCCAGCTTTACAGTCAATGCATTCCCTTTCTGAGAAAACGCATCTGGAGTTGGAGTGATGATGGCAATTGTCCCCGCTTCCAACTCTACTGTATATGGGATTCCATCAGGTATGACCTCCTTGGCCTTCTTCTTAATCTCGCTCAATGTCAGCCTCACGGATTCAACTCCTAGTCATCCCTCAGCATCCGCACGTAAATCCGGAGATGACGCGCGGGCGTCAGGGAATAGGATTGGCGATCAGAGTCGCAGGAACAAAGCCTCTAGCTCTTCCTGAGGAATCAATTGGTATCCATCTTTTGGCGTGATGACACAGACATCCATGCCATTACCAGATGCGGCATCGCGCTGAGCAGAAGCAAGAAGTGCACGCGCAACGACCTCGACGGCTTCGTCGCGGTTCATGCCCTCGCGGAACTTATCCTCAAGCACACCATACATGTAAGGTGAACCAGAACCAGTTGCACAGTAGACGTCAGGGATAGAGCCACCAGCAGAGTCGATGGAGTATACATGAGAGCCTTCATCATCTACTCCGGCGATCAGCAACTGAACCCAATGAGGACGTCCGCCAAGTATGTTCGCAGTGAGTGTGGCTGCACCCTTCACGGACATCTGTGTGTCACGCTTTAACTCAAAGAGAGCAAGTTCAGCGGCAAGAGAACGGCTGAGTGCTTGTGCGTGACCTACAAGGCCAGCAGTAGTAAGGGCGATGTTATCTGCGATACGGAAGAGTTTCTGAACTGACTTATTGGCAACGAAGTGACCCATGGTAGCGCGGTGATCTGCACCAACGACAACACCTCCATCGAAGGTAACTCCAACAGTGCTCGTTCCAGTCTTGGTCTGTTCCATCATGCCGTCCATAGGTTCACAACCTGCCCCTCACCGATTGACTTGGGACAGAAAGGAAGAATCCACGGCCCCTTATGAATACGCCGTCAACTCTCATCCAATAGAACTCAAGACCCTCAGATTCATGACCGGCCGCTGTGAAACAAGGTCTATGGCCGGCGAGGATGAACCTCAATGGATTCCAATCGGAAGGGCATCCAGAACAGCCGAAATGCAGGAAGGTGAGACATTTCACTGGATGGATGGGCGTTATCCTGACCCACCTATTCCAACCTCTATCGATGGGACAATAATCCATCGAGCTGAGATTCGCGATATAACCGGGCTACCTCAACTTCTCGATTGGGCAGCAGAAGGAGATATCTCGATTGTGAATACTCGCCACCTCATGAGCAGAAAAACCGAGTTCAATGCAGTCATAGAGGAACTTGCAGAATTTGTCGAGAGAGATCTGGGCGGAGAAATTGTTCAGATTGGCGATTCGAGGATACTCATACTGCCCAAAGGAGTACGTGCAACCCAATCTGCTGACGAAAGGCGGTGAGCACATCGACAGCCGAATCGACCACCCGTGTCCGATTTGTTCTGACGGAGGGGGCCTTTTGATGACTGTCCACATAGATGAGATACCATACTTCGGCGAACATACGCAGGTGACGCTTGCCTGCGAAGCATGTGGATGGAGGAAAACTGATTTCATCCCTGCAGAGTCTCGCGGTCCGACCGGGCATCGACTCATTGTCAATGCAGAGCACCTCGGCACTCGTGTTATCCGATCATCTAACTGTACCGTGAGGATTCCAGCACTGGGTTTAGAGGTTGAACCAGGTTCTGCAGCATCGGGATACGTCTCGAATGTCGAAGGTGTTTTCATCCGTTTCAGAGATACAATGATGATGATGGAACGTGGCCATGATCCCGAGAGGGACGCATCTGAAAATCTAGAAAAAATTCGTCAGATTCTTGACGTTCTGGAACGAATCCTATCGGGAGAGAATTGCACAATGGAACTCATCCTACTCGACCCTCTTGGCCACAGTGGGATTATACACGCTGACACTGAAACCTGGATACTCAGTGAAGAAGAAGTCAATGCGCTTGCCGTCGGCCCTGAAATCCCGGTCTTCGAAGTAGGCAAGGACTAATCAAAGCGCATCAGGCGCAAGGAAGTCGTCAATTCGGTCCTCAAAGGCACTACGTTTCTCTGCGATATCGCCCAGCCATTCTGTTGCTCGATCAATACAAATCGTCTTGATTTCTGCAGCGAGCATATCGCCTGAAGTATAGGATCTACGAATTTCCTCCAATGCTGCATCATCTGGCTCAAAGAAGGTGAGAAGATATTGGAAAGCCACGTCTTTATCGCAATCACCACCGAGGCGACGGTGCTCCTCGACCGTTGATTGACCCCCACTAAATGCTCGCTTGACCTTCTTCTCCATAACCGAAATCTCGTCATCAAGGAAGATCGTTGTCTCAGGTCGACTTGACGACATCTTATCGCCAGTCATACCAATTGCAAATCGATGATAAGTAGACGACGGAGGCAACATTCCCATGCCACCAAGATTCCGTTCGAGCGCAAGTAAGGCCATCCTTACAGCACCTCGATCCCTCGAGGCCGCCCCTGGTAATTCGATCAAACCATGCTTTGGATTTGAAAGGACATCTGCAAATCCTAGGGGTTCCAAGGCGGAATGGATTGAATCGAAGATTGCACCCCTAACATTCCTGTCAATACGGCCACGGTCACCGACACCGAGCTTAGCGCTATTTTCGTCCTGAACTGAGAGGCCAATGGAAAGCCCACCAGATTTTCTTGGTTTGACATTGAACCAATTAGTACGTGCTGCTAGATCACGAGTCAAGCGGATGTGAGGATCTTGATCGACTCCAACTGGCACCACAATCGGACGTAAACCCCCATACTCGTCCAACTGAGGGTGAAGTATGTCACCAGCTTGCACCATGGGCGCTTGGACATGAGCCAAATTTGTCTCCCCACGGAAACCATAGATTGACTCCATCTCTGAAAGATTGGTACGCTTTCCAAGAGTGAAACCAAGGCGCTGAACAATGGGGCGTGAACTCTGGAAATATACTGATGTCCGGTCCGGATCGAGCCCTAATGCAGCATAGTTCCATACATATTCCTTCAAGGCGTTCTCTCTACACTTCTCCAACGACATTCCGCGCGTCGCATGAGCTTCAAGATCCGCCACAGCAATCGTAACGTCTGCACCTTGAGATTGGAACCACTTCACCTGCTCAATCACCATACTATGTCCCAGATGCATTCTCCCTGAAGGCATAAGCCCAGTAAGTACACCAAATGGGTTCTTTCGCCGAGCCGCATCAAGGACTACCCCAAGATCTCGCTGCGCAAAGACAATCCCGCGACGATGTAGCATACCGGGATTAGGAAGATCTAGACCCTCCATGGTTCCAAGTCCAAACTCGTCCCGAATCCTTGCATAGTCTGTCGACTGCTGGGACGACCACGGATCGATGCGAAGGTCATCAGCCACAGACATAGGGTCCGCCGTGATGGGATGAATGCTTCTCTTGCTACGAGCACATGCCCCCAATTCGCCGAGGATATGAAGTCCTGCCGTGGACTCACAGGGCCATGGGCAGAGTCATGGTCCTCGGAACAGGCCTCGTTGGTGGATGGGTAGCCGACCGATTGGCTGTTGAGGGGCACGACGTAATTGGAGTTGACACCTCAGCCTCTGCTCTTGAGGGACGTGACCCTAGGGTAATCTGTATCCATGGGCCAGCAGGAATTGAATTGTTAGAGGAATATGCGCCCGATGTTATTGTCAATGCTCTTCCTGGACGTGTCGGTGACCAAATTAGATTTGACCTGGTTACGCAAGGTTTGGCTGTCGCCGATCTTGCCTTCACAGCAGAGGACCCAAGAGAACATGATGAATTAGCGATCGAGGCAGGAGCATGCCTCGTCTACGATGTAGGAGTAGCACCGGGCCTATCCAATCTGCTACTCGCCGAAGGGAACCGACGTCACGGACGATTAGTCAACGGCAGGGTAAGAGTAGGAGGAAATCCAGTCGAACCCGATGATGATTGGAGTTACATGGCCCCCTTCTCACCACAAGATGTAATCGAAGAGTACACACGACCAGCGAGAATCTTACGAGGGAATCAAACCGTAATTGTCCCAGCAATATCGGAAAGAACCCTATTTGAGGTCGAAGGGCGCGGAGAGATGGAAGCTTTCCTGACCGATGGGCTACGCTCTGTTCTTGATACAGTAGATGCTGAGAATCTAACTGAGGCTACGGTACGATGGCCAGGGCACATCGCTCGATTCATTGCGCTAGGTGACGAATACGACGAGAAGGAACTCCTCGAATCATGGGGATGGAATCCGCAACGTAGTGAGTTCACTTGGATGGAAGTAGTAGTCAAGGGAGATGGACGAACTCGTTGGGTTCTTGATGATCAAGGAGGTTCTCAAGGGTCCTCGATGGCACGAACTACTGGTGCAATCACCTGCGCCACAGTGGAGCACCTGTTAGAAACAGATGTGCCCGCGGGAGTCCACCCACCCGAAGCCTTGGGAACCTCATTCCTCGACCGCTGCCTAACACATTACGCTGCAAATGGAATTCGTATTGTGGAGACAAGAGAACGCTGAATCACTCCTGCTCAAAAAGAGAACTATACGTGAATTGCTCAGGATTATCGCGATTTATCAGGCGGCGCATCTGGAACACTGTGATGACTCCCACAACAAGGGCAATTATGGGTAAAATAATGTCCATCTGAGCTACTGGCCGTGGTTCAATGAGCCAAGTGAATCTGATTGATGAATCTTGGAATCCAGAAGACCATTCGAAAAGATCAGTTACATGCTCCCCGATAACAATCATCGGTGTCAAACCGTTGAAATCACCAGTTACAATTTCCACATCACCTATCGATGATTCGAATTGAATCTCGACCTTGTCACCTGGAGCAATTGACACATACACCGCCCCGGATACTATTCTCCAACCAACACGAAGATGCCGATCCATCTCATCCAACTGAGGAAGATCCGTACCGTTCATCCAACGGACAGATTCCACCAGAATACCGGATTCTGTAGAATTCACTAACGATATAATGCTCGTACCAGGTGTAGACCACTCATCCACATTGACTGATGGTTGATCGAGAATGATAGAATGCGAGGGACCTCCTGTTGTGGCGATGGACGCAGATGTTTGACTCGTGTGGTATTCGCCAGCTGTAGTAAACCAAAACGGTTGAGTCTCAATCCATGCAAGGACGTCTGGATCCTTACGAACATTGAGATCACCTAACTCAGCAATCCACCGTAAGACAACGGGTGTGCCATCATCCATACTCGCTTCAATCGCTTCGATACTTGCGACACTCTTCTCTAGAGACCCAGCATCGAAATCAATGGCTTCGATACGTCCGTCACCGATACTAGGCCCGATAGAAACTTGGAATCCTGATGTGACTAATGCATCACCGACACTCTGATTCAGAGTCGAATCTGGGGACTCATCCTGTAGCCCGAAAGTGATTGGTGATGCCCCCCAACGTGACGCTTGGACCTGATCAGTAAGATATGTACGACAAGATGCAATTGAATCAGGGTCCTCGAAAGGATTGATGCCAGGCATACCTTGGCAGCCAAACTCGTCTCCAAGAGCAAAACGCTCTGGTCCTGCGATACGCGTCAACCATCCATCCTCATCATACGAATAGTCATCACCCTCCGCAATGACAGTGTGAGCGAACAACGGCAAAAGGAGAATCGCTACGACTACTGTGGCGAATCTGCAATTGTTCACGGAACATGCGTCTATTCTCTCATTTTTGTATTCTCGCTCTATTTCAACGGGCAACCGTCAAGAGGGGTTGGGTTGCAAATCGACTCATGGTTGGAGACCCATTGTTGAAACTCTCCTCTGACACCGGGCTTCGACAAGGGGGAAGTAGGGTCCCTCCTGCTCCAATCTACTCGCTACTTCTCCGTATAGGGCCTGTAATCCTAAAGTCAATTTTCAGAATTAGTACGCGCGGAACAGAGCGACTCGCAAAGCGTGGACCTGTAATTCTCGCAGGAAACCATGTATCTCATGTCGACCCAATCTTGAAGATTGTTGCTGCGCGTAGAACCGTGCGCTTCCTATCAAAGGCGGAGCACTTTACCAACTGGTTTACCCGAATCGTCATGATCACAACCGGGCAACTTGAGACTCGTCGAGAAACTGGAGGGAAGGAGGGGATCGCTCAAGCCGTTGAAGTACTCGAAAAAGGAGGTATGATGGGCATTTTCCCTGAAGGAACCCGCTCAAAGAAAGAAAATCCACCTTACCTCCAACGAGGCAAGACCGGCGTTGCTCGTCTCGCTGCGACCTTTCCCGATGTACCAGTTCACCCGATTGCACTACTTGGTGCCCGTGAAATGCTCACTCCAGGCTCGAGCAAGTTCCGGCGAAAATCTCCTCTCACAATATCTGTTGGACAATCGGTGACTTGGAGAGAATGGATTACTCATCCAAATGGAGGCTCTATGGACGACACTGCACTAAACGACCTTGCTTCCTCCAAAGAAGAAGTCCGCAAAGAACATCTAGCTGTCCTTTACCGTAGATTTACCGATCAATTGATGGGCAGTATTCAGGCACTTGGCGCACCCTAATCTCGGACGCTATCGCCGCATCCTTGAAGTGCCTCGGAACGAGGTCTTGCACCGGTCAAGATGGAAGAATACCTGCGACTAATGCGCCGAATCCTCGACGAAGGTGTCGAACGCAGTGACCGTACAGGAACCGGTACCACCTCTGTCTTTGGTCATCAAATGCGTTTTGATTTACGCGAACGTTTTCCTGCAGTGACAACGAAGAGAGTCCACTGGCCTTCAATCATACACGAACTCCTCTGGTTCATCAGTGGAGATACGAATGTGCGCTACCTACAGGAAAACGGCGTAAGAATCTGGAATGAATGGGCTGATGAAAATGGAGACCTCGGCCCCGTCTATGGCAAACAATGGCGGAAGTGGGAGGCAAGGGATGGACGCATCATTGACCAACTTCAGAATGCAATCGAGATGATTCAGGAGAATCCCACAAGTCGACGAATCATCGTGAATGCATGGAACGTAGGGGAACTTGACGACATGGCTCTGATGCCGTGTCATGCATTCTTCCAGTTCTATGTCGCTAACGGAGAACTCTCTCTTCACCTATATCAGAGATCGGCAGACGTCTTCCTCGGTGTGCCATTCAACATCTCATCCTATGCGCTCCTATGTTGCATGGTTGCGCAAGTCACTGGACTCAAACCTGGTGACTTTGTTCATACAATTGGAGACGCCCACCTATACCTGAATCATCTTGATCAGGCAAGAGAACAAATCTCACGTGAGCCTAAGTCTTGGCCATACCTTGAACTAAATTCAGATTGTAAGACAATTGATGATTTCACCTACGATGATATCAAGATTCACGATTATGAACACCACCCCCATATCAAGGCACCAATCAGTGTCTGAACTCTGGGATGACTCTACAAACTCCTCAAAAACCTGGTACACCTCCGGAGATTATGAGCAAGAAATACTTCGTCAAGTTTGTTTCAGAACCGAAGAACGACCCTATCAAGACGATTGTTGGAATCGCATGTGCGGCACGAGCAATGGCCGATGGCCACGAAGTTAGTGTGTTTTTTGCTGCTGCTGGGACGCGCCTTCTAGACCAATTATACATCGAGGAACTGGATCGAGAGATGGGGCCGGAATCTAAGGCAGTCACCGAGATGATGCAAGCAATAACATCCAATGCCGTAATCTACTGCTCATTCGCTTCAGTCAAGGCTACACTAGGCCACAGCGAAGGTGATGGAGCTCTAATCGTCCCCGATGACAAAATCAAGTGGAGCGGCCCTCCAGGAGTAATTGAACTAAGTTCTTCTTCGGATATTCAGCTTGTTTACTAGATTGCGCTGCACCGTGTAATTCATGCCCATGAAGGGTATCAGGAGTTCATGCGGGTCTGTTTGATTGCTGCTGTAAGTGAGAACGGAGTCATTGGAATTGATGGGGACCTTCCTTGGCGTGTCAAGAGCGACATGCTCCGATTCAAGCGATTAACTACTGGTGACGGAGACGACACAGGTGCAGTCATCATGGGGCGAAAGACATGGGAATCTCTTCCTGACAGCCATCGGCCGTTAGACGACCGAGTCAATATTGTACTCACACAACAGACCGGTTGGACTGATGATGGAGCAGAAGCAGCATTCTATCCGGGGCAGGCCATGGAAATTTCCTTCGCCGAGGGTTGCGACGAAACGTGGATTATTGGCGGTGCAGGCACCTATGCTGCAATGTTCGATCGTGTCGATGAGATTCATCTGACCACAATACATGCCGATATCAACGGCGATGTGCACATGCCGGATTGGGACCGTTCGGCTTGGAAGGAAGAAATTGTTGAACGCTGCGAACCAAGTGCAGATGATGATTATGCATCGACATATTCGATTTGGCGCAAGGCCTAATCATTCCGCAGCATCATACATTCTGAAACCACCCAATGGTGGCGTATACACATGGAGATTCAGAAGTTCACTATCTGTATCGTTTGAAATCCGATGAATATCTGGCTCATCAGCAGCACATACCTCGCCTGGTTGATAGATACGCCTGGATACAGGTAAAGCACGACCACTCTGGTCGAGTTCGTAAATTGTCTCGGTCGAGAGACCATCGAGTATGACAAAAGCACAATCTGAACCACGATGATCGTGAATAGGTGTATCCTGACCAGGAGTCCAGAGAATAGCTATGAGTTCGTAAGCATCGGTACGAGCGAGGATATTGCGACAATACTCATTTTGATTTGAAGCAATTTTTGAACGGAGTTCGCCTACATCTATGGACAGATCTGAAAGGCGTTCTCCGAGATTCTCAAGTCCAGGCCGAGGCGTTTGCTCATCAAGCCAGACAATGAGACTATCCAACTCCGAATCAGAAGCGCGGAGGTCGGCAACTACTTCCTGATTCAAGATGCGAGAATCAGCCATCAATCTCCCTCATTAAATGGCGATTATTCATGGTACCTGTTGCTGTCAAGATATTTTCCTCATCTCAGCCGCACGAACGGTGTTAGACATGAGCATCGCAATAGTCATTGGACCAACACCGCCAGGAACAGGCGTAATGTAAGATGCAATAGATTCGACGTCTACATCCACATCCCCACAGAGTCGATAACCGCGATCAGTGGAGGAGTCATCAACTCGATTAATTCCGACATCAATAACAATCGCACCTGATTTCACCCATTCTGAACGTACCATCTCTGGGCGACCAACAGCGGCGACAATCAAATCTGCATCTCTGCAGTGATCCTTGATGTTCGTGGTACGTGAATGAACTACCGTGACTGTAGCATCCGCACCTCTTGCCGCAAGAAGAAGAGCCATTGGCATACCTACGATTCGTGATCGACCAAGTACGACTGCCTTGAGCCCTGTTAAATCCAGTTCTGCGTCTTTGAGTAGATACATGACGCCGGCAGGAGTACATGGAAGCAAGCCATCTAGTCGACCCTGAACGAGACGACCGAGATTGACAGGATGAAAACCATCGACGTCCTTCTCAGGAAGAATTCGATCCGTAATCGCCAACTCGTCCATCCCCCTAGGCAGGGGTGACTGGACGAGAATTCCATCCACATCCGAATCCTGATTCAGCGAGTTAACTGTTTCCAAGACCTCATGGAAGGAAGTATCGGCAGGTAAATCGATTCGTGTGCTTCGAATCCCAAGACGCTCACAGGCACGTTCTTTCGAACGGACATAGACATGACTAGCTGGATCATCACCCACAATTACAACTGCAAGGTGAGGTTGAGAGCCGGCCTCTGCCAAAGTTCGTATTCGCGAATTAAGCGCGGATTCGACCTTCTTAGCGCAAACCTTCCCGTCCAAACGGTTCGCTCCCATGGAGCGGCGACAGGACACCTGACATTGAATGCTTCCGAGCAAATGAATGTGGAGCCTGCGGAGGGATTCGAACCCCCGATCGCCTGATTACAAATCAGGTGCCTTACCACTTGGCCACGCAGGCGTAACCTGCGGACACCCAATCCCCTCTTCAACCCTAATGGAACCACATTCAAGAGCCGATTGGATGAAATCGGCTCATGCAGGACGATTCTGGCTTGGCTGGGATTCTGCTTCCACCTCACGCCGCAGCGAAGGCGGGAAACGATGTCATCTATGCATGGCTGGCCCGCTATCAACAGGCAGCCGCTGAGGGAAAAGATGTCGTGAACGGCACCATTGGTGCATTGTTAGACGATGAAGGCGAACTCGTGTTCAACCCAGCTGTCGCAGAGGCTATCACTCGTCTCCCCGATCTTGACAAGGGAGCCTACAGCCCCCTACCAGGTCTACCCGCCTATCGAGATACAGCACGAACACTTGCGATCGGGCCGCGTCTCGATGAAATGGAGGCGGCTGGATTCTCCACTGAAGCCGTTGCATCACCCGGTGGTTGCGGTGCGTTATACCTCAGCGCGCGAAACATGCTTTCGCCAGGAGATTCAATCTTGGTTAGGAGCACATACTGGGGGCCATATCGTACAATTGCCGATGAATGTGGACTAGGTCTCACAGATTGGCCACTGGTGGCTGATTCAAATGAATTGGGCCACTCTGTAGACAAGGTAGCCCTTTCCTCCCGTTTGGATAATCTTGTTACATCACAGGGACGTGTGCTTGCCTGGCTAAATGACCCGGCGCATAACCCGACAGGAATGAGCTTGAACTCGGCAGAGCGCAACGATGTGATGAACTGCTTCCTTGAAGCAGCACGGGCAAATCCAGATGCGGGTTTCACATTGCTACTTGACACAGCTTATGCCCTCTATGCAGATGAGCCTCACGGATGGACAGATACCGTCATCCCTCATATCGAAAACTGGCCCGATAATCTCATTCTCTGTTGGGCCTTCTCTACCTCCAAAAGCCACACCATCTATGGTCTACGATGCGGGGCGATTGTATTCGCACATCCAGATCGTGGTCTATTGGACCGCATGGCACCTATGTTTGTACACACAGGGCGAGGGACATGGTCGGGATCACCTCGATTACCACAAGCAGCAGTCGCTATGATTCACAACGACTCCGGCTTGGAAACAATGTGGGATGCTACCCGTGCAGGTCAGAGCCAAGTGCTTGAAATCAGGAGAGAAGGACTTCTGAAGGCAGCGTCTGAAGTACATTTCGATCCTAGCAACGACGGGTACTTCGCCCACGTTCCTGATCCTGACCCTGTGAGTCTCTGCGAAGAAATTACCAAACATGGAGTATATCTCGTCCCATTGGCGAAAGGAGTTCGGATTGGCGTATGCTCTCTGCCAACACATGCTGCAGAACGTGTGGGAAGGGCCATATCGGAGGCATGGTCCACTTTGGGCCGGAGGTCTTGACTTGGTCCAGCACTTCCGGTCGAATGCTCTTGTAACAGGTTGGATTTGCACTGCTTTAGGTGCCGCGATTTCAATCACAATTCCAGATGCATTCGGCCTGATGATTTCATTCCCCCTAGGCATTGCCGGAATCGTACTACTCGTCCTTGGTTTCCGATCAGATCCTGAAGAACGAGTCGACATTAAGGCAATGCGGGCTTGGCAACCAGAAGAGGGACCGATGCGTGAGGCGGGCCGTGTGATGTATCGAATCGACACGCTGCTTGACCCGCCAATCCGAACCTCGGTCAAATGCGGTGGATGCGGCAAGGTGGAATGGGTCGATGGTGGGAAGCCACCATCCTACACCTGCCCACATTGCTCCACCACGCTTTGGGAAGAAGAATGAAGCGAAGCGGTCAAGACCGTGAGTAGGTTCCCAGAAATGATGGTCGAACTTGGGAACAATGAGCGGAGGATGCTCCGGGCGATGCTCGGCGACCCTCAAGCCATCTGGTCACTCGACCAACTTCTCGAAGCCTGCGAATGGGTAGATCAAGCACATGTCGCTGGCGCAGGTCTCGCTCTGAATGAGGAAGGGATGGTTGAAATTGAAGAGGTAACATCTCGAATGATTACTCTCGGTGAAGAAGGAAGGAAAGCACTGAATGACGGTTTACTTGAATCTCGACTCTTCGCATGGATTCTGAATCAACCTGATGACCAGCGGATGGTTTCTACCATGTCTCAAAGTTTTGAGAAATCGGAATCTGGCCCGGGCGTGGGCCTTCTAAAGCGACTTGGCATTGCCCTTGAGCGGGGTTCCTTCGTCCTCCCCAATGATACATCAGAAATCGAAACAATACTAGAAGATAGGAAAGAATTCATCCAATCCATTGGTGAAAATGGGGCCGATGAAGACAAACTTGATTCCGACATGGTGGTAGCTTTCCGTTCACGGAAGCGTATCATCGAGACCAACGAGACAACCACGCGCACTTGGCGACTCTCAGCTGATGGTCGGAATGTCAATCCAGGGTCATTGACAGAGAAGACACAGATTGTCGACCTCACCCCCGAGATGCTACAAAGCGATGACTGGCGAGAAGCCGAATTCAAACGCTATGATGTGGATTTACCTGCCCCCACGCCTGCTGGTGGGCGACCACACCCGATGCAATCTCTCATCCAACGTATCCGTTCCATCTTCCTTGAGATGGGGTTCACCGAAATTGAAGGAGACTTCGTACGAACTGCTGGCTGGAACATGGATTCATTATTCATCCCACAGACACATCCAGCACGTGCAATGCAAGACACGTTTTACCTTGAAGACCCTGGAAAACTGCCCATCGAAGATCGTTGGTTGGATTTGTGGGCCGATGTTCATGAGAAGGGTGGGGGCACAGGAAGCACAGGTTGGGGTGGAAACTTTGATCGAGAGGAAGCGAAGAAAGGTTTGCTCCGCACACACACGACTGTCAACACAGTGAAGCATCTCGCTGACCGTCCAAACGAGGCCTGCCGTGTCTTCGGCATTGGCAGAGTGTTCCGACAAGAGGCAATTGACAAGTCCCATCTTCCCGAGTTTCATCAAATCGAGGGAATTATCCACGAGCCCGACGCGAGCCTTCCGATGCTTGTAACCACGCTCAAGACATTCTACGCAAAAATGGGATATCCTGATGTCAGGGTACGTCCAGCATATTTCCCCTACACTGAACCCTCTCTTGAAATCGAAGTCAAGTGGAGAGGCATCTGGTTAGAACTCGGTGGAGCAGGCATCTTCCGACCAGAGGTCACAGAACCTCTCGGTACAGAATGGCCTGTCTGCGCTTGGGGCATGGGGCTCGAACGCCTTGCTATGTTAGTACTCGGCATGGACGATATCCGGGAACTCTACCAACCGGATCTACTCAAACTTCGTTCGATGCCCATCATATGATTGTGGAATCCCTTGATGAGCCGTTTAGATAGCGAAGCCTTCATGTTCAGAAAGTTGAGCATTTCATATCATGACTGATTCTGATTTGCCGGATTTGGCGAATGAAGAAGAAGTCAGAGAGGTATTCTCAGATCGTCGTTGGACAATCATGGGAGCACTTCTTGGAACGAGCACTGCAATACTCCTAGTGCACAGTTTGGAACCAGACAAGGCACCATCTCTCCAGAGAGACATCGGCCTAGGCATAATCGCATCCACACTACCTTTCATGGTCGTGTACTGTGCACTACACCTTTATGCTCGTGAAAATGGAGAACGCATGCTGGTCTCCGAGTTACATCGACTCAGTAACCTCTCCGTGGTCTGTCAGTTGATTGCCTACGGGTCAATGATTGGGATTCTGACCCTATGGTATGGAATCTCCGATGTGGTAGGACCACTGATTATCGCGGCATCTGTAGTCGCATTCCTAACAGTTCGCTACGTCCTCTACACCTCAACATCAGCAAGTCCAGGACTGAGCATGTTCGGTCAGAACACTTCTCAGTGACCATGATGGTCAGAGGCAGAATCGTCACTGGAGTGATCGCTGTGATCATCTGAATGACTGCTTCCATTCACTAGTGTAACTAGGTCCTCAAGGAAGAGATCAACCTCCATCATGTTGGAAGAAGTGTCTCTATTACTGAGGTCGCCTGTCCAAGCAACTCGCTTACGCCCCTCTTCATCTAGGATGAATATCACAGTACCATGGCCCACAGTGTATGGTTCCTCGACTATGATGAGATCATCTGAATCTGAATGATTGCTGTGGTCAGAATGATCACTGTGATCGGAATGAACCGAATCCATCGTTGGATCCATCAGCAAGGATGCATTAGCACCAGGTGAGACCCAAGCGAAATGATTCGAATCTTGCATAAGGACTGAATCTGTAGCATTCTTGCTAGCCATCATCCAGTGCGAACCAGAATCCATCTCGTGCCACATGTAGAGCTCATATGCAGCATCATTCATCGCGATTGAAGTCACGCTATCATTCGCCATAGAATGCATTACATCGTGCTGCATGAAGGCATTCATCGAGTGGTTTAGTGCATGAACAGAACCCATATCTGACGAGTAATTCACATCATACATCGTCGTGGTGTTATCTGGGAAAACAACACCTAGTTTGTGGACCATGTCCCCGTGACCGGAATGATCGTCATGGCTGGAGTGGTCATGGTGATCACCGTGGCTAGAACGGTCACTGTTGATGTGATCGTTGTCGACAACGACATTCCAGTCTGCCCATACTGCCTGTAGTTCCGTGTGATCGGACGAGGTGAGGTGTGGCCAATCAAAACCCCTTTCAGTGGTATATTCTGACAACTTTTCGACTGTGTCTCGGGCTGGATCAATCGAAATCGAGAGGATTGCTACATTATTCTCGATGCCATTGTCGTCCAACTTGGAATCGATGTACGCCATGTTGTTTTCAACTGCGAGACAAACATCCGGGCAGTGAGTATAAGTAAACATCACTACAACCACCTTACCCTCGAAATCAGATAAGGAGACATCATTCCCGTTTTGGTCTGTTAGAGTGAAATCTGCAACACTGACTGGGTCACGATATTCTGTTCCGTTGAAATCAAGGTCAACCACATCATCTTCACTCGTACAACCTGCGAGCCCTAAAGATAGAACAATCAATACTGCCACTACACGCTTCATAGAAATATTTGGAAGTAGATTGAATATCAACGCTACGTCAGTTTGAATCTATTCTGCGAGCAGAGTTTGAACGTCCTTGATGACAAAATCAGGGTTCCAATCCATGTCACCCCAGAAGACACGCTGCTGCATATCACGATCCAGGATAACAGTGCCAGTCATGTGATCTACCCAATAACCAGGAAGTGCATGGCGCCCGGAAGTACCTGAACCTGCAGTTGAATTATCCGTCTCACCCTCCTGAGTATCCATGCCGCAGCCATGATGATCGGTCACTTCGTTAGCCGGAGTATCTGGACAGATGTCGAATCCATCTACTACACCATCCGCATCTGAATCATCATCGTAAGTTGTCAGACCTACCCCGAATGCCTTCCAGACCGGCTCCATTTCCTCCACGGGACCGGTGAGGTGGGGCCAAGAGAGATTCTGATCCACGACATACTGGGCGAGCGTCCCAGGGTCATCAGCCCATGGATCAACTGTAATTGAAACAACTGCGACATCGTCATGCTCGGCAGAAACCAAGCTATGCACATAGGCGATGTTCTGACTTGTAATTGGACAGATATCGGGGCAACGTGTGTAGATAAAACCCACAATCACGACCTTTCCTTGAAGATCACTGCTATTGAAGACATTTCCATCATGGGAATCAAGAGAGAATGGAGGGACATCCCCTTGCTCTACCTCGGCACCATAGAACGGAGATGATGGTTCATTCCATCCAATACAACCACTGAACATCATGGTTGTAGCCATGAGAATCGCGAGTAATCTCTGAATCATTCTAACCCCTTCTGCTGTGACCTGACGATTAGCCATACCCCAATCAAACCAACGGAAATAATTGCCAACAATACCTGTAGTGTATTGTCATCAGAATCTGTATTGCAGCCTTGGAATGTATCTCCAATTGGTAACACATCAACACCAGGTTCAGTGTTAACGCACATATCTACATTGTCAGGGACTCCGTCATTGTCGACATCAGCAGAATCACCAAATGAATAACCTCCAGGGGGGGTAATGTTGGTGTTTGGATCATGAGTATCATTGATTAATGTCAGATTAAGCGTGAAGGCGAGATTACCATCCTCCTCAAGAATCTCAAATACATACAATGCTCCAGTGTAGTTTGTGATGTTCATCTCAAGCGAACAAATAGCTCCACTCGGAAGATTGCATGTGAAATCGTGCTCATCATCATGATCCCCATCATTGTTGAAGTCCATTCTAACTGACCTATTCGACTGATTAACACTGGTGAATTCTACGGTATCATTCTGTACCATCTGTACCGTGTCAGGGTCCATTCTTGTTCCACGGACGATTACACTCATCTTGTCTGCACCATGCGCCGACACTGCCATCGGAGTCACGATGATGAGAAAGATAAGAGCAAGCGCGAGGCGCATCGGATATTCACTCCTCAATAGGGGTCCATAGCGGAGGGTAATCGAATCGAGGGTCTTTGTCCTCATCGAATTGTATGACGTAGACGCCACTCACCATCTCAGAGATGAAGACGTATCCTCTAGGGTCATACTGAAGACCCCAGTCGAAAGGAATCATACAGGACGCCCAACAATCTGCCATATCGTATCCAAGCTCGTTGGTAGGGTCTGCAACCCACTCTGGACCTGCTGGAAGGTAGTAACCGAGGGTTTCAGTTTCTCCAAGGGTTTCGATTCCCTGCCATCCAAGTTCAGGTGAAGGCGTACCATCCTTCCAAACGATGCTGTCCCAAATACCGCTATGGTCAGTCAACCAATTACCAGCATGATAGTGCGTCCAGTAAACATGTCCATTGGTCCCAGTGTCGCCATTATGAGGGCTGAAGATGTAACCTCCAGGGATGTAGTGATTATCATGGACAGTGCCGTCTGGAAGAATACTCTGACCGGGTAATTTCCACTTGCTGACAAGGAAAGGCATTGCAGGATCTGTTGTGTCAATCGTCCATACAATCCCAGTATGATTGGTATTCGAACCATACTCTGGTGCGATGATAGTGTAATGCCGCCAGTTGATACCATAGGCAGCATCGTCTGGGCCCGTCCCGCATTCCGCAGGCCAAAGTGACTGATCGACATACTGCGAGACATCTTTGCAGATTAGGTGATCGTAGGGTACTGCGTAGTGGATGTTGTCATTGCCAAGGTTCTGGTCAAGCCACTCATTCGCGCTCATACCAGCATGGCCACCTCCGTCCGGCCCATACCAGCCGTCGTCAGCTGTCGAACAGCCAAGCCAGCGGCCAACTTCGTAATCCTGTGGCCATGAGATACCTTCAGGATCTGGGACTACAGGTGGGTTGGTCACATCAACAATCCGAAGTCCAGCGCCCCAGTAGGAGATGTAGAGGAGTTTCTGACCGGTAATTGGGTGCTCATGGTACACATTGTCATGGTTGAAAATTGACCCCCCACAAGTAGTCTCAGGCTCAGGAGAATATCCACCCCAACGAAGAATTTCACGGCTACTATTCTGTTGCTCATCTGTTTGAGTAGGCAACCAAGATTCGAAACCCATAGGAACATAGAAAATTTGAGTACCCTTGTAGAATGTCCCTGAATCGCCTTCCGTCATCTCGGGGTAAGGGTCAGCACCAAACAGGAACAAACTGCATTCTTCGTCAGGATGTGTAGCTCCATCCCAGTCGCAATAGACGTGGACATCCTGATTGTGGAACCCTGCAGGAGGGTTGTTCCATTCGGCGACCTTGATTGGCTCATTCTTGTTTCCAACATAGATTACATCTAGACGATTAGCACCTGAGTTCGCATCGTCATCGTTTGGAATCGGGTCCAACTCACTGTTCGTAAGTTCGTGATTAACCAAGACCCAGTTGTTATCTGGTGTAACCTTGATGTCAATGATTCGTGCGACTTCAGCATAGTAGGTCGAAAGTAAAGTGATGTTGTTCGGCTTCGAAATGTCAAGAATCTCAAACTGGTTGTAAGAGGAGACATAGGCATAGCATCCGCCTGTACCATCTGGATACTTCACACAGTCTTCGAGAAAGTTACCTTCGATGGCAATCTCAGAAGAATCACCAGGCGTTGGTGCAGCATTCTTGAACGCAGGATCACAAGGTCTACCGGCTGAATTGTCAAGTTCTGCTGGTGGTTTCTCGTTACCGTCACAATTGAGATTGTGGTAATCAATTAGCCGAACATTTGGCGTCTGTAGACGGTGCGCAAGTAGGTCACCGTGGGAATGATTTGCATCTTCAATCTCGGTCACGGGGTCAATCCAGACATACTCCTCAACATCCTCAACATCATCTCCTCCAAAACATCCTGCAAGAGGGGCGAAGGCCATCAAAATACAGAGAAGTAGGGCAGTGTCAACTCTCGCCATAATGGGTCCGAATAATTGGCACTTGTTGAATCGTTCGTCCAGTAGTTAGGCTCGATTATCTGTTCAAACACAGAAATGATTCATTCTAGTTCGTTCGGGACAGGGATTTGATCCATATGGAGGAAGGAGTATACTGCCCACCATGTTACGATATCCCAAGCATGTGCTAGATTTGCAACCCCAGTTGCATTGTCAGTTTCCATGTACTCCTCAAGAGTCGGAAGTTTGTCACATGTCTTGTGATAACAAGGGAATCCATCTACGACACCATTCCACCCTAATGTTGCTACGCCTATCTGTTGGAATGAATCATGATCACTCCGTGCAGTAGGTGATTCGTAAATTGCAACTGTATCCTGATACTGATTTTGCCATAGTGGACTCTCTCCCCCTGTTACCCATTCGGCAGCCCCCCTCTCCATTTGGTAGGCCAAATCGAGAGCATCGGCACCAATCCATTCTGCTAGGTGAAACATTCCTGGCTGATCAACAGCATCTCCGGTCCCATCAGGACCAAGGTATACTGAGAGTGCATAGTCTCCTGGATAATTCACACCAGCCATATCGAGGTTGAGGTAATTACTGACAGTTACTCCTGAAGGAATATTGTCTGCAAAAGCACCGGAACCCCAAAGTCCGATTTCTTCACTAGACCAAAGGCAGAATACCATTGTTCGCCGGGCATCGAAATCTGCTAGTGCCCCTGCAGTTGTGAGCACCATTGCAGAACCTGCAGAATTGTCATATGCGCCTGTTCGAGTCCCATAACCTGTCTGTTCAAGACCAGGAATCAATGATGTTGGTGTAGCATATGGGGCGATATCAAAATGTGCTCCAAAAACTAACCATTCATCAGGAAAAGTTGAGCCATCCTTGTATCCACAAACATTGGCCACCCAAACTGTTCCAGTCCAGTAACGATGAACTTCTGCACGTAATCCAAATCCAGTAAATACACCTTCAAAGTAATCAATTGCTTCTTCATATGAGGGATTTTGATTCCCAATCCACCTATCCAAATATCCAACAGCTCCATCAGATCCACAAGTGATAACATCAGAGCAAGGAGTTTCGTCAGTCATGAAGGCAACCCAGTCGTAAACAGAACGCCCGTCTACCCATCCAGCAGAGGCATCCACACCATCGTCCATGGTTAGATCCGAGCGCTGTGGCCGGACCGTCTCAAACTGTACCACTGTAACAGGTCCGCCATCCGAGTCATGCGCACCCAGCCAATTCCAAGTGCCATTATCCTCGTTAGGAATAGTTGTAATCGAGCCACCGTTAGATGCATCTAGACTCCAATCAAGCCATGATTCGTTCGCTGCACGTACAGGCCAATCTGTGCGAGCATACTCTCCAATAAGGAGCATTGCAACTGAATTCCTAGGAGGAAGAAGCCAGCGAACATCCTGCGAATCACCCGCATTCAAATCGAGGACTGTACCGTTCTGGGCACGAAGGCTCCCAGGGTCAACTACGAAGTATGGAATGTAAACGGAGAGATCGTTTGACACACTTAGTGTCACTACACTCCAATCACCACCGACCAAGTCGCCAGAAATCTGCAAATCTTCACTTGAGGGAAAACCCTCCTCTTGTGAACCGAAACAACCCGCAAGGGGAGCGGAGAGCATCAGGAAACAGAACAAGATACTCGACACGATACGTGACATATGACTTTGCGTAAAGGAAGGTGATGTTCAAAGGTTCGATTGGAGGTATCTCACGCTGGAGGACCATACGGCTTATCGATGTCAAGTTGAACTATGTAGAGTCCAGAAGTGATGCAAGATAGGTATGTGTAACCCTCATGGTATTCAGCCGCCCAAAGGAATGGAACCCATCCAAAGTCGTAGTAGTCACTGTCTAGGATTACGCCCTCGCCAGCGTTAGGAAGATGGAAGGCGACTGTGGAATCAGAATAAACCTGAGTCCGATTCATCGTCCCATCAAGACCGGCGACTAAGAGTGATTCCACATCCACAACCCATAGGCCAGCGTGATAATGGCTCAGATAGATACGAGCATCCCATGCGCCTCCATGACTCTGATCAGGACGGTTAGGTGTCCCCGTCTGGAAGATGTGCAAATCGGCGTTGTGCGGCGAGAAAAGTAGCCATTCCTCGCCAGTCGGGATGAAATGATCATCCGCATATGGGATCTCCCAGTCGTGAATTAATTTCGGAATAAATCGAAGATTACCATTGTCGTTAGTATACTCTGTAGTATCGAGAAGATATGCCATTCCGGTTCCAATACTTGTTGAGAGAACTTCTGTCGCAAGGAAGGTCAAGTGCATCTTTCCAGTAGGGTAACCGAGATGACTTGCATCAACCATCTCATCGAAGGGTTCAGCGTAGTGGATGTAAGATGATCTTCCACCATTCTCGTTACCTGTAGTTCCGCTGTCGGGTTGACCATCTCCATCGTGATCGGCAAAGTCCATCCACTGACCAACTTCAGGAGCCCGCCAGTTACACCCAACTTGAGTACCCCAAGAGAGACGACATGCTCCACCGATGAATAGATACTCAGCCATATCCTTGTTCGGATGAGGGACATCAGTCACATCGAATATGCGAAGACCAGCTTCCCAATATGCTCCGTAGACATAGGTCCGCCCATAGCGTGGATCTTCAGGATCTTCGCCCGGCCAAGTTTGAACAGTCATATCATGAATGTAGATCCAACCGCCTCGGGTAGTTTCCCAGGATACTTCAGCCTCACCTACCTTGACAATACGTGGAAGATCACCGTAAGCGGCGAAGTTCAAGTGAGCAATGGTGACCCCACCACAAGCATCACCCTGTCCAACATCGCAGTCATCATAATCTGGATTCGCAACGAAGATGTACCATTCGCCATCAATCATGTGAGTGTAGAGGTTGTGAGGTCCACTCGGATGGTCAGCATCATACCATGAATCAACCCATTCAGGCTCATTTTTGTTAGTGACATCAATGAGAGTAACAGTGACCTGTGCAGGGTCACCCCATTCACCGACATTAGGATCCGCATTACCACTATCCACAAGTTGGTTCTGAACGATGACATACTCTCGACCATTGTATTCGAGATACTTGACATCGAGAACCTGAGTGTAAGGATCTAGATAGACGCCAGTGACAGTGGTATTCCGGGGATCAGTGACATCGACAATGTGCATCTCCTTCCAACCTGCGATGTATGCATATCGACGACCGTCAGGAGCATCAGCAACCTGAACCTCCGCATTTCCAGGTTCCGTCAATGCGTTGAACGAAAGTGCCTCTACATTGGGAGTAGAGAGGTTGTGCTGGGATCCGTTGCGATGATCATGTCCTTCCACATCCTGAATCAAAGGATCGAAAAGAGTGACACCTGAGGAATCATCATCGGAATCAACACCCGCCGTAGTAATGGCCATGACCGCTGCACCGAGACTCACTGTAGCCAGAAGTGCAACGATGACGTATCCTGCAATCATCCGTCCATCCATCATAGCACCTCAGTTCAGTGAATGTCATGCGCACCGGTCCGAAGGTGTTGAAGCCATCGGCCCAATCAGACGTTCATGCGAAGAGGGCTAATTGCTGCGGTAGTCCTTCTCAGCATGTGCCTAAGTGCGCCCACAACAACTGCACACGACCCCACCACATTCACCGTAATTGTCGGAGAAAACGGCGCAGTCCCATCCAATATCACTGGACAGGTACTCTTCACCAACGACAGCATATGGTTTCGCAATGTGGATAATTCAGAGAATATCACTCATCATCTGACAATTGACATGGACGGAGACGGACTATACAACGGAACAGAAGATATCTCATCGGGGAATCTTAGTTCATCCTGTGCACTGGATGATAACGGAACTAAACTTGATTCAACATGTGAAGTAATCTGGAAGGTAGCACTTAACGCATCCACCGGTATAATCTCAGGTACTTTCGACTACATCGATGAACGATCTGATGGAAACTTGACCTCTGGTCGATTCGTGGTAAACCTCGACGATCACCCTGCTAATGTTGGACCGGATCCAAACTATTCTCTAGGTGTAGATGAAGAACAAGAAGAGGACGTTGGTGAGTCCACTGGATCCGACCAGCAGATGCTAGTGGTCATCAGTATGAGTGCTGCGATAGCCGCAGGCGCGGTCTTGATGCTCATGATGAGACCTATGCCAATTGTACGACTAGAATTAACAGACGAGAGTGAGTAAACTGAAGCAAGTACGGCTCCCTTAGGTTCCGCTATCCTCAAACCATCGATAGGGGTGAGCGAGGCCATAGGGCGCTTAGATCAGCCTGGAAGATCGTCTGGTTTGCAACCAGAAGGCCGGGGGTTCAAATCCCCCAGCGTCCACT
>MDTB01190677.1_pt1 | contig 46104 bp, 29 predicted proteins | sample 811161 | NCBI WGS metagenome assembly MDTB01 (sample SAMN05326650, study PRJNA326480) | marine metagenome | isolation source: seawater | place: Mediterranean Sea | collected 2009 | reverse complement strand
CTACAAGTCCTAAATATTCTGTATAACTTTTTACTGCTTCTTCTTCAAAGTAAGCAATCATTCTGTGTGCTGTTTTATAACTTACAGTATAAAGTATTGCATAAAAAATCATAAAAATTAGTTGAGCAAGTAAGACTAGTAGTCTTTCTACAATATTAGGTTTTGCTATTTCTATAAAGAACATCAAATGCATTCTTTCATTTTCTGCTTCTGCTAACATTTCTCTGATATCAGGACCATAACCTGTTTTCATCTTACGCAAACTTTTCATATGTAATATCATGCCGGCTACCATACCGGGAACACCTGCTACAGTTTCTAATACAACTGCTCTATGTCCATATCTTTTTGCAAAAAATGTATCTGCAAAAAATCTAAAAAACTTTGTCATTGATTTTGCAAACCAATCGCTCATAGCATAGCCTCCGCTTCTTTACATATATTCCACCAATCTTCCATTTCTGAGAATGTGGCTAAAAAGTTTGTGTCTCTTCTAACATCGTGTTGCGTAAAAAATTTAAAAAAGTTTGCTCTGGCTTTTAACAATTCGTCTTTATCCATGTTAGCACCAGCCTTCATCCATTCTAAATTACGCCTTACTTTATCTATTTCGAAATCTTTAAATCCTCTATAATCTATATTTACTTCATCTGCTTGATTCATTTCCATAAATGCTATTGCTTCTTCTAAATAACTTTGATAATAATCAGGCAGTATTTGAATACATTGCCAAAGAGGTGCTCTTAATAATGGGATATCAAACCATATCCTTTGCTTAGGTCTAATTTCATAATCAGGGTGTTTATGGTCGCCATTATCAGGTATAGGTATATATTTTATACCTTGCTTATCTTTTGCATATTCATCACGTAAGTCTAAAATCCATTGTAAATAGTCACGTAAACTTGTAAGACTTAGCACATTAAACGTATTTATAAAAGTGATAGTAGAGTTATCTGTTTCTTTTAAAATGCGTTGTACGTTGTCTTGTAGCATCTGAAAGTCCATACCATTACGCATATATTCTGCTTGTTCGCCGTAGCCATCACATGATACAAACGTTGCGAAGTTCTTACATGCTGGTGCTACATACCAGTTATTCCCTGAGTTTGGATTAAACTTTTCCGGGTCCTCCCATATTTGTATCTCTTCTAATCTTTGTAGCGACTGTATAAACATGTCCATTAATTTTGGTTTAGGTGGACACATATTTGATGTTACACTTATTTCAAGCCAAGCATTTGGATTTTTATACACATAGTCTAACACTTTAAAAGTATTACTATCCATTAATGGTTCACCACCTGTCATACGAAAAACTTCTAAGTTTCTATATAACTCGGGCCACCATTTCCAAAATGCTGTAAGGTATGGATTTTCGTCTTGTGCCATTTTTATTGGCATAAGTCCTGCTTTATTTAAACTGTCTAAGTTGTTATGCTCACCTTGTACTATTTGATAAGGGCCTTTTTCTTTTACTTCTTTGTGCCAAGAGTTTGATAAATGAGGACTGCAATAACTACATTTCAAATTACAGGCTTGATTAAAATTTACTTCTACATAACGTGGATTTATATTGCCATGGTAACCTGCTTCTTTAATTTCTTCTCTGGCATTTTGTGCCCAATACTCTCCGCTCCTATAAACTCTGTCGCTTCTGCCACCAACATCTTCTATACGCCAACAGTAACTACAGCCTTCAGGACGTTCACCTGCTAACATCTGTTTTCGTTGTTCTTTCTTTTCTTTTGTATTATGTAATGCTGAAGGATTTGTTTTTATTTCTTCTAAATCAATTTTATGCGTAGGCGGATGATAACAACTATGAGTCATACCATTATGCATGTGCATGGATACCTGCGTCCATTTTGCATAGCACATTGTAGGACTTATTGCGTCTAATTGTTCCTTGGCCTTGTCAGCGGCTTGGTCATAATTACTCATAATCTTGTTGTATAGTTTTCATTAGTTGAGAAAAACTTACAAATTCTGTTTTGATCTAATCCGTATATTTCTTTATTTTCTGCTAAGTCTTCTGTACATAATTCATGTATAGCATTAGTATGGTTGTCTAAATTTTCTTCATTTAAACCATGTGGACTATACATAAAAAATTTACTTTCAGGATGTTTATTTGCTATCCAGTAAACTAATTGTTGTTCGTTTGCTCTATATAATTTGTAACTTAATCCTGAATTATCTTTAAAAAGTGTACAGGTACTTGTTATTAAGCAAAATTGGCATTTCTTTTTTTTAGCAATTTGTCTAAACACATAACCTATAAAAAGCATTCGTTTTTTAACTAAATCAAACGTAAAATCTAATTCTGAACTCCAAGTACCATGATCACTATCGTTATAAAACCATGCAACATTAAAAATTAATATGTCTGGCAATTCAGTGTTTATGTTATCAAAAAAACTTTCTGGATGAGAATAAGTTACATTGTCTCTACCAAAAGTTTCTACATCATAATCATTAAATTTTTCTATTATTTTTTTAGAAAAGTCCGATGTAGTACCAAATATCCAAATTTTCATTTTATTTTTTACAGAAGATTTCTGCTATCATCTCATGGTTTTCATTAGTGACATGGCTAACTAATCTTTTATCATTTTTTTCAATCCATTCTTCATTATATTCAAATCCATTTAAGATTTTACAACATAATTTACATATATCGTGCATAAAAGGAAACACAAATTTAAGTTTTATATCTTTTATTTTACATACATAATCTAACAACATTAAATTTCCTAGGTATGCTGAAAAATATTGATAGTGCGGTACCTCTGTAAAATAATTTAAATCTGTAGAATGATTTTTTATAATATTAATATTTAATTTGTCATATCCATCACTATCAAAACCTGCACACATTTGCCTGAAGTGATTTAAAATTTGATTATTTTCTGATATACCCTCTATGTCTTTAAAATGTACATCTGGTCTATGCCATTCACTATAGTTTACAAATGCTCTAGTTTTATTTCTATGTAATCTATAAGGACTTGTTGCAAAGAAAATACATTCTTTTATGGCGTATGCATTTTTATTATTGTCTGATATATATTTTACTGTATCAAATATGGTTTTTTGTAAGTCTGCACCTGGTTCTGCTATTGAAATAAATTCTAAATTTTCACGCCTTGCATATATTTCACACCAATGATCTGTATCTTTTAATCCATGCTCTTTTGGAATTTGTCCAAAACTGTCTCCAGCAATCAAAATCATTGTATTAATCCTTTTTCGAGAAGATCTTGTATCTGTTTTTCTCTGATCATTACCCCCCAACGTCTAGGATTAACATAAGTTTTTTTAAAGAATTTGCACATTTGCTCATTAGGATCAAACAACATCATTTCGTTAATGCCTTCATTTAATCGTAAGCCTATATCTTGTATTGCTATATATAACATTTCATGACTATATGATACTTTTGAATAATTACAAACTGTGTCTCCTGGAAATCTAGGAAGTATATCGTTGTTGAAGAAGTCTTTGAACCATTCGTAATCTGATATAAGATTAGTATCCCAATCGGTTAACACAGTCATTTCACAACCTAACCTTGCTCCATAGATTGCCCATAGACCATTGTCTACATCTGTACCAATGTTACACCATGTTTGTAATCTGTTATAATTTTGCCACCATATTTTTTGTGAGAATTCGTCCGGTAATACCTTGCTACCTTGGTCTAAACTCATTTTAACACCTTCTCTAAAACCTGCTCTAAAGGCTTGGAATGGTGAAGCAGTTTGGTGTACTTCTGAGAAAGTATCGTTTAATTGTATATAGTTAAGTTTCCAACAAAACTCCATGCCTTCTTCGTCATCAGCGGCTTCATGCGTCTTCATATCTAATACATATTGACGTGGCCAGCATTTAAGTCCACCGTTGCCGTACACTAATCCATTAAGAATATTTTTAGCATTCCAACTGAAAATACTTTCTGATATGTTGTTACCATCATGGTCGGTGTCAGGAACTTCTAGTACCTGTTCAAAGAAGTCAGGCATAACAATATTATCACCATCTACTGTGATAAATCGATCTGTTTCTGATTGCTCTGCACATGCCTTGTGAGCGGCATCAAAGCCTTTAACTCCGTGTACTCGCTTTGCCCACGGTACTTTGTTTAGTAAGTCTGCCCAATGCTCTTCTGCATTAGGTTCATCGTATGAAATATAGAATATATCTAGTTCTGTAACATCAATCTTCGCCATATGTGTCGTCCTGTGTATTTTTTAAGTACGCACATATTTATCAAATATTTTTATAGTATATAAACTACATTGGTCCATTCCTTCGGGTATTTCTTTTACTATTGTTTTATTTTTTACTAATTCTGAAAGTAAAATTGTTTCAAAGTAAACTAAAAAATGTGGATCATTTATGCTTGTAAAATAAATTTTTACTTCTTTATGACCTTTTGCTGTTATGTTTTTTGCATCTTTTCCTTTATATTTCTTTAAAATCTTTTCACCTAAAGTTAATTTTAGTTTAGAATCTTTAAGAGAAACATTTAGATCAAAATCTTTTTCGTTTGACATCTCAATCAATTGTACAAAAGAATCTTCATTACGAACAAATAAACTTTCTTCTGGTCTTCTTTCTATACTAAACACAGTTTCTATATCAGGATCTTGCACTACTCTATATAAATTTATATTTTTTCCTTTGAGTATTTCAACTTGATCGTGCTTAAAAATTGTACTATTACATTCTTGTTGAGGTACTACATCCTCTTTTGTTATAGATATAATTGTACCTTCGTCATCATAAAAAACAGTATAATCTTTTTTTATTTCGTTGATTTGCAGTTTATAAAAATCACCTGCATCTTTTTTTGCTTCTAAAAACCGTTGACGTCTAGTCTTAGAACTATCTAGTTCTTCTGGTTCTTTGAGCCAACGTGTATCTTCATCTAATGCCATAATCTTCTTCCATTTGTTTTAACATACTACTATTTAACCAATTCTTCTCAACATAATGAAACGGTAATATCTGTTGGAAATTTCCAATTTTAAAATCTTTATAGTTGTTATAATATGTAGGTAAAGTCTCCGTCCAAACTTCACTTATTCTTGTGTCCGGTATATTTTGTACATGACTCTTCATGTGAACAAATGTAGGCACAGTATCTATATTTTCCCTTGTACATTTGTGTTCGATTCCTAATATTTGCATTGCAAGTGCAAATGCTACGTCACCGCTTAGCCAATCTGGTTTTCCTGAAGGCATGTATTTAAAGAACATACGTTGCCAATGTTGGAAAATTATTTCAATCATTGCAAACAACTCACTTGCTAACTCTGACTTTTTAAAGTAAAAGAAAGCGGTGTACACGTTTGGTAAGTTGTTTGCAACAAACCATTGCCTATAAAAGTTACTATTAACTACTTCACCTCTATAAGTTCTAACTTTTGTTGTTGCCCAAACATCACGTTCGGACATAATATCCCACCAATAACTTACATCAGTAGGAAATATCATATCAGTATCTAGTATTACAGTTTCATCATAAGGAGACATGTAATAGTATTTCCATTTATTGTTTATTTTCCATTCTGCATCCGCGGCGTCGTCTTGCCATGGTATATCTATAATCTTGTCAAAAACTTTTTTATGTTTTGCTTTTATTTGTTTTTTAGTATTAGCATCAACACATACTGCTAGATTGTTTATAGTGCTTTGTGTAAGTTTTAAATTGAGTGCAAGGGCATAGGCCTGCTCTAGATAATCAACAGTATCATTGTTTTGTGCTATTACTATGTATCCTCTAGTCATTCGACCTTTTTCCAATATTCTTTAAACAAACAAAAACGTTCATGCCCATCATCTGTTTTATATACAAACTGCATACCTAAAAGTTCTATAACTACACCTTCAAACTTACCGTTAAGTGTGCAAGTGTGTTCTATTCTATCTCCTAGTTCTGGTTGTTTTCTTTTACTCATTATCGTTTAATATCTCCTTTACTATTGCATTGGAAACTATTCTATGCATTATTCTTCCGCCGTGTCCGCTGTCAGGAAAACAAGCCGGATCTAATGGTTCTATTAATTTTTTAACATCTTCTTTTATCTCTGCTAAAAATTTATCTGTCATAACACCAGTCCTATCTACTTGTAGCCAATCTATTTTATTATCTAATGTACCTGCTATTGCTACTTGTTTTTCTCTATCCCAAAAAGGCTTGTCTATAAGATTTGCTACTCTATCTATTAAATATGTTAAATTTTTATAGTGGTCTTCTCTAAATTTTTCATCAGGTAAACTTACATGTCCACCAATAAGTATAACTGGTAAACCTAAATTTTGCAACTGTCTTAGCGATCTTATTGTTACAGTATCGCACAAAGCCTGATAATGAGATTTAGTTAAATTACTAAAGTTACCGCCTTGTGTAGTTGTTATGTTATTTAACACATCTCTGCCTGGATCGGTCCAAAACACTACAACATAATCAAATGTTTCTCTAAAATTATCTAAGCCGACATGTTCTCTGATGAAATCAATTTGATATAAATTACTTCCGCCTGCTAATGCATAGTTTACAATCTTGCCTTTAGTAAATTCGCGTTGTAAAAAATGTTGAGTACCGGTATGTGTTACATAGTTTTTATCACCTATCCAACCCCATTCACCGTGTGCCCAACTGTCTCCTAAAATTGCTATATTACACTTTTCCGTCATGGTGCCTGTTCTCTATTTTTTTATATTTTTCTCTAAGGTGTTTCATATGAGCATAATAACGTTTTTGAATTGTTTTTTTAATTTCTTTAACCAGTTGCCTTTTCTTTCTTGCTCTTGATGACTTAATCATTCTATTTGCTCGATCTTTCATCTAAGTCTCCTTTAATAAAAACATTGCTCCTTGTCTCTCCATTCATCAGGATTAACATAGTTTATTATCATTATTTTTCTAATACCTTTGTATTCTATTGGTGAAAATCCATGCCACTTTTTATCTGTGATTTTGAATGCAACTCCACCATTATCATGCCAATCTAATTTTTTAACATGTATGTCTTTTGTTAGATACAAATCTGTAGACAAGTTTTGTTCATCTTCTTTACATATATTGAGTATCATTGTAAGATTTTTACAAGGTAAGTCTATATGTACGTCGTGAAAGAATGGATACCTATCCCAAATCAGTTCTGCCCTAAGCAATTTGCCTTGCAAATCAACTTTAAATTGTTCTTCAAAAAAATCTTTTTGGTTTAAAAATTCAGCGACTGGTTTTAAATGAGGATTGTCTTCAACATATTGATTGCCTAAAAAAGTTCTTCCTTTTATTACATCTCTAAATCCAGTAATTTCGCTGTAGTCAGCATCATTTAATTGCTCATCTTGTAAAACTTTAAGTAGATCATTTGGAAAAAAATTTTGCAATTCATAGTGATGCCAAGGAAATGATTTAGATTTTTTTATCATTCTGTCTCCCGCAAATCTGTTTTTATATAAGACACTTTGTCTGTCCATCCAAAATTATTTATATATCTTCCAGTCGATTCTTTAACCAATTGAGGTATTAATTTTTTATTATCCATATGACTGTTATTGAAGATTACTATGTCTTTATCTTCGTTATATGCTAGTGCATTACTAGGGTGACATAAAAAGAAAGGAATACAATAAGGTGTGTTACCAAACCATAAAGGAAAAAGTTTTTTATCTGTAGATATATACATACTAACACCTTTGAACTTATTTTTAAATGGTATCAATGGCACATCATTTTTATCTATAGGTGTAATTCTAAGTTGTTTATAAATATTTTCGTTGTTGGTTTTTAATTCATCAATTACTGCATGTGCAATTTCTTTGTTTACATATACGTTAGGTAAATTGTAATTAAACATCTTAGACAGATATAAATCATATATAAAAATATTCCAGTCATGAAAATTACTACTCTCGTGTACCTCTATTTTATTTTCTCTAAATTTGAACTCTAATTTTCTCTCTTTTCTTGCCCAACCCGAGCATGTTTCAGATACCCACGTATCAAAATCTAAAGTGTTAATGTTAGGCAAAAAATTATTTTCGTCAAATACTATTGTTTCAAAATTATGCAATCCTGCTATATCACAAGCCAAATGCCTATAAGTACCAGGGTGTGAAACATATATAATTTTTGTCATTTCTTTTATAAAACCTTGAGGTTTATAACTTAGTCCGTTTATAATAATATCATGTATAAGCCAAAAAAGTTTTGCTCCACTAAATTTTAAATCATTGTACTCCCATGCTCCGCCTATGTCTTCTTTAATTGTGTGAATGTTAGCAAAAAAATCTTTGTCTGATGGATTGAATCTATTTTCTTTTTCTAAAATTGCAGGCTCTCTAATATTTTTTAAATACAATTCGAAAATATTATCCGATAAGCCTCCGGCATGTGATTTGTCATACCTTTTGTCTTTGAATAAATCACTATACAAAACTTTCTTATAGTAAGGACTTGCATCGAAAAATTTTCGTTCTTCGCTGAGTAACGATGTATCAAAATCATTTGTATATTTTATAATTTTACCCATACAAAATCTTTTCACTTATTCGATTCACTGCCCATTTATTCATAATGTGTAAATCAACATTGCCCCATTTAGTTAAAATAAAATCACCAGGGGATCTAGGTTTTTCTAAATACAAAATAATTTCATTGTCGTCAACAACATCATGTATATCATCAGTATCAAAACTTTTATAAAGAGTAGTGGGCAACTGTGGTATTCCTTTGTCTACAAAACCACTTATCATATGTGCGGCAATAGAGAAACTGTAGTCGTTTCTATATAGAGTACCTTGCCACTTGTATAAGTCTTTGTAAAACTGCGGATTGTTTCTAACATGTTTGACTAGTTCGAAGAAACTTTCTACATATTCTGTTTTTCGAAAGTAGACTACAGTTGCCCAATACATGGTAATACCCATATCATATAATCTGTCCAATGTTTTATCTTTTCGTTCGAACATAATATCTTGATACTTCCAATTCATCATAAGTTCGTTGTTATGATCCCAACAATGATTTAATGTATCACTTAAGATTAAATAGTCAGCATCAATTAAAATTGTTTCATCGTATGGTGATATATCGTATGCATCGCATCTGTTTACATTGTAAAAAGGAAGATACTTTGCAGAATGACTAGTATCTTTGTAAAGTCTTAAATTACTTGCTTTAAATTTTTTATCTTTTTCAACAACAACTATATTATTGATTGCATCTTTAATAAATTTTTTACCTAAAGTTTTTTCTCCGTGTTTAAGACTATGGGGATCTGTTACAACTGTTATGTTGTTTATCTTTAAATTTTTTTTAATTAATTTTGCGTTGGCTACTGCTAATCTAAAGTAATCTATTTCCTCATTATTATGAGCAAACATTAATATACCACGACTATTTTCCTTCTTCATTTAGATCCAAAACTTTGTGTACTTTTCTTGCTTTTCTAAGTTTTTCGTATTCTACATAGTAATCATTTGTTACTTCGTAATACCTACTTAAAATTTCTTCATAAAATTTTTCTAATTCAACTTTTATAGGATTATTATAAATGTCTAAGAGTACAACTTCAGTTTGGTTATCATCTAATAATTGTTTACAGAATGTAAGTAAAGGTAAATCTATTGTAAAAGAACCGCCATTAATACTAAAACTTAAAAGACTTTGCGTCTTTGCTTTTAGTTGTTCTTTTTGATTATTTAGAGTGGTGCGATAATTAGCAAACTCTAATGCTTTTGTCAAACGTGTACTCATACAACTATTTATTGGTCAAAAAAAAGCCAGTTGCTTCGAACTGGCTTTTTAATCTCGAGTCTAAGTCTATTATGATCCGCTAATTGTGCCTACTGAAACTGTTGGTGCACTAAAACTAAATCCAGAACCACTTGCATCTGGAGTTTTTGTTCTACCATTTAATGTTATTGTTCCATCAACTTCGTCATTACCAAAGCCTTCATCACCTGAACTTGCAATACCGTCTGGTCCTAAAGCACCTGAACCTTCTGCGTGAGGGTCACTAAACGTTGCTTTGCAAGTAACGATTGTTGGGTTTGTTGTTGAATTTATCTTTGCTTCTAACTTAAAGAAGTTACTAGCATAACTACCTGAACCAAATTTAGTCCAAATAGTTTGATATGATGTACTTAATTCATATAGTCCTACGTTGTTGTTAGTACCTGAAGATCCTGCGCCTTCGTTGTAAATTAGTAAAGCATCGCCCATTGCACTAAGAGTATCTGTCCAGTTAGTATTTTGTGTAGTTGAACTACCGCCTGATCTAGATGAACTAAATCCTACTCCGCCACCTGCATTAAAATATGCTCTTAAAGCCGATTCACTAGCAAATGTATATGTTGCTTCTGCTGTTAAACTTGATGCCCAGGCACTTGTATAAGTTCCACTGTCTCCTGTTGCACTTGTATAACTTGTTGCGGCAAATCTTGTGTTCCAGCAATCTTGAACATTTAACATTAAATTATTCCAAGTTGTTGCTGTAATGCTGTCGCCATCTGAAACATCACTACCAACTCCTGTTCTTACTGTTTGCCCGTAAAATGCACAGAGAGCCTGTACATCATCTTGTAATCTTTTAAATCCGCCTGTGGCATTATCGGCATATATTAGGCCACCGTCTGATGCGGCACTAACACCTACTCCGCCTTGTGTTAGTCCATATGAACTTGCGGCTGAATAAGTTCCTAATGTATTATCGTTTGCAGTTTGCAACATATAATTAACATTAGTTCTTGCTGTATTGAAATCTGTATCTAATACTGAATCTGTACTTGCAACTACCTGAGTCATATCACTTGCTGGACTACTCATTGAAACTGTTGATCCTGATGCCATCTATATCTCCTAACTGTGATTTCTCGTTAATCCTGATTGTAATGCAACACATTGATCCCACCAATCATTATATGATGTACTTAATGTGCTGTTACCTACTAATTCTAAATTACATAAGTAATTTACATCAGCACTAGTAACTAAATTATTTGAACCTAACGGTTCTGCTTTTTGGTGTACTACATAAACGTCAGTAATATTTGAAAAGTTATTTATTGCGTTTGCACTTTCAACATCTGGTTGTACTGTTACAAACATTTTATAACTGTCACCTTCTGCACTTGCGGCTTCAACTATTGAAATTACATTTGCCGCCGCTCTTTCTAAATCGTCTGATGAAGTATCTCGACCTTCACATGCTACAAAAACGTTAGACGAACTAACCATTGCCGCTGAAAAAAGTGGTTGACAATAGCCATCTGCATGATAGATATTACCGCTACCTAAAGCAAGTGAACTGTTTCTTGCATTATCCAGAAGTGTAATCAAGTTACCAACTTGGCCTGCATCTGGTGTTACATTTGAAAAAACTGCCATCTATGTCTCCTAAACCGTTATTCCTTACTTGTATTTATCTATAAACTGTAAATGTTTAAACTAATACTTCTATTACGCCTTCACCCATGCCTGCATGATCACTAATTGCTTTTCCAATTATACATGCCGCTGGTGTTTGATAGCCTTTAAAAGGTGCCGCTTTTGCGTGTCCTGGTGTACTACTTGCAATTAGAACATCACCTTTTCTAACTGGACCGTAAACTTTACAAGGTATTCTTCCACGTAATGCTACTGCTACTACACCGTCGCCTTCTAGACCTGCATTCATTAAGTGTGCTGGTTCTGTTGATACGACTCCTGCTACACTTGGATTATTTTCTTTATTTGAAATAGTAACTTCTTCACTACCGCCAAATACAACAACTGTTCCAGGTTCATATGAACTATCTGCTTGATAATTCTCAGCCAAGTCAGCATATTGGGCCTGTGTTGCTGTACCTACAAAAAAGTTTGCACTAACATTACCGCTGAATGATGCCGCTACCATGTTTGATAAAGTAGTATCTAAGTCAAAGTTTACCTGTGTAACACTTCCGTTAGTTGTAATATTATTACCACCAACTAAGTTAAATGTTTGTGAATCTAAATCAATATTACCTGAACCACTGTCACCTGCAAATCCTAAATTAATACCTGTTACTGTATTATCAACGTATGCTTTAACTGATTGTTGTGTTGGTAATTTAACAGCACTATCTGTTCCCATGCTGTCTTCATCAATAAATCCTGTAATTGTGATACTGCCATCTGTTAAAGATGTACTAAAGTCAATGTTACCTGCATATAAATTTTCTGCTGGTTGGCTATCAGATCCAATGTTTTGTGAACCTGCACCAAATACAACATTACCACTTACATCGATGTTTGCAAAGTAACCATCTGCAAATCTAGCCGATGATGTACCTAATCTTACTGAACCATTTGCAAGTATATCACCTGATGATCCATTTCCTACAGTAATATATTGAGTATATGTATGTAAAAATCTGCTATCGGTGTCGCCTAATGTGTAAGCAACATCTGTATCTGGAACGTATGATCTACCAGTGTGGATAATATCATTGGCACTTATACTTACATTTGATCCTGTAAGAAGAGCATTGGCACTATCTGCCTGTAATGCCCTTGAAGCCAATGCAACTTGTGATTCTGTATAGTCTCCACGAAGGTTTAAACCTTTAACAATACTGGTGCCTATACTATTAGCACCACTCAATTCTGGATAATAGTTTACTAAAGTTGACTCGCCTTCACTTTGTACTGCACTATTACCTAATGTAAATGCTTCATCATGGTTGACGATAAGCATAATAGTCTCACCGCTAGTACTACCCGAGTATGAACTTGAACTTGTTGAGTCATTTACATGTACTAAGGCTAATACGGCATGTGGTTTACCTGTATTATCATTTAAAAATATAGTTTTTAATTTAGTACCAAACGATGTAGGACTTCCTACAGTTGAAATTCCTGAAAATTCGTTTGTGACTTCACCACCATAACCTGCTAATTTAAAGTTACTGCCGTCATGTATGTGAAGTTTATTTGTTTTAGTATCATACCATTGCTCTCCGCTTTTTCTACCTGCTGGTTCCGAGCCTGATATTGTTGGTTCAAGGTTGACCCAAAAGTCTCCTGTACCATCTCCGTCAGTATCTTTAAAAACTTTTATATTATTATTTGTTTTGTCAAACCATAGTTGACCTATTAGTTTAGTTCCAGCACTTGGGGAAGAAGCACTTGCAAAATTTTCTAAAAGTTGTACAAAGTTTTTTGCTATACTAGGTCCATATCCACTTGCGTTTTGGCCAATAAGATCAACAGATAAAGTTGATGAGTCAATGATAGAGTCTTGGATAGTAAATGTTTTACTACTATCTGAATTGTTAATTGTATATGCCATCTTATTTTCCTATTAACTTAATTGAACTCTAATTGTATAAATTATTTCAATAATCCTGTTTTGTGATTTTTGTACCGGGTGAAAAATAACATGGGTTAGCATATTACTTGTTTCAATCGGATCACTTCCATCTGATGGAGTAGGATCTGTTGGATATGAAAACAATCCTAATTCATCAAAAATATAATCACCTTCGTTTGTTGTACTTGTATCGAACAAGTCTTGGTCGCTTGGTTCTGCATATCCTAGTGTGCATGTGATTTTTAAATCTGTGTATGACGAACCGGAAACAACCTCAATTTTATCAGTACTTGTATCAAGTCCAACAATTTTTTTGTATGATCTACTATACAAAGTAGCAGAAGATTCAACAGATTCGCTTACACGTGGTGTCTTATATAAAACACTACCTGAAGTATCTACACTAGAGCCGCCATTACCAAATGCCATGTAGTAAATTCTAGCATTATCACGTGCTGTAGCATTACCGCCCATTGCATTGGCAACATTGTTAGCCATGTTTCCATAATGAATTGCGTTACGTTTGTTTACAAGTTCTTCACCTGTTTCTTTATCTCGTATTAAAATGTGACCGTTCATATTGATGCCGGCGTTTTCATCTGGTTTCATGTTTTTTTGCTCTTCCTTCTTTCCGCTATCTTGTTTCATATTACTATTTATCAACTTCCATTAAAGTAGTTTTTATTATAGATTGTGTATAAACTTCATAATGCTACTTGAGTTACCTACATCAGCATTACTGCTATCTGCTAAACTAACAGCAGTACTATCTATAAAGACTTTGCTAGTTACATTTAAATTTGCAAAAGTTTGACTACTTGCACCTGAAGTTACTATAATATTGTCTGTGGTTAACCAATTTTCTATTGTTGTGCCTTTAGTTCCTCTAGTTATTCCACTTAATTTGTTAGTTAATGTGTTACGTTCTGTATATTCTATTCTTTCAGTGCCTATCCATACAACACCAGCAAAATTATTAGTTGGTAGTGGCAATACTGATGCATTAGCAACTGAAATATCACTGCTGTAAGTGTATAAATTTGCAGATAATGATGTATTTGCAGTACCATTATTTAATAATCTTAAGTATTCTGTATTTCCTTCAGCATCAAATGTTTGTTGATAAGAAACTGTTGATGCATTTGCTTCATCATACGGGTAAACAATATTAGAACCGTCTAATGGATTAGTATTTTTGTTATTTCCATCTAGTGGATTACCTGCAAATACACTTCCGTCTGCTATTACAGTTCCATTTGAATATAAAGCATTTGCATTTGTGGTAACTTTCATAATAAATGTTTCTAGTGGACTTATCATTACTAATTCTTCTGGTCTGTCCTCACCGTATAACATTCTCTTAAATGTTACGCCGTCAAATCCTTCATATGCAGTACCTGATCTACTTAATGTACTATCTGCTGTAAATGATCCTACATAATTTTCTACATCTAATGTATATCCAAAGTCAGACGTATCCCAACCTAAATTATTATACCCATAAGTTGAAATATATGTTGAAATATCATTTTCTGGTGCACTACCTACACCAAATATGTTGCCGTGTAAGTCTTCTCCTTGGAAATTTGCACCAACTTTGTCTTTTACTAATGCAAACGTGTTAGATAATGCTCCTGATTCTACTGCAAGTTCTATATTTGCTGTTGTTATAATGCTTGTATTTGAAATTACGTCACTTGTATTAAAATAAACATCTAGGTCTGTTGACAATGTACTTTGTACTGATGTATCAAACTTAAATATTCTATCTGCGGCTCTAACTGTAGTGTTAGCAGATACTTCTGCATTAGAACTGTTAATTAAATATGTAACTTGCCTTGCTATTGCTACATTTGATGTCTCTGTCATTGGGTTGTAATCCGATGCAGTTAATGTCCAATGGGTTCTGTCAAAGTTTATAGTAGTTTTACCTTTTCTTATTACACTATTACCTGATGCATCTGTACTTTGTGAATAATACTTGACATAATTATTGTTAGATTGTATAATATTTGAATCTGCTTGAACAAAGTCATCTAGAATTCTGACATTTCCTGTATCTGCATCTGCATAAGCCGGTTTATCATAGTCGCTGATACCACCCATTTGTTCTATTGCAGGAGATTTACCATCTTTGTATTCTCTTATTTTTGCAGTATATGGTTTTACTTCATCTAAGTATTCTAATACTTGATTAAAGTTATCATAACTAAAGTTCTTAACTTGTATTAAGTCTGTTTCATCTTTTTCTACATAAATGTATGAAGTTTTGTATGCCCAACTTAGTTGTCCTTGCTCTCCGTAAGCATGTTTCATCATATCAAAGAATAAATTGTTCCAATGTGTATTGTTTACAAATACATTCTTAACTAAGTCATTTAGTAACTGTCTTAATTCATCTGCAATTCTAATATTATTAGCCTCTGTAAACAATGTATCTTTAATTTTTATTGTTTCATTTTCTATTGCAATAAGTTCATATGTTTTAGTTGGTGCTAGATACTTGTAAAGTCTAAATCTATCTGCATCACTACCTTTAACTTGAGCAATACTTCCATCTGGTATGTCTTTTAGTGAATATAACTCATCTACACTATTGACTTTATACACAGGTTTAAATGTTTTATCGTATCTAATACTGTTTTTAGTACGTTGATCTATTCTTTGAACTGCAAACCAATTTACAGTTTCAATATAATTTCTTGTTGACCCTAATGTTTCGTTCCAACCTTTATAATTTGATTCAAGTTGTGTATCTGCAAGTATATTGTTTAATGAATTTACAAAAACACGCCTTGCTTCTGATAAATTACCAAACATTGTTTGTCTTGGTCTAAAAGAAACTCCGTATTTTTCAACTTCGCTTAGTCTAGAATCAGGTACAGAGTTACCTACAGCATCGTAACCGCATAAACTGTCAATTAATTTGTTAGTTAGATCTTCTGGTATGTAACTGTTATTATCGTCTTCTCTTAATAATTTCCATGCAACATGTTTTTCACCTACAGGATTAAGATTTCTACTTAAATTAATTTGTAAATTTTGTAAATCTTCTCTTAATATTGGACTTAAATTTGACAATACCATACTGTCATCTTTGATAAAACTTATCATTGGTAGTCCGTACCCCACAGGATCAGCAAGATATTTTGCAACTGTTAGTGTATCGTATTGCCTACTTAAATTTTGTTGTACATCTGTAGTAAGTTCCTGTTTATTTTGTACCCAGAAGTAATAACAATTTTCGTAACCACCAGTTGCATAATTTTGTTTTCTTTCAATTAAATACTGATCTGTATTTTTTGGTGTTCCTGTGCCTGTATAATTAATAGGTAATGTTTTACTTTCGACCCATTCATAAAGAGTTATACCACTTCCTGGGAATGGTCTGCCCCAATTTAGCCATCTTTCTCTGGCTGATCCTTGTTCGTACCATGTATATCTTATTGTGCTTGTATCCCACCAAACTTTTCCTACGTCTTTACTTCCAAAATTTGCTCTTTCACTGTTGTAAACTACAGGATCATTCTGTCCTCTAAATGTAATTTCTGAATCTAAGAAGCCTGGAATAATTCCTTTGAAAGGATCCCAGAAGTTTAAAGTAAATTCTCTTTCGCCTGTGAGATTATCATATAATAATGCTGAGTGTACAAACTCGCTATCAACTAAAGGAGTCTGCCAATACTTAGGTGTACCATTTTCTAAGTATGCCCAACCATTATCAACAAAATCAGGCATTGAAATACTAGTATTTGTTTTATCATAACTGTCTACCCAAGCATTACCTAAACCGTTTATTGTTGCATTACTAGAGTCTGCTGAACTATATCTTGCACTTTCTAAGTATAATACCTCACATTCTTGTTGATAGTCTGGTGAATTTACAGGTCCGCCTTGCGGTGTTCTAAGTTCATACTGGAATAAGTCTGCATAAAACACAACACTATCGCCCTCTGGTTCACTAAATGAACCTAAAATACTGTTTGGATCTTGTCCTTTTGCACCCAAGCCATTACTATTTGTAGGATCCCATGTGTCGCCTGAATTAAAACCACCAATGTTGTCTATACATTTTATATTAATTGTAGGGTTATTAGTAGTACTTTCTAGTCCAAAGCCATCTCTATCTATTGGTGTTTTTAAATCTGTAACTTTATCTCTAGACACATCAGAATCTTTTTGATCTACCGATGCCTCCATACATAACATATCTATATTATAATCACCAATTGGTAATCCTAATTTGTCTAAGAAGCCAGGTGTTAATTCGTCTAGTTGTATTCCGTCATATCCTGGAACTGAAATTTTGAGTAGTCCAACATCAGGAGTTAAAGGTTCAACATCTAAGAATATATCTCTATCATCGTATCCTGCTCTGTCTAAAGCACTATTCATACATGCGGCAATTTCGCCTGGAATATCTAAATCAATAGCAAACTCTGGAAGTCCTAATTGGTTTCTGACATCGCCTTTTTCTGAGCAGTCTGGAATTTCTCTTGCTGTTAAGAACACCCTAGCACCTTCACCGCCTCCTATTAAATTGTTAATAGGATCATAACCACCCGGTGAACCCAATTCTTCATTGTCATTTAGAGGATTATATTGACCTAATCCTGTTCCTTGGAAGAAATCTCCGTTTTCGTCTACACCTGTTTCATCTCCTAGGTTAATAATATCGTATTCTAAAGGTACACCCATTGTTAAATCACTTGGGAATATTTTGTAGATACCTCTGTCTATAACTTGTAAACTTGTAATTGTTCCATTGCTGTCTACACTTGTAACTACAAACTTGGCTACTCTAGGAGGTAATCCTTCACCTGCTCCTACTTTTGCTGTTAGCCTTGCACCTATTACTGCATAATTTTGTCCTAAATCTATAACTCTTACAATTGGTGGAGCAGTCATATCGTAACCACTACCTGGATTTATAATTTTTACAGATTCAATTCCTCCCTCTTCGTTAAGAATAACGTTGCCTGTTGTTGCGCCGCTACCAGGGGTTGTACCATCTCCGATAACAATTCTAACATTAGATGCATCAGTATAGTTTGCACCTTTTGAATCTATACATATTTCTGTTATAGAACCATATGGATCTGCTATTGGAGTACCACCAACTAGTCTTAATCTGTCTCCTACAACATACCCACTACCACCAGTAGTTGTTGTGGTTGTTCTACTTGATAATACAGCACCTTTTGTTGTGCTAGGACTTCCGCCTGCACCACTAAATGTTCCTGTACTGTCACCTACAGCATTATAGAGTGTATATGTTGCTGTTGGAGTTGTTGTTGATACACTTGTTCCATTGTATGCCGCAAAACCTGTTGTAGCAGGAAGTACTGCTGTATTACTTGTATCTGTAATAGATTGTTCAAAACCTCTTACTACGTGGAAGTCTAAAACTTCTTTATACATGCCACCTTTACAACCATCTCTTATTGTTATTGGAGCATTATTACAACTAGAAATCCTTAGTGCTGGTTTACCATTTACTTTAGTGTCTCTTACAGTAAAGCCATTACCTTGTGAACATTTTAAATTGTTCTCTATAACTTTAGGATCGCTACCTGAGAAAATTATTTTTTTATTGTTAATTATTAATTCGTCACCTGCTTCAACACCAGTTAAATCTTCTTTATCGATAGTAACACTTGGTGTAGGTTGTGCAAGTTCACATATTGCTGGAGGTCCTGCAGGAGCAAAATCACCTAACTCATCTTTTACTTTAGGTTGAATAGTAATTGTTGGACTATCGTTAAACACTATACCGTCTTGTACAGGAGCATCTTCATCAGGTACATCAAATGGAGGATTAGTTACAATAGTGTCATCTGTTGGATTTGGTAAAACATTAATTCCAGGATAGTCTAACACTAAATCTAATAAGGGTTGTAACTCATATGATTGATCTTCTAATTTATCAGTAAAAATATTACTTATTGAGCCACCTGGTAAATTTACTAAGTCTGAAATCTTTCTTGGCGAATATAATACTGTTCCATCTGTTCTGCTAAATCCTAAAGAGCCTGGTCCATAGAATGTTTTGTAGAATGGATATGTTACTAGATCTACTGCTCTTATACTTTGTGGTCTGCTTGGATTTACTTTTGTCAATGGTTGTGCAAGTGGTAAAATTTTACCACCTGATGCTCTTTGTACAGTAGTGTTTACAAATTGACTTCCTGTCAATGGAATATATTTTCCATATTGAGAAGACATAGATACTTTTACTTTCTTCTTAAATATGCTTGGTACCATAGTGTAACCAGAACTTAGAGGTTTACCAAAACCACTATAATTTTGATGATAAACATAAGTATTTCTAGAATGGGATCCTCCACCTCTAGCCATCCGACTTCTAAAACTTGCGCCGCCGCCGTTGCCACTACCTGTACCTGAAGGCGCACCTGCTGGTGTATAAACTGGACTTGTATGTATTTGATTCATGCCTGGTGCCGCGTTACCTGAAGGACCGTTTGGATTATATATCGGTACATTACAAGGTTGTGCTGGTACAGGATTACCTACTGGCGGTGTTGTAGGTGGAACTTCTTTAGGGAATTTAATTACATATCTATATACTGAACTTGGTTTAACAACATGTATTCTAAGGAAATTACCTTTAGATGCATCAAAGTGGAATGTTAATACACCACAATCTTTTACCATATTGTTAGGGGCAGTTTTATAATCTCTGAGTGAACTTACATATCCTCCGTATCTATTACCTGCTCCTACACTTTGATTTCCTGCTCTAGAAATTAGATCATCTTTTTCGGCTTGTGATGCTTTTCTTAAATAACTAGGAGTGCTATCTGCTATCATATGATTTTCAGCACCCTTCTGCCCACCTTGATAAATTTTAAATCCATCTGCGCCGCTATACATATCGAATACTATTTCTATTGTACCACTACCTGCTGGTGAAAAGTACCAGTCATCATTTACTTTACTTGATCTAGTACTCTCATGTATAAATTCTATTTGGCCAGGAATATTTTTCTTACCAGGTGTTTGTTGGCTACCTGTTTGTGGTCCTACATAAGGAGATACTGTTGTAACTTTAGTTTGATCTGCACTTAAATGATATGCTACAGAATGCCAGTGATTGCCGCCTCCTCTTGAAGTACCTGAAATAACTACAGTATCTCCTGCTTCTGCAGTAAAACTTGTTACTGTACCTGATTGGCCATTTAAACTTCTCCAATCTTTTCCTATGTATTTAGGTGTTCCTCCACCACTTACATTTGATGCACCACTTACGTTTAATGTTGTTGATGTAAACGATCCTTTACCACACTGGTAAGCATGGATATAAAAAGTTCCTTTTTTGCTTATCTGTACAGTAGTTGTGAAAGTTTTAGTACTTCCGTTATCTGACCATGTAACAGCACCTGCTAAACCTGATTGCCTAATACCGCCACTGCCGTCAGAACCACCTGCACTACCGCTACTGCTGTAATATCCGCTATATACAGAACCCCATTTACGTTTACCATGTCCTGAACCTGATTGAGACGTAATTTGTACAAATGATCTGTAATCTTCGCCGCCTGAACCTTGACCGCTTTGTTGACCGGTATTATTACCTCCACCTGGATTTGGTTGTGGCGGAAGTGGCTGACATTGCTCAGGTCCACAACGTTTCTTACCAATTGGTGCTATTGCTTTTGTAGGATCAATTACTGGTTTATTACCTGTTCCTAATGCTGGAGGCATAGGAGATGATCCTACAGGTGTTGGTGATATTGTTGGAATTGTAACTGGCCCTGAACTTACCTTAGGACCAATCGGTTTTTGTCCTGCACCTCTTCCTGAACCTTTTCTATTTCCTGTAGGTCCTGCATATGAAGAAAATCCGGCCGGACCTCTATTACCATCTTGTTTGACATACTTAACATCATTATGTTTACCCATTATTGGATTATGCAATAAACTTCCTGCAACAAAACCTGAGAGAGCAACACCACCAATAGTTATACTACCTGTTTGAGTAAGACCTGGTGGTAAAGTAGGTAGATAAGGAGAAGTTCCTATAGTATTGTGAGGACCACCTGGAACCATTTGTCCAGGTCCACCACTTGATGTAGGTATTAATTTCCTCATGTTCTTCATTGGGCCAAATGGTTCTTTGAATGGTTTAAATGTTTTTAACATTGGTATAGATAGTTGCATTTTATCACTATCCATAAACCCTCTTCTAAGCATTTGCTGTCTGTTAAATGCTTCAACAAAGCCTTCTTCTGAATCTATATTATCAACTGATATTACTGAATTGTTTAACACTACTCTGTTATGATCTATAGTTGTAACAACTGAATTTGACATAGTGTTAGCCACATCGGCATAACTAAATGCATCTGCTACTGTAATTGTTGTACTACTGTCTATACTGTCAACCTTAAATACTTGGTTATAATATCTAGGATCTGCTTGGTGAACAGCAATTCTTTTACCTGAGTATGCGGCATTTATTCCATGATCTGTATCTGTGGTAATTGTTATACCTGATAGTATAATATTACCTGTTGTAGGTTGAGATGCTACATACGGCACATTTACTATAAATGTGTTTGCTGTTGCACTTTCAACAAAATGATATCCGCTGTAAGCATTTGCAATAAGTTTTACAACTTCACCGGAATATAAGTTATGATCACTTGATGTTGTAATTTTTGTTTTTTCCGTAATATGTAAATGATAAATTTGCGGCATCAACATTTGCATCTACAGTAGAATCGTTTACTGTAAATGTTGTAGATGCAACATTTGATATTGTATAAGTTTCACCATGTAAATTACTTTTATCTATTAAGTTAAATCCTGTGATTGCAAGTTGCGAAATATTTGCACCAGCAGTTTCGTCTGATAAATCGTATAATCCTTCAGTTGCAATTATAACTTTTGAATTTGCTGAGTCAACACTTTCAACTAGCCACGTGCTGTCAGCATAAGTTGAATTTGATGATGCAAGTTCTATCATATCATTTACTGCAATTCTATTGGAGCCATGTAAATTTATGTTTGAAACTTCTAATTCTATCTGATCTCTATGTACTCTTGTTAGAGTTACATTTGTTGGTGTACCTGATAATTCTGATACAGGTACTGTAACATTTGATTCATTTATATACTGAACTGTCGAATTTGAATTACCTGCATAGACTGTTTGCTCTAAATCATTTAGGTCTATTACTGAACTATTTCCTGTAAATTTAACATTTGCAATATGATAATTATCATTTTCAGTAAAACTTAAAACATTGTTGCCTGTATCTAGGAGTGCAGTATCAGTAACAGTTACGTGATTTATACTGCTAGTAGTATATGCATATTCAACACCTTGGCCGTCTACAAAAGTTACCGTATCCCCATTTACTAATGTTCCTATGTCGCCAGTAATTTGTACTGTGCTATTACCAATTATATTTGCTGTTGCAACTGTGGCTCCTGAGGCTCCTGCTTCTATGTTTGCTATACTAAGGATCTTACCTGCTGATGGACCAATGCTTACTATGTTGGCTTCGATCATTTGTACACCTTGTACATTTTTAAGCCTTATTTGTTTTCTATCAACAACTTCTTGGTTAGTCCAAATTACAAATTGGTCTGACAATGTTGCATTTTTTATTACTAAGTGATAGTCTAAGAATCTACCATTATCAGTTCCACCAATTTGATTACTGTCTATAAAACTGTTTGATAAAAAGTCTACATTAGAATATAAGAATGCTGTTTCCATAGCATCGTCTTGCTCTACAATATTAATTGTTGCTGATGCCTCTTTTAATTTATAAACATTCCAATCTGAATTTTCGCTATGTGCTACATGTATATGATCGTTTGCAATTGGTTTAAATCTAATGTCATTATCAAATAAATTACCTATACTAGGAACATCAAATGATTGGTAATTTACATTTGCAAAGTTTACATAACCTGCATTAGGTAATGGATTATATTTAGAGTCTGTTATGCCTAAGGAAGAAACATTGTTTGATGATGGCCACAGATTATACTCGCGAACACCTTTTGGCTTTTTGAGAAATCTTGTTTTATCATCTATGTCAAATAAAATTACTTCGTCATCTTTATCATCTTTTGTAATTTCAAATGTACGTTTAAGTTCTAAAATTGCACTTAAATTGTCATTTGCTGAAACTGTGATATTTAAACTTTTACCTGGTACATCACCTTGATATGCTTCATCGAATTCAATAGTTCCTTTTTCAATAATTGTTACTTTTGAATTTTGTACTAATGAACCTAATCTACTTATATCAGGAAATGTTATTGCTGTAGCATTTGCTACAGTATATAAAGGATTACCACCTGAACTTTCTAATGCAACATCGTTTATTAAAACTTCAACAAAAGGATATTCGCCATCTACTGCAACAATATTTTTTGCATCTATAGAAGTATGTCCTGACACTAAACCTGCGCCTGGAATATTTACAGTATAACTTCCAGTTGTTAAAGTAGCACCTGGATATGTAACTTCCCAAACATCTCCTGCATCAAAAGTAAAGTTTGTATTTGCTACAACACTACCGTCTATTGCTACAACAACATCGTTTACTGTGGTTGCATTAGCAACGTCGAAACCATACCTTTGTGTAGGTTGATATCTATCTGCTGTTAAATTTAAGTTTCCTAATGTAGCATTTGCATCGCTGTCTGAAAGTGAGAAGTCATCACCAACTATTTGTATAGATTTGTATATTTCAACATTAGATGTTGTACTGCTTGTATTACTTGTTACACTACTTTCAATTAGAGATGCAGTGATATTTGCATTTACATCTGCACTTTCGTTTATAAGAGTTACAACATTTGCAACATCAGTTATAGCAGAAAGATTAAAACTAACATTTGCATTTCCAAAGTGATCAGTAATAATTAAATTCGCTGTTGATCCTGAGCCTATATTACCTGTTGTAGATAAAGTGTTGCCTAAATAATCTTTGATTGTTGCTGTTATATGTGTAGAGGAAATTGCTGTTGCTTTCTTAAAGTCTAATGATGTATTAGATGTTTGTAATTCACCTGCTTGTACATTTATTCTTGCACCTTCATCGTAAGTGTATCCGCTACCTGGATTAGTTACAATAACATTTGCAATAAGACCGTTACTGTCTAAATTTGCAGTTGCTTGAGCAACATTACTGCCTGTAGCAGGATTATTGAAAGTAAGTGTAGGTCTCTTAAAGAATCTGTATAAATTATCATTTACAAATACTTCTTTGACAACTCCTGTAGTATCTTCTGGAAATGCTAGAGTAACAAGTTGTGGGTCTTGTACAATATCTTTTTTCTCTAGTTTTAATTCAATTGCTTGATCATTTAGTGTATCACCAAAATCACCTACTTTTAATGCCCACTCATCGTACACATTCATAGACCCTTGTACAATAGCATTACTCTTACTAATTTTGCCTATGCTGTTTTTTGTACCTTTGTCTTTTATCATTCCTAAATAGAATGTGAATTGAGAATCATCTATGATATCTAATTCATTAAGATATGATCTTTCTTGGTATCCAAACATTCCTCTGGCTTTTTCGTATTTTTGTCTTTCTACTGGTATAAAGCCTAGTTCATGATACCTACCCATTGTTTCTGCTAAGTTATCTAAGTTTGGTATTAGTTCATCATTGTTTACAATAAATCCTTCTGTAAGTAATTTACCTGACCAGTTTGCTGTTCTAGTAGTTTTTAACTTAAATACACTTTGCCTTTGTTGTAAAACAGGATCAAAAATAGTATCTGCAAAATCTGTTGTATTATCAACTACCATTGCATGTTCTATTTCTTTCGTGAAACAAAGCAATGAATATATTTCTTTCCCTGTAGGTGGTATAACTTCTAAAGTGTTGCTTTCTCTTAGAATAGTACAATCTTTTGGACTAATACTTACACCGTTTTTATCTGTAATAGTAAATTGGTCTCTTTCAGATCTATTAATTTGTGAGATAAATCCTAATGGTGTTGAAAATTTTACTTTGCTTGCCATAGGTGATAACTCTATGGTATTACCTAGTTGCCAACTTCCTGTTGTCCAGAACAAGAATTGTTTAGCAGAATATAACCAACTTCTTGCTTCACCAATTTCATCATCGTAATCACCAAAGTTAAAACCTAGTGATTCTTGATATCTACCAATACTTATAAGTGCGTCAAATAAATCTTCTACACTAGTATATTCTGTTTCGTAATATATTTTTTCTACTTTATCTTGTCCAAACTGATACACTACACCTTCTGCAGGATCTACTTGAGGTAGTTCAGATATTGCTCTCCAAAGCATAGCATTGAATTCATCTGTGCCTGAAACATTTACTCTTGCTATATAAAAAGTATTATCTTTTTGAACAATATCATCTTTTAAGTAAGATTGTTGAGGTTGCCATGCAGAATAATCAGCAGGATCACCACCTATAAATACTTTCTCTGAACCTTTAGTTTTATCGCTTGGAATACTATTAAAATATCCTAATGTTGTATCATACCCTCTTATTGTATAACCGTTATTAAGTTTAGGTATAGCATTGATAATTGTCCATTTATTTTTATCAAATGTTGAACTGACAGAAACTGATTGATTTGCTTGATAGTAATTGTTATTATATAATACTATGTCGTCTTTGTTATATTCTTCACTAGCAGACCAAGTGCTGTGATGCATATCATCACCTGCAGACTTTTCTATAATAATACCCGAATACATATTTCTCTGTTTGTATGGAGAATTATGTATGTTTATTGTTATGTTATTATCTGGCACAATTAAATTTGTTGATACACCTGTTGCACTATATTGGTTCATTGATAATCTAAGAGTATCTTTGTCTACAAAACCTGCAAATCTATGTCCTAGTTTAACATTTAATGTTCTTAATTTTTCAGCAAAGGTCGATCCTATATCTAGTCCTTGGAATTTAAGCCAGCAATATATGAATTGTGTAAAGCCTATGTTGCTTATTAAATTACCGTCTGAATCTACATCGCCGTGTATTTCAAAATCTTTTGCATTATCAAATAACCAACTTTTTCTTGTAACACTACTAATATAAGATTTTTTATCTAAAGTAGGTTTAATTAATTTTGTAGGATCTGCAAACGTTGTTGCAAAGTGTCCAGGGCCTGCTAACAGCAATGCTTCTGCAACTGCAAAAGGATATGACGAACTATATTTCCAAGCATTTTCTACTGGTGCTCCGTCTCCAAATAGCCATTGATTATTAATATCAGAAGTGCTTACTGTTGATGTAGTTGATGTACTTGTAATAGCATTAGTTAAACTTGAACCTAATGTTCCTGCACCTAGTGTGTTATTACTTATTTCATTTGTGTTTGAAAAGTATTTGTTGCCCCATGTTACTGCACTATGATTACCTGAGTAATTGTCTACACCACCACCTATGATATAAGGGAACATAGGATTACCTGTATCGTCTACTGTAGCAACATAAAAATGAATAGGTGTACTAGGTGAGTCAGGTGTTACACCATATCTTTTGTTGAATCTGTCTGCAAAGCCGTCAACTCCTTCATTAGCACCTACTTGATAATCTTCTACAAAAACTCCAGTAAATCCTCCGCCTGGTCCACTGCTTCTAGTACCTGATCTCAGTTCAAAACAACTTTTTATATTAGTAATCGAACCATCTAAAATTGCACCACCGCTAGTGTAACTAGTGTAACCATATGGACCATAAACAGGCAAGCCGTCGAATGCCCACCCAATAATGCCAGAGTGAGAAGTTGTATTTCCAAATGGTACTGAACCATATGAGTCTGGTAAGACAAGACTTAATTTACCATTTGCATCTGTTTTAGCAAAAATATCATTATTATAATTTGTCTGATTAAAGCCTTCGTTATAGTGCCAAACACCTTCATCATTATATGATGATCCTTTAGGTGTGTTTATTGCAATACCGTCTACAGTAACACCTGTTGCAACACTACCTAGAGTGTTTTGTGTATTCGCTTGAGTAACAGTATTAAGATTTATTCTTATTACATTGTATGTAAGGTCTTGCTCTACAATTGGATAAAGTTCGCTTGTTGTATCAACTCTGCTATCATCAAATACATTAATGTTCTTACTCTGTACATAAGTGTTAGAACCATCGAAACTTACATTTATACCATTATTTGTTAAAAATGAAGTTGTAAAATATCCTAAAGAAGTATTTGCAGATGCATTTGTAAATACCCTGCTTCTTGTTGTACTGCCTGTGCTTGTAATATCGTTAGGAGTAATTAAGTTTGCACTTGCATCTACTGGAAGTACTTTTGATAAACCTATTCTTCTATAAGGATTATCAGTTTTGTATTCATCATTGTCTGTATTTTTTCTATCACCGTCTCTAATAATACCTTGTTCTAAATCGCTCCATAAAGAAGCATTTGCTGAACTGTAATCACTACCATATTGTGTTGCCCACCATGTTGGCTTCTCAGTGAAACCTAACATTTCCCATGGATTAGTATGAGGCCTTACTGTATCATAGTAGTATTCATACCAGCCTCTCCAATGCCCAGGTAAATCATTGTTTCCTCTGTAGTTATAAGTCCATTTGTCTGATTCATCATAAAATTCATTTTTAACAAAGTTTACTTTATTTGCTTTTACATATGATGCAAAATCTAAATTTAATAAATCTGCCCAGTCACTTCTATCTAATTCTGTTGTTCTAAATGCACCCGGTCTTATTTGATATAAATTATAATCTGGTGAACTATTTGCTTCTCTTAATTCTTTTTTAGCAGATGCATAGATACGTTTTTCAAATTCTAAAATTATATCATCTCTACTGTCACCATAAGTTTGATGCCTACTTCCATCATGACCTATAATTACATCTTGTGCTGTAATAAAAGATGTATCTGAAACTTTTTCAGGACTATGTAAGTGTAATATTCCTAATGCACTAGGTGTTGGTGGACACTGAGCACTATCTCTATTTTCATCATACAACTTGAATACTAGTTTATCACCAGTTTTTAAAGTTAAACTACTATCAGTTGCTATTGTAATTGGGTTGTATGAACTGTAAGTAAAATCAGTATCTGGTATTAATAGTGTTCTTGATGTACCGGAATCTAAATAAACCAGTAAACTATTTTCTAACTTAGATATGTCTAAGTAATTTGTAATTGTATATGATGTTACAGTTGGGTCACCGATTGTAATTGATTCTTCAGTGTAATTATCACCAAAAGGCAAAGTGTAAGTTTGACTAAACACGTCTTTTCCTACACTATAAGTAACAGCATTTCTTAATGCACTTTCAAGAATAAATTCATTTGTAAAAGATGATGTATCGTTTGCATCAAAGAAGTTATTAATTTCTCTTAATAATCGTTTTTTATATTTTACATATTCGTTGCCACAGAATCTAATAGAATCTAATAGATTGTGATTTTGATCATCTAGTAAAAATGCACCAAATATTAGATCGTCTTTTGTTTTTACAATTTTATCTGCATATTTAGATTCTTTTTTAGTATTATCAAAGTTATTATTTTGTAGAGAATCACCGGCAAATCCAATCTGATTTTCCATATAACCTTTGAAGTGATTCAAATACTCAGGCTCTGATATTGTAGAAATATCTTTGTTAAACGGATTATTGCTCCAACTTAATGGTAAATTGAATTTACTAATACTTGTATCTGTAATTAATCCTGTTGAACTTTTAATACTAATTTCTAAAATATCATATTCGTTTAAGTCAAATGTATTAAATTTAATGTAATTTTCACTGTATGTGTAATTTGTTTTTATAAGACCATTAACTTTAACTATAATATCGTATCCACTAGTTGCTGTACTTAGTACATCTGGTGTACCTCCTGCAAAGTACACAAGGCGTTTTTCGTCAACATCAAATAAATTTAAAATATATTTTGTTTCAATTCTTTGATTACTTTTTGAATTACTGTTTTTCCATAGTGTACTATAAGAATCTGTTGTACCTAGTTTTTTAAAGTAATAATAACCTTCTATATCTGATTGACTTGTAGACCCTACGGGTGTGTATTTAATTACATTCTTATCAGCAAAATTTGTATAACTTATTTCACTACTGCTTTTAAATTGCCTATATGCAATTGGAAATCCATATTCGGTATCATCTGTTCCAGTACTATCAGTAAAACTAAAAATTTTATTACCTGCAAAGGTTGTGTTAGGATACTTGGTTGTATCTCCTAAATAGTTACCTTCATCATTATATAGATTAAAAAGAGGACACTGGTTAAGTTTTGTTTTTGGTTGTGCTTCTTGCAGTTGAGAGTCTTTTAAATAAAACTCTCTACCTATATTTCTTTCGCCTGCCTTTACAGCAATTATGTCGTTGTCTACAAAAGTAAAATCATTTGATAAATTTGCTGGGTCAGGTAACTTACTTAATGTAATTATGTTAGTGCTTGTATTAATAGATGCTTGCCAAACGTGTTTAGTAATTGATTCTTGCTCATTAGGGAATAACATAGTTGTACCGTTACCGATACTTACACCATCAATAAGTTGGCTTGACGGTAATCCGTTTGCTTCTTCAAACGTAAAGTCAGTAACACAAACGTCAACTGTTCCTCTATATGTTGTACCGTGATTATAAAGTTCTACATCGTTTTCGTATTCAAGAATAGGTCTTTTTGCTCGTTTACTTTTGCTTGGTAGTGTGTCACCTGCATCTAAAAAGTTTTCTTTATGGTACCAAAAGTTTACTCTACTCCATACATTTCTATTTACTGAGCCTCTTTCTAATGTAATATAATCTTTTTCAGATTGTGTTATAGACCCACCCCAAACTAAATCAGCATTCCCGTCACCATCAGTATCGGCATCCCAGGCATAACTTCCGCCTTGTAAGTAATAGTTTGTAGAATCATTAGGATCTATACCTGCAATAGCACTTGCAGAATTGATACCTATTTCGCCGTTGCCACCTAGATCAAATTTATCAGTTCTTACTGTAGCAAGAAAGTTTATACCTTCAAAACTTAAGGACAAGTTTGAACTGCCTTCTACAGTTTTTACATCTTCTACTGAAATAATATTGTTACCGGAATCTACTGCTGTTACTGTTCCTGTAAATGCTCCAGTAATTGCTTGGCCTACTTTTACATTTGCTGTAGAAGTAAGTTCCCATGAATTACCTACTACTACATTTGAATTCCCTCCCGGAAAAGCATTTGCAATGGTTGTATTAACAGCAACATCTGATATATTTACCCTAATATCAGTAGTATAGTTTGAGCCACTTGCTGTAACAGTAACGTCTTCTATTGCGCCTGTTGTAGCATTAGCATTTGCTGTGGCTGTTGCTGGACTTGTATTTGCACCTAAAAACGTTACGGTAGGACTTACATATCCTTGTCCTGCATTTTCTATAATTACTGATGCAATGTTTCCTGCATTATGCACTATGTTTGCATTACTTAATGTAAAAATTGTTGAATCCCATGCATTCAATTCTACTGTACCATATGATACAATAAAGTTCTGGTCTTTTTCAACAAGTTTTATTCCCTTACCTACACCTTGAACAACATAATCTGTTCCAACATATGATTCTGATATGACATATTCTCCAACAAATTGAATTATCATTCCGTTTCTAAATGCTATACCACTGTTAGGAGTATATGATTCTTTTCCTAAAATGTCGTTTGCTACATCGATAGGATTGTCTATTGTACCCGAAACATCTATTGTAGATGGTCCGTCTGGGTACCAGTAATATTCTTGATAGTTTAGAAGTTTATCAACGTCTATGGGTGGTAAGAACGTTTGGTAATCTGTACTAAAGAGTTTATTTTGATTTAATGTATCTGAACCATAAATTTTTAGGGTATCTATAAACTCGTCAAAATATATAAAATTCTCACTTTGTCCTGAAGTTAAATTTAGTGTATTAACTACTGGACTTAAACTGTAACGTTCTCGGTTAGTATTCAGTTCTTCAATAAATGTATTATTATTCTGATCGTAACTGTCAGAGGTGCGGTCACCAATAAGTCCTTTGACATTTTCTGTATTTGCCTTAGAATAAAGTTGCTCTACTGTACTTTCAAAAAAGTTTTTTATTGCAGGAGTCTGCAATACGCCGGGCAACTTTTTGACTATTTTATCAGCCATAATTTTTAATATCCACTACTGCTAGAACTTGAAGAACTGCTACTGCTACTGCTAGAACTTGAAGAACTGCTAGAACCTGTCTCTCCGTCATCTACATAATTTCCATGAAACATTGTTTTACCCATTACAAGTCCGTTTGGCATATAGAATGTTGTGCCATAGAATGTATGTGTATGACTGCTACTTAACGGTGAAGCATTATTGGCATTGGTTTGATTTGCATATAAAGGATAGTATCCGTTTATTGAATATGGACCTGTATTTGCACTTGCGTCACTGTCTATTAATACTTTGTTTGTATCAGGAGTTGGCGACAATGTATTTCTTGAAATCTTATCTACTAATTCTATGTCTGTTACTTTTGCAGTATTAATAAAAAATTCGTCTGACTCTGCTGTCACTTGGAACATATCTCCAAATTGGCCACCGGAGTTTTTAGGTAGGATTACAATACTACCAATCGAACTTCCTAATTGCCTATGTACATAACTTGCTAATTCTGTAAAGTAAAATGTTTCACCAAAGTCCCAATTTCTAATTTGGAAATAGTTGTTAAACAGTCGTATCACTCTTGATTTTATTTCGTTATCACTTAAACTAGTACCTGCTAGTTTTACAATTCTAAATTTTGCTTGATCTTCTATAGATGCATCTTCACCAAAAAGCCTTCTAAATTTTGCACTTCTATACACAATAGTATCACTTGCTGATTTAAAATCATCTAAATTACTAAATTCGTTTGCTAACTCTGTAGATGTTGGAGCAAGTGGAAATGCTGTTCCTGGAACATTAACATATTTTTGTATATCATCGTAATATGTATTAGTCAAAACAAGCATCTCAACAACGTTACTAATACTAGGATCTATTCTTACGTCATTTGGTGCTTTATGTTCCCATTTCAAAATTACTTTTTGTGGATCTACTTGATTTGTATTTTGAGTATAACTTCTTCCTTTTCTCACAAAAAATTCACTTGTTGATTTTTCTATTAAATTTATTTTGGTTGAATCAGTACTATTTGTTGATAATTGATAAACTTTATCTGTATCTACTGCATAAACATATATACCTGCTAATGAACTAAAATTTTCTAATGTTTCAGCAATAGTGTAAGTATCTACAAGTACCCAATTAACTTTAGAAGGATCTGTGTTATTAGTGTAACTACCTGGACTTATTTGTGTAGGTAAACCGCTTGTAGTAATTGTACTTTCTCCTCTGTAATCTAATACTCCACCTTTTACAGGCCTTGTATATGCATAGCCATCAAAGTCAGTGTAAGTTTCAAAAAGTACTAAATCTTTTTCTCCTACAAATTCATCGTACTGTAAAGGTCTATCCGGAACTAAATCCTCATCTGAATCTATAGGCACAACTTTAACTTTTTTAGGATCTGTGTAACCATCATTATATTTGTATGTGTCAACAATAGTCCAACTAATATCTTGATCTAATTTTCTTTTATCATTAGTATAAATTATTTGAATTTTATCTTTTGATAATTCATTCAACCCGTCTAGAACATGTGTATAATTTGATACTGTATCTAAATTTGAAAGTCTTAATGTTCCTGTTTGTGCAGTAACATTTGCAGTTATTAATTTGATGTCACCTATTGTTGTAGGATCATGAGATGCATCTTGGCCGTCTAATCCAAAACTATGTGTTACACCACTATTATTTGCTCTGTAAAATATAAAGGCATTACCTGCCGAATTAACTGCTCTATAAACAACATTACCGTCGTTTGTTAAAATGTTTGTACCGAATGTAGTATTTGAAAATTCTATATCAATTGTATGCGGTATTCTTGTTACAACACCTTCATTGTTTGCTAAAGTTACATTTGTTCTTCCAGATACAGCACTACCATCATCAAAGTACGGATTTAACGATACTGTTCCGTCATTTGGTACAAATACATTTGCTGTTGCCGTACTTGCATCTGTGCCTGCAGGGTTAATTATTCCGTACTTGCTAACCCATTTGATATCTACATCATACCATTTTGTATCTCTATTTCTTAATGCTAAGAATGGTTTAGAACTACTAGGCTCAAATAATACACTTGTTTCTGTACTTTGCCATCTATCGCCTATACCATCAGCATCTGTATCTACCCATTCAAATTCTTCTGTTGTACCAGGCTTTTGGTTTAATGAGTTTAATGTAATTGTGTCTCTTACTGCTTTAGATGTAGAGTCTGTAAGTTTTACACTTTTAATGTTGTAAAACTTTAAATCTTCTCTACTTTCTAAAACGTAATCTGCACCTCGTATAGTGATATCATATTTAAAACTATTTGTGTCTATTGGACTGTATTCAAAAAGTATTAGCCAAGTATTATCTACTTGTCCTATACCTGAAGATTTAGCAAAATCTACATTTACTGAAGTTGCTGTTTTATCTAAATTTTCATTTTCTATCACATACCATGTATCTTCGAAAACATCATAGCCTAAGCCAAATGTTTTTTTAGTATTCATTTTTGAAACTATTGTATTGTCTTCATTATCAGTAAAAACTTTTCTAAGACTTATGATTACTTCTCTGATTTGGTATTGTTCGCTTACAGGTTGACTCAATTTAATTGGTCCTGTACCTGTGGTTAATGAAGTTGACAATAATCCATTGTTTGCTATGCTTACAAATCTAACCCACTTGTAATCAGTAGCATCGTTTGGATTTACAAATTTTGCAAAATTGTTTTCTTGAAAAATCCTATTTGCTAATGTGTTTGTTTGCACTACATCAGTACTTCCTGCTGATGCATTATATTCTGTAAGATACCCTGTATCACCGATGCTTTTACTTGGCAATGTTCTCCATGTAACTGCTCTTGAGGCATCTACTTTAAAACTGCTAGGACTTGCTGTTACCCAAGCATCTCTGTAATTTTTGTATATAAAATTATTCAGTGATGATTCTTTTAAATATGTAGGTATTAAATTGTTTACAATTTCTGTTGCAGTATTGTTTTCATTTACAATTACTGATCTAGTAAGGTTGCTTATTTCATTGTATAAGACGCCATCTTCTCCATAAGTATCTACACTTTGGAAAGTACCTGTTGGATCGTTAATATCTATATATCTACTATGTCCTGCATGAGTCCTGTTTGTTGCTTTTAATTTTGCAATGTTTGAACTTTTGCTAAACGGAAATACATTATAGTCCTGGGCACTTACCATTCTATTTTGTGTGTAGAATGTTTTTGGTGCCTGTGCTTTAATATTAGAAATTGTTTCTGCAGGTAAACTGTTGTTTACTGCACTCTCTAAACCAAATGAAAATGTAATTCTGTGACTCTCTCCTGCTTTATTAATATAAGGCATTGAGACTGAAAGTCCACTTGCATCATCTGGTTGCATTGAGAATCTTTCTGGGTCACTTGTTCTGTACCAAACTCTTATAATGCCTGTAGGCACATTACCAAAATTACCGTCTGGGAATTTTAATGAAACACCTGCATTATTTAAATTTTCAACACTATATAAATTTCTAGTACCTAATGCAATATTATTGTAATTAAGTGTTTGCCCTACTGTATTAGGAATTTTAGTCCACTGGTTTTGTACAGTTCCGCCTGTACTTATACTTTGAACAAATACATCTGTTTCATTGATGTTTGGAACTGTTATATTTTGTACTCTATTTTCAATTGGATTTATATAATTAAAGTCTTCGAATTGCAATTCACCTTGCTTAAACATTAGGAAGAATCCAGTGTTACTACTAGATAAACCTAATCCATCATTTCTATAAAAGAAATTAAAGTTGTTTGTAGGGTTAGGTGCTCTTTCGAAGAAGTATTCATTATCGTTAAAATCACCATTTACTATTTCAAAATTTCTACTTATTCCATTTACATTTGTTTTAAATGAATAAGAAATAGGTGAATTTACTTCTGTGTTTATTTGATAAATTTCAGTAGGTATTTTTGCAATGTTTCCTGCTTTAACAGGAGCAGTAAATCTATTGCTAGAACTCATTGCAGAATTTAAAATTGTTAAAAATTGTTCGTAACTGTCTGGATTGTTTGCATCATCCCAGAACACTTTAAGTCCTGATAATGAATTACCTTGACTGTCTATTAAAGTTTCAGTAGTAGATACAGACCGTACTTTCATCATTCCACTAGCACATATATTTCGTCTTGGATTATATCCAAGCATTTTTGCTAATCTAAATACAGAATCACGACGTTCAGCAGTTGCTAAAAAGTTTTCTCTAGAATTTAAATCGACTCTAAAAGATATACTGGTTGACAAAAATGCTAACAATTCTATGATTGCTACAAATTCAGAACTTTCAATATAGTCATTAAAGTTCTCTGGGAAATTTGTTCTAACATAATTTACTAATGCAGTTCTTATGCTATCGTAATCATATGCTTGGAAGTCTACTTGAGAAAAAGCATCATAGGCCACTTTCCAATCTTCTGCCGCAAATAAATTGCTCTGTCTATTTACTATTGCCATAATTAAACACCATCGTCGTTACTGATATAATCTAAGTAAAGAATGTCTTCTGTATTCAGCACTTCGTATCTTAGTACTACTTCTGCTCTTATACTATGATCTGATGTAAGCAGTTTTGTTTCTATAAGACTTACTCTAGGATCTAAATCTATAATTCTTTGTATATCCTCTTTTATTTGTTCTTCTACAAGTTCAGTTTTTTGTTCCATTACCAAGTCCCAAATAATTGTTCCGAACTCTGGTTCCATTACTCTTTCACCTTTTTTAGTATAAAGATGATTAAGTAAATCTCGTTTGACTAGATCTTCATTTACAAGTGTAAACGGTGCTCTATTTTTGTCTACTGTACTGAAACCTTTAAATAAACTTGCCATACTTGTATTTATCAAAATCATTAAAACTAGTTTTAATAGAGATTGACATTTTACACAAAGATGTTAAAATGCCTATATAATAACTTTTTAAAAATAATTTTAAGTAAATATAGTTGATATGACCACAGAATATTCATCGTTAAATGACACCTTAGAAGAAGAACTTAGGAGAATGCTTGTTGATAAGAACAACGAATGCAATTCCTTAAGAGAGACTGTTAAAATTTTGAAAGATTCGGTTGCTGAAGAGCAGTTGCAAAAGTATAAACTGTTAGTCGAAAATGCTGATTTAAAGAAAAAATTACGAAATATTAAGTAGCCTTTACAATACCTTCTTTTTCATATGCTGTTGCTTTAGCATCTAAGAGTTGTTCCCTTAATGCTCTAAAACTTACTTGTGTAGTTGTAGGATCTACATCTGGATACATATCCATTGGTAATTCCAACCAGTCAGGTGTAGTAAATAGTTCTATTTCATATGCACGTCTATCTACATAATCTTGTCTGATATTTGGTTCTGTGCCTTTGCCTTTTATCCCTATACGCCATTTTTTCATTTGTGCTGGCACTAGTTCATAAAGTCCTTGATTCAGTACATACAATGCTTTACTTTTAGCAAAGTTTTCTATACCAATATGTAAAGCAAAACTTGTTAATGCCGCAAACTGATGATCTGATATATCAACTTTAATTAGTTTTGCTATTTCTTTAGAAGTTTTAAGCATATCTGCTCTTAAGGCCATTTCTGCACCTCTAGGACCAATACCGTTCATTACGTCAATAATTTTTACGCCAGTAATTACATCTGTAAAAATTAAACTAGAGCCGTCAATATCTACTCTAATACCTTCTTCTGCAAGTCCTAGTATTACATCTCTTATTAAACTTTGCTTTGCCATAATTAACCTATTTTTCCTTTGACTTCATTTAATACGCCTTCTGCTTCACCTTTTGCCTGTGCAAATTCATCCATATTACTTGAGATCTCATTTTTAAAATTGCCAATATCATCACCTATACCGCCTGTGTATTGAGAAATCTTATCTCCTACAACACCTTTTATTTTTGCTTCAAGTTTTGCAGGATCTAAATCATCTAAATCTATAGGCAATCCTAATGCATCTAAACTAAACATGCCTTTAAGAGATTCTAATTCTTTTAGTTTTTTTGCATAGCCTATCATTGCTTCAATTTTCGGATTAAATAACGGTGGTCTTGTGAATGGCAATGCTTTTAGTAGACCTTGAATTGTCATTTCTCCTGACAACAAACTCTGCATGTCTTTTACCCATGGCGGTATCATATTGTTAAATTTATCTTTGTATTCGTCAAATTTACCTTTGGCCTCGTCAATTTTACCTTTGGCACCATCTAAGGCCGAACTTGCCGCTCCTGTGGCATCACTGATTTTTTTACCTACTTTTGTACTTTCACCATCTACAATATCTGCGAAACTGGCATCACCAGCCGCTACTAGTTCTTCAGCACCTTCCTCAGTTGCCGCGGCTTCATCTTCTTCCATTAAATCTTGAACTTCATCTATAAAAGTATATGTTGTATGGCCTTCGTATGGCTCTGCTGTGACAAGTGTAGGAATAATTGTAAATATCTTATCGCCTTTTTCTCTGTCTCCACCTTTAGGTAAAATATTTTCTCCTTCTCGATCGTATTCAGGCTGATCGCTTTTGAAATCTCTTTTGTTAGAACCCATCAATGTAGGTGCAGTACTGGCAGGTATAACATCTGGTACAGATGCTAAACCTGATAAGTTGTTAAGTCCTACTGTTGCTCCCATAAGGTCTGCACCAGCGGCGCCTCTAAGTAATGCTTTGCCGGAAGTTGTTAAGTCGATACCTAATCCTGATAGTCCTGATATTTTCATAGGTGTTTGCATACCTATACCTTTTGTAGAAAACAATTTTATATCACTGGCCGCATTTAAATCCATACCGCCAAATCCTGCTGTACCTAGTAAACTAGTTGCCGCAAAAATATTTGTTTGTCTTCCTGAATGCAAAAACAGTTGTCCCCCTGATGTAATAGGGTTTGCCATTCCTGTAACAGGATCGGGTTTCATATATCCATCCATGGAATAATCACCGACTGCTTTGATTTTTACATCATTACCTGCTTCTAAATTAATATCATGATCTGCTCTGACATTTAGATCACCTTTTGCACGAATATCTAAATTTTGCTCACTAAACACACTAATTGTACCGCCTTCGTTCATTTCGAACCAAGCAGTACCGTGTTTATTAATAATATAGACTGAACCCGTATTGTCGTCTAACAATATTTGATTTCCTCCAGCAGTTCGTAAACGTATATTATTGCTGTTTACGTCATCATCCATTACAAATGAATGTCCTGCACTTAAAGGATTTCCTCCTTTATCTCGTCTTCCTTTTGTTAGGATGCCAAATACTTCTGAATAATTTGCTGTGTCGCCTTTAACAGGTTTACGTCTAGCACCTGATCTTGATACACCTCTAATAGGGTCTTTGATAAGTCCTTGTAATGTTATTGATTCTGCAACATCGTGATGTACAGGTCTGGATATACCTTCATCGTGTTCATTTTCACCTGATTTATCGCCTTTACTTTTAAGCACTCTTGACTTTTCAGTAGTAGGCAGTTGTATTCCTTCCCCACCTTCAAATGTTTGTCCTCCTGGCATACCTGGTAGCATTTGATTGTACATTGTGTTGCCCGGCAATGTTTGGCTTAATACAAAAGGAAATTTTAAATTGCCATCTGCAAAACATATTAATACAACGTTACCTACATCGGGTGGTGGTGACCACATACCATAACTTCTAGGTGCTTGATGATATTTGTGATTGTCTTTGTTTTCAAAGTTCTTTGGATTAGTACCACCTGCAAACGGAGAAGTCCACATTGCTGTATATGTGTTCACGTCTTCTTTACCAAAATGATTTTTTATTTTTACAACAATTTTACCTGATCGCATTGCATCAGAATTGTCCATAACTTCTGCAAGATAGATACCGTACCTTAATTCAGCAGTTTGTTCTTTTTTAGGTGCGGGGTTACGTTGAGACTGTTTGTTTAAGTCTGCCCTAATTGTATGTTCCGATCCTAAAGTCATTTATTAATTGTCTCCTTTTGATGGGTTGTCTGAACCGGCGCCTGTAACTGGGTTACCTTCTCGATTAAATCCTTCGTTACCTTGATCAATCAAGAAATCACTAAATGCTCCACCGCCACTGTCACCATTACTGTCATTGTTACCTTCGTTTTGTATAGGGTTGCCGTCATCGCCTCCGCTCTGTGAAGAATCATCTGACTCTGTTTGTACACCTGATTGCGAATTATCTTCTCCTCCTATATCTAAATCTCTATTGTAGGCATTTCCATCTTCACTATCTATATATGTAAATGTTCCACCAATCCTCTCTAATTCAGATAACTTTAATGCAGTTTCTTTTGCACCTTGAACATCTATTGTAAATACTCCACGACTAAAATTCAAAGTTGCTTGTTTGTATTGATAGATACCAGATAAAAAGTAAGAAGTTTGCGGATTAAATAAACCGGTATTGTTATCCTCATCTTCTATATCTAAATCAAAACGTTTAGGTGAATTGAATTCAAACAAGAAATAATTTAATCTAGAGTTTGTTTCTATGTAATTATAACTGTTATCACTTTGATCTTGTCCTTGTTTAACCTGTGGGGTTTCACTGGTATCACCTGCTCCGTATCCTTCACCTAAATACCAGGGATCTCCTCTGATTGTCATTTCTAGCCTAACCAAATAATCTGTCATGTTTTTTTGCATATACAAATAACCAAATAAATTGTTTGGCCTTGCTCTACTTGATGCTCTATTAACTTGTGTTTCGTAGTAATCAAACATTAATGTTTGTGGCGGAACATCTGGGATACTGTCTATTACAGACGTACCTGATTCTTCAGTAAAATCTATATTCTCTTGTATCCGTGCTTTTGCACCTTCGCTGTCATCACTTAAACCTTCTGATGTAATAGCCTCTTCTCTGGCTTTGCTTTGTAAATCTTCTGAAAAAATTGTTTGATTTGATTGTACAGATGTATTTGACGTTGATGCTCCGGATTCTGTTTTTACGCCTTCTTGTTCGGTATTACCTTTTCCTGTAAGTATGTCGGCTAAACCTGCGGCTGTTTCATTGTTCACAGCGGCTTCTACTATTGCTTCTGCTATAGTTTGATCATCGTTATTTACAAATGCTTCTGTTTGTTCTTCAGATAAGCCTGCTCTCTCGCCTAAGTCTTGTTGTTGAGCATCAGTTAAAAGTTGTAACCCTGAGACTTTTTGTTCAGGAGATAAATTTTGATCAAATAGAATTTTTGCCGCGGCATTTTCATCACCTATTTGTTTGTTATCTTCAGTTTGATTAACACCTTCTGCACTAGTCATCCACTCTTCCATTGTAGCCGCCGCACCTTCTGTGTTTCCATCTGATGGAGGCAGTAGCAATGCCAAACCTGGATTATAATTAATATCTACATCTATAACCTGATCGTTTATTCCAGTAAACATCCAACTATATGCTTTAGATACTTCCATTTTTTCTATTATAGCAGAAATCTGTGTGCCTTGTGTTTTAGCATTTTCTAATGCTTCTGCTACAGATACTGCATGGTCTCTACCAAAATCCATATGTAGTGTTGGTTTGAGTGTTATTGTTTTGGAATACTCGCCTCTAAGGTTGTCAAATTCTCCCCATTCAACAGTAGCATTTACAGAATACCATTTTAGATAATCTTTATGTTTGATAGCATTAGGGTTTTCATCATTAACTCCTGTGACTTCTGAAACTTCTAAATTTGTTCTGCTGATCGCATCTCTAAATTCAGCATTCATAGACAGTAATACTGTAAGATACTTTTCAAAAGCCATTCCGTAATTTGATGTAATATCAATAAAGCCTGGAACTTTTGCAAAGTTGTCGTTTGGACCTGGAGTGATAGGACTAGACACGTTGGTTACATATTCTCTCATACTTTCTGATAAACCTAAATAACCATTTATTGTATCATTCAATGTGTCTATGCTTTTGTCAGTTTCTAAAACTTCGTCTTGGATTAATAAATCTTGACTGATTCCAGAGTTGCTAGATGCTTTACTTTTAATAAGTCCCGATAAATCTATTTTGATTTTGTCGTGATTTCCGTCATGTTTAACATCATTTTTGTGATACTCATTTAGTCTTTTTTCTAATTGGTCGATATGTTTACTAATAGTATCACCTCTTGTTGTGGTGTCTCTAGGTAATCTATAATATCTGTCGTTGTATGCTAAGTCATCTGCTATTGCTGTTGTGAAGTCATACTGACTGCCTTCTGGAGTAACGTTGACTCTAAAATTTTGTGCAACAATTTTATAAATGTAGGGTTTATCGTTTATTGTTACAGGTTCTGTACTTACTTCGTAATTATCCTCATGCTTTCGACCTTTAAAGTTTATTTCTAAAAACATAGGAAAGTCTTTTGAATTGTAGGGTATGCCTAGATAATTCTTGGCTCTCATTATTTGATCTGGAAAATCAACAGCACCTGGTTGAGTTATTGTAAAGTTTGCAGTTTTTTTAACATTTCTGCCACCGGCACCTATTGATGTTATAATTTCTAATTCGTCAATACCATTACCAGTTACACTTGTTTGTGCTAGGACTACTGTATCTTTTGGGTCGGCAGTCATCTTGCCATTTAAAAAGCCGCCACCACCTAATTGGGATTCTTTCTGTGGTGTTAAATCACTTCTTGCATCTTCCCCTGATGCGTCATCTAAAATACCTGAATCTGTTGATCCTCCTGTTTTTGGAGGTATCATATAAAGTTTTAATGTATATGCGGGATTGTCATAAAAATCTAATATATTTCTTTGTACATCTCCTACCCATTTATTAACAGTTAATAAATCAGGATCTGCTTCACGTTCATATTGTTTTTTAGATCCAGGATTGGAGCCATCAGTGCTAACTTCCTCCATTGGAATACTTGTATCTTGACTTGGAGTTTCTACTGGTTGGGTTGTTACAACTTCTCCGCCACTTTCATCAGCCATGTTAGCCTCCTATTTTCTTAACAGACTCTGCAGATGGTAATGTTATTTCTAGGCCTTCTTTGAAATCGTTTATTGGATCTATTAAAATATCAGGGTTGCGTAAAGCAAAAACCCAAAATAATCTAGAGTTTCCGTAGAGTTTGTGTGCTAGTATGTCTGGTCTTTGATGAATGTCAGGTTGAATCGTGTATTGCTCATCAAGTGAACTTACAGATAATCTAGGCAATTTATTTACATCAAGATACTTACCTAATGTTCCTGCGTTCTTTAAAAAACTGTATTTGTTATATCCTGGCATTATACAAATCCGTGTCCTACTAATTCACCTCTTGTAAGTTTTTGTATATCAAATTTACCTCTTACTTTCTGTGGTGTATAATTTGGTGCTAAGTTCACTGTTACTTGTATTTCGGTTGGTACATAAGTAACAGATTCATTTGATGTACCTACTCTAACTGGAACGTAATCAACGTCTCCTGGAAAAGACATGTTGTAGTCTAAAACTACTACAGGCACTTTATGAAATCCGTGGTCACCTAAATATTCAAACAACAATACTGGAGGTGGTGTACCTGCAGTACCTTGTTGCAAAGCAGAATCACCAAAATGTGATTTTGTTAAGCATTTCAAAGCATGTATTACTGCTAACATGTATTTTGCTTCTTCTTGATTGTTTGCAGTAAATTCTGTCTGCACAGGAAGTTGAGGCGGTCTACTGTTTAAATATGTTAGTATAGGATAGTTTGATCCATGCAAGTATCTTTGGTCGTAATCTGCTGAACCTGTAAAAAATATTGTTGGAGTATATTGAAACACAATTCCGCCTGATGCTACAAGCGGTGCTAGTATAGGATTATTTTTTGTCTCCCCATCTATTGCATATACGGCGTTTTCACCTAATTTTTTAGGTCTTAGTCTTGCTCTCCAATCATATGACTTATGTATGCCTTTTTGATCACCTGTTCCAAATCCTGACGTACTTTCGCCTATTGCTCCTGCTTGGTGGCTTTGTTTTGCAATACTTTCTCTTAATTTTAATTCGCTTAAACTTCTAGCACCAAATAGCAAATTTGCTTCAGGGTTTCTAGGTATTGATTCTAAACTAGGGAATAATACGTCTAATCCGGTACCGGCTAAAAACTTACCTACACCTCGGCGCAATACAGGATTTTTAATCCCGCTTATCTTATTCCCGGCTTTGCTACCGAGATATCCTTTTATCATATTTCCTAGCATAATACTATTTATCAATACCATTAAAAGATGTTTTAATTTTTTTTTCTGGCTAAATATTACTTGACATACACAAAAGTCTGTGTATAATACTAACAATATAAATGAACGATAATTTTGAGGAGAGTTAATGGCACAGCCTAAGAAAGTTAATTATCTTAACAACAAAGATATTCTAAAAGAAATCCACAAGAGTAAAATGTCTTTTTGCTATGTAGCAGATGACAAATATTCTGAATTCGATATAATTCTAGAAGATGTAAAAAAGATCAATAGAAATAGTGTAAAAGCCGCAAGAGAAAATAAAGCATCAAAAATGCAGTCAGCGGCATACCAAGCCGCAATGGCAGTACATGATCCTAAAAACTATAGGAACAAACCCAAGCAAAAAGAGTTTGCAGTAGATCCTAAAAGCATCGACAAAGAGGATTTGGTATTTCGTGTTATGACGATGGAACATATTCCAGAAGAACCAGGCAGAAAGAAAAATCCTAAGAATGAAGCAGAAACTAAAGCAAAGGTAAACTTTCCAGCATTTAAACATTATGCTTATGTAAATGATGAAATAAAGGAAGTTGCTAGAAGTCACTGGGAAGGTGGCCTAGGCAACGGACATTTCAATCCTCATGTAGGGCAACTTACAAATAAGTTAGGCACAATGTTTTTGAAACTAGTTGAAAGATACAGTCACAGAGCAAGCTGGAGAGGTTACACTTATGTCGATGAAATGCGTGGACAAGCATTAGTTCAGTTAGCACAAATTGGATTGCAATTTAATGAAGCAAAATCAGACAATCCGTTTGCATACTATACTGCGGCAGTTAATAACAGTTTTACTAGAGTTCTAAACCTTGAGAAAAGAAATCAAGCAATTAGAGACGACATTCTGATAGACTCAGGCCATTTACCAAGTTATGGAAGACAAATTCAATATGAGGAAGAAATGCGTCAATTGAGAGAATCAGCAGAAAAAGAAGCAATTAACGACATTAATAATTAAGTATGGGTCAACTGTTCAAGACAGCGGCCTGTTTTACTGACATACACTACGGATTAAAGCAAAACAGCCGTTTACATTTAGATGATTGCCACAGGTACATAGACTGGTTCATTGCAGAAGCAAAAGCCAGAGATGCAGAGACCTGTATATTCCTAGGTGATTGGCATCACCATAGAGCAAGTGTAAACGTTGCTACAATGAATGCCACAATCAAAGATCTTAAAAAATTAAATGATTCATTTGAAAAAGTGTATTTTATTTTAGGTAACCATGATTTATATTACAGAGAAAAACGTGAATTAAACAGTATTGAATTTGCCAGAGACTTAGACAACTTTGTGATGTTAGATGAGCATTTTGTACAAGATGACGTTGCTATTATTCCTTGGTTAGTAGGAGACGAATACAAAAAAGTACAAAAAATGAATGTCAAGTATATGTTTGGCCATTTTGAATTACCATACTTTAAAATGAATGCTATGGTAGAAATGCCAGACCATGGTGGCATCAAAGCAGAACACTTAACAGGACCTGAATATGTATTCAGTGGACACTTCCATAAACGTCAATACAAAAACAACATACATTATATTGGCAATGCTTTCCCTCACAACTATTCAGATGTTAGTGATGACGAACGTGGTGCAATGTTTTTAACATGGGGCGAAGAACCACAGTATGTGAATTGGTCAGAATGTCCCAAGTATAGAGCATTTTCACTAAAAGAACTATTAGACAATCACCAAGAACTTTTGGATGAATACACTTATGCAAGAGTAAAACTTGATATCAGTATCTCATATGAAGAAGCAAACTTTATCAGAGAAAAAATGGCTGAACAGTATAATGTTAGAGAATTACAACTTATTCCTATCAAAGAAGAAGAGGAGTACGAAGGCGGTGAAATAACATTTGAAAGTGTCGATCAAATTGTTATTCAACAATTAGAAACAATAGAAAGTCAAACAGTAGAGAAAGATAAATTGATTGATATCTATAACAGCATTGAGATTGAATAATGCTAAAGATTAAAAACGTATCAGCAAAGAATTTTATGAGTGTTGGAAACAATACTCAAGCAGTTAATTTTGATAACTGCCAACTCACATTGGTGCTCGGTCATAACTTAGACATGGGTGGTGACGGTAGTAGAAACGGCACAGGTAAAACTACAATTATTAATGCACTCAGTTATGCTCTATATGGCGAAGCACTAACAAACATCAGACGTGATAACTTAATCAACAAAACAAACGGTAAAGGCATGGTTGTAACTGCTGAATTTGAGATAGAAGGCAAAGAATACAGAATAGAACGAGGTCGACGTCCTAATGTATTACGTTTATTTGTAAATGGCGAAGATGCATTAGATCAAGAACAACAAGGCGACAGCAGAGAAACACAAAAAGAAATTGAAAAGAT
>MDTB01083686.1_pt1 | contig 46121 bp, 55 predicted proteins | sample 811161 | NCBI WGS metagenome assembly MDTB01 (sample SAMN05326650, study PRJNA326480) | marine metagenome | isolation source: seawater | place: Mediterranean Sea | collected 2009 | reverse complement strand
TTGCAATAGATATAAGCAAGACAAGTCTTGCATATGCAAAAAGAATGACAGATCAATATAAAATTCAAAACATTGAATACTTTCAAACTGATCTTCTAAATATTGATTTGCTTAAAGAATCATTCGACATGATAATATGTACTGGAGTCCTTCACCATATGGAAAAACCATTCGAAGGATTAAAATCATTATGCAAAGTATTAAAGCCAAATGGATTTTTGAAGTTAGGCCTTTATAGTACAATTGCTCGTTCATCGATTAAAGAGATAAGAAATGACATTAAAAAATTAGATTTAGATTTTAACAAAAAGAACATTTCAAATATAAGAGAAAAGATCTCAAATTCAGATAACAACAAAATAAAAATACTTTCTAAATTTCCAGATTTTTATTCGACTTCAGGTTTTAGAGATTTAATATTTAATAAAATTGAGCACACATTTAGTTCAATAGAAATTGAAAATATAATCTTAAAACAAAATCTTAGATTCATTGGATTTGATATTTTTCCTATTCATATGCAAAGATTTAAAGTTTTTTATCCCAGCTATAATTCAGAACTTAATCTCAAGTATTGGAATGATTTTGAAATAAATTTTCCTAAAACATTTGCCTCAATGTACAATTTTTGGGTTTCAAAAGTTTAATATGCTAAAATTATAAAGCTGAGATAAAACTTATATTAAGAAATGGCGTGGCTGAGGGTATTGGAACCTCCGGCCTACAGTAGCACAAACCTAATTTAGTTTTTTTATAATTTAATCATTTCTGCAACTTCATCAGTATTTTCTAAAAAAGAAAAATGAGTTGAATTATTTATTACTTCATACCTATTAAGTTTTAATAAATTTTGAGTAAGTAATTTATCTGAATCGTTTGCCCAATCATATTTTCCATAAATTAGTTTTACAGGTACATTCACTTTTTCATAAACCTTTTTAATTCCATTATTTTTATTGAATTGTGATAATACATTTCTGAAATGATAGGTATATCCCTTTTTTTTTAAAGAATTACATAATAAATTTAAATAGCTATCCGGAAGTTTAGTTCTATCAAAAAATCCACCATTCATAATATTTTTTAAAATGAATTTATTCTCTAAACTTGCAAATAAACTTCCAATACCTGGCAAGCCAACATGAAATAAAATAAATTTTGCAAAAAAATTACCCCTTTGAATACCTTGACCGAAATATGAATCATAGTCATAAGGATTAAACATATATATTTTTTTTACTATTTTTGGAAGTTCAACGGATAAGCTTGCTGCTAGGTTTGCGCCTATTGATTCTCCAGCTATAGCCAAGTTCTTAATCTGTAACTTTTTTAAAAAACTGGCTATTGATTTAGTAAAAAAATCAAGATTATAGTTAGTTGATGTATTGATTGGAGATTCACCAAAACCTGGAAGGTCAATTGAGTATACTGTAAAATTTTTTTTTAATAATTCTCCAAGTTTGTCACAATATTCTAATCTATTTCTAAAAGTATGAAGTAATAAGACAGGTGATCCCTTACCTATTTTTTTGAATCTCATATAAGTACCATCATCTAAATAAAATTTTTCTGTTTTCATCTCACCCCTTTTAAGAAATTAAATGTATATACACGAGTATATACACTTTTACATTTACTCTTTTTAAAAATTTTGTAAAGTACTATTATAAACTAGTATGAAAAAACTTATTCAAGTTAAAGAATTAGAACAATGTACATGTTTTAATCTCAGAAAAATGGCTAGAGAGTTAACTAATAGTTACAATAATTCGTTAAAGTCATACAGTGTGAATTCAACGCAAATACCTATTTTAGCACTATTAAATATTTACAATCAGATAGAAACCTCAAAGATAGCTGAATTATTAAATTTAGAGCCATCAACTTTAAGGAGAAATTCATCTATTCTAATAAAAAAAAAATTAATTAAAATTGTTAAAAGAGATGCTAATGGGAATCTACTCAAGTTAACTACTAGTGGTTATAAAAAACTTAATGAAATATTACCTATCTGGAAAAAATCTAATCAAACAGGTAAAAAGTTAGTTAAAGATTATCTTCAAATTCTAAAAAAAATTTCTAAATGAATGGGGTGGCTGAGGGGATTTGAACCCCCGGCCTCCGGTACCACAAACCAGCGCTCTAACCAACTGAGCTACAGCCACCAAGACAAAACGTAATTTAGCTTATATTTATTAATGATTATATAATTTTTTTAAAAATTTAAATAAACAAAATCTTATTATTTTAATTTAAAAATTATCTAAGATTCTAAAAATTCATTTATACATTCACCTGCTACATTGAATGCTTCCATTGGATCACAATTTGGATTAGTATCCATAAATTTCGAAAAACCATTAATTGCTGCACGGGACAACGCATCACATAATTCTTTTGGACATCCCGAGTCTAACATTACATTTGTCGCAGCCTCAATGGCATCTGATACAGCCTCAGTCGGACTAAAGCCATCATCCAGTGCCTTTTGATAAACATCTAAAGCTACTTCTCCTGCAAAATCAGCTAAATCTTCCATAGAAGAATAAAAATCTTCACCAATAGGCTTGATACTTTCGGCCATCAATAATTCCTTTTTATTTATTGAATGCTCATTACGATTTGAGTTTATTAAAACAAAACTAACTTAATTTTACATTTAAAAAGAATTATTTCAAATAGTTATTATTTTCGAAAATAATTAATATCGTTTATTATTCTAATTTGCATAATTTTAGTTATCTATTATATTCTCACTATGGATGGACTGAATAAATCTATGTATGATATTGGGAGTGATAGTGCTTTTGCAATATTAGCACGTAGCCAAGAATTATCGAAATCTGGCAAACAAGTTATCAATCTTGGTATTGGACAACCTGACTTTCCCACCCCTCCAAATGTTGTTGAAGCTGCAATTAAAGCTTTAAAAGATGGGCATCATGGATACACCTCATCTAATGGGATAGCTGAACTGAGACAGGCAGTAGTTGAAGATTTTTTTAGAAGAAATAAAGTTAGAGTTAACCCTAATAATATTCTTATTACACCAGGTGGAAAATCAATAATCTTTTACACTATGCTTATGTTTGGTCAACCAGGCTCAGAGATAATAACACCAGATCCTGGTTTTATAGCTTATAAATCAATGATAGATTATACCGGAGCTAAAGCCGTATCATTGCCTCATAGGATGGAAAATAATTTTTCATTTGATGCTGAGGAACTATTATCTTTAGTTAATGATAAGACAAAATTAATAATTCTTAATTCGCCTGCAAACCCTACGGGTGGTGTTGTTCCTAAAAAAGAATACGATAAGCTTGCTGAGGGTTTATTAAAACATCCAAAAGTATTTATTCTTTCAGATGAAATATATAGTAGAATATTATTTGATGAACACAAACATCATACCTTACTTAAATATCCTGAGATAAAAGATAGAGTAATAGTCCTTGATGGGTGGTCAAAAACTTATTCTATGACTGGATGGAGACTAGGTTTTGGTATATATCCTCAAAATATTTTTAGTTATGCTGAAAAACTTGCTATCAATTGTCATTCATGTGTAAATTCAGCAGCGCAATTTGCAGGTATTGAGGCACTCAGAGGCTCTCAAAAAAGTGTAAATGATATGATTGAAAATTTTAAGTCTCGAAGAAATTTTTTAGTTGATCAACTAAATCTTATTAAAAACATAGAATGTAAAAAACCAGGTGGTGCCTTTTATGTCTTTCCAAGGATAAATAAAAAAAATCTTACTTCTACTGAAATTTCTAAATATTTATTAGAAAAAAAGTATATTGCAACAGTTCCTGGTTCTTCTTTTGGAGAAAATGGAGAAGGATTCTTGAGAATTTCATACGCTAATAGTATTGAGAATTTAAGTAAATTTGTTGAATGTTTAAAACAGTTCATGGATGAATAAAAATTAGACAATGTTGATTAAGTTTTAGGCATATTATATTTAATTCTTCTCAAATTTCCATAAATAACGCAATAAATTTAAATTGGCATTATTCTTGCATGAAGTTATTTATGAAAAAAATTGAGGCTATAATCAAACCTTTTAAGCTAGATGAAGTTAAAGATGAACTTAATAAAGTTGGTGCTTTAGGATTAACTGTTTCTGAAGTAAAGGGTTATGGCAGACAAAAAGGTCATACCGAACTTTACAGAGGAGCTGAATACGCAATCGATTTTTTACCCAAAATAAAAGTAGAACTAGTTGTTTCTGATGATCTTGTAGATGATGTTATAGAAGTAATTAAGAAAAAGGCACATACAGGTAGAATTGGAGATGGAAAGATTTTTATTTCATCAATTGACGATGTTGTTAGAATCAGAACTGGCGAGACTGGAAAAAAAGCTATATAATTTCAAAATGGAGGGAATATGAGTGACATAGCAAAAGTAATGAAAATGATTAAAGATAAAGAAGTAAAATTCGTCGATCTGCGTTTTACTGACACCAAAGGTAAATGGCAACATACAGCACAAACAGTTGAGACGATAGATGAAAGTACATTTAAAGATGGTATAATGTTTGATGGATCATCAATTGCTGGTTGGAAAAGTATTGACAAAGCAGATATGATACTAAAACCAGATCCATCAACTGCTGTAATGGATCCTTTTACAGCACAACCTCAACTTGTTCTATTTTGTGATGTAATCGAGCCAGATGATGGAAAACCATATGAGTTAGATCCAAGAAGTACTGGTAAAAAAGCAGAAGAATACTTAAAAAAATCGGGTATTGGTGATACAGCCTTCTTCGGTCCTGAGGCAGAATTCTTTATATTTGATGATGTGAAATGGGCTACCAATCAAGAGTATACATTCTACAGCATTGACTCTGAAGAAGGAGCATATAACACTGGTGTTGAAATGGAAGGTGGAAATATGGGGCATAGGCCGAAAGATAAGGGCGGGTATTTTCCAGTTGCTCCTGTTGATTCAGCAACAGACATCAGAGCCGAAATGGTATCAACTATGTCTGAGATGGGATTGGACATGGAAAAACATCATCACGAAGTAGCTCCATCTCAACATGAACTTGGTATGAAATTTGGTCCACTAATTAAAAGTGCAGATGACCTTCAAAAATATAAATATTGTGTTCATATGGTTGCACAAGCTTATGGAAAAACAGCCACCTTTATGCCTAAACCAGTATATAATGATAATGGTTCGGGTATGCATGTACATCAATCAGTATGGAAGGGAAACAAATCTGTATTCGCTGGAACTGGATATAATGGATTATCCGATGAATGTTTATATTATATTGGTGGTATAATAAAACATGCAAAAGCAATAAATGCTTTTTCTAATGCAACAACCAACAGCTACAAAAGACTTATACCAGGTTTTGAAGCACCAGTTTTGTTAGCTTATTCATTCAGGAATAGATCGGCAGCATGCAGAGTTCCCTATGTAAGTAGTCCTAAAGCAGCAAGGTTTGAAGTAAGATTTGGAGATGCTTCAGGCAATCCTTACTTTACATTTGCGTCAATGCTAATGGCCGGTATAGATGGAATAAAAAATAAAATTCATCCTGGCGAAGCCATGGATAAGGATCTTTATGCTTTATCTGAAGATGAGCTTAAGGGTGTACCTACAGTTTGCGGTAGTTTAAGAGAGGCGCTTGATGCTCTAGATAAAGATAGAGACTTTCTTAAAGCTGGCAATGTTTTTACTGACAACCTAATCGATTCCTATATAGCCTTGAAAATGGATGAAGTTCTTCAATTTGAGCATGCACCTCACCCAGTTGAGTTTAAGATGTATTATTCAGTCTAATCAGTTTAAATTTATTTTATAAGTTTGGATAATTCTTTGAAATGCTTGTGATTTGAGTCTCTTAAAAGTTCAAAAACGAGCATTTCAAAGCTTATAACATTAATTCCAAGACTTAAAGCTCTTTGTATTCCAACCCTTTTATCATCTTCTTTTCTAGAGCCAACAGCATCATTTATTATAAAAACATTATAACCTAAATTTTTCAAATCTATTGCTGTTTGTAACACACAAATGTGGGTTTCAATTCCACTAATAATTACTTGATTAGTAGTTAAATATTTTTCTGCCATTTTTTTACCTTGCTTTTCAGGAAAACAAGAAAATGAAGTTTTTTCAAATGTCATTGATTTTAATGAACTAAGTTTTTTCTTAAGACTGTCAATAGTTAAGCCCAGACCTTTAGGATATTGCTCTGTATAAATTATTGGAAGACTTAGTAGTGCAAAAACATCAATCAAGTAATCAAGATAATCATTCAGTAAACTATTATTATGAATTTTTGGAAACAATTTTTCTTGGACATCTACAATCAAGAGGCTAGATTTAGATGAATCAATTAACATCAATCGTATAATGCTGTTTCAATTTGAGCAAGCAAGCCCTCGGATGTCGGACTTGTCATTGAAGAAAACCAATTAATTATTTTACCATCTTTGTCAATTAAAAACTTGTGAAAGTTCCATCTAGGTTGACCTATCACTGAAACATTTTCTTTAATCCATTTATATATTGGGTGAGCTTCATCACCTTTAATTTTATGAATTGAAGCCATAGGAAATTTAACACCATAACGAATTTCACAAAATTGCTTAACATCATCGTCTTTAGCAAGTTCTTGATTAAAATCATTTGTAGGAACACCTAAAATAATAAATCCATCGTCTTTATACCTATCATAAATTTTTTGGAGTCCAGAGTATTGAGGTGTAAAACCACATTTAGATGCTGTATTTACTAACAGCACAACTTTACTCTTATAATCAGATAAATCGATAGTTTCACCAGAAATTGATTCAATGGAAAAATCATGGAAACTTTTTTCAGAAGACTGTGAATTAGAGCTAAACATAAAGAAAATTAATAAAAATAAAAATCTCATTATCATAATTTAATATTAAATATTGAAAAATAAAGTAGTTTTTATAATATACCTTATGACCTTTAAAAATATAATTATTAATTTTTGTATATTTGTACTCATCGTCTCATGTGCAGGAGAAAGCCTTATTCCTGTTAAAGGCCCTCAAGGTGACCCAAACTCAGAGTTAAATTTTTCTCAGTTTGATGATATTCCCATACCAGTAAACTCTGATTTAATTCGGGATGAATCTATAATTATTTCAAGGAAAATTGGATGGTCAGGCAGATTGGTTTTCACTACTAGTGAAAATCAGATCGAAGTTTTTGATTTCTTTAGAAATGAGCTACCAAAATTTGGTTGGAAAAAAATATCAGAAATAAGTTCAGACAGTAGTTTACTAAATTATCAAAATAATCAAAGGTTTGCATCAATACAAATCTTTGAGAGAACTCTTTACGGATCAAAAGTAAAAATAACTGTTACTGAAATTGATTAATTTAATTAAACTAAAAAATAAGAAGCTAAAGACAAAAACATAAAAAATCCTAAAATATCTGTAAGGGTTATTACGAATGCACCCGAAGCAAATGCTGGGTCAACGCCTAAACGCGAGAGCATAATAGGAATGAATGCACCAAAGAATGAACCAAATATTAGATTTAATAATAAAGATATTGAAATAATTATACTTAACTTATAATCATCAAACCACAACAATGTGATTACGAATGATCCGATTGAAAAAATAAATCCATTAACGAAACCAACTAAAACTTCTTTGCCTGTTGATCGAAATGCATTAGACCATGCAAGTTGTTTCATAGCTATTGCCCTTACAGCTGTTGTTAAGGATTGAGTTCCAGAACATCCGCCCATTGAAGCTACAACTGGCATTAATGCTGCTAATAATGAGAATTTTTCTATAGTATATTCAAAGTTTTTTATTATATAAGCTGCTATAAATGCTGCAAACAAATTAAAAAAAAGCCAAGTAAATCTTGCTTTTGATATCGAAAGCACTGCATCATAAAAACTTTGCTCACCCACACCAGCTAACATCAATAAATCCTCTTGAGCCTCTATATCAATTACATCAACAATATCATCAACATTTATAACACCCAATAACTTCTTGTTTTTATCAACAACTGCCAAAGAAGTTAAATTTCTTTTTCTAAATAGGTCAGCAACATCTTCTTGATCTTCTAAAAAATGAATAGAAACAGGCTTTTTTTTCATAAAGGAAGAAATTTTTTTATTTCTTGTTGAAGAAATAATTTTGCTTAATGGAATAGTGCCAACTAAACTCTCATTTTTATCTGTTATAAATAAATCATAAAATTCCTTTGGTAAATTTTTTTTTTTTCTCAAAAAATCTATAACTTCACCAACATTAAAATTAATTGGAATTTTAATAATTTCTGATTGCATCAATCTACCAGCTGAATTTTCAGGATAACGAAGATTATCTTCAATTGAAATTCTATTTTTAATTGAAATTTTTGAAAGAACTTCTCTTTTCTGGGCGGTATCTAGAACTTCTATTATTGAGGCAGCGTCATCAGAATTAAGTTCTGAAATAGCTGTGACTAGAATATCTAGATCAAATTCATCAATTATATTCTCTAGAAAATTAGGCTCTAGTTCGACTAGAATTCTTGAGTCAAAGTTTTTTGATAAAACCCTAATGAATTTTTTTCTATGTGTATCATTAAATATCTGAATATATGAAGCAATCTCAGCTGGATGATAATTTTTGATCTTATGAAAAATTCTCTTGGTATCTTTTTTTTCAAGCAAATCTATAAAATTATTAAGAATATCTGAGTTAATACTATCAGGATTATTAATTTTAGATTTTTTCATAATAAGATCTATTATGAAGATTAATAGAATAAAATAAATTATATTTCAATTAATTAATGATTTGAGACATCCAACTATGCTTAATTGCCAGGGATATATTATTTTTATATAGAGTATCTTTATTTGCTTTACCTATAACTTCATAAATAATTTTTCCAGGACATCCAATTTTTTTTAATCTCTCTATAAGAGTATATCTCAGAGAAATACTAGTTTTACCATTAATTAACTCCTTAAACTTAGAGTTAATTTTTTGCTCTAAAGTTAATAAATTTTTAAAACCATCCTCATGGTATTTTAAAAATAAAGGGTCTTTAATATCACTCTTTTTGATTTTTTTTGCAACCTTAAAGGATGTACCAACTAGAGGTATTATCCTTTTCTTATAAAGATTTTTAATTTGTCTTAATGAATTTGAACGTATTACGATATAAGGATTATATTTATCAAGATTAATATCCTCAGTTTTCAAACCTACAATCTCTGAAAAAGAACAACCTGTATCAATAATTAATCCAAAAATAGCACTGGTTAGATCATTTTTCTCTAAGCAAAAATTTCTTATTTTATCAAATTCATCTGATGTAAGAATTTCTCTTCTAAAAGTTTTTTTATATATAGGCCATTTCAAACCTGAGAAAGGGTTCCTTTTATCAATTAAAAACCTATCAAAAATTATCTCAAATAAATTTTGTATATTTGATTGATTTCTTTTTCCTGTTGAAATTTTTTTTAAATTTATAAAGTATTCCTTAAATTTTTCTGCATCTATCTTCGAATACTCAACTAATGGTTTATCCCCACAAATATCTATCATTATAGAAATAGATCTTTTTATAGAATATATCTTTTTTGAATCGTTAATAATATTTTTTAATTTTATATATTCATCAACCACCTGGCTTAAATGAATTAATTTTGTACTATTATCATCAATTAAAATATTTTTTAGAGTTTGCTTCTTAAGTTTGTTCGATGCTGCATTATCTATTAAATTTAATAATTCATGTTTATTGAATAATAAATTTTTGACGATATCTTCATAATCTTCATTGAAACTAATTATATATTTGCCAGTATCAAAAAATTTATTTCCAAAAAATTTTTTTAAATACATTTTTGATTGTTTTGCAAGCTCATTAAACATTTTCTTATGCTCTAAAGCTTGTAATGTTGATCTTTTAACTGCTGTAGAAATTTTATTTGTTTTTAAAGGTATTTTAAGAGTTTTTTTTCCTAATATTTTAATTAATTTTAATGGTACAGCTCTTTGATACCAATATTGATTACCATGTTTATAAATATACTTCATTAATTTAATTTGGTGCGGTCGAGAAGACTCGAACTTCCACAGGCAATTAGCCCACAACGACCTCAACGTTGCGCGTCTACCAGTTCCGCCACGACCGCTAATAAATATTATTACTCAAACTCTAGTATTATTTGATCAACCTCTAAACTATCACCTTCTTTACAATTAATTTTTTTAATCTTCGCTTTTATCTCTGATTTAATTATATTTTCCATTTTCATGGCCTCAACAATAGCTAAAGGTTGATTTTCCTCAATTACTTGATTTTCTTTAACAAGAATTGAAACCAAGAGGCCTGGCATTGGCGCCTTTAAAAGCTTTAAGTTATCTTCCTTTTTTCTTGATATCATTATTTTATTTAGCTCTGAGTGTCTTTTAGATAAAACTAAAAGGTCGTGAAGTACACCTTTATGATTTATAATAAACTTAGGACCATTTCTTTTAATACTGAAATAAGAAAGATTATTATCAATTATAGCTGAAAACAATGGGTACCCAATATTCCAATTACTTTTAAGATTTACATATTTTCTATCAACATATATGTCATAACTTTTATTAAAATTATTAAATGAAATAGAAACCTCATAGGTTGAATCATTATCTATTACACTCCAGTTATTATCAACAGTTTTATTGAAGCCTTTCAGTTGATTTGAAATTGAAGCTGCTCTTAATAAATATAAGTAATTTACAAAAGTTGCAACGGCATATAACTGGGTTTTATCCTTAATATTAGTTGCATATGAATCGTATCCATTCTTATAATTTTCAGAAATAAAAGATGTAGAATAATCTCCTAAATTAAATTTTGGATTTTGTAGAATGTTAGATAAAAAATCTTTATTTGTTTTTACACCTTCAATGAAATACTTATCAAGGGCATTAATCATTCCTGAAATTGTTTCTTTACGATTTTTAGTATGCGTGCATAACTTTGATATCATTGGGTCATAAAACATACTAATTTCAGAACCTTCTACAACTCCAGAGTCAACTCTTATACTCTTACCTTTGGGTTCTATATATCTAGTTAGTCTTCCAATTGATGGTAAAAAGTTCTTGGATGAGTCCTCTGCATAAATTCTACATTCAATTGCTGTTCCATTAAACTTAACATTATCCTGGACTAACGAAAGTTTTTCACCAGAAGCTATTTTTATCATCTGTTCAACTAAATCAATATTTGTTATTAATTCAGTTACTGGATGTTCAACTTGTAATCTTGTATTCATTTCGAGAAAGTAAAAGTTCTTATCCTTATCAACTACGAATTCAACTGTTCCAGCAGAATAATAACTCACAGCTTTGGCTAGTTTTATTGCTTGATTAACCATTTTTTCTCTAAGAACATCATCAACAAATACACTAGGAGCTTCCTCAATAACCTTTTGATGTCTTCTTTGAATTGTGCATTCTCTTTCTCCTAAATGAACAAAATTTCCAAATTGGTCACCAAGAACTTGAATTTCAATATGTTTAGGAAACTCAATAAATTTTTCAATAAAAACTCTATCATCCCCAAAACTAGATTTAGCTTCATTTATAGCTGAGTTAAAATTTTCCTTTAATTCTTCTTCATTAAAAGCCACTCTCATCCCTTTACCACCCCCACCAGCAGATGCTTTTACCATTAATGGATAACCAATAATTTTAGCTTGTTTTATTGCCTCTTTTATATTTGGAATTATTTCTAGACCGCCTGGAACAACTGACACTCCTGCAGCTTTGGCTATTTTCTTTGATTGTATCTTATCACCCATCGATGAAATTGCTTCACTTGGTGGACCAATAAAAATTTTTCCAATTTTTTGCACTTCATCTCTAAAATTTACATTTTCCGATAAAAAACCATAACCAGGATGAACTGCTTCAGCATTAGTTTTTTTTATGGCTTCAACAATCTTTTCAATTATTAAATAACTTTCTGCTGAAGTATTTCCTCCAATATTTATGTATTCATCTGACAAATTTACGTGTGGGGCGTTGCTATCAGGATCTGAACAAATTGAAACGGTTTTTATGCCCATTCTTCTCGCAGTTTTAATTATTCTACAAGCTATTTCGCCTCTATTTGCAATTAAGATTTTTTTTAACATAACTATTAAAGGGGTATATTATCGTGTTTTTTCCATGGATTATTTAGTTTCTTGTTTTTTAGCATTTCTAAGGATCTACAAATTCTTTTTCTTGTTGTGTTTGGCATTATCACATCGTCAATAAAACCTCTGCTACCTGCAATAAACGGGTTCGCTAGTTTTTCTCTGTATTCATTAGTTTTCTTTTCAATCTTTTCTTTATTACCAATTTCACCTCTGAAGATAATTTCAACTGCTCCTTTAGGACCCATAACAGCTATTTCAGCTTGAGGCCATGCATAGTTCACATCACCTCTAAGATGTTTAGAACTCATAACATCGTATGCTCCACCATATGCTTTTCTAGTTATGATTGTAATTTTTGGAACTGTTGCTTCTGCAAAAGCAAATAATAATTTAGCACCATGCTTAATAATTCCATTATATTCCTGAGAGGTTCCAGGAAGAAAACCTGGAACATCAACAAAAGTTATTAATGGAATGTTAAAACAATCGCAAAATCTAACAAATCTAGCTGCTTTTCTTGAAGAGTTGTTATCAAGGCAGCCAGCTAAAACCATTGGTTGATTGGCAATAATTCCAACTGGAGATCCAGACATTCTTGCAAAACCCGTTATTATATTTGCGGCATAGTCAGGTTGAGTTTCAAAAAAATCTCTATCATCAACTACTTTGGTTATAAGTTCTTTCATATCATATGGTTTATTTGGGTTTTCTGGAATAAGAGTATCTAATGAGAGTTCCAGTCTATCTACTGGATCTTCTGACGTTCTAATAGGAGGCATCTCTTTATTTGATGACGGTAAGAATCCCATAAATCTTCGAAGCTGAAATAATGCCTCTACATCATTGTCAAAAGCTAGATCTGCTACTCCGGATTTCTTTGTGTGAGTTGATGCACCTCCAAGTTCTTCATGACTTACTTCTTCATGGGTGACTGTTTTAAGAACATCAGGGCCTGTGACGAACATATATGATGTATCTTTTACCATAAATATAAAGTCCGTCATTGCTGGACTATATACAGCTCCACCAGCACAAGGACCCATTATTAAAGAAATTTGAGGAATCACACCTGAAGATAAAACGTTCCTCTGAAAAACTTCAGCATAACCAGCGAGAGAAGCTACACCTTCTTGTATTCTAGCACCTCCAGAATCATTAAGACCAATCACTGGAGCTCCAACTTGTAATGCTTTATCCATTATTTTACAAATTTTTTCTGCATGAGATTCAGATAGAGAACCCCCAAAAACTGTAAAATCTTGACTGAATACAAATGTTAACCTACCGTTTATCGTGCCATAACCAGTAACAACTCCGTCTCCCGGTATTTTTTGTTTTTCCATATCAAATTCAGAGCATCTATGTTCTACAAACATATCCCACTCTTCAAAAGTTCCCTCATCTAAAAGAACTTCAATTCTTTCTCTAGATGTAAGTTTTCCTTTTTTATGCTGACTTTCCTGTCTATTCTTTCCTCCACCAAGTATGGCTTGATTTCTTTTTGAATCTAGTTTTTTTAAAATTTCTCTCATATATCTAAATTTAATTTATATTGATATTTATAAACCAATTAATTTACATTTTTAAAAAAAAAAGAAATATTTTTTATTGTTTTTAATGTATTTTGGTTCACTTTTTTTTGTTCCTGAACAACACCCCATCGTTTTTGTTGATAAGTATACTCTATGTTAGATAATTTATATAGTTCGATATCATCAATTTTTCCTATAATGAAAAAATAACTCAATATGGTGGATTTAGTCAAAGTGGATAATTTAAAAAAAACAGTTAAAAAATAATTATCTAAATTATCTAAATAAATTTCAAATTTTTTTTTTTTAAGATTATTTTTTTCCATAATTGTTTTTAATAAATAGAGGTTAGTATCAAAAAGAAAATCAAACTCATCTATTAAGTGATCCCATTTCTTCTCCATTAATTTTTTTAAATCACTCTCACTAAAGCATCTATATAAAACAGTATCAAATTTTAGAACATCTAAAATTTGAATTTTTATTCTCTTTCTATCATCTTTTGACAAATCACAAGAAAAAAAAGTTAGACTAATTATTGAAAAAGGATCATTCAACTTTTTTTTATTTGTCATTTCATTTAATAATAAGTTGGCATGAAGTTCATTATCAGTATTTAATAAATTACCATTTGGAGTGGATATTCTTATGTTCTTATCAAGAAAAAAATATTTATTATCATCTTTAATAATCTTTATCATTATTAAGAAATCAGTTTATAACTTTCAAGATCATCAAATTCTAAATCAGATTTTCTATATGAATTCTTTAGATCAAAATTATCTAAAGCATATCTAAAATGATCTGGCATTGAGGCAAAAAATTCTCTTTTTTCTCCTCTTGGATCCTTAAAAGAAATAGAATAAGAATGCAGTAGTAATTTGGATTTATGAGAAATATTTTTTTTTTTATTTTTATTAAATTTTGTTTCACCATAAATAGGATTACCAATCAAATTTAAGTGAGTTCTTATTTGATGTTTTCTTCCACTTACAGGTTTTACAGCTAATAAAGAAACTTCCTTATTATAACCTAATACTTTAAAGTAAGTCAGTGATTCTTTCTGTTTCTCTTGATCAATCGATAACATTATTTTTCCTAATTTAAATTTTGGGTGACCTCTAACAATTGCTAAATATTTCTTATTTATTAAACGATTTTTAAATAAATTTCCAAAATATTTTGATGATGATAGACTTCTTGCAATTATTAGAATTCCTGATGTCTCTTTATCTATTCTGTGCACTAACTTTGGCCTTGCTTCGTAATCATATTTTAATGAATCGAGCATTAAATCTAAGTTTAATTTAATATTAGTGCCTCCTTGAACAGCTAATCCACTTGGCTTATTAATGATTAAGAAAGTCTTATCTTTAAAGACAATCATATTTTTAACAAATTCTGAAAATTTATTGTTGTAATTTTCTTTTATGACTGACTGTTTGTTTGTATAAATATTTCTAGAAAACATAACAATATCGCCAGTCCTGAGTAATTTGGAGTTTTTTATCCTTTTGCCATTGACTCTAACTACTCCTTTTCTGATCAATTGACATAAAACTGGATATGGTAGATCAGAAATATTTTTTTTCAACCAATAGTCAATTCTTTGTTTGTTAAACTCTTCACTAACATTCCACTCGTTTTTTACTTTTTGAAAATTCATGTCCTTATGACATTAAAGAACCAAACTATTTTTATTTAGTTTCAACCTTAGTTTCTTTTTTATCTTTGATTTTCTCTGATTTTGTGGCTGTATCTTTATTTTTTTCTGAATCCTTTGAACTAACATTTTCTTGAGGATTAGATTTTACTTGTTGTTCATCTTTTTTTTCATTTGCATCTTTAATCCTATTTTTGTCATCTAATCCTTTGGCATTAATATCTCTTTCAATCAATTCAATAATAGCTTTAGGGGCAGAGTCTCCATATCTAAACCCGGCTTTAATTATCCTAACATATCCACCATTTCTTTTTTGATATCTTTTGGCAAGGACATTAAATACTTTGTCCACAATAATTCTATCACCAAGATAGGAGTAGACCCTCCTTTTAGATGCTAAGGAATTATTTTTTCCCATGGTTAGTATTTTTTCAACAAACGGTCTTAAATCTTTTGCTTTTGGAAGAGTTGTTTCAATCTGCTCATGTATAATAAGTGATTTACTCAAATTTTTAAGTAAAGCTATTCTATGACTAGTTTTTCTATTAAGTTTTCTTCCTGAATAATTGTGTCTCATTTTCTTATCTCATTTAGTAGGGATCATCCAGCTTTCTTCTAATTTCTTCAATATTTTCAGGTGGCCAACCTTCTATTTTCATTCCAAGTTCTAAGTTCATAGTTGATAAAATCTCTTTGATTTCATTTAATGATTTTCTGCCAAAATTTGGTGTTCTAAGCATTTCTGATTCAGTTTTCTGAACCAAGTCACCAATATATATAATTTCGTCATTTTTTAAACAATTTGCAGATCTTACAGATAGCTCAAGTTCTTCAACTTTTCTTAACAAATTAACATTTAAAGCTGGTTCCTCAGTTGTAGGCACGGCAACCTCTTCATCAGGTTCATCAAAATTAATAAACATTTTTAGTTGTTCATCAATAATTCTTGCTGCATATGCTACGGAATCCTCTGGAACTACTGAACCATTTGTTTCAATACTCATTATAAGTTTATCATAATCTGTAACTTGCCCCACTCGCGAATTTTCAACTCTAAAAGAAACTCTTTTTACAGGAGAAAAAAAAGAATCTATAAAAATAGTACCCAAAGGAGCATCATTTTTCTGTTTCATAGCTGGAACATAACCTTTTCCTTCTTCTACGTTAAGTGTAAGATTAATTTTAGCTTTAGAATCAAGTGTTAATAAATGCAGATCTTTATTAAGAACTTCTACATGTGCTCCACAATCAATATCCTTAGCTTTAATCTCTTTTGGACCTTCGGCTTTAATATGAATTTTTGTAGACTCAACATCATTAAGTTTCAATGCTAGCTGTTTAATATTTAAAATTATATCAGTAACATCCTCAATTACTCCAGGTATTGCTGAAAACTCATGTGTTACTCCTTCAATATGAATTGAAGTTACTGCTGCACCTCTTATTGACGACAATAAAACACGTCTTAACATGTTACCCAAAGTTTGGCCATAACCACTTTCAAGAGGTTCTGCTACTAATTCTGCGAAAGTAAAGTCATCTTTAATTTTTGAGAATTCTATTCTTTTTGGCTTTATTAGCTCTTTCCAATTTTTATTAATCACTATTATATCCTTTGTTAAGTTTTATCTAAACTCTTCTTCGTTTGGAAGGCCGACAACCATTGTGAGGAATTGGAGTTATGTCCTTTATTACAGTAATATTTAAACCTGTCGAACCCAATGCCCTTATAGCTGACTCTCTTCCGTTTCCTGGCCCTTTAATTACAACCTCAACGTGTTTCATCCCATGTTCCATAGCTCTCTTTCCAGCTTCCTCTGCAGCAAGCTGGGCTGCAAAAGGAGTAGACTTTCTTGAACCTTTAAAGCCTTTATTTCCAGATGAAGACCAAGATATCGTGTTCCCTGTAGCATCTGTTATTGTAATGATAGTATTATTAAAGGTCGAATTTATATGAGCAATACCCGAAGGTATGCTTTTCTTAACTTTTTTTTTTGTTTTTGAATTCTTAGAAACCATTTATATTATACTGCCTTTTTCTTTCCGGCGATTGGTATAGCTTTACCTTTTCTTGTTCTTGCATTGGTATGTGTTCTTTGACCTCGCACCGGAAGCTTTTTCCGGTGCCTTAAACCTCTGTAACAGCCTAAATCAGTTAGTCTTTTAATCCTAGTTGATATTTCTCTTCTTAAATCTCCTTCAACAAGGAAGTTTTTATCAATAAACTCTCTTATTTTAATAACTTCATCTTCATTCAGTTCGTTAACTCTTTTATTATTATCTATCTTTACTGATTCGCATATGTCCTTGGCGAACTTTGGGCCAATTCCATAAATATACCTTAAGGATATTTCTAATCTTTTATTACTTGGGACGTTTACCCCTGCAATTCTTGCCACTTGATTCCTCTCAATAAATCCAAATCTGGATTATATTTTTTTTTTATTTTAAGTCAATATACTAACTAATAATCTTTATAATTTTAGAGTTAACAGTTTCAACACTTTCCATACCATCAATTCTGCTTAAAATTTCTTTTTTTTCATAATAGTCTACAATTGGTAGCGTTGAAGATTTGTATACTTCAATTCTATTTATTAAAGTTTCAATATTATCATCTTTACGTATTTCATTATTATTAGATTCTTCAATTCTTTTTTTTATTCTTTCTTTTAAAACTTCAAAATCAATTTCAAAAAAAATTACATGGTCGAGCTCGATTGAAATTTTCACTAACGAATCATCAAGAACCTTTGCCTGATTTAAATTTCTTGGAAACCCATCGAAGACAATACTTTTTTTTGAAAATTCTTCCACTTTCTTTACAATTAAATCAATAACTATATCATCGGGCACAAGTTCACCAGATTCCATCAAACTACTAACTTTTTTTCCAAGAACAGAATTTACATTCGATGTCTCTTCTCTGAGCAAATCACCAGTTGATAATTGAACAAAATTATTTTTCTCAACAAGAATTTTTGATTGTGTTCCTTTACCACAACCTGGAGGACCAAGTAAAACTATCTTCTTCATCTACCTTCTTCTAAGATTTGATTTTCTGATCAAACCCTCATATTGATGTGCTAATAAATATGATTGTATTTGATTAACCGTGTCCATTGTAACACTTACTACAATTAAAAGACTTGTACCTCCAAAATAGAAAGGAACCTTGTATTTAGCAATAAGTAATTCGGGTAACAAGCATATCAAGGAGAGATAAATTGCTCCTAAAACTGTTAACCTCGTTAGAATATAATCTAAATATTTAGCTGTATTCTCTCCCGGACGTATTCCAGGCACAAAACCTCCATATTTCTTTAGATTGTCAGCTGTGTCTTTGGGATTGAAAACTATTGCTGTATAAAAGAAAGCAAAAAAGATAATCATTGAAATATAAACTGTTAAGTATACCGGGTGTCCTCTACTTAAGAACAGACTTAAGGTACTTAACCATTCGGGTCCACCACCTGCATTAAAACTTACAAATGTTATTGGTAACAATAATAGTGAACTAGCAAAAATTGGAGGAATAACCCCAGCCGTATTAATCTTTAGAGGTAAATGCGAAGATTCTGCTACCTTATTGCCTGCCCCTGGCTGTCTTTTAGGATATTGGATAGTAATTCTTCTTTGTGCTCGTTCAACAAAAACCATAAAAGCAATAACTGATACAGCCATAACAAGCAAGAATACAATAAATAATGTTGATAAGGCTCCGGTTCTCCCAAGTTCAAAAGTGGTACTTAGGGCTAAAGGCAATTGAGCTACAATTCCAGTGAAAATTATCAATGATATGCCATTTCCAATTCCTCTCTGAGTAATTTGTTCGCCCAACCAGACTAAAAACATAGTACCTGAAACTAATGTTATGACTGTTACAAATCTAAAAAACATTCCAGGATCCATAACTGCTTGCAAACCCTGACTATTGGACATATTCTCAACCCCAACAGCAACTCCATAACCCTGCACAGTTGCTAAGAAGACTGTACCATATCTGGCATATTGATTTATCTTTTTCCTACCTACTTCTCCCTCTTTTTTTAATTGTTCCAACTGAGGAGAAATTACAGTTAAAAGCTGCATGATTATACTCGCGGAAATATAAGGCATGATATTAAGAGCAAAAACTGTCATGCGTCCCAAGGCTCCCCCAGCAAACATGTCAAACATACCAAGGATTCCTCCGACATTACGCTCAAAAACTTTTTCCAAAGCCACAGGGTCTATTCCTGGAATTGGGATATAGGAACCAATTCTATAAACTATTAGAGCTAATAATGTGAATAATATTCTCTTCTTTAAATCGTCTGCTTTAGCAATAGATCCAAAGTTAATTCTTGATGAGATTTGTTCAGAAACTGATGCCATAAATTTATTTTTCTTCTATTTTATTTTTAATATTTTTAGTCTTAACTTTTTTTTCTTCTTTACTTGATGATTTAGAGTTTTTTGTTTTTTTATTTGATTCAGTTTCTTTATTTTTCACCTTAGTTTTAGGCGTTTCTTTAGCTTCAGTTTGAGCAGTTGATTTCAACTTTATATTATTTTTTAAATCTTTTTTTTCAATATTTTGATTTTTCTCATCATTCTTATTAAGTTTGACTTTCTTGTATGTCACCAAATTTATAGATCCTCCAACTCTTTCAAACTCCTTTTTGACTGATTCAGAAGCTGCATGAGAATCAACTTTAACTGAACCTTTCAATTTATTGCCAAGTAAAAATTTAATGAAAACATTTTTCTTAGAGTTTGAAAATTTAACGAGGTCATTAATGGTTAAATTTGTATTTTCTTTCAAAACTTTTTTTTCAAACAAACTATTAATTAAGTCAGTCTTTAGCACAATTTTATTAATTTTTTTTCTAGATTTAAAGCCATGTTTTGGCATTCTCATGTGAAGAGGCATTTGCCCACCTTCAAAACCATTGATTGAAACTCCAGTTCTCGACTTTTGACCTTTCATTCCTCTTCCGGCCGTTTTGCCTTTTCCTGAACCAATTCCTCGTCCAACTCTTTTCTTTTTTTTTAATTTTTCGCTAACTTTTAATTCATTTAATTTCATATTATTTAACCTCTTCAATTTTTAATAAATGCTTAACCTTTTCTATCATGCCGACGATTGATGGAGTACTCTCAATTATTCTTTCCCTATTAATTTTGTTCAAACCTAAGCTTATTAATATTTTTCTTTGATTAGCATTTCTACCTATTGGACTGCGAAGTTGTTTTATTTTAATTTTTGACAATTTCACCTACCTGTGTAGAGTTTTTTCTCCTCTTTGTAATATCATTGATTTTTAAATTTCTTCTCATGGCAATAATTTTTGGAGAAGAAGCTGTCTTGAGAGCCTCAAAAGTTGCTCTGACCATGTTATGGGGGTTTGAAGTGCCAACTGACTTTGCCACAATATCTTGAATACCTAGTGCTTCAAACACAGCTCTCATCGGACCACCTGCAATCACACCTGTCCCCGATGGGGCGCTTCTCAAATATACTATACCCGAGTCAAATCTACCTCTTATATCATGATGTAATGTTCTACCTTGTCTCAAGGGAACCCTAATCAGATTATTTTTTGCTTCTTCAGTAGCTTTTTTAATTGCTTCTGGAACTTCTTTAGCCTTACCTTTACCATGACCAACCATTCCATTCCCATCACCTACAACTACTAAAGCTGCAAAACTAAACCTTCTACCACCTTTAACTACTTTTGCAACTCGATTAATACTTACAAGTTTTTCAATAAATTCATTTTGATCAAAATTCTTTCCCGAATTATCATGTTGATTAGATTTCGTATCGTTAGTTTTATTTTCACCTCCAGTTATCTTTTTTTGATTATCTTTACTAACTGGAGAAGTTAAAGTTTTTTTACTCGACTTGCTTTTTAATTCATTACTATTCTTTTGTTCTGTTTTGGTTTCTTTCACCTTACTTTCTTCATCTTTTTCTTTTTTATCTTCAGATTTCTTAATTAAACCTTGTGAATTTTCTGTTTGATTTTTTTCAACTGGTTTATTTTCTCTCGCTTTTATTTCTTCCTTTTCAGAATTTTTATTTTCTTTAATACTAATATCTTTAGATTCCTTTAGTTTATTTTCAGAATCTTTGACTTTTATATTTTCTTCAATTATTTTTTTATCTTTGCTCATATTAATTCCTAAAATTTGATACCTTTCGATCTTATTCCCATTGCTAACTCTTTAATTCTTCCATGATAAAGATACCCCCCCCTATCAAAAGTAAAACTTTCTTTGATTTTTTTTTGTTGTATTAACTCTGCAATCTTTTCTCCGACCTTAAAAGCCATATCTTTAGGTTTTACTTTTTCAGATTTAAGAGATTTATCATGAGAAGAAGTTGATAATATTGTTTTACCTTTGCTATCATCTATTACTTGAATGTATATATGCTTTGAAGATCTAAAAGCAGATAGTCTAAGGTTTGAACTTTTTTTAATTTTTGTCCTAACTCTTGCAAATCTTTTCCTAATTGAATTACGTTTAGATATCATTTTTTCTTTCCTTCTTTTCTTTTAATTACTTCTTCTTTATATTTAACTCCTTTTCCTTTATAAGGTTCAGGTTTTCTGAATGATCGAATATTTGCAGCTATCTGACCAACTCTTTGTTTATCAATACCAGAAATTTTAATTACAGTCGGTTTTGGAACCTCTACTTTCAAATCATCTGGTACATCAAAATTAATTGGATGAGAGTATCCAAGTAAAAGTTCTAATACTTTTCCTTTTTGAGTTGCTTTATAACCAACCCCATTTAGCTCCAGTTCTTTATTAAAACCATTTGAAACTCCATCGACAATATTCATAATTCTTGACCTAACTGTACCCCACATTTTTTGATGTGTTAAAGAATTTCCAGATTTATTTACATGAATAGTATTGTCTTTTATTTCAACTTTAGCATCTGATTTAAAATTATATGACAACTCACCTAGCTTACCTTTAGCAAATATCACGTTGTTTTCGATCTTTACTTCGGTATTTTCTGGAACATTAATGGGTATTCTTCCACTTCTTGACATCTTTAAACTCCTAAAAAACCTTGCATAAAATTTCTCCACCTACATTCTCATCCCTAGCTTCACTATCAGATAACACACCTTTCGAAGTAGAAAGTATCGAAATGCCTAATCCATCAAAATTCCTTTGAAGATCTCCAATCTTGGAGTATACCCTTCTTCCAGGTGTTGAAACCCTAGAAATATCTTTTATGACTGGTTCACCTTCAACATATTTAAGCTCAATTTGAAAATTATTTTTATGATTTTCAAGTGCAATTTTTTTAAAACCTTTTATGTAACCCTCTCTATGAAGCACATCAAGTACATTGCCTCTAAATCTAGATGCAGGCATAAGCACTGAATCTTTTTTTCGAAGTTGACCATTTCTTATTCTCGTTAACATATCACCGAGTGGATCTGACAAACTCATTTTCTTTTCCTTTCCTTTTATCTACCAGCTTGATTTTGTTATACCTGGAATTTGACCAATAGCAGCCAATTCTCTGAAAGCAATTCTTGACAACTTAAATTTTCTATAAACGCCTCTTCCCCTTCCAGTTAGGGCACATCTATTTCTTATTCTTACTTTAGAGGCATTTCTGGGAATTTTTGAGAGTTGTAACCTTGCTTGAAACTGCTCATCAGGGCTCAATTTTTTATTGTTCGCAATTTTCAAAAGCTTGTTTCTTTTAGCTTTAAATTTATTATGCATCTTCACTCTTTTTTTATTTCTTTCTATAATACTTAGTTTTGACATAAATCCTCCTTAATCTTTAAATGGTAAGTTGAAGCTTTTTAGAAGTTCATAAGCATGCTCATTATTATTACTAGAAGTAACTATAGTGATATCCATACCTCTGACTTTATCTATCTTGTCGTAATTTATTTCTGGAAAAATAATCTGTTCTTTTATACCAATTGAATAATTTCCTAAACCATCGAATGACTTCTTAGACAAACCTTTAAAATCTCTTACTCTAGGAAGAGCAATGAATATTAATCTATCTAAAAACTCATACATTCTTTTTTTTCTTAGAGTCACCTTACAACCAATACTTAAACCTTTTCTTAATTTAAAACCTGCAATTGATTTTTTTGCTTTAGTTATAACAGGTTTCTGACCTGTTATAAGTGTTAAGTCGTTGATAGCATTATTAATCACTTTAGAATCGGAGACAGCCTCTCCAACACCAATATTAACAATTATTTTTTCAAGTTTAGGAACTTCAAAAATGTTTTTAAAACCAAATTTACCTTTTAATTGTTCTCTTATTTGAGAATTATATTTTTCTGCTAATCTTGCCATAAGTAACCTAGTTAAGAGTTTCTCCTGATTTTTTTGAAAATCTAACTTTTTTCCCATCTTTCAAAAACTTAAAGCCTACTCTAGATGGCTTTGATGTTTTTGGATCTAAAATTGATAACTTGCTCATATAAATTGGCATTTCTATACTTTCAATACCGCCTTTTTGCGTTGCAGATTGTTTTGTATGTTTTTTTACGATATTGGCACCTTCTACAATTGCTTTATCAACAAAATCTTTTTTCTTAATAACCTTCAATATCTTTCCTGTTTTACCTTTATCTTTTCCTGAGAGAATGATTACATTATCTCCTTTTTTTAATTTAGCAGACATAATTATAAGACCTCCGGTGCTAAAGAAATTATTTTCATATATTTCTTTGCTCTCAATTCTCTTGTTACTGGTCCAAAAATTCTTGTTCCAAGTGGTTCTCCATTGTTATTTATTAAAACTGCGGCGTTTCTATCAAATCTTATAGAAGACCCATCAGATCTATAAACATCTTTTGCAGTTCGAACTATAACAGCCTTATGAATTTCACCTTTTTTCACCTTACCTCTTGGAATAGCATCTTTTACTGTTATAACAATAATATCACCAACAGAAGCAAACCTTCTCTTGGAGCCTCCAAGAACTTTTATACATTGTATTTTTTTTGCTCCAGAATTATCTGCAACTAGAAGTGTTGATTGCATTTGTATCATATCTATTCCTTAACTTATTACTATCCACTTTTTAGTTTTTGATATTGGTTTGTTTTCCTGAATTGATACTAGTTGACCAATCTTATATTTATTGCCTTCATCATGCACAGAATACTTTTTTGATCTATTAATATATTTTTTATAAACTGGATGCATTACTTTTCTATTAACTCTAACTGTGATGGTCTTATCCGCTTTATCAGAAGTTACTACTCCTCTTAAAATCCTTTTTGGCATATAGATCTATTTCCTTTTCTTATTAAAATTAATAGCAGTTTTAATTCTTGCAATTTCTTTTCTTACAACTGATATTCTAGCCGTTTTTTCAAGTTGCCCCGAGCTTCTTTGAAATCTTAAGTTTAAAGATTCTTTTCTTAAATGACTAACTTTCTCTCTGAGTTTAGAAGTATCAAGTTTGATTAATTCAGAAAACTTTTCCATTACGCACCTAACCTTGTTACAAATTTATTTTTATTTGGAAGTTTTGCAGAAGCTAGTTCAAAAGCTTCTGCTGCAAGATTTTTTGACACGCCATCAATTTCAAAAAGAATTTTTCCAGGTTTAACTTTGGCAGCCCAAAACTCGACAGCTCCCTTACCTTTACCTTGTCTTACTTCAGCAGGTTTCTTAGAAACTGGCACATCTGGGAAAATTCTTATCCAAACACGACCAGACCTTTTAAGATGTCTTGAAATACATCTTCTAGCAGATTCAATTTGTCTAGAAGTAATTCTTGCAGGAGTTAGGGCTTTTAGTCCAAAAGAACCAAAATTTAGAAAATTTCCGCCTTTTGATACTCCGTGCATTCTTCCCTTAAATTGCTTTCTGTATTTTGGTTTTTTTGGTTGTAACATCTTATTTGTCTACCTTTTTTAATTCTTCATTACTTATTTTGCTGTTATTTTCTGTGAAACCATTATCTTTATCAAATTTTTCACCTTTGAATATCCAAACTTTTACACCACAGATTCCATAAGTTGTATTTGCTCTTGATACACCATAATCAACGTCTGCCCTTAACGTGTGCAAAGGAACCCTACCTTCTCTATACCATTCTGTTCGAGCAATTTCTGCCCCACCAAGTCTGCCACTACAATTAACTCTAATCCCTTCTGCACCCAATCTCATTGCAGATTGAACTGCTCTTTTCATTGCTCTTCTGAATGCAACCCTTTTTTCAAGTTGTTGTGCTATATTATCTGCGACTAATTGCGAATCTAATTCTGGTTTTTTAATTTCAACTATATTGATGTTCACTTCACCACTGACCATTTTGCTTATTGATTTTTTTAACTTTTCAATATCAGAACCTTTTTTTCCAATAATAACTCCCGGTCTTGAAGTATACAAAATAACATTGGCAAGCTTTGCTGGTCTTTCAATTACAATTTTGGATATACCAGCTGAACTAAGTCTTTTAATTAAATATTTCCTTAAATTAATATCTTCTTGGAGCAAATCAGAATAGTTTTTTTCGGAAAACCATCTTGATTCCCAAGATCTAATAATTCCTAACCTTAGACCTATTGGATTAGTTTTTTGACCCATTATCTTCCTTCATTTTATTTTTATTCATCTTATCTTCTTTCATTTTATCTTCATTCATTTTATCTTCTTTCATTTTTCCTTTTGTATTTTTAATTTTATTTTCCTGCACTTCTTCCTTCTCTTGAACTAGTATTCTGACTCTCGAAAATGTTTTCAATATTTTACCTGCTCTACCTCTAGCTCTTGGTCTAAATCTTTTCAAAACCATTGACTTACCAACACTAGCTTCCTTAACATATAGTTTGTCAATATCTAGCTGATGATTATTTTCTGCATTAGAAATAGCAGATTTAAGAATTTTTAGAACTTCATTCGATATTCTTCTTTTTGAAAATAAAAGGTTGTTTATTGCTTTTTCAACTTTTAACCCTCTAATTAGTCCTAAAGCAAGATTTGTTTTTTGTGGGCTCGACTTTATCGATTTTCCTATCGCTTTAACAACTGTGATATCTTCTTTTTCAATTTTATCTGTCATATTTCACTAACCATTTATGAAGTTTTTTTATCAGCATTATGTCCTTTATATGTTCTTGTTGGGGAAAACTCTCCAAACTTATGTCCAACCATATTTTCGCTAACAGTAACTGGGACATGTTTTTTTCCATTATGCACCCCAAAAGTTAAACCTACGAACTCAGGAAGGATTGTAGATCTTCTAGACCATGTTCTGATAACATCATTTCTACCAGAACTTTTAACTGCTTCAGCTTTTTTAATCAAATAAACATCCACAAATGGACCTTTCCATACTGATCTAGACATTATTTCTTACCTCTTTTTAAAATATACTTATCTGTTCTTTTATTCTTCCTAGTTTTTTTTCCTTTAGCAGAAAAACCTTTTCTTGATACTGGGTTTCTCCCACCTGAAGTTCTTCCTTCCCCTCCACCATGAGGATGATCAACTGGATTCATTGCAACACCCCTCACAACTGGACGAACACCCATCCACCTCTTTCTTCCAGCTTTTCCCAGCTTAACATTTTTGTTATCAGGGTTTGAAACCATACCAATAGTTGCTCTACATTCAATTCGAACCATTCTTATTTCACCTGAGGATAATTTAATTTGAGCATACTCTGCATCTTTTCCAATTAATTGACTATACGTTCCCGCCGATCTATTAAGCTGACCACCTTTACCTGGTTTCATTTCAACGTTGTGGATTAAAGTATCAGTTGGAATATTTTTTAACTTAATGCAATTTCCAATTTTAATATCAGCTTTATCCGATGAAACTATTTTATCCCCTATTTTTATATTCTGTGGGGCAATTATGTAAGAGTGATCTCCATCATCATATTTAATTAGAGCTATATTCGCAGTTCTATTGGGGTCGTACTCAATTCGTTCAATAACAGCAAACTTATCCAAAACATTCCTTTTAAAATCAATAATTCTATACTTTCTTTTATGTCCACCTCCTTGACGTCTCGAAGTAAGATGACCAAAATTATTTCTTCCACCACTTTTTGTCAGACCTTTAGTTAATTTTTTTAAAGGGCTGCCTTTGTGTAGCTCACTTTTTTCTGTGAGAACCAGACCTCTTTGGCCAGCTGTATTTGGTTTAAATTGTTTTAATCCCATTTTTATTTTACCTCAACCGTTGTATCAATAGTGTTTCCCTCAGCTAGTTTTACAAACGCCTTTTTAAAATCTGGTCTTTTACCTTTTATATTTCTAAATTTTTTAACTTTACCATTTTGATTCAAGGTATTCACAGAAAGTACTTTTACACTAAACAATTTTTCTACTGCTTGCTTAATTTCATGCTTGTTAGAATTTGAAGAAACTTTAAAAACATAATAATTAAATTGAGAAACATATGTAGATTTTTCAGAAACTAGAGGGTTTCTAATAACCTCATAAATTCTCTCTGATGAAATTTCTTTCATTTACTCAACCTTTCTTGAATACTTGTTAAAGCACTTTCAGAAAAAATTAAAAAATCTCTTCTTAATATGTCATAAACATTGAGACCGATTAAAGGTAAAACATCAATCTTGGGTACATTTTGAGATGCAAGAAAAAAGTTTTTATCCAAATCAATATTGTCTATAAATAATGCTGAATCAATTTTCATATTATCGAGCTTATTCTTAAATAGACTTGTCTTAGGTTTTGAAATTTTCAATTCATTTATAATTTTTAACTTTCCATCTTTTAGTTTCTTTGAAAGTGCCATCTTTAAGGCAAGTTTTTTTATTTTTTTTGGAAGCTTGTGAGCGTGAGATCTAACTTGAGGGCCAAAAATAACTGCACCCCCTCTCATCTGAGGCGACCTTTTACTACCTTGTCTTGCATTACCAGTACCTTTTTGTTTAAAAGGTTTTTTTGTTGTACCTGAAATTTCTGATATACCCTTAGTTTTGTGATTTCCACTTCTTCTTTTAGATAATTGGTACCTAACCATTCTATGAATGATTTCGTCTTTTACTTCAATACCAAAGATAGATTTATCCAAATCTATTTCATTCAAAGTTTTATTATCTAAGTTGTTTACTTTTTCTTTCATAATATCTAATTTTCGTTTTATTTATTAGTCTCATCATTAATAGGTGTTTTACCTTCATCTTTTTTTACATTGGTTTCATTGTTAGAAGTATTTTCATCTTTAGGTTTAGCTTCATTGTTTTTTACCTCGGCTTTGTTTTCAATTGATGTATTATCGTTTCTATTGCTTTCGACCGTTTGCATACTAGTGACATCTGTTGCCACAATTTCATTTTTGTTACTTGAGGTATTTTGAACTATAGAGTTATCATTACTAACATTTATATCTTGATTTTTTTTAACTGAGTCAATTATGCTTATTACAGAACCCTTATGACCTGGAATAGCTCCTTTAAGAATTAGAAGATTATTATCTGTATCAACCTTTAAAACTTTAAGATTTTGAATTGTTACTTTTTTATTTCCTAATCTTCCTGCCATTTTTTTCCCCTTAAAAACTTTACCTGGATCTTGACACTGACCAGTTGAACCATGAGATCTATGAGAAATAGAAACTCCATGTGTTGCTCTGTTGCCCGAAAAATTATGTCTTTTCATTGGACCTGCAAATCCTTTGCCTTTAGAATTTGCTGAAACATCAACGTACTGACCGACAACAAAGTTCGAAGCACCTACATCATCACCAATCTTCAATTCATTCTTATCATCAACTCTAAATTCTTTTGATACATAAAATGGTTTTAGGTTATTTTTCTTTAAAAAATGCTTAAAAGGTTTTCCGAGATGTTTTTTAAAATCACCATGACAAAGAGTAACTGCTAAATAACCATTTTTCTCATTATTTTTTTTTGCGATAACCTTACAATTATTAATTTTTAGCACAGTAACTGAATGATTAATATTATCCTTATCATAAAATCTAGACATTCCAATTTTTTCTGCTAACAATCCAACTCTCACAACTAATCCTTATAATTTTATTTCTATATCTACCCCAGCAGCAAGCTCAAGCTTTTGTAAAGCATCTACTGTCTGAGGAGTCCATTCAGTAATATCCATCATTCTTTTATGAGTTCTCAATTCTAGTTGATCTCTAGACTTTTTATCAACATGTGGTGATTTAAGAATAGTGAATTTTTCTATCATTGTAGGAAGTGGAATAGGACCTTTAACATTAGCGCCAGTTCTTTTAGCTGTATTAACTATCTCAAGTGTCGTCTGATCAAGAACTCTGTGATCAAAAGCTTTGAGTCTTATTCTAATATTTTGATTAGCCATTTCCGTTATCCAGATTATTATTTATTCTAAAATCTCGGCAACAACTCCAGCACCCACTGTTCTGCCACCTTCTCTGATTGCAAATTTCAAACCTTTATCCATGGCAATCGGTGTTAGCAATTCAACAGTAACAGAAACATTATCACCAGGCATAACCATTTCTGTTCCCGATGGAAGTTCAATTGTTCCTGTAACGTCTGTTGTTCTAAAATAAAACTGAGGTCTATAATTTTTGAAGAAAGGTGTATGACGCCCACCCTCATCTTTATTTAAAACATATGCTTCGGCTTTGAATTTTTTGTGAGGTTTTATAGAACCAGGTTTTGCTAGAACTTGACCTCTTTCTACTTCTTCTCTCTTGGTACCTCTAAGAAGCACACCAACATTATCACCTGCTTCACCTCTATCTAAAAGTTTTCTGAACATCTCAACCCCGGTACATACCGTAGTTTGAGTATCTTTAATACCAGTGATCTCAATCTCATCATTAACATTAACAACACCTCTTTCAACTCTTCCTGTCACAACAGTTCCTCTTCCAGATATTGAAAAAACATCCTCAATCGGCATCAAGAAATCTTGGTCAAGGGGTCTAGCTGGTTGCGGTATATGCTCATCTACTTTTTCCATTAACTCAAGAATGGCTTTTTTACCTGTTTCTTCATTAGATGACTCTATAGCTGCTAAAGCAGAGCCCTTAATTATTGGAATGTTATCACCATCAAATTCATATTTGGATAAAAGCTCTCTCACTTCCATTTCAACTAAATCTAGAAGTTCTGGATCATCAACTTGATCTACTTTATTCATGAACACGACAATAGAAGGAACTCCAACTTGTCTAGCAAGTAAAATATGCTCCTTTGTTTGTGGCATTGGGCCATCAGCGGCTGAAACAACAAGTATTGCTCCATCCATCTGAGCTGCACCAGTGATCATATTTTTAACATAATCAGCATGACCTGGACAATCAACATGAGCATAGTGCCTTTTATCAGTTTGATATTCCACATGAGCAGTAGAAATTGTTATTCCACGTTCTTTTTCTTCGGGTGCTTTGTCTATCTGAGCATAGTCCATTGCAGTTGCCCCACCAGTTTCAGCTAAAACTTTTGTAATAGCTGCAGTAAGAGTTGTCTTTCCGTGATCGACGTGACCTATTGTACCTATGTTACAATGCGGTTTACTTCGATCAAATTTTTCTTTAGCCATTTTAATTACTCCTTATTATGTTAAATTAACCAGAAACCTTTTCTTTTACTTCTTCTGCAACATTATGAGGAACTTCTTCATAATGATCAAAAGTCATTGTATAACTTGCTCTACCCTGGCTCATAGAACGCAAATTATTTACATACCCAAACATATTGGCTAGAGGAACCATACTATTAACAACATGATTAACACCTCTTTGCTCCATACCGGAAACTTGACCTCTTCTTGAATTTAAATCACCAATTATATCACCCATATAATCCTCAGGTGTTACTACTTCGACCTTCATCATGGGCTCAAGTAAAACCGCTTTTGCTTTAGGCATTGCCTCTCTAAATGCGGCTCTAGCAGCAATTTCAAAGGCCATAACACTTGAGTCAACATCGTGGAAAGCTCCATCAACCAGAGTACACTTAAAATCAATTACTGGAAAGCCTGCTAAAAAACCGGTTTCAGTTGATGCTTTAATTCCTTTTTCAACTCCAGGAATATATTCTCTAGGGACTCTACCACCGACAATTTTACTTTCAAAAATTACACCATCACCCTTTTCTAATGGCTCAAATTCCATTACAACTTTTGCGAACTGACCAGCACCCCCAGATTGTTTTTTGTGAGTATAATCAACAGATGTTGGTTGGGTGATTGTTTCTCTGTATGCAACTTGAGGAGCTCCAACGGTTGCATCAACTTTAAATTCTCTTAACATTCTATCAACTAATATTTCCAGATGAAGTTCCCCCATACCTTTCATAACTGTCTGACCTGATTCATGGTCAATACTAACTTTAAACGATGGGTCTTCAGCAGCTAACCTTTGAAGCGCGACTCCCATTTTCTCTTGATCTGCTTTGGTTTTTGGCTCAACAGCAACTTCGATAACCGGATCAGGGAACTCCATGCGCTCTAGAATAACAGCGTTTTCAGAATCACACAAAGTATCTCCAGTTGTTGTGTCTTTCAAACCTGCGACTGCAATGATATCACCTGCATACGCCGTTTTAATGTCTTCACGAGAGTTTGAATGCATTTGAAGCATTCTTCCAAATCTCTCTCTTTTTTCTTTCACTGAATTAAGCACAGAGCTGCCAGCCTCAATTTTTCCAGAGTAGACTCTCATGAATGTTAAAGAACCTACAAAAGGATCGTTCATAATCTTGAAAGCTAGTGCAGAAAATGGCTCGTCATCTGAGCTTTTTCTTGTAATGGCTTCTTCTTCTTTTTGGTACTTTACTCCCTTGATGGCAGGAACATCCAACGGAGAAGGAAGAAAATCAACAACAGCATCAAGCATTGGTTGAACTCCTTTGTTTTTAAACGCACTTCCACAAAGCACAGGGACAAACTTACTTTCAATTGTTCCTTTTCTTATTAATTTTTTTAAATCTTCTTCTGATGGCGTAACACCATCAAGATACTTTTCCATTATTTCATCGTCTAATTCCACAACTGTTTCTAAAAGTTTTTCTCTGTATTTATTTGATTCATCAACTATTTCAGAGGGTATATCCTCATCAGCAAACTTTGCTCCTAGTGTTTCCTCTTGCCATACCACTGCTTTCATTCTAACAAGATCTATAATGCCTTTAAATTCAGATTCTGATCCTAGTGGAAGTTGTAGAACTAAGGGTGTAGCTCCAAGCCTATCGACTATCATATCAACACACCTATAAAAGTTGGCGCCAATTCTATCCATTTTATTTACAAAACACATTCTTGGAACACCATATTTGTCTGCTTGTCTCCACACAGTTTCAGATTGAGGTTCTACTCCGGCAACTGAATCAAATACACAAACACTTCCATCAAGAACTCTCAAAGACCTCTCAACTTCAATTGTAAAGTCAACGTGACCGGGTGTGTCTATAATATTAATTCTTTTATTATTCCAGAAGCAAGTAGTAGCAGCAGATGTTATAGTAATTCCTCTTTCTTGCTCTTGCTCCATCCAATCCATTGTCGCAGCTCCATCATGCACTTCACCAATTTTGTGAGAAACACCAGTGTAATATAAAACCCTCTCTGTGGTGGTTGTTTTTCCAGCATCGATATGAGCCATAATTCCAATATTTCTGTAGTTATTTAAATCAGTCTCTCTGGTCATACTTTCAACCTCACCATCTGTAATGAGCGAAAGCTCTGTTAGCTTCTGCCATTTTATGAGTATCTTCTCTTTTTTTTATTGATGTTCCTTTTTTCTCATGAGCGTCCGCAAGTTCTTGTGCTAATCTGTCTACCATTGATTTTTCATTTCTTTTTCTCGAAGAGTCTACAATCCATCTAATTGCCAATGCCTGAGCTCTTTCATTCCTAACCTCTACAGGAACTTGATAAGTTGCACCACCCACCCTTCTGGATCGAACCTCAATGCCAGGTTTTACATTATTTAAAGCGTTCCTAAATAGATCTATTGGCTTTGAAATTTTAAGTTTTTTGGAAGCAATTTCTAGTGCATCATAAACCATTTTTTCTGATTTAGATTTTTTTCCATCATACATTACGATATTTATAAATTTTGACAAAACTTTATCATTAAATTTTGTATCAGGTATAATTTCTCTTTTTTCTGCTTTTCTTCTTCTGGACATGATTATTACTTCGGTCTTTTGGCTCCATATTTGGATCTTCTTTGTTTTCTATTTTTAACCCCCTCTGTATCTAAAATTCCACGAAGTACGTGATATCTAACACCGGGTAAATCCTTGACTCTACCACCTCTAATCAAAACCACTGAGTGTTCTTGCAGGTTATGTCCCTCTCCAGGAATATAACTTGTTACTTCAAAACCGTTAGTTAGTTTAACACGAGCGACTTTTCTTAAAGCAGAATTGGGTTTTTTTGGAGTGGTGGTATAAACTCTTGTACACACTCCCCTTTTCTGAGGGCATCTTTCAAGTGCAGGAACTTTATTCCTTTTTGATTGTTTAGATCTAGGAGATCTAATTAGCTGATTAATAGTTGGCATTATAATCCTCAAAAAATTTAGTATGAAATTGTGTTTGGCTATTAAACCACTACCAATTATTCGTTGAAAACTAACACATATCACTTAGCTGTCAACATCAAAAAAAATAAAATATCAAGTAATTTTATTGACCTTCAGTCTCAGTTACTTTGCTTAATAATTCTTTGTCTTTTTTATTAGCTTCAAGTTTAACTTGTGACATGAACGAGCCTGTCCCACATGGAACCAATCTTCCAACTATTACATTTTCTTTCAAACCCATTAGACTATCAACTTTCCCAGAAACGGAGGCTTCAGTAAGAACCCTTGTAGTTTCTTGGAATGAAGCAGCAGATACAAAGCTATCTGTCTGCAATGAGGCTTTAGTTATACCTAGTAATATTTGATAACCTTTAGCGGGTTTTCTTTTATCTTTTCCAGCTTTAATATTTATTTCATTAAACTCTTTCCTACTAACTTGCTCACCAGCAAGTAGAGTTGTCTCACCTGGATCAGTTACTTCTACTTTTTGCATCATTTGCCTTACAATTACTTCAATATGCTTATCATTAATTTTAACCCCTTGTAATCTATAAACATCTTGGACTTCTTTTGTAAGATAAGTTGATAATGCTTCAACTCCTTTAACCCTTAATATGTCATGAGGAACTGAATTACCATCAACCAAAATATCACCAATTTCAACATAATCTCCCTCTTGAACAGTTAGATGCTTAGATTTAGATATAACATATTCAACAGGAGATAATTCTTTATCTTCAGGAACTATTGAAATTTTTCTTTTCATTTTATAATCTTTTCCAAATTCAATTTTTCCTGAAACCTCAGCAATTATTGCATGATCTTTTGGTTTTCTTGCTTCAAATAGTTCTGCGACCCTAGGCAGACCACCGGTAATATCTTTTGTTTTACTGGATTCTTTTGGCACTCGCGCTATAACATCGCCTTGTTTAATATTTTGATCGTTTGTAGCACTTATAATTGAATCCGCAGTTAATTCGTAATTAGCAGTACTTCCATTTTCAAGAACCAAAGCATTACCACTGATTTTTTTATCGTGAATTTCTATCCTAGGAATAAGATCTTGATTTTTAGCTTGTTGTTTCCAATCCATTACAATATTACTTGATAGCCCTGTTGACTCATCAACTATCTCTCTTGTTGTTACACCCTCTTCAAGATCTTTAAATTTAACAACTCCATCAATCTGAGAAATAATTGGAAGCGTAAAAGGATCCCATTCAGCAACAATATCTGAGGGTTTAACATTTTCTCCATTATTAAAATTAATTTTACATCCAAAAGGGAGCCTATGTTTTGCCTTTTCTTTATTTTTTTCATCTAGAACTATCAATGAAGCATTTCTTGACATATTCATATAGTTTCCCGAACTATCTTTTGCTGATTTTAAATTTAGATACTTCACTGTTCCATTAACCTTTGATTCGATATTTGAAACTTCCGTTCCTTTCTGAGCGGCTCCTCCTATGTGAAAAGTTCTCATTGTAAGTTGAGTGCCCGGTTCTCCTATGGATTGAGCAGCAATAACTCCTACAGCCTCTCCAATATTAACAGGAGTTCCTCGAGCGAGATCTCTACCATAACACTTTGCACATACTCCAAACTCTGCTTCGCATGTTAAAACAGACCGAACTTTGATATGTTCAAATCCAGCTTTATCAATTAATGGAAGATGTTCTTCTGAGACAATATCACCAGCCTTTGCAATTACTTGTTTGTTATCAGCATTAATTAAATCTTCAGCTAGCGTTCTTCCTAGAACTCTCTCTGAAAGTGGTTCCACAACCTCTCCCCCCTCAACTAATTCACTAAGTGTTATAAACTGGGATGTAAAACAATCTTTTACAGTAATAATTGAATCTTGAGCTACGTCTACCAACCTTCTGGTCAGATAGCCGGAGTTTGCAGTTTTTAAAGCTGTATCAGCAAGACCTTTTCTCGCACCATGGCTCGAATTAAAATACTCTAAAACTGTTAAACCCTCTTTGAAATTTGAAACAATTGGTGTTTCAATAATTTCTCCAGAAGGTTTAGCCATTAATCCTCGCATACCTGACAATTGTTTCAGCTGGGCAGCAGAACCTCTTGCTCCTGAATCTGCCATCATGTAAACGGAGTTATAATTTTCAACTTTATCTTGCTGTTTTGGAACAAGAATCTTCATCATTTCATCTGCTACAGAATCTGAACATTTTGCCCAAGCATCAACAACTTTATTATATTTCTCACCTTTAGTAATTAATCCCTCAGAATATTGTTTTTCATAGGACTTAACTTTTCTTTCAGTCTCATCTAACAAATTGGATTTAGTCGTAGGAATTAAGAGATCGTCTTTGCCGAAAGAAATTCCTGCTTTACAAGCTTCTCTAAAACCAATCTCCATCAACTTATCAGCAAATATAACTGTTTTTTTCTGCCCACAATGTCGATAAACAAGATCTATAGCATTACTAATTTCTTTTTTAGTTAAGACTTTATTAATTATTTCAAAACTTACTTTTGGATGTCTAGGTAAAACTTCACTAATAAGCATTCTCCCGGGTGTTGTTGAAACTGTGATAGTGATTGGTTCAAAGTTTTCATTAACAGTGTTAAATCTGCATTTAACTTTTGAATGAAGTGACACAATTTTTTGATCAATTGCAATCAACAACTCTTCAAGCGATGAAAATATCATTCCCTCACCTTTCCCACCATAGCTTTCCAAACTAAGGTAATACAATCCAAGAATCATATCTTGTGAAGGAACTATTATTGGCTTTCCATTTGCTGGCGAAAGAATATTGTTAGTGGACATCATTAATACTCTAGCTTCAAGTTGAGACTCAAGAGATAAAGGAACATGGACTGCCATTTGATCTCCATCAAAGTCAGCATTAAAAGCGGTACAGACTAGAGGATGAAGTTGAATTGCTTTACCTTCAATTAATATGGGCTCGAAAGCTTGAATACCAAGTCTATGAAGCGTTGGGGCTCTATTAAGTAAAACTGGGTGTTCTCTGATAACTTCTGCAAGAATATCCCATACCTCAGGTCTTTCTTTTTCAACCATTTTTTTTGCAGCTTTAACAGTTGTTGCTAAGTTATATTTTTCAAGTTTCGAGTAAATAAATGGTTTAAAAAGTTCTATAGCCATCTTTTTAGGAATACCACATTGATGAAGCTTAAGTTCCGGACCAACAACAATCACAGATCTTCCAGAATAGTCAACACGTTTTCCAAGTAAATTCTGTCTAAACCTTCCTTGTTTTCCCTTCAGCATATCAGATAATGATTTTAAAGGCCTTTTATTAGTTCCTGTAATAACTCTTCCCCTTCTGCCATTATCAAATAAAGCATCACAAGCCTCCTGCAGCATTCTTTTTTCATTTCTAACAATTATATCAGGAGCTTTAAGGGTTAATAATCTTTGCAATCTATTATTTCTATTTATAACTCTTCTGTAAAGATCATTTAAGTCTGATGTTGCAAACCTACCACCATCGAGAGGTACAAGTGGTCTTAATTCTGGAGGTATGACTGGAATAACATTGAGAATCATCCATTCAGGTTTCAATTTAGATCCAATAAAAGCTTCTATTAATTTAAGTCTTTTAACCAATTTCTTTTTTTTGGTTTCAGAGTTGGTTGAAGCCAACTCTTCTCGGACTACTTTTTGCTCATCAATAAGATTAATCTCTGACAATAATTTTTGTATTGCTTCTGCACCAATCATACTTTGAAAACTATCTCCAAATTCTTCTTTTAAACTTGAGTTTTCTTCATCAGTTAAAATTTGAAACTTTTTTAAAGACTTGACCATACCAGGTTCTGTAACAATGAAACTTTCAAAATATAAAACTTTCTCAAGATCTTTAAGAGCTAAATCTAATAGTAGACCTATTCTACTTGGCAAAGATTTTAAAAACCATATATGAGCAACTGGTGCAGCTAGCGGAATATGACCCATTCTCTCTCTTCTAACTTTTGTAAGAGTAACCTCAACTCCACACTTTTCACATATAATACCTTTGAACTTCATTCTTTTGTATTTACCACATACACATTCATAATCTTTTATCGGCCCAAAAATCCTTGCGCAAAAAAGACCACTTCTCTCAGGCTTAAAAGTTCTATAATTAATTGTTTCAGGTTTTTTTATTTCACCATGCGACCAGGAAACTATTTCATCTGGACTAGCTATAGAGATTCTTAAATGATCAAAATTTACTAAACTTGGTTTCTCAATTAATTTCATTAATTCATTCATAAATACTCCTAATTTACATTTCTCTCTAATAATTCAACATTTAGACCAAGAGATTTTAGTTCCATTATTAAAACATTGAAAGATTCAGGAATTCCTGATTCAATGTTGTCGTCTCCTCTGACGATAGTTTCATATGCTTTGGTTCTTCCGGAAACATCATCAGATTTTACAGTAAGCATTTCTTGGAGGGTATACGATGCACCATAAGCTTCTAATGCCCACACTTCCATTTCACCAAATCTTTGTCCTCCAAATTGAGCTTTTCCTCCCAATGGTTGTTGAGTTACCAAGCTATAAGGTCCAATTGATCTTGCATGAATTTTATCATCAACAAGATGATTAAGCTTTAACATATAAATTTGTCCAACTGTAATTTCTCGATCAAAATAATTTCCAGTTCGACCATCTACAAGTTTTTTTTGACCACTAGTATTACTGGAGGCAATTTTAAAAAATTCATTTATATCAAATTCTTTAGCACCATCAAAAACAGGCGTTGCAAAAGGAACGCCTTCTCTAAGTTGCTTCGCTCTTAGAATTATTTCCTCATCTTTAAGTTCAGAAATTCTATCCTTATAAATATCGTTACCATAGACACTTTTGAATAATTTTTTTATTTTTTCAATATTTGATTTATCAGTTTTAGCTGATTTGGAAAGTTCATTGAATTTTTTTCCGAGATCAACAGAAGCAGCACCTAAATGTGTTTCTAGTATTTGACCAACATTCATTCTTGATGGAACGCCAAGAGGGTTCAAAACAATATCTACTGGTGTTCCATCCTCCATGTAGGGCATATCTTCAACTGGTATAATCCTAGAAATAACTCCTTTGTTTCCATGCCTTCCAGCCATTTTATCTCCAGGTGCAAGTTGTCTTTTAACTGCTACAAAAACCTTAACAAGTTTCATTACTCCTGGCATCAACTCATCACCAGATTGAACTTTATCTACTTTTGATTGAAAGGTTTTGTTTAACAAGTCCAAACTATGTTTAAATGCATCATTCAAAGATTCAACATTCTTCATGACTCCATCAGATTTTACAATTATTTCTTTTAGTTTAGAAAGTTTAGTCTCATCAAGAATATCTTTAGTTAACTTCGATATTTTGAGTTTTTTATCAAGTCCACTGTCATAATCTTCATCTAATAATAAGGATTTTAGAGTCTTTTCAAAACTTGATTCAAGGATAAACCTTTCATCCTCCATATCAATATGCAATTGCTCTATTTGCATTCTTTCGTTAGAGAGAGATCTTTCATCTTTATCAATTCCTCTTCTTGAAAAAACCCTCACCTCAACAACTGTCCCTGAAACACCTGGAGGAAGTTTGAGGGATGTATCTTTTACATCAGCAGCTTTTTCACCAAATATTGCTCTTAAAAGTTTTTCTTCTGGTGTCATTGGAGATTCACCTTTTGGTGTTACTTTACCAACTAAAATATCTCCAGGATTAACTTTAGCTCCGATGTGAACAATACCAGCTTCATCGAGATTTGTAAGTGATTCTTCTCCAATATTAGGAATATCCCTTGTAATTTCCTCTTGACCAAGCTTAGTATCTCTTGCAAGAACCTCAAATTCTTGAATGTGAATAGAGGTAAAAACATCATCCACCACAAGTTTCTCTGAAATTAGTATTGAGTCTTCATAGTTATAACCATTCCAGGGCATAAATGCCACGGTTACATTCTTACCTAAAGCAAGTTCTCCTATTTTTGATGCAGGTCCATCAGCAATTATATCCCCTTTTTCTACATAGTCCCCTTCTCTTACTAATGGTGTTTGATTAATGCATGTATCCTGATTAGACCGTTGAAATTTACTAAGTCTATAAATATCAACACCTGTATCATTTTCACCTTTTTCAATTGCACTTAAAACAATCCTAGATGAATCAACCTGGTTAACATAACCTGCTCTTTTTGCAACTACAACTACACCAGAATCTCTTGCAACCACAGATTCCATTCCTGTCCCAACATAGGGTGACTGACTTTTTAATAGAGGAACTGCTTGTCTCATCATATTAGAACCCATTAATGCTCTATTTGCATCATCATTCTCAAGAAAGGGTATAAGAGCAGCTGCAACAGAAACTAACTGCTTAGGTGAAACATCAATATAATCAACATCTTTAGGATCTAACATCAAAAAGTCACCACTCTTTCTGCAAGAAATTAAAGTTCTTTCAAAAGATCCATTATTAGTAAGAGGTTCGTTTGCCTGAGCAATTGCATATTTTTCTTCTTCCATGGCTGAAAGATATATTATTTCAGAAGTAACTTTTGACTCGACAACTTTTCTGTAGGGTGTTTCTATAAAGCCATAATTATTAACTTTGGAATAAGTAGCCAAAGAATTTATCAAGCCAATGTTTGGCCCTTCTGGAGTTTCAATAGGGCATATTCTCCCATAATGTGATGGATGCACGTCTCTAACTTCAAAGCCTGCACGCTCCCTAGACAAACCACCAGGCCCTAATGCAGACAACCTTCTTTTATGAGTTATCTCAGACAAAGGGTTTGTTTGATCCATAAATTGAGACAACTGACTTTGCCCAAAAAACTCTCTTATTGCCGCTGAAGCGGGTTTGGGGTTTACTAAATCATTAGGCATAACAGTTTCAATATCTGGAGCATTTGTCATTCTTTCTTTAATAGCACGTTCCATCCTTATCACACCAATAGTGTATTGATTTTCAAGAAGTTCTCCTACTGACCTTACCCTTCTGTTACCTAGATGATCGATATCATCAATGTGACCATTTCCATCTTTTAAACCAGCTAAATAATATATTATCTGAATTAAATCATTATTTTCCAGAACCCTCAGATCAAGGTCTGTATCAAGGTTTAATCTTGTATTGATTTTTAGTCTACCAACCGGAGATAAATCATAGCGCTCTCTGTCGAAGAACAAGCTTCTAAATAGCTTATCTGCAGCTTCTAAAGTTGGAGGCTCCCCAGGTCTCAAAATTTTATAAATCTCAGTTATAGCATCATTTCTGTTTTTATTTTTATCCGCAAAAAAAGTATCTCTGATGTAAGAACCTTGAATGTTTGAATTAATATCCAAAACTTCGATTGAATCAATTTTTTTTTCATCTACATATTTAATTAAATTATCATCAATTTCATCACCAGCTTCAAAATAAATTATTCCAGTTTTGGAATCATATATATCTGTTGCTAAATATTTATCCTTTAATGTATCATTGTCTAAATAAAGTTTTTTTACCGAATCACTATCAAGCTTTTTTTGAAGAACAATATTGAACTTTTCTCCAGCTGAAGCATATGATTTTCCTGTATCTGAGTTAACTAAATCAAAATCAAGTTTCATACCAGAGTATTCATTTTTATGATAATCTATTTCCCATCCCTCTTTTTTTCTAAACATGCTCTTTGTTTTATAAAAATATGAAAATAGTTTCTCATGGGTCATACCATTCATTTTTGTATAGTCGATTTCTTTCCCATTTTTTTTACAATCTTCTCTATATTTTTTTGAATTTTCATCATCTAACGCTAATAAAAGAGAGGAGGCTAAAATTTTTCTTCTTTTGTCAATTCTCACGTACATGAGGTCTTTAGGATCAAACTCAAAATCAATCCATGATCCGTTGTAAGGAATTAGCCTTGATGCAAATAAAAATTTTCCTGTTGAGTGACTTTTACCTTTGTCATGATCAAAGAACACACCAGGAGATCTATGCATTTGTGACACAACAACTCTAGTTGTCCCGTTGAAAACAAACGTTCCTCTGGATGTCATCAATGGCATATCTCCAAGATAAACATCTTGTTCTTTTATATCTTTTACTGATGAGACACCTGTTTCCTCATCTATTTCTCTAATTATTAAATTTAGAGTTACCTTTAAGAGACAGCCGTAAGTTCCACCTCTCTGAATACATTCTTCTACATCATATTTAGGATCTTCTAGTTCATATTTAACAAATCTCAGCTCTGCAGCTCCAGAAAAATCTGTGATTGGGAAAACTTTATTAAAAACAGCTTGAAGTCCAATATCTTCTCTATCTTTGGGCTTAACATCCTTTTGAAGAAAAAGGTCGTATGAATTTCGTTGAATTTCCAAAAGATTAGGCATATCCACTAACTCTGGAATCTTGCCGAAACTTTTTCTAATATTATGTTTGTCTGTAAAGGATTTTTTCATATTGATGCTATTTAAGTTCTACAGTTGCACCAGCTTCTTCAAGCTGCTTTTTGAACTTTTCAGCATCTTCCTTTTTTACACCATCTTTGAGTTTATTAGGGGCGCCCTCCACTAAATCCTTGGCTTCCTTTAATCCCAGTCCAGTTATAGTTCTAACCTCCTTAATAACATTAATTTTTTTATCACCTGAGGCAGCCAAATGAATCTCAAATTCTGTTTTTTCCTCTCCTGCAGCTTCTGCTGGTGCTCCACCAGCTGGGGCAGCAACTGCCACTGGGGCTGCAGCCGAAACACCCCATTTTTCTTCTAAAATTTTAGTTAATTCTGAGGCTTCAAGAACAGTTAACGTTGATAGATCTTCAGCAATTTTTTGAATGTCAGCCATTTTTTTTTACTCCTTTTTAAATAGTTAGTTTTTAAATTTTTTTTTTAAAACTCTAACAATGTTAGATTGATTAGCAGTTAAAATTGAAACAATATTTGTTTGAGTTGAGACAAGCAAACCAACAATTTTTGCCCTTATCTCTTCCATTGAAGGTAATAATGCAAGACTTTTTATATCATCAATTGATAGCTCTTTATCACCCATGACTCCACCCAAAATTTTAAAATTTTCGTTTTCTTTAGCAAATTTTACGGCAACTTTCGATGTTGTAACTGGGTCATTGGAATAAGCTACTGATGTGGGTCCAACAAAAAGTTTTTCCACAATCTTAAAGTTAGTATCTTTTATAGCTCTTTTTGCTAGAGTATTTTTAGCTACTCTGAAATTTGAATCTGTATTGCTTTTAATCTCATTTCTTAACGATGAAATTTCGGAAACGTTCAATCCTTTATAATCTGCTACCAAAAGAAATTCAGATTGCTTGAGCGCTGAACTAAATTTTTCAACAAACTCTTGTTTTCGTGCTTTTTGCACTTATTAACCTCCTAAGAAACTGTCTGAGTAAAAATTTCGATTTCACCCATCTATTCAGGAATTTAATGTATTAATACAACCTGAAGTCTTTGACAGAATAAATTTTTAATATTACATAACACTTGTTGGATCAACTTGCAACCCCGGACCCATTGTTGTGTTAAGAAAAACCTTTTTTATAAAAATTCCCTTTGATGATTCTGGTTTTCTTTTTTTCACTTCTTCCATTAAAAATAAAATATTTTTCTTTAATTCTTCATTTGAAAAACTTGATTTTCCAACTGAAGCATGAACAATTCCAGCTTTATCTGTTTTATATTCAATCTGTCCAAGTTTAATTTTTTTAATTGCATCAGCAATATCATTTGTCACAGTCCCAAGTTTAGGGTTTGGCATTAGTCCCTTTGGGCCTAAGATTTGACCTAGCGCACTTACCTTAACCATCATTTTTGGAGTTGAAACACATTTATCAAAGTTTAGCTCACCTTTTTTAATTAAATCAATTAAATCATCACCACCAGTAATATCTGCTCCGGCACTTTTAGCTTTATTTATATCATCACCATCAGCAAATACAGCTACCTTTACTTTTTTCTCAGGCATCTTTGGAAGACTAACCACGCCTCGGATCTGTTGATCTGATTTTTTTGCATCTACACCTAATATTATCGAAACATCAAAAGATTCATCAAATTTTTTTGATGTAAATTTTTTGGATATGTCAATTGCTTCATCCAATTTATGAATAAAGTTTTCTTTTATCTCTTTAGAAATTTTTTTATTTTTTTTTGTGTTTTTCATTATTCAACCTTGATACCCATTGATCTTGCAGTGCCCGCGACCATTCTCTCAGCAGATTCAATGTTATTAGTGTTTAAATCGTTCATTTTATCCTCTGCAATTTTTTTTATATCGTTTTTTGAAATAGATGCAATAACTTCTTTACCCGGGGTTTGTGAAGCTTTCTTTAATTTAAGTGCTTTTTTTATAAAAAATGATACTGGCGGTGACTTGGTTTCAAAAGAAAAGCTTTTATCTTGAAAAACAGTAATTATCACTGGAATTGGCATGCCTTGTTCAAGTTTTTGTGTAGATGCATTAAATGCCTTACAAAATTCCATGATGTTTACACCTTTTTGCCCTAAAGCAGGGCCAACCGGTGGAGAAGGGTTAGCCTGTCCAGCTGGTATTTGTAACTTTATGTATCCAACAATTTTTTTTGCCATGCATATCTCCTTTTAATCAAATCTTTTCAACTTGAGAATATTCAAGGTTTACTGGTGTAGATCTTCCAAAGATTGAAACACTAACCTTGAGCCTTGCTTTTTCTTCATCAACTTCTTCTACCATTCCATTAAACGATGAAAATGGTCCATCTGACACCCTCACTTGTTCACCAATTTCAAAGCTAACTGAAGGTTTTGGTTTTTCAAGACCATCTTTCATTTGATTTAGGATGGAGTCTATTTCATTTTGTGAAACAGGGATTGGTTCACCTTTTTTACCTCCCAAAAAACCATAAACTTTGGGTAGGTGTCTAACAATATGCCAAATTTCATCATCCATAACCATTCGAATAAGCATATACCCAGGAAAAAACTTTCGTTCTGTACTTACTTTTTTACCTTTTTTCATTTCTATAACTTCTTCTGAGGGAATCAAAATTTTTTCAATATTTTCCAACAACCCTTTTTTCTCAACTTGAGCAAGAAGTTCTTTTTCAATTTTTTTCTCGTTTCCCGAATAAACCTGTAAGATATACCAATGTAACATGACTATTAAAATAAAATTAATTCTACTAAAAATGATATCAATTTATCTATCAACAAAAAGAAAACTGATGAAATTAAAACGAATATAAAAACCATTATTGTCGTTGTGATCACCTCAGGCTTTGTTGGCCATGTAATTTTCATTGCCTCTTGTTTAACTTCTTTATATAAAGTAACAATTTTCTGCATAATATTTATTGGTTAGATTTTTTTGGTATTGTTAACATAAACAAGAAAAAAATCAAAGAGCAAATTTATTTCAATGACTATTCTTAAAAAAAATATTTTCGTATTAACCGGAGCTGGCATTTCAAAGGAAAGTGGGATAGAAACTTTTAGGGAAAAAGATGGATTATGGGATAATTACAGAATTGAGGATGTATGCACTATTGAAGCATTCAAAAGAAAACCTAATTTTGTTAATAATTTTTACAATGAGCGTAAGAAAAAATTAGAAGACCCAAAAATCATTCCAAATGATGCGCACAAATCTCTGGCTTTATTGGAAACAAAATGTGAAAAAGAATTTATTCTTGTGACTCAAAATATTGATAATCTTCATGAAAAAGCAGGTTCAAAAAAAATTTTACATATGCACGGCTCTTTAGAAAATGCTTTTTGTATGTACTGTAATCATCTCATAGAGTTAGATTTTAATTTAACTACAAGTTATATTTGTGAGAATTGTCAAAATTATGGTAAGGTAAGAGTTGATGTTGTTTGGTTTGGTGAACAACCAAAATATTTAGATCAGATTTACAAATATTTAGAAAAAACAGAGGTTTTTATATCTATTGGAACCTCCAACAATGTATATCCAGCAGCAGGATTCATTGATTTTCTCAAGCAATTAAATAGGAATGTTGAAATGTTTGAATTTAATATTGAAGAAACTAACAAATCAAAACTTTTTCATAGAAAATTTTTGGGTCCAGCCAGTAAAACACTGCCTAAATTTATAAATGAAGTAATGTCAACCAAATAAAAGCTGGTGGCAGGGGCGGAGAGACTCGAACTCACGACCTACGGTTTTGGAGACCGTCGCTCTACCAACTGAGCTACACCCCTATTGTACATGGAGCGGGTGAAGGGAATCGAACCCTCGTAACCAG
>MDTB01151865.1_pt1 | contig 46140 bp, 43 predicted proteins | sample 811161 | NCBI WGS metagenome assembly MDTB01 (sample SAMN05326650, study PRJNA326480) | marine metagenome | isolation source: seawater | place: Mediterranean Sea | collected 2009 | reverse complement strand
GATCGGTGTGGACGGTAACCCCGTCATTAGTCACTACAACGGAGGTGATTTGGGCTTGTATGTGTGCGACGATGCGGTCTGCACGTCCGGCATTGACCGTGTACACGTGGCCGAGGACGATGTCGGTGACTTCTCGTCGGTGGCGATCGGTATGGATGGCAACCCGGTGATCAGCCACTACAACGTCAGCAACGGCGATTTGGAGTTGTACGTGTGCGACGATCCAGCCTGCACGACCGGCACCAACCGTGAACTCGTGACCGACGGCGACGTTGGCTGGTTCACGTCGGTGGCGATCGATGTGGACGGCAACCCGGTCATCAGCCACCAAGACGGCACCAACGGCGATTTGGAGTTGTATATGTGCGCCGATCCGACCTGCACATCCGGCATTAACCGGGAACTCGTAACCGCAGGCAACGTCGGCTCGGGTACGTCGGTTGCGATCGGTGTTGATGGCAATCCGGTCATCAGCCACTACGACGGCGGCAACGGCGATTTGGAGTTGGCGATTCCGATGTTGGCTGTCACCGGAATCGTCGTCGAGTAGGGCTTTCTTGATGCACTCGTGTGGGAATTCTCGTGGTCACGCTGTGGTCACAGAAGCAGCCGACACGATGGAGCACCGCCCGATATTTCAGGACTTCGCACAACGTGCTGTTGTCCCGATTGTCCGGTGTTTGGGCCCGGAATCGGACTCACGGGCACTGGCAGTCACCGGGCGGGCATAAGATCAAATCCCACCTCCGACTCCACCACTAACCCCCGGTGCGACCGAGAGCTGGGTACAGCATGCGTGATCGGTGCTGGGTGGCCACTAGCTTCACCGTGTGGATTACGAAACGCTGATGCGCATGGCGCTCACCGAGGCGAAATTGGCCGTACCGCACGGCGACGTCCCGGTCGGGGCGATCGTCGTCGTCGCCGGCGAGATCATTGCTTCGCGCCACAACGAGCGACAGCTCACCACCGACCCAACCGCCCACGCCGAGGTCCTCGCCATGCGAGACGCTTGCGAAGAACTCGGCACATGGCGCCTCGACAACGCCGAACTCATCGTGACGCTCGAGCCCTGCGTCATGTGCGCTGGTGCGCTCGTGAATGCACGGATCAGCCGGGTCGTCTTCGGAGCTCCCGATCTTGAGGCAGGCGCGCTCGGTTCGGTCTACAACTTCGCGGCCGACCCTCGACTGCGCCACAACTTTGAGGTCGTGCACAACGTCTTGCGCGACGAGTGCTCCACAGCGCTCAAGGAATTTTTTGGCGAGTTGCGGCGAGCCCGTCGAGAAGCCTCGCCCTGAGTCGGCTCCACCGTCGCCCGACCACCTGACGCACCCCGGTGAACTAGGTTCCGTCGCCGTGCAGACCAAACGCTTCCGTGACCGCTCGATCACCTACGCTGGCGTGCAGGGCGAGCTGCTTACCATTCCCAGCGCCAACCCCATCAACCATCACCAGGCGATCAACGACCCCACCGGGTGTGAGCCGATCGATATCGATGCTCAACTGTTCGTGCCGCCTGGCGTCGACTGCCCGCCGACGGTGATCGTCGTGCCCGGCAGCCTTGGTGTGGGGCCCAACCACGAGCAGCACACCGAGACGCTGGTCGCTGCGGGGTTTGCGGCGTGCCTGCTTGACCCGTTCGGAGCCCGTTCGGTCGAATCAACGGTCGCCAAGCAGACCCATTACAGCTTCGCAGCGTCGGCATTTGATGTGCTCGCTGCGCTCCGGGTCCTGTGCGAACGTCACGATCTCGACCCCGCCCGCATTGCCGGGCAGGGCCACAGTCGTGGCGGGTCCGCCGCAACGATCGCGGCAAATCGCCGGTTTGCGGATGCGATTGTCGGTGCCGACATCGGGTTGGCTGCCGTCTATGCGGTGTACCCCTGGTGCGGGCAGCAGTTCGTCGATTCGGATCTCGGATCCACCGTCTACCGGGCGATCATCGGCGAAAAGGACGAGTGGTGTTCGGTGCAGGAAGTCCAAGCGCAGGTCAACGCACTTTGGCAGCGAGGCAGTGACGCGACGATCCGTATCGTCGCCAACGCTCATCACAGCTTCGACCGACTCGAGGAGCCCCACACGATCGATGAGGCCAGCGTTGCGCCCAGCGCCCCGACCTTGATGCTCGACGACGACGGCGCCATGATCCTGCCGACCGTCGGAGCGCCCGACCCGACGATTACTGATCGCGATGCGTTTCTCGCTGCGATCAACGGCGGCCACGGTCGCCTCGGTGCAGCGATAGGGGGTATCGGTGAGCAGCCGGCGTTGTTCACTGCCGACATGCTCGCCTTCCACCGATCGTGGTCGAAGCGAGTCTGAGGTAAGTCAACGCAGCGCGGCGGCCGCCTCGACGGCGAAATACGTCAAGATGCCGGTGGCGCCCGCCCGCTTGAACGACATCAGGCTCTCGAGCACGACATCCTCTCGCGTAAGCCATCCGTTATCGGCCGCGCCGGCGAGCATCGAGTACTCACCACTCACCTGGTAGGCGAACGTGGGGACCTGGAACATGCTGCTCACCCGCAGCACGACGTCGAGGTAAGGCATACCGGGCTTCACCATCACCATGTCCGCCCCCTCTTGCAGATCAAGCGCCACCTCTCGGAGCGCCTCATCGCCATTGGCAGGGTTCATCTGATACGTCTTCTTGTCGCCCTGGCCCAGGTTTGTCGACGAACCGACCGCATCCCGGAAGGGGCCATAGAAGGCCGAGGCGTACTTTGCGGCGTAGGCCATGATCATGACGTCATCTCGACCTTCGGCATCGAGCGCCGCTCGGATAGCCCCAATCCGCCCATCCATCATGTCGGAGGGAGCGGCGATATCGCAGCCTGCCTCGGCCTGCACAACCGCCTGGCGGCACAAGATCTCAAGTGTCTCGTCATTGACAACGTAGCCGTCGCGAACCACGCCATCTTGTCCGTGGCTCGAATAGGGATCGAGCGCGACATCGGCCAGCAGCCCCACGTCGTGCCCGAACGCCTGCTTCAGGCTCCGGAGGACTTGGCATACGAGGTTGTCCGGGTTCACGGCCTCTTCGGCCAGCGGCGTCTTCTTGGTGGGGTCGGTCGCCGGGAAGATTGCGATCGCAGGAATGCCGAGTTCGACCGCCTGCCCAACGGCATCGACTACCGCATCGAGCGAGTAGCGGACCACCCCGGGCATTGAGGGGACCGGCACTTCGCGCTCGGGTCCACCGTGGACGAACACGGGCCAGATGAAGTCCTTCGCCGTCAGGTGCTGTTCGGCCACCATCTCTCGAGTCCAGCGATGGCGACGGTTGCGCCGCATGCGGACGGTCGGGAACCGGCCAACATCGGCAACGTCGAACTCTTGCATCGTGGAAGTCCTCTCTCGGCCGGGGTTCCGGAGGCAGATGAATGCTCATGAGCGTACGCCCGGCATCGCCCTCGCCACACCGTCGTATGCGTCGCTCAAGTTGGAACGACCGAATGTTGATCGTCAGGAGTGATACCCGAACGGCAGCGCAAGTCGGTGGCGTGCGAGCAGGTCGGAATCATCCAAGAGTGCCTCGGTCTTGAGGTCGACGACGATCTTGCCCTCGTCGAGGACGAGTGCACGAGCACACGTGGCCAGCGCGAACGGAAGGTCATGGGTGACGACCAACTGGGTCTGAGGAAGCGATGTGAGAAGATCCGCCAACTCGTGACGCCCGAGCGGATCGATCCCCGATGTGGGCTCGTCGAGCACCAGAATCTCCGGGTTCATCGACAGCACTGATGCCACGGCAGCTCGGCGTCGCTCACCGCCGCTCAGGTGGTGAGGTGCCTGATCCGCAAGCTGGGCGGCGCCGACGTTATCGAGGGCTTGGTCGACCCGTCGAGCGATCTCTGTATCGTCAAGACCCAGGTTGGCCGGGCCGAAGGCGACGTCGTCGCGGACCCGGTGCATGAAGAGCTGGTCATTCGGGTCCTGGAAGACGAGACCCACCCGCCGTCGGATCTCGGCGAGGGTATCGTCGCTCAAGATGAGTCCACTGGCCACGATCCTGCCCCGCTGAGCACGGAGCAGCCCGTTGAGGTGCAGCGCCAGCGTCGTCTTTCCTGAGCCGTTGGGGCCGAGCAGCGCAACCCGCTCTCCGCCTTCAATCGTGACATTGAGGCCATCGAAGACCGGGTGGTGTTCGCCCGGGTACGTGAAGGCAAGGTCTTCGACTGCGATCGCAGCGCTCATGTCAGCCCCACGATCGTGAGGCCCGCCACTGCTGCCAGCGATGGGACCGCAGCGAGCAACCAATCGCTTCGCGTCGCGCTCGCTTCGCTCAGGGTCGGCATCGCGCCGGCGAAGCCCCGGGCTGCCATGGCGTCGTGAACTCGCTCGCCTCGTTCATACGTTCGGACGAATAGTGCCCCCGCTGACGAGGCCACCGGGCGGCTTTGCCAAAGCCAACGCGGGTTGTAGGCCCGTGCAGCCATCGCCCGTCGCATCCGGCCGAACTCGTCGACCATCAGATCGAGGTAGCGAAACATGAAGCCGATGATGGCAACGACTGCCGCCGGAACCCGCAGGCGGCTCAGTCCCGCCAAAAGTTCAGGGATGGGCGTCGTTGCGGTCACCAGGATGCTCGCCGCCGCACCGAGCGTCGCCTTCGCGAGCACATTCCAACTCGCCCACAGGCCATCGGTCGAGAGACTGAAGCCGAGCACGGAGGTCGTCTCGCCGTCGCCAACGAACGGGAAGAGGAAGGCGAAAGCCACGAAGGGCAGAATCGCCGCAAGTCGCCCCAGCACAAGTCGCGCTTTGAGGCGGGCGACGACGAACACGCCGAGGAGCACGGTCGCATCAATGGCGAAGGTGATCAACCACTGACGGGGCGTGACTGCAACGGTGATGACGAAGCCGAGCAGCCCGAGGAGTTTTGCTTCGGGCGCCAGGCGGTGAATCGGGCTGGTGCCGTGGACATGGAGATGCTGGTGACCGAACGCCGTTGGGCTCGTCATGGTTGGATTGAGGGTGCTGGTCGGAGCCGGCGTTGCGCCGAGGCCATCCCCCAGCCGACAGTGAGTGTGAGAAGGACCCCGGTCGATCCGGCAACGGCGAGGCTCAGCCCCGCGTTGTCGAGGCCTCGGGTTGCATAGTCGGCGAAGAGACCGTCAGCGAAGAGTTGGTTATCAGCCGTGGTCGCGAAGCCCGTGTCCTCGGCAATCCGCTCAAGTCCGTCCGGATCGCTTGCGGCGAACTGGCTTACGACCATGGCAAGAACGAGCGCAACGAGCACAGCACCGATCGCAAACGTGCGGTTGGCGATTCGAGGTTCCTCGGCGAGTTGGATCGGGGAGAGGTCGGCGGCTCCAATGACGAGATCGGGGCGTGACGCCATGACTGCAGCGACGACGAGGCCGGTGATGACCGCCTCGCCGACACCGATCAGCATATGTACACCGACCATCGCCCCGAAGACCGTGTCGAAGGCGACCGGAGCCGTGGCTCCGAACAGCCATTGCAGCGAGAAGGCCATGGCGGACAGCACGACGGAGACGCCCGCCGCCAAGGCGCTGGCACTGACGACACCGCTGGTGTTGCAGGGGAAGAGGCGGCGGAACACCCGAAAAAGTGCCCAGCCGGCGAAGGCGGGAACGATCGCCATGTTGACCGTGTTGTATCCAAGCGCGGTGAGGCCGCCGTCGGCAAAGACGAGCGCTTGAACGACGACGACGATCGCCACCACCAGCGAGCCGACCCAGGGCCCGAGCAGGATCGCCGCAAGAGCACCACCGAGCAGGTGGCCGGTCGTGCCCGACGCCACCGGGAAGTTCACCATCTGGGCTGCGAAGACGAACGCTGCGCACACACCAGCGAGCGGAACGCAGCGCTCGCCCAACTCGACCTCGCTAGCACGCAGTGCCTTGCCCAGCACGACCGCCGCAACAATCGCCATGGTCGCAGTGACGGACGGATCCAGGAACCCATCGGGGGCATGCATCCCTACGATCAACGATGCCACCTCCTGCGCGCACACCGGCTGGAAGCAACGTATGCCCGCCGATCGGCCTACTGCAACTTGTTCGCAATAGCGTGCCGATGGCCCCTCGTGCCTACGCTGTCGCCGTGGATCTCGAGTTCGAGCTGCGCAGCCATGGGCACCGGGTCACTACCGCTCGCCGAGTGGTCTGGGATGTCCTTTCTGCGACCGGCGAACATCTCACGGCGCCGGCGATCACGAGCCGTGTGCACGTCGTTGATCCGTCGATCAATGGCGCCTCGGTGTACCGGGCTCTCACACTCTTTGCCGAACTCGGACTTGTACGAGAATCCCGGTACGAGGATGCGTCGACGTGGGAGCCGTTCCATGACGACGCCGCCATTCACCTTGTGTGCTCCGAATGCAGCCGTGTCATTCACCATGACACCGAGCTTGTTCCGCGCCTGCGGCGAGCCATCCAGGTCGCCACTGACTTCGCCCCCGACGAGATCGACGTACGGGTATTAGGGCGCTGCGGTCACTGCCCAGCGGAGTCGTCGACCTGAGCAGTGATCACGAGCCGAGACTCACGCTCCGATCGATGTGGTCCGCCATGGCAGCAAGTCCGTCGTCGAGGCCTCGCCGGCCGTACCCGAGCCGGAAGCGGTCGGAGAATGACGGTCCGACCTCCGACCGGTAGATCGTCGAGGGCAGCAACAACACCCCTGCCTCCTCGACGAGGCGCCGACAGAACTCCTCGACGCCCTCGACCCCGCGATAGCGGGGAAACGCCATGCAGGAACCATCAGGCCGCTGCCACTGGAACAACCCACCGAATCGATCGAAGAAGGCATCCCACTTCGGGAGGTTCTCATCGATGATCGCGTTGTTGCGCGCAATGATCGCTTCCCGATTCTCGAGCGCAATGATCGAAAGTCGTTCGCTCGGCGCCGAGTTGCAGATCGAGAGGTAGTGCTTCATGCGCTCCATCAGCGACAGCACCTCCGTGTCATGCGATGCAATCCACCCAAGTCGCAGGCCTGGCAGCCCGTAGGCCTTTGACATCACGTTGAGGGACAACCCCTTCTCGTAGACGTCAGCGACGAAGGGGAGATGCTCCGTGCCGGTCGGGCCGAGTCCGTGGAAGATCTCGTCGTGAAGAAGGTGCAGCCCGTGGTGTCGGCACAGCTCGATCAGGGCGTCATAGCGCTCCCGTTCGAGGATCGCGCCCGTCGGGTTGTGCGGGAAATTGATTGTGACGAGTTTGGTGTTCGGCCGGACCGCAGCCTCGATGCGGTCAACGTCGAGCGACCAGCCGTCGTCGGGATCGAGCGGAACGCCAGTCGCCTCGCAGATGGCCGATGGCAGTGCCTCATGACTTTGATAGTTGGGTGTCACCACCACGGCGTGGCTTTCGGCGTTGAGGAGCACATTGTTCGCCGCGAAGATGCCCTCGCTCGCTCCGGCAAACGCGAGAACGTGGTTGGCCGAGATCGTTTCGTACGTCGCCGCAATCGTCTCCCGCAGGTCCGGCGCGCCCCAGGTCTCCGTGTAACCGAGCCACAGGTCCTCGAACGCGCCGCGCTGAGCCGCAGTTCCGAGGGAGAGAAGATCCCGAATCGACATCGCCTCGGCATCCGACGCCGTCAGATGATGCTCGGCCGTGAACTCCCACCTTGCGAAGTAGGTCTCGAGCCGGAAGTCGGGCAAGCGCATCCAGCGAACCCTATTCGGCAGATCAGATCGTGTCGGGCTCGGTGGCGTTCGCTGTTGCGTTCTCGAACAGCCGCTCCGGAGGTGCGAGCTCGACCCCTTCACCGGGCGCACCGGGCGTCGCGTAGAAGCCGAGCACCGGACCACCGAGGGTGTAGCCCTTCAGGGCCCGTAGCTCTGCCTTGAGTTCCTTGGCGATCTCGGGTGGACACGAGAGGTACTGGTTCTCCTCCTGCCGGAGCCAGTTGAGGGTGTAGTGGAGCAGGACACCGACGCATTCGTGGGGCGTCGTGTTCTCACCTCCACCATGGAGGATGGTGTCGTTGTAAAGCAGGGCTGAACCAGCGCGCATCTCGGCCGAGACGATCTCGTCGTCGGTGGGCCGACGGTCCTTCTCCCACCGATGCGAACCAGGGACGATCTGCGTGGCGCCGTTCTCGTGTTTGAAATCGGTGAGTGCCCAGATCGTGCTGAACTGGGTTTCGACCGCTCGCGTGAGTGTCGGCCCCCAGACGCCGCGATCTCGATGAAGCATTTGGGCACCCTCGCCCTGGCCGATCGCCACCGCCTGACTGAAATGGAGCTGGTGGTGATCGCAGTAGGGCGCAAGGTACTGCGACGAGGCCGAGGTCACCAGCGGATGTGCGGCGAGCCGCCGGCTCGTCGGGGAACGAGCGATCAGTACACCAATATGTTTCGTCCTGAAGCCGGCGAACGTATTGGCGCCGCTGGCGCACGCCTCGAGGTACGGGCGCAACTCCGCCTCAAGAGACGTGAGCGTCTCCGCGTCGAGCAGCTCGTCGACGACCACCCCGCCGTACTCGTCGATTGCGTTGCAGATGGCGTCGGGCGTCGTGTTCGCCGGGAGGTGAAGAAGATCGCTCACCTCGGGGTTGTAGCAGGACAACGACCGTGGGTCGATCGATCGTTATCGCCAGTCGCATCTTCCCAGCCCAGGGGAGTTCGATACGGCGGCAGGTCGGCACTACCGTCGCCGTATGGGTGAGAAGCAGCGTTCGCAGATCGAGATGTCCGACGGTGAGGTCCAGGAGTTCCTCGAGCAAAGCCGCACCGCAACGATGGCGACGGTCGGACCTGATGGAATGCCGCATCTCGTTGCGATGTGGTTCGGGCTCATCGACGGCGAGGTGTGGTTCGAGACGAAGGCCAAGTCGCAAAAGGTCGTCAACCTCCGCCGCGACAACCGCATGACCGTGATGGTCGAGGACGGCCTCACCTATGACACCCTGCGCGGTGTCGCGCTCGAAGGCACCGCAGTAGTGGTCGAGGATCCCGATGCCCTCTGGGCACTCGGTGTCAACGTTTGGGAGCGCTACAACGGCCCCTATAGCGAAGAGATCAAGCCCTTCGTCGAAGTGATGCTCAACAAACGGGTGGCGGTGCGGCTCAACGTGGGGCGAGTGCGCTCGTGGGATCACACGAAGCTCGGGATGCCGGCGATGCCTGTTGGTGGTACGACCGCTCCCACCACCGACTGACGCAGGCGACTCAGACGGCAAACGTGTCGATCATCAGCGCAACGTCACCCAACGGGTAGAGGATTGGGCACGTACAGCCAGCCGCTTCGTACTCCGCGACCTTGGCGCGCACCTCGTCAGGGGTGCCCGAAGCAGTGATCATCTGCACGACCTCATCCGGCACCCGCTTTGCCGCCTCGACCACCTGCTCGTGGGTTGCTGGCCAGGTGAGCACCTCGGCGACATCGTCGAGGAGTTCCTGCGGCACTCCACTGGCCTTCATGATGTGCGGCTGCTGACCCAGGTACTGCGTGACGAGGAGGCGGGCGCTGTCGAGCGCCGCCTGGCGATCATGATCCACTGAGCACACGACGAGCTGTGGGCGATCGATGTCTTCGAGTGGGCGTCCCGCCTTCGCAGCACCGATCTCCAGGTTCTTGACTGCTTGACGGTTGTACTCAGGCGAGACGAGATAATTCAGCACCGCCCCATCGGCGATCTCGCCGGTGAGCTGCATCATCTGCATGCCTGTGGCGCCGATGTAGATCGGCACGTCTTTGGGGCGCCGCTCCTGATGGACATAGTCGAGTTCGACTCCATCGAGATGCACGAAGTAGCCGTCCATCGTCACCGTCTCGTTGTTGAGCAAGGCACGAACAGCCTCGACGACCTCACGCATCACCCGGATCGGCTTGCTGCGATCGACGCCGACCTTCGCAGCCAACGGATCCCACCAAGCCCCCAAGCCACAGATGATGCGGCCCGGCGCCAAGTCGTCGAGCGTGGAGAACATGGAGGCAAGGCGGGCGGGGTTGCGGGTCCAGACATCAACGACGCCGGAACCGATCTTGATCGTGTCGGTTGTCGCCCCGAACGCCGCCATCGGCACGCCTGCCTCCCGCACGAGGCGCGAGTCGGCTTGCCACACTGCTTCGAAGCCCTTCGCCTCGGCGTACTGGGTGTACGCGATCGCGTCGCGAATCGGGTGGGCATCCTGGAGGTACAGCGCTCGTCTCGTCATCGACGTCATTCTGCCTCGTGGGTGCCCAACGTGCTGAACATCCGAGCACCTGCGTCGCCCTGATCGATCGGCATTCGGGGTCCGGAACGCCAGAGCTGGGTTTGGCAGTCAAAGATGCCGACCGACCGGTCGTAGGCCTCGTCACTTCCGATCGCAGGCCACTCGCCCAGCGCACTATCTTCGAGTCGGCAGTCGATATCGGTGATCAGAACGCCCCGCCGCAACTGAATATCAAGATCGCCGGTGGTAGCCCGATGGGGAACATCCGGCGCAGCGATCGTGAGCGTCACGACGGCATTGAGCGCCAAGCCGCCAGCGACGACATAGGCGGTGCGGCGTTCACTTCGGCCGACGAGCAATGCCACGAAAACGAGTGCCGGCAGAAGGTGGAGCGGCTTCCACGGAAAGCGCAAGTATACCAACTCCACCCACACGAGACCGATCAACGCAAAGCGCGTAAGGAGAGAATCGACCCACGCGGACCGCAAGGACGGGATCCATCGGAAGAACCAGGCCGCGAGAGCGAGCAGGGTGAACGGGCCCCAGAAGGCGAGGTTCTTGACGCCCCACCGACCGACGAGTGTCGTGAGGCTGGTGACTTGGGTTTCGGTGGTGACGAACGCAAACGACTGGTCCGCGGAAAGCCAGGCCGGAACGAAGCAGAGGACTCCGACGGCGACAGTCACACCGCTCACGCGAACGAGCGCAGGCAGCTGGCCGCGATTGCGCCAGAGCTCAGCGAGCAACCAGGCTGCAACCAAACCGACGGTTGAGGCCCGGATTCCAATGGCGAGCCCGAAGCAGACACCGGCAATGACGGAGCGATCGACGAGTCGGGCATGCGCGCCGCCCAGGACGAGCGCGACAGCCACGAGGTAGTCGCCGGTGGAAGTCGATGCGACCCACCACCACGGAGACAAGGCGACCACAGCCAGAACGGGAAGTGGATCGTGGCCCTCACGCCGGACAAGTCCGGCTAGCAAAAGCAGCGCAACGGCCGCCGACACCATTGACGCGAACACGATAAGGGGCGCGCCCCCGATCGAATCAAGTACATAGGTGGTGATTTCGTAGGGGAAATTGCCCGGCGGACGGGACAGTTGGTAGTCGCCGTCGAATATGGACCGCCCGGCTCGCAGGACGTTCGCCGTATCGATGTCGGTGCCGTACCCCCACCACATTGCAGGGACACCGGCGAGGAAGGACGCAAGGACCACCTGTGCGGAGCGCTTCGTGCGCAACCGCGCCTGCGTGGTGTCCGTCGCCGACATCATGAGGCCTGTCGGGAGAGTGGCAGCGCGCCGTGCAAGCTCATTCGCTGGTAGGGCCACCGCGGAAGTCGGCGGGCCGCTTCTCGCGTACGGCCGCGATTCCCTCGAGCGCATCGGGGCCCTGGAAGCCCAGGAATTCGTAGGCCAGCGATGCTTCGAATGCCGGCGCGAGTTGGCGGTAGGCGTAATTGAGCGTGTGCTTCGTCCATCGGATGGCCTGCTGGGCCCCTTCTGAAAGCTCGGTCGCAACGGTGAGCGCCTCGTCAAGGATCGCCTTAGGGCCCTCCTTGTCGTCGACACAGATCGACACCAGACCGATGCGCTCGGCCTCCTCCCCGGAAAGATCACGGCAGGTGAGCAGGTAGTACTTCGCTTTCGCCATCCCGCAAAGAAGTGGCCAGCAGATCGCGGCGTGGTCGCCAGCCGCCACCCCGAGCCGCGTGTGTCCGTCGACGATCCGCGCTGTCTTGCCGGCGACCGAGACGTCGGCGAGTAGGCCAGCAACGAGCCCAGCGCCAACCGCTGGACCCCACATCGCCGACACGATTGGCTTCGAACAATTGATCACGTTGTTGACGAGGTCCCTCGCCTCGCGAAGGACCTGCAGCGCGTTGCCGTAGTCCTTGGTCATGGTGTCGAGCAGTTCGAAGCTCCCGCCTGATGAGAAGCCCTTGCCCGCACCGGTAAGCAAGGCCACCCGCACGTCGGGATCACGGTCGATTGCGGACCACACGTCGGCCAGCTGCCGATGCTTGCGAGGTTCAACCGAATTGAGCCCGGGACCTTCCATCGTGATCTGCAGGACTCCGTCGGCCGGGTTTGAGAACGTGAGGGTTTCGAACTCCTCCGAATAGCGATCGACGTTCATCAGGCCTCCTTCACGACTCCGGTCATGTCGACCGATGGGTTGGGTTTGAATACGAGCACAAGCCGCGCAGTGGCGACCCTAGCGAAGGCGTCCGTAACGGACCCCAACACGTGCAAGGAGCTATGCGTACACTCAGCTCGTCCCGGCCCGCAAGGAGCTCGCATGTCGATGATCGGCACCCGTGTCGTCCGCAAGGAAGATCCTGCTCTTCTCACCGAAGGCGGGAGGTACGTGGCCGACGTTGGTCCGACCGATGCGCTTCACGCGGTTTTCGTTCGCTCCGTCATGGCCCACGGCGTGATCGAGTCGATCGACACCGACGAGGCAAGAGCGATGCCCGGCGTGGCTGCCGTCTACACCGCTGCTGATCTCGGGCTTTCGCCTGAACCACCGGCTAATCCGCTGCTCAACCAAGGCATGACCCGCATCTGGCTGGCCACCGATCGTGTCCGCTATGTCGGTGAGCCCTATGCCGTCGTGCTCGCCGAGACAGTTGCCCAAGGCGTCGACGCTGCGGAAATGATCTGGGCGGACATCGAACTCCTCGATGCCGTCGTGACGATCCCTGACGCGATGGCCGAAGACGTGTTGCTCTTCCCGGAACTCGGCACGAACCGCTCGTTCCAGATGCCGTCGCGCGTCGATGGTGATGTGACCGACGGCTGCGAGGTGGTCGTCGAGCTCGAGTTCACGAACCCGCGCTTGGCGGTCGCCCCGATCGAGCCTCGGGCAACCGTCGCTGCGTGGGAGAACGATCACCTGACGGTGTGGGCATGCACCCAGTTCCCGCATCGAACCCGCGACGGGTTCGTTACCGCAATGGGTATCGAACCCGAGCAATGTCGAGTCATCACGCCCGATGTCGGCGGGGGATTTGGCGGGAAGAACGCCAACTATGTGGAGGACTTTGTCGTCGGCGCTGCAGCTCGCGCGATCAGTCGACCCGTTCGTTGGGTTGAGACCCGGTCGGAGTCCATGACCAACCTGTCGCACGGCCGCAGCCTGGATTACCGAGTCGCGCTCGGAGGCACACGCGACGGTGACCTTCAGGCTTACCGGGTGCACATCATGCAGGACGCCGGCGCCTACCCGGCGATCGGCTCGGTCCTCCCGGTGTTCGGTCGGATCATGGCGAGCGGCAACTACGCTCTCGATCGCGTTGACGCATCGGGCGAGTCGGTCGTGACCAACACGACACCCGTCGGCGCCTACCGCGGAGCCGGCCGCCCCGAGGCCACGCTCGCGCTCGAACGCATCATCGACGTCTACGCCACCGAGGTTGGTATGGACCCGGCTGAGCTTCGCCGAAAGAACTTCCTCAGGAAGGACGACTTCCCGTATGTCACCCAGACCGGCGCCGACATGGACACCGGCGACTACGAGGCAGCCCTCGACAAGGTGCTCGACGTCGTCGATGTCGATGCCCTGCGGTCTGAGCAACTCGCCCGGATCGACGATCCGACAAGGCCACTGTTGGGGATCGGCTGGGCGGCGTATGTAGAGATCACCAACCCGCAAAGTGCGTCGGAGTTCGGCAGCTGTGAGATTCGGTCCGACGGCACCGCCCTCCTCCTCACCGGCTCGTCGGCGCACGGCCAGGGCCATTACACGACCTTCGCCCAGCTCGCGAGCGAGCTGACGGGCATTCCGGTCGACAAGATCGAGGTGCGTCACGGCGATACCGATGAGGTCAAACGTGGTGGCGGCACGGGTGGCTCACGCTCGCTGCAGGTCGGCGGCACCGCTATCTGGGAAGCGACGAAGACCGTGGTCGAGAGGGCGAAGGATCTCGCCGCCGACGTCCTCGAGGCCAACCCTGGGGACATCGTCCTCGATACCGACACAGGGACCTTTGCCGTGACAGGGTCGCCGAGTGTGAGCATCGGCTGGATGCAGGTCGCAGCGAAGGCTGCCGAAGCGGACGAACCTCTCTTCGCAGAGAACGACTTCCAACCGCCAGCGGCAACGTTCCCGTTCGGTGTGCATCTTTCCGTGGTCGAGGTCGATCGCGACACCGGCCAGGTCACGCTTGTGCGTCACGCGGCGTGCGACGATGCCGGCATCATCGTCAACCCCACCATCGTCGACGGTCAGGTCCACGGTGGCGTGGGCGGCGGGGTCGGTCAGGCCTTGATGGAGGAATTCGTCTACGACGAATGGGGCAACCCGCAGACCGGCAATTTCATGGACTACGCCATCCCGGCGGCATCCGAATTCCCGAGCTTCGACCGCATCGCCATGGAGACGCCCACTGACCGGAACCCACTCGGGGTGAAAGGCATCGGCGAGGCTGGAACGATCGGCTCAACCCCTGCGGTACAGAACGCCGTCGTCGACGCCCTGAAGCACCTGGGCGTGCGCCACGTGGATATCCCTGTCAAGCCGATGCGGGTTTGGCGGGTGATCCGCGAGGCCAGCCAGTAAGGACCGCCCGGATTGGTAGCTCGGCTCGAGACCCACGGTCGGGTCGGAAGCATGGTCGATCGCGCCGACCGAGAGACGGGACGTGGTGGGGGAGACCATGCAGGAGCGACCCTACCGATGTGACAGCATCTCCTCGTGGCCGAAGCTGACGATCTCCGTAGCGCCTTTCATCATTTGCTCCAACAACTTGAGGCAGCAGGGGAGGAGCTTCACCGTTTTCATGCCGCTGACGATCCCGTAGGGCTCGCCCGCGGCTTCCAGCATCTCGGTCGACAGATCGTGAAGGGCTTCGAGGAGCATTTGTTGCGAGATGCCGACCACCCTTTCGGTCGGGTGCTCGACGATCGCATTCGCACCGGAGGTGACAATCCCGACCAGCGATACCTTTTCGCCCCGATCCGAGGCGGCGAGACGTACCGGGTTTGGGGCCGCAAGGGGTCGGCTGCCCGCATCGAACTCCAGCTCTACAGCCGGGAGCCGTATGGCGGCGAAGACGTCAGCGTCGGCTACCTGCCCGATGAGGCCATCGCGTACGGTGACGATGGCACCTTCACGGTGGAGGTCGGGCCGGATGTGACCGGGCCAAGCACCCTTGGGAACCCGCGTGAAGCGACGATCCTCAATATTCGGCAGATCTGGTCCGTTTGGGACGATACGGATCCAGGAGCGGTCTACGTCGACCGCGTCGGCTGGGAGGGCGCCCGGAAGCTCACAGACTCGCCAGCGACGGTTGCCGCACGAATCCGCGGTGCCGCCGACGACATCACCTCGTCGGTTCGCTGCTGGCCAGAGCTCATCGAGAATGGCCCGCTCACCTTTCTCGAGGCCAATACCCTCGGGCCGCTCATGTCTCCCGGCGCAAAGGCCGGGGTTGTCGGCCGCTGGATGTCGCTTGGTCACTACGACCTTGCCGTCGACGAAGCCCTCGTCATCCGAATTCCGCCCACCGGGGCTCCCTATCAGGGCAGTCAGCTCGCCGACCTCTGGTTCGGCTCGCTCGAGTACGCAAGCGCGACGTCCAGTATTACCGCCGATCAGGCCCATCATGCTCCCGACAGTTCCCAGTATCTCGTCGTGAGTCTTGAAGATCCCGGCTATGTCAACTGGCTCGATCCCGCTGGGGTAGCGAGAGGTATCGTCCAACTCCGCTTCGATGGGCTCGACGACCAACCCCACGAAGCGCCGACCGCTCAGCTCGTTGCCATCGCTGCGCTGGCCAACGCGATTCCAGATTTCGACGCAGGCCAGATCGGTACCGAGGCCCGCGCTGCGCAACGAGCTGAACGTCGGCGCCACGTTCAGGTGCGGTTCGGGCGCTGACCCTCTGTCCCATGCCACGATGCAGGCATGGAGTTCGATCTCACTCACACTGACGCCCTGCTCTCGACCACCCGCGCCGTCCGGAAGCGGCTCAATCTCGACCGCGAGGTGTCCGACGAGGTGATCCTCGAGTGTCTCCAGTTGGCCGTCCAGGCCCCGACCGGCTCGAACCGTCAGGGTTGGCGTTGGATGGTGGTCAAGGACGCCGAGAAAAAGGCGGGTCTTGCCGAGCTCTACCGTCGAGCCGGTGGCGACTACCTGGCGGCGGCCGCCGCAGAGACTCCGGCCGGAACCCAGAGCGGTCGGGTCATGGATTCGGCCAACTATCTCGCCCAGAACCTCGAGAAGGTCCCAGCGATGGTGATCCCGTTGATCATCGGTCGTCTCGACGCCCCCAGCCTCGCTGCGGCTGCAGGCGGGGGTATCACCAACGCCGCTGCGGGCTTGATGGGCTCGATCATCCCGGCAATGTGGAGCTTTCAGCTGGCGCTTCGGAGCCGAGGGCTGGGCAGCTGTTACACGACCCTCCACCTCGGGCTGGAGGGGGAAGCCGCCGAACTGCTCGGCATCCCGGCCCACATGACTCAGGCTGGGCTCATTCCCGTCGCCTATACGAAGGGCACGGAGTTCAAGCCGGCGTCGCGCCCGCCGGTCGAGGAGATCACCTACCTCGACACCTACAAGAACCCGATCGCCTGAGGCGGGCTCCTCGATCAGTTCTTCGGAGCACAGCAGCTTGAAAGGTAGGCGCCTAGGCGATCGTCGTTCGCTCGATCGCCTGGCGGAATACGACACCGGCCGCTATCGCTAGACTACCGCCAAGAAGCGCGGATGCCGGCAGGGCTGCGACGAGCACAACACAACCGAGGAAGCCGACGACGGCGATCCCCCTAGGCCATCGCCGCTCTTCGCGCGTCAGGGTCAGAGCGGCGGCGTTGGTGATTGCGTAGTAGGTGAGGACCGCCACGCCGCTGACGGCGATTGAGCTCGTGATGTCGATCGTTAGGACCAGCGCGATTACCACGGCGGCAACCGTGAGCTCGGCACGCAACGGGAGGGAACGTTCCCCGTCGATGTGGGCTAGCCAGCCGGGCAACTCTCGGTTGCGGGCCATCGCGAGGGTGGTACGTGAGACCCCCGGGATGAGGTTAAGCAAGACGCCGAGTGACGCAATCCCGGCGCCGAGTTGGACAACCGACTCGAGTGGCGAGTTGACACTCCCGACGAGGTCTCGAAGCGGCGAGTCGCTGAGCCCAAGTCGGTCGATGCCGCCGAAGTCGATGGCAACCGCGCCGACGAGCGCGTACAGGGCGAGCACGCCGAAAAGGGCAAGCGGAATCGCCCGAGGGATCGTGCGCTCAGGATCTCGGACCTCTTCGCCCAGGGTGGCGATCCGCGCGTATCCGGCGAAGGCGAAGAAGAGAAAGCCGGCCGCCTGCACTGCGCCGAGCACGGTCTCGTTGGGGCCAGAGACATTCACGACACCGGCCGGGGGCGACTCGGTGACTCCGACCCACATCACGCAACCGATTGCGAAGAACGAGACAACGAGCAGCACCTTCGTGACGGTCACCGTGCGTTGCCAGCCACCGATGTTGACGCCGGTGATCATCGTCACGGCCAACGCGGCGGCGAGGCGTTGCTGCTCCGGCCACAGATAGGCGCCGAGTGTGAGCGCCATGGCCGAGCAAGATGCCGTCTTGCCGATGACAAACCCCCACCCGGCGACATGCCCCCAGAAGGGCGACAGCCGCCGGCGACCGTAGACGTACGTGCCTCCAGACTCTGGATAGATTGCAGCCAATTGAGCCGATGACGTGGCATTGCAGAAGGCGACGACACCTGCGATCGCAAGTCCGACCAGCAGCCAATCGCCCGCAGCGCGCGCTGCGGGCGCCCACACCACGTAAACACCGGCACCGATCATTGAGCCGGCGCCGATGACAACGGCATCTGTCACGCCAAGGCGTCGCTGCAGGGAACCCGGGCTGGCCACGGGCCATAACGGTAGCCCAGCGCTACGACGTGAGCCGCGGTGCCGACTCGGGTGGTTTGAAGCAGGACCTCGCAGGCGTTCTTCGCGCCGGAGGGCGGCCTCTCAGAGACCTCGGCCTTTGGTAACCGAGTGGTCAACCATCGCCGTCAGGAGCGCCCGAGAATCTCGAGTTGGGCTCTCAGGCGGGCATCGCTATCCCGGGACCGCCGGCCGTTGAGAAGCCGACCGATCGCTGTGAAACGCACGAGATAGTGGTAGCTGGGAGCCAGGATGCTGACCGTCGCCACCACGACGGTAACGAACGCAAGGATCGATGGGAGCCCGAGCGCCACCGTCACGCCCTGGAGCACAAACACCAGCGGGAGATGCATCAGGTACATCCAGTAGGCGGAATCCGACAGCCAGCGCACCCGGTAGGAAGGCTGGGCGACCCGCTCACGGAAGGCGCCAATCATCCCGAAGCTCACCATCCATGCCACAGCGACCTCGAGGAACAAGGCGCCCGTGTCGAGGCTTCCGTTGACGAGGACCCCGAACACGAGAAGGCTGCCGATCAACTGTGCTGGCCACCATCGGCCGAGTCGGTCGATCGCGTCTCCACCGTCGCCTTCGCCGTGTTGGGCTCCGCCAAAGAAGAAAAATGCGGCGTAGAAGCAAATTACCGCCGGTGTCGGCAGGACGTGGTCGGACGTGTCGGGCCCGAGGACGTCCTCCTGCATTCCCAGGAACGGAAGCGCCGAGAGCGGCACCAGCACCCAGGCGAAGCCGGTGGGTGGGCCCCGCCCGCCCCGAGCGTTCCACCACGCACGTGCGCGCGCCAGGACCGCGAAGGCAGCGACAAGCCACAAGAGGTGCCACAGGAACCACAGATGCGCAAAGCCAAAGCCGCCGTCCTCCGCGGATTCGTCGCCTTGTTGCCCGTCGTCGCTCTGCGGAGCTTCGTACTCATCGGCCTGGCCGAACGTATCCTCGGCCTCCACGCCGGCAATCACGTATCCAGCGACAATCCCGGCCAACACAAGGACGATGACGGGAACGTAGAAGATCGCAAGGGGAGCAGCGATCCTGCGCAGGCGGTGTCGCACTAAGGCCCGGAGACCCCGCCGACGCCAAAGCATCGACGTGAAATAGCCGCTCATCAGAAAGAACAACGGCATTCGCCACAGATGGATGTACTCGAACAAGCCGAAGAGGAGTTTTCCGCCGTTGTCATCGGCGTCGTAGTACGGCACGAAGGGGATCGCCGCGTGCAGGACGATGCCGAGCAGCATCGCGACGCCCCGCAGCGCGTCGAGGTCGTACCGGCGATCGGTCGGGTCGCCGAGATCGACGGGCCGGGCGCCGATCGGTGGTGGGGGAGGCGGGAGGGTCATCTAATCAGCGGAATTCGAGACCGGCGAACTCCCCCGACGAACGCCATGCGTCGATGTACTGGAAGTACGCGACCGGGCCCTCAGGGAAGCCCAGGCCCCCAATCTGGGAGGCCGTGTCGCCCGGTTGACCTTCGTTGTTGTAGTAACCCGGCGTGCAATCGGGATCCGCTGCAAAGCGGCGGTCGCCCGCCTTGAGCCGGTCGATCCATTCCTGCTCGGCTTCCCTAGTCACCTCGACCTCGTCGGCGCCAACGTCGACGGCGTGCTTCACCATGGCCGCCACCGTTCGGCCGGCCTCGACCAAGTTGTGCGGCACGTTTGAGATCAGGTTGGCTGCCTGGGAGAAGCCCACCACAAACAGGTTCGGGAAGCCGTGAACGTTGCGGCCGTGCAGCGACCGCATGCCGTCGGCGGCCCAGTGGTCGGTGAGAGTCAGCCCGTCGCGGCCCGTCGTCTCGAAGCCGGAGCGCCGGGCGTAGGTCGTGCCCACCTCGAAGCCAGAGGCGAAAACGAGGCAGTCGAGCTCGTAGTGCGTGTCGCCCACGACCACGCCGGTCGGCGTGATCTCATTGACGCCTTTGCCGTCCGTGTCGATGAGGTGGGTGTTCGGGTTGTTGTAGGACTGCAGGTACTCGTCGTGGAAGCACGGCCGCTTGCAGAGTTGCCGGTACCACGGCTTGAGTGCGTCGGCCGTAACGGCGTCGGCTACCAGCGCACCGACTCGTGCGCGGATCTCCCCCATCTTTTCGTCATCGCAGTTTCGGTAGGCGGCGAGGAACGCCTCTCGGCTAAACGCCGATGGGTTGTCGTTCACCATCTCGACCATACGGTCACGAACGCGCTGGCTGAGATCGGTCCAGCCGTCCTTGACAAGGTCCTCGTCGGCGAACCCGCCGGTCTGCAGTGTGGTGAAGTTCATCAGCCATTGGTCCTGCCAGCCAGGCTCAAGTTCACCAAACCACTCAGGGTCAATGTCGTGGTTGTTACGAATATCGATCGACGAGGGCGTTCGCTGAAAGACGAACAACTCGCCGGCGGCGGCGGAAAGATGCGGGATGCACTGCACCGACGTGGCACCGGTCCCGATGATGCCGACGCGCTTGTCGGTCAGGCCTGTCATCATGCCGCCGGCAGGGTTGCCACCGGTGTACTCGTAGTCCCAGCGGCTGGTGTGGAACGAATGGCCTTCAAAGGTCTCGATCCCTGGGATGCCCGGCAGCTTCGGCCGGTGTAGCGGGCCCGTACCCATTGCGACGAACTTGGCTCGAATCTCGTCATTGCGGTTCGTGCGGATGATCCACTGTTTGGTGTTGATATCCCAGTCGAGCGACGTGACTTCGGTTGAAAGGACTGCGTTGTCGTACAGGTCGAAGTGATTTCCGATTCGGCGGCAGTGATCAAGGATCTCTGGCGCGTGCACATACTTCTGGGATGGCATATGCCCTGTCTCCTCAAGCAGCGGCATGTAGACCATGGCAGCGGTGTCGCACATCGCGCCGGGGTAGCGGTTCCAGTACCAGGTCCCCCCGAAGTCGCCGCCCTTCTCGATGATCCGGACATCGTTGATCCCGGCCTGCTTCAGCGCAGCGCCGGTGGTCAGCCCGCCGAACCCACCCCCGATGAAGGCAAATTCGACCTCGTCGGCAAGTGGAGCCCGCTGCGCAGGCTTGACGTAGGGATCATCGAGATAGTGGGCGTACCTCCCGGTGGGCTCGATGTACTGATTATTCCCGTCTGGTCGTAGGCGCTTGTCACGCTCGGCTCGGTATTTGTCCCGGAGGGCGGCGGTGTCCATTAGATCAGTATCGCTGCCGCTTCGTGCTTTGCCGAATTGTTAGGCGGGTTCGGGGGCTGCGATGAGCAAGATGACATCAGCTCGGTTGACGAGTGGGTGCCGCGACTCGCCGATCAGCATGCTGGGGCTATTAGCTTGGTGAGGGCTTACCAGCCGGAACGCGTAAAACCCGGACCCGACCGTCCTCGTGATGGGAAGGGACCGGCATCGCCAGCCTTGCCCACTGCGATCGGCCACCCGCTACCCTCTAGCCGGTTCGCCAACGACCTGCCTGGAGGATTCCCATGGACAACGCACAAAAGTTCTACATCAACGGTGAATGGGTCGCTCCTAGCACCAGTGACGCGCTCGACGTGATCAACCCAGCGACCGAGCAGCCCATCGCGTCGATCGCCATGGGTGGCGCCGCCGACGTCGATGCCGCCGTGGCGGCCGCCAAGGCCGCCTTCGAGACCTTCTCACAGACCTCAGTCGAGGAGCGCATCACCCTCCTTGACAAGATCACCGAAATGATCGGTGCCCGTTCCGAGGAGTTCGCCATCACGATCTCGTCGGAGATGGGTGCACCCGGTCGCCTCGCCAAGTCTGCCCACGCCCCGACCGGACTGATGCATTTCGCCACCGCCGCCCAGATTCTGCGCAACTACGAATTCGAGGAGCAGCACGAGAACTTCCTGCTCGTCAAAGAACCGACCGGCGTCGTGGGAATGATCACGCCCTGGAACTGGCCGTTGAACCAGATCTCCTGCAAGGTCGCCCCTGCGATCGCCACGGGCTGCACAATGATACTGAAGCCCTCGGAGATAGCGCCCCTCAACGCGATTCTGTTCGCCGAGGTCCTCCACGACGCCGGTGTGCCCGCCGGCGTGTTCAACCTCGTCAACGGTGACGGTCCCACCGTCGGCGCCCACCTCTCCTTGCACCCTGACGTCGACATGATGAGCTTCACCGGCTCGACTCGCGCCGGGGTGGAGGTCGCAAAGAACGCCGCGCTCACCGTCAAGCGGGTCGCACAGGAACTCGGCGGCAAATCGGCCAACATCGTCCTGCCGTCCGCTGACGTCGGCGAGACCGTCGGCCGCGACTTCTTCGGCATGTGCAGGAACACCGGGCAGAGCTGCAACGCTGGAACCCGCATCCTCGTGCCGGCCGAGAAAATGGACGAAGCCGCCGCCGCTGCCGCCACGGCGGCCGCCGCCATCACGGTCGGCGACCCCACGTCCGACGGTGTCGTCATGGGTCCGGTCGTTTCGGAAGCCCAGTGGAACAAGGTGCAAGGCCTGATCCAGAAGGGCATCGACGAGGGCGCCACCCTCGCCGCCGGCGGCACCGGCCGCCCTGACGGACTCGACGAGGGCTACTTTGTGAAGCCGACCGTCTTCGCCAACGTCACCAACGACATGACCATCGCTCAAGAGGAGATATTCGGCCCGGTTGTCTCGATCATCGGCTATAACTCCGTCGAGCAGGCGATCGAGATTGCGAACGACACCGAGTATGGCCTGGCCGGCTACATCTCTGGCGACCAAGACGAAGCGGTCGCCGTCGCCAAACGCATCCGCACCGGCATGATGCACGTAAACGGCGCCGGTCCCGACTTCAACGCCCCGTTCGGCGGCTACAAGCAATCGGGCAACGGCCGCGAGTGGGGTGAGCTCGGCTTCGAGGAGTTCCTCGAAAGCAAGGCCATTCTCGGCGCTCGCGCCTGATTCGCCTTTCGGCCCCGGCACCTGGGTGAATGCGCCCAGGTGCCGTTGCCGTTTGTGTTTTTCGCGCACGACGCGGGCCGCTACCGTGGTGATCTGTTCCGCAGGCTCGCCTAGGGTCCAGAAATGTTCGCCGATGACCGAGCCACCATCGCCACTGGCTACTGGTCGTCGCCGTGGCCGGTCGAATGCGGCGGCAATCGTCGACAGAAGTCGGCGACCGGGCGGCTCGATGCAGCGTCCGGCACGGCATCGGTGACCACTCGTCGTACCGGCCGGTGGGACGTCATGGCCGTCCGGCGAGATCCGGGGCAGTGGTACGTGGGAGGCACGATGTCGGCCTTCAGTGGACCTCCACCGTATGGCTGGGTCGAAAGGTTCGATCCGGTCACGCTCGAGCCGCTGGTTGTATCTCCTGAGCTGCCATGCGGCAATCATGTCTGGTGCGGGGCGATCCTCGCCCATGCCAACGGATCGATCTACTCGGTCAACGGCTCGTACGTGCACCGCCTCAACGCGGACGATCTCCACGTCGAGGCAGAACGTGAGCTCGTCGACTGCAGTCACAACGGCCTCTTGGCCCTGAGCGACGGCTCGCTTTTCACCAAGGATCTCCGGCTCGACGGGCAGGGGGAGACGACCCTGAGCCGGTTCGATCCAGAGACGCTCGAGCCGGTTGGTCCGTCACTCACCCTGCCCGAAGGGTCGATGGGGCGGATCGCCGCGGATATCGGCGGGGATGGTGTCGAACGCGTCTATGTGCCAGGCACTGAGCATGTATTCCGGGTCGTGATCGATGACGAGCGAATGGCACTCGACGAGTGGCGCCCTCGCTACCGCACCGTTGGGGGGCCCCACGGACTCGCTTGGGACGCCTGCCTTTCCGGTGAGGCGGTGTGGCTGATGGACAACGGAGACGTTCCTTCTGTACGGCACATCCACTCCACATCCCCGAACGGCCGGTTCGACACGCCTCCGGATCTCTCGTGGCGTCAACCGGCACCGTGGGACGGGCCGCAGCGCCTGCACCGCATTGATCCGTCGACAGGAGAAACAACGAGTGTCGCCCCCTTCGGGCTGCCCGGGGGCGGGATCATTGCGCCGCCGGTGGTCGTACCCGAGTCCGGGGTCGCCGTGGCCTGGGATTCGATCAATGGCGGCCTCGCGGGCGTATCGATTGTCGACATGGAGCCGAGTTGGACACTCGACATCCGTCCGAGCATGCAACCGATCGTCTATCCGGACTCAGGCGAACTCGTGATCAACGACTTTGCCGACGATGGCATTGACTATCTCGCGGTCGTCGATGTCGAGAGCGGCGAGTTGCTCGATCGGGTCGCCACTGGCTCGCGGATCGCGAACGGCATGTTTCTCAGCGTCGGCGACGACCGCGACGTCTACTACTGCAGCACCCTCACGCTCGCCCGGATTTATTGGGCCTGATCAGGACTCGACCTCGACCGGGAGGGCATGCGCCAGCAAGTCTACGAACAGCGGCAGTGCCTCCTCGTGGAGCGCAGCGAGGCAAGATGTTTCCTCGAGCGGCTGATCTGCGGTCATTGGTCTCTGAGTGCCGGTGCTCTCGCGCAGGGTGTCGTGCCACGGACCCGTGCCTTCGCCGTATTACCTCCCCCTCTCGGCGCTCGCCTGCGCCCCATTCCAGTGCTTCAGGTTTGAACCCAACTCCCTCGGCTTGGCAGTAGGCGCCCGTGGCTCCCCCTGGGTGCTCGAGCAGGTCAGTCGACAACAGCACTGGAGGTGGCATGCCGTTACGGCCGGAGACCGGTGGAAAGTCGATGGAGGACGGTGAATCCGATCTCGTCACGTGAGCAATCCGGCCCGTGCTTGGTGAGCCCTCGGATCACCCGGCGAGGGTCGCGGAGCAGGAATGTGCTCGTGATGCCACCGAGGCGCTTCTCCGTCAGCTCGTGCTCCACCGAAGACGCAAAGTCCTCCACGAATACGGGGTTCATGGCTTCTGCCTTAGCCAGCGAGGACCACACGGCAGAACGAGACATTCCTTCCGTATCCGCCACGTCGGCGTCGCGCTGGCTGCGCCGATCGCTGCCGTAGTAGGGCGCCTCGTTGAAGGGCTTGTGGACGCGGGTGAAATCGCTGCGCTTTCGCATCATCCATTCGAAAGCGGTCCAGGTCGATCGTGGGTTGGCCCAGAGCACAAGCATCCTTGACGTTTATTCAGTCGCTCATCAAGCCCCATCTTTCTCTCCAACCGGTGAGTTACGGGCGCTGCAGAAGACGACGGCTAGCATGCTGGAACAGCGCTATGACCGTATCGACACTCCCCGACGAACTCCGGCTGACACATCTCAAGCAACTGGAAGCCGAAGCCATCCACATCATGCGTGAGGTCGTGGCCCAGTTCGAGCATCCCGTGATGCTCTACTCCATCGGCAAGGACTCCTCCGTCCTGTTGCATCTCGCCCGCAAGGCGTTTTTCCCGGGCCCGCTGCCGTTCCCACTCGTTCACGTGAACACGACGTGGAAGTTCCGCGAGATGATCGAGTTTCGAGACCGCATCGTGCAGGAAATGGGGCTCGAACTCATCTCGTGGACGAACCAGGAGGGGATCGAGAAGGGCATCAACCCCTTCGACCATGGATCCAAGAACTACACCGACATCATGAAGACCCAGGCCCTCAAGCAGGCCCTCGACGCTGGGGGCTACGACGCCGCATTCGGCGGCGCTCGCCGCGACGAGGAGAAGTCGCGAGCGAAGGAACGGGTCTTCAGCTTCCGCGACAAGTTCCACCGCTGGGACCCCAAGAACCAGCGCCCCGAGCTCTGGAGCCTCTACAACGGCCGGGTCAACAAGGGCGAAAGCATCCGGGTGTTTCCCATCTCGAACTGGACCGAGCTCGACATCTGGCAGTACATCCACCTTGAGAACATCGAGATCGTCCCGCTTTACTTCTCGGCGCCCCGTCCGGTCGTGACGCGAGACGGCGTGACGATCATGGTCGACGACGATCGCTTCCAGTTCGAACCGGGCGAAGAGGCCGAGGAGAAGTGGGTGCGCTTCCGAACGCTGGGCTGTTATCCCCTGTCGGGTGGTGTCGAGTCCACCGCCACGACGCTTCCGGAAATCATCCAGGAAATGCTGCTCGCAACGCGTTCCGAGCGGGAGGGCCGCGTGATCGATTACGACCAGTCCGGTTCGATGGAGGAGAAGAAGCGGGAGGGCTACTTCTAATGCGTTCCCTCGCCACGCAGGCTCCCACCAACGGCGGTGTGTCATGAGTCATCAGTCCGAACTCATCGCCACTGACATCGAGGCCTACCTTGCCGAACACGAGCGCAAGGACCTCCTCCGCTTCCTCACCTGCGGCTCGGTCGACGACGGCAAATCGACCCTGATTGGCCGCCTCCTGCACGACTCGCACATGATCTACGAAGATCAACTCGCCAGTCTCGAAGCCGACTCCACCACACAGGGCAGCGCCGGCGATCAGATCGACCTTGCGCTCCTCACGGACGGGCTCAAGGCCGAGCGCGAGCAGGGCATCACCATCGACGTCGCCTATCGGTACTTCTCGACGGCGAAGCGTAAGTTCGTTATCGCCGATACGCCAGGCCACGAGCAGTACACCCGCAACATGGTGACGGGCGCGTCAACCTGCCAACTCGCCATCATCTTGATCGACGGGCGTCACGGGGTGATCACTCAGACCAAACGCCACAGCTACATCGCGAACCTGCTCGGCATCCGCAACGTCGCCGTCGCGATAAACAAGATGGATCTCGTCGACTGGAGCGAGGAGCGCTTCGACGAGATTCGCGAGCAATACCTCGAGTTCGCGAAGCCGCTTGACCTGATCGACCCTGTGTTCTTGCCCATGTCGGCGCTGCTCGGCGACAACGTCGTCGAGAAAGGCGACAATCTTGCTTGGTTCGACGGGCCGACGATGATGGCGCATCTCGAGACTGTCGACGTCGAGGCCGGTATCGACTTGGAGACGTTTCGCTTGCCCGTTCAGATGGTCACCCGACCCGACCTCGACTTTCGGGGCTTCGCCGGGACGATCGCCTCGGGTGTCGTCCGCCCCGGCGATCAGGTCGTCTGCCTGCCATCGGGCGTGTCGTCGACTGTCGACGGCATCGTCACGATGGACGGCGATCTTCCGATCGCTGGACCGGGCCGCGCTATCACCCTCACGCTCACCGACGAGATCGATGTCAGCCGCGGTGACGTACTCGTGTCCGAAGGTCAGGAACCGCTTCGTGCCCATAATGTCGACGCCATGGTCGTCTGGATGACCGACGAGGCGATGACCCTCGGCCGCCAATACCTCCTGCAGCATGCGAACGGCCTGTCGAATGCCACGGTCACGACCATCCATCATCGAGTCGACATCAACACACTCGAGCAACAGTCCACCGAGGAACTCGCGCTCAACGACATTGCGTGGGTTCAGGTGAGCGCCGATCGCGAGTTGATCTTCGATCGCTACGGCGACAACCGACAAACCGGCGCCTTCATCCTCGTCGATCGACTCACAAACGCCACCATCGGCGCCGGGATGATCACCGGCGCCGGGTCCTCGTGGGATCGCGCTCCGGAGGACTCTCTCCAGCGCCAGGTCTCGATGGTGTCAGCGGCCGAACGTGCCGTTCGCTTCGGTCAGCAGCCCGCCACAGTGCTGCTCACCGGCCTCACCGCCGCTGGCAAGTCCACCATCGCCACGGCCCTCGAGAGGCAGCTGTTCGATCGCGGCAAGGTCGCCGTTCGGCTCGACGGCGAGAACATCCGGCTCGGCATCAGCCGAGACCTGGGCTTTACCGCTGCAGATCGTTCCGAGAATCTCCGACGCGCCGCCGAGATCGCCCGACTGCTCAACAACCAGGGCATCACCGTCATCGCGGCGTTTGTCTCACCCGACGCCACCGTTCGTTCGCGCTTCAAAGAACTTGTTGGTGACGAGCGCTCCATCGAGGTGTTCGTCGACACTCCCATCGACGTTTGTCGAGAGCGCGATGCCAGTGGCCTCTATGAACGCGCCGATGCGAGTGAGATCGCAGACTTTCCCGGCGTGTCAGCACCCTACGACCACGCTGAGACGTTCGACCTTCGCCTCGACGCATCCGTCCTGAGCATCGAAGAAAGCGTCGCCGCCATCATTGAGACGCTCGCCGAACGCGGCCACCTCCGTGGCTGACCCGCCGGTCAGCCGCAACATTGCCCGCGCTGACGGACACGTGAGCGGCGACGATCGAGCTTCCCTCTTCGGCCACAGCTCCCGCACCGTTTGGTTCACCGGCCTGTCGGGTTCGGGCAAGTCCACGCTCGCCTTCGCGGTCGAGCGGGCGCTCACCGATAAAGGCGTTGCGTGCTATGTGCTCGACGGCGACAACGTCCGGTTCGGTCTCAACCGGGATCTCGGCTTTTCACCAGAGGACCGCACGGAGAACATCCGACGCATTGGCGAGGTCTGCCGCCTCTTTCAGGACGCCGGACTGATTGTGCTCACGGCGTTCATTTCGCCGTACCAGGCCGACCGAGACCAGGTTCGGGCGCTTCATGGTCCTGGGCAGTTCGTCGAGGTATTCATCGACACGCCGATTGAGGTGTGCGAGGCCCGAGATGTCAAAGGCCTCTACGCCAAGGCTCGATCTGGCGACATCCTGGAATTCAGCGGGATCTCGGCCCCATATGAGGCTCCGACGGCACCGGAAATCCGGGTTGACACCAGCCGACCACTCGATGACTGTGTAGGGGACATTCTGGAGCAGCTCAGGCTTTAAGGCCGCGCAACACGTCATTTAACGGACGTTCACCGTGGCTGCTGCGTCCACCCGTTTCCCGCCGACTGCCGGCGCGAACGGGCGGAGCTGAACGCAGCCTCTGACTGGGGCGTCTAGTTCAGGAACTCGGGCTCGTCCCGGCAGAGTTCGTCCCACCACGGCTGGAACTGGAACCAGCCGGCGAGATCGTGGCCCTGCGCGTCGTAACCGCTCTGGCAGAGATCCTCAGGAATCTCGATGGGAGTTCCGGCTGCCTCTGCCACCAGCTGGCTCTGACAGCAGCGCTCGAGTGCGACGAACCACCACACGGCGGCATCGACGGAACCGCCCGCCGTGATGATCCCGTGGTTCTGGTGGATGAGCGCCTTGTGGTGACCAAGCGCCTCGGCCATCGCTGCGCCGACTGCGGTATCGAGCACGACGGCGCCGGCGCCCGCGTCGCACAACGCAACGTCGTTGTAGAACATCGTGGAGTCCTGGCTGATCATCTTCAGCGGCTTCCCCAGCGTCGAGAACGTTTTGCCGAACATCGAGTGCGAGTGGGCGGCCGCGATCACGTCGGGCCGGGCAGCGTGCAGTTGAGAGTGAATGGCGAACGCCGCTGCATTCACTGGCTTATCGCCCTCGACGACCGTGCCCTCATGGTCGACACAGATGAGATCCGACACGGTCATCAGCTTGAAGTTGAGGCCGAACGGATTCACCCAGAACCGGTCGGGATACTCGGGATCACGGACCGTGACATGGCCGGCGACTCCTTCGGCGAGGCGGAGGCGTCCCATGATCCGCAAACCCGCCGCGAGCCGCTGCTTCCGGTTGAGACGCTCCACCTCGATGTCGGCCTGCGCTTCGGGGCGTGCGAGCTTGATGCCCTCTTGATCGGGCTCGAACGCCCCGAGATCGGGTTCCTGGGTGTCGGTCATAGCGTCAGGCTACGCGTCGCGGTGGCCCCGGGGCGAGTCCTCCGAAGCGAGAAGGAACGCACTTAAGCGATGCGGGCTTCGTTCACCGCAAACCAGGCCCACTTGCCTCGCTGTTCGCGCTCGAGGATGCCTGCCTTTACCAGCTGCGAGAGGTGGCGGCGGACCGTCGGTTGCCTTGTGCCCACCAGTGCCGGTCAGTCGCAGGCGCAGGCCTCACCGCTGGCTGCGACAACGCTGACGAGGCGCAGCCGAATCAGGTCGGCAAGCGCCTTCAAGACGACGGTCACATCAGCGGCTTCGCTCTCGCTGATCGGGTTCGCGAGAATGGGCACGCCTTACAGGGCATCCATCTCCAACACCGTTACGAGAGCTCGGTGTGAAGGAAATTGATGACTTCCGGCCAGAGCTGGGCGGCGAGTTCCGCGTCATGGATGCCGAATGGGTCGGTCTCGTTCATGAAGGCGTGTCCTGCGGCATAGAAGGTGATCTGCACATCCTTGCCCATGCCCTGAAGCCGAGCTTCGAGGTCCCGCGCCCCGTCAGCCGGAAAAAAGTCGTCATCCGCGCAAAAATGTCCGCGCACGGTGGCGCGAAGATTGGTCCAGTCAGGTTCGTCGCTTGTCGGGTACCCATAGAACGGCACCGCTGCCCCCACGGCGTCGCCCCGGAGCGCAGCGACCAGCAGGGCGAGCATCCCACCCATGCAGAAGCCGATCGTGCCGATCGTGCTCCCTGTCGTGGACCCGTGATCGCTCAACGCGTCGACAGCGAGGCTCATGTCGGCGGCCGCCCGCTCTGCCGGGAGCGTGCTCATCAGGTGACCCGCCTTGTCCATTTCGTCATGGCCGGCGAGCTCACCTCGGTAGAGATCAGGAGCAAGTGCAACAAAGCCGTTCTCCGCGAGATGGTCGGCCGTGCCCTTCATCTGGGGATTTAGACCCCACCACTCCTGGATCACCAGGATCCCAGGCCCCGATCCACTGTCGGGCACGGCGAGGTAGCCGCGTGCGTGGTCGTCCAATTCGATCATCTCTCCCATGCATGGGACCCTAGCCTTCAGCCCAGGCCCAGTACCGAAAGCCCGAACGACCACCGAGATGGACATGCTCGACACGATCCGAAACGCCGACGCGGCAACCGAAGCCGGCGGCCGTCTCGCACCTAGCACGGTGGATTCGCTTGTCGAGGCCGGGTCGTTCAAGCTGTGGGTGCCCGAGGACTATGGCGGAGCGGGCGCCTCCCTTCAGGCCGGTCTCGATGCAATCGCGGAGATCGGGCGGGCCGATGGTGCTGTTGGCTGGTGCGTGATGATCGCCAACACGACTGGGCTCCTGGCGGCACGTCTCGATCGCGAGGTCGCTCACGAAGTCTTCGGCGGAGCCGACGCGGTGACAGGCGGGTTCGCTGCCCCGATGGGTGTGGCAACGCTCGGCGATGGAGTCGCACGAGTGAGTGGGGAGTGGGCGTGGGGGAGTGGCTCCCGCCATGCCACCACGATGGGCGGTGGTGTCCGGATCGTCGATGGCGGACGGGTCGGCTTTGCCTTCTTCGCAGGGGTCGAGGAGCTCGATACCTGGCATGTCAGTGGCCTCCAGGGCACGCATTCGACCGATTACCGAGTCGACAACGTCCTTGTGCCGCTCGAGCGAATCGTCTCGATGGATCGACGGTCACTCGTTGTCGACGAGCCGCTGTATCGATTCTCGACTTTTGGAGCGCTTGCCCTTGGCGTTGCCATGACGATGGTTGGTCTCGCCGAGCGAGCGATCGAGGAACTCACGCTGCTTGCCGACAAAAACCCGCAGGGGTCGACCAAAGGTCTTGCGCATCGCGCACCTGTGCAGGCCGACCTCGCCCGGTCGGTCGCCGCTGTTCGCAGTGCTCGGGCCTATGTCGCCGATGAAGTCGGTCGCTCGTGGGACGACGTCGTTGCGACTGGCCGTGTCACCGATGACCGCAAGGTCGCCCTCCGGCTCGCGGCAAACGCAGCAGCCGAGGCCGCAGTCGGCGCGGTCGATCGCTGCTACACGTCCGCCGGTGGTGAAGCGGTTTACCGCCGATCGCCCCTCCAGCGAGTGTTCTGCGACGTTCATGTCGCCTCGCAACACGCGATGGTTGCAGGTCGGGTGTTCGAGCCGCTCGGCCGCTTTGAGTTCGGGCTCGAGACCGATACCGGCGGGCTCTAGCTCTCGAGCATCGCGCGCAGCGTGGACCGGTCGACCTTGCCGTTTTGGTTGTGGGGCAGGGTGTCGAGATGTATCCAGGCCTCTGGCACCTTGTAGCCGCTTAGTGTCGAGCGAACGGCGGGGCTTAGGGTGTCGACGTCGACGTCGCCGACCACGGCGGCCGCCACGATGTTCCCGAGGCGTTCATCAGGGACGCCGAAGACAGCGACGTCCGCCACGCCATCAAGGGCGAGCAGCGCCGCCTCGATTTCGGCAGGAGCAATGCTTGCACCACCCCGATTTATCATCTCGCTGAGACGACCGTTGACGAGCAGACGCTCGTCAGGACCGAGTGAGCCGGCGTCGCCGGTGTGGAGTCGGCCGCCTTTCCAGAGCGCCGCGGTGGCTTCCGGATCACCCCAGTAGCCCAGTGTGCCCTGCCAGCATCCGGCCCACGGACCGTCGGCGACGCTCGACAGGGTGATCTCGCCGTCATCTTCAATCCGGATATCGACACCCGGAAGCGGAGTGGCTCCGCTATCGCCAACCCGCATTCGTGCGACGCCGGAGGGCGCCTCCGACAGGCCGTAGCTAGCGACCAGTGGGATGCCGAGTGTGTCTTGCGCTGCTTCTGCCCGACGGGTGTCGTAGCCAGCACCGCCGACGATCAGGCGGTCGAGGGTTTGGAGCTGCGCCGGGTTGACGTCCTGCGAAACGAGGTCATGAACGATCGTGGGTACGAGGAGTGCTCTCGTCACGGCGTGTCGCTCGAGATCCTCGGCGACGGCGGACGCGTTCGTTCCCTTCATCATCACGGCAGTGCCGCCGCACGCAAGGGCAGTGACGGGCCCCAGGAGAAGAATGTTGAGCGCCGACAGTGGTAGGGGTGTCCCGATACGGGCATCGGCGTCCAGGCCCTCCGTGGCGATCGCTGCTGCGGTGGGGTACAGCAGCTGTTGTTGGGTGTGGACGGCGCCTTTCGGGCGCGCAGTCGTGCCGGAGGTGTACGCGATGGCCGCAGGAGCGGTCGGCTCCGGCGGCTCCGGCAGGTCGACTGTAGGGTCGTCGATCGGGAGACCATCGAAGACGGCATCGGGCCTGGCGTTGTCCAAAACCGCCTGGCGTTCGACGTCGGTCGCCCTGTCGCTCAGGCCGATCCAAACCGCCCCCACGCGCACGGTGGCGAGAAGGGAGATCAGGCTGCCAACGTCGTTCCCGAGCACCCAGGCCAACCGCCTCCCGCCACCGTGTCCCGCCGCCGTAAGTGACCGAGCTACGCGTTCGACCTCGTCTCGTAACTCATGCGTGCTCCAAGAGCAATGCGCATCAATGACGGCGATCGACTCATCGGAACGCTGGCTCCAGATTTCCTCGAAGGTCGACGGCCCGACCGGGAACGGCGCGGATTGCTCAAGGCGGCGCAGGCCACTGGATCGGTTGATCTCGACGGCGTCGTCCACGTCGGTGAGTCTCGCAGGTGGTGGGCGCGGATGCCCACTACCCTCCCCACGATGAGCCTCGACCCGCACGACCTTGATCCGGCCACCTGGTTGATCGCCGCCGGACGGCCCGAGGGGCCGGGCGAGGCGCTGAACCACCCGATTTTCGCCGCCTCGTCGTTCGAACACGGCGGCGAACGGGTGTATAGCCGTGGTGAAGCCACCGAGGCCTGGGAGGCATTGGAGTCTGTGGTCAGTGGACTCGAGGGGGCGCACGGCGTCGCCTTCGCATCGGGCATGGCGGCCGTGTCGGCGGTCTTCGATCAGCTGCGCGTCGGTGCTGCGGTAGTCATTCCCGATGACTGCTACCACGGGGTGAGGCAGGTCGCCTCGGCCGGCGAAAAGCTTGGTCGCTGGTCGGTGACCTCGTTCCCCATGGACGACACGACGCGCTGGGTTGAAGCCCGAGCCACGGCCGATCTCGTATGGGCGGAAAGCCCCACGAATCCAATGCTGCTCATGGGTGATCTCGAGGCGATCGGCGGAGCGACCCACCCGGATTACGCCAGGTTTGTCGTCGACAACACGTTTGCGACGGCCCTCCGGCAGCAGCCACTCGATCTCGGAGCAGACGCCGTGATGCAGTCGAGCACGAAGTTCATCGGTGGCCACAGCGACCTTCTCGGTGGCATCGTCACGACACGCAACGCTGCCTATGCCGACACCCTTCGGGCGGCCCGAACACTCGCCGGTTCGGTTCCGGGCACGCTTGAGACGTTCCTCGCACTACGAGGTGTGCGAACCCTTGCCATGCGGCTTTCGACCGCTGAAGCGAGCGCTGCCACGATCGCCGCGCGCCTCGCCGAGCATTCGGCGGTCGGCGTCGTGCGGTATCCAGGCTTCGGTGCAATGGTCAGCTTCGACGTTGCCGACGCGGTGACGGCCGACCGGGTCTGTCGGTCGCTCCGGTTGATCCGTCATGCAACCAGCCTCGGCGGCGTCGAGTCGCTGATTGAACGTCGAAGCCGATACTCCGACACGGTGCCGCCGGGCCTCTTGCGGCTTAGTGTTGGCTGCGAGGGCATTGAGGACCTCTGGGCCGATCTCGCCTGGGCGCTCGATTAGTAACCGAGCGTCGTGGCGGCAGCCACGGCGCCGAGTTCTCGGCAGTCGTCAGGCCGCCCCCGCACGGTCCCGATGACCGACACCGGCTCGACCACTTTGCGCCATCCGAGGCCGGTGACGATCTTCTGGATGCCGAGCAGCGCTCCTGCTGTATCGGATTCGCTGTGGACCAGGACGCCGTACGTTCGGCCCTGCGTCACGTTGTGGGCGTCGTTGTAGGTCGTGTCGAAGGCGTGATTCAGCGCTCCTCTCGTGGAGTCGAGGTTCGTCGGTGTTGCGAGCAGTTAGCCCGCTGTGCCCAACACATGTGTTGGCGTCACGTCGAGTGCTGACACCGCGTCCACCTGAAGGCGCTCGAGCCCGTCCGAGCGTGCACTGGCCAGCGCCGCGTCGACCATCGCGGGGAGTGCCGCGCCAGGGGAGCGATGCACGACGAGAAGGGTGGCCACCTCGTCGTCGACCTATGTGGTCGTCACGTCAGTCGAACGGAAGGTTGAACAGCTTGATGGCGTTGCCGCGAGCGAGCTTGTGCACGACCTTGGGGTCGAGGTGGCCGAAGAGTTCGTGAGCGACCTCTTTGGAGCGAGGGAAGGTCCCGTCGCTGTGGGGGTAGTCGGTCTCGAACAGCACATTGTCGATACCGACCTCGTCGAGCAGCTTCATGCCTGCCGTGTCTTTGAAAAAGCAGCTGAAGACCTGGCGGTGGTAGTAGTACGACGGCGGCTCAGGCAGACGCTCTTCGCCCTGGGCCCACATGTGTGTCTTGTAGTTGTCGTCTGCACGTTCCAGGTAGTACGGGATCCAGCCGATCTGGCTCTCGGCGTACATCAGCTTCAGGTTCGGATAGCGCACGAGCACCCCTGAGAAGAGGAAGTCGATCATTGAGGTGGCCGAGTTCGCCGAGATCATGGCGGCGGTGACGATCGTTGGGCAGTCGTCGGACGGACGGACGGTGCGCGTGCCTGAGCCGATGTGCATCGTGATCACGGTGCCGGTCTCCTCGCAGGCTTGGAAGAAGGGGTCCCAATGGCCCGAGTGGATCGACGGCAGGCCCAGCCAGGCCGGCAGCTCGGACCAAGCAACAGCGTTGACGCCACGAGCGGCGTTGCGGCGGATCTCCGCCGCCGCCAGCTCCGCGTCCCACAGAGGCACGAGGCAAAGCGGGATCAGGCGACCGCCGGAGTCGCCGCACCATTCCTCGATCATCCAGTCGTTGTAAGCCTCCACACAGAGCTTCGAAAGTTCCTTGTCCTTGCGCTCGGCGAACAACTGGCCACAGAAGCGCGGGTAGTTTGGGAAGCAGATGGATGCTTCGACATGGTTGTCGTCCATGTCCTCGATCCGCGCCTTGGGTTCGTAGCAGCCGGGTCGGATGTCGTCGTAGGTGACGCCCTGCATCGTGACGGTCTTGGGGTCACGGCCGGCGCAGGCGATCATCTCCTTGATCTGGTAGCGATGATCTTCGTAGTGCCACCAGGCCGCCATCTTGTCGCCGTCGCCCGGCGTCTCGACCCAAGACCCGTCAACCAGTGTCATCTCGCCCTGGGGCGCAATCACGATGCGCGGCCCTGCGGCCTTGTACTTCTCCGGTAGGCGGTCCTGCCAGACGTGTGGTGGTTCGACAACGTGGTCGTCGACGCTGATGATCTTTGGGAAGTCTTCGAGCGGCACCGGCATGTCCTCACCATACCTGACACACCGTCAGGGCTCGGAATCCACAACGTCCCATCCTGCGGGAATATTCGCAAGATGTATCGACACCCCTGCCGCTGGTCGGTACCTTTCGCGCCATGAGCGAAACGCCCGAGCCCTTCGACGCCCTCATTATCGGAGCCGGGGTGATCGGCGCCGCGATCACCCACGAGCTCGCTGGCCGCGGCTGGAAAACACTCACCGTCGACAAGGCGGCGTCTGCCGGTGCCGGCTCGACCATCAACTCGTGCGCCATTGTGCGCTTCAGCTACTCGAGCGTCGAGGGGACCAACCTCGCGTGGGAGGGCATGCACTATTGGAAAGACTGGCCGGCGTACATCGGCGCCGACGACGAGCTCGGGCTGATCAACTACCACATGACCGGCCAGCTCGTCTTCCAGCCGCCTGGCGAGGGCACCCACGCAGCTCGGGTAAAGGCCCTGTGGGACGAGATGGGCATCCCTCACGAAACCTGGGACGCCGACACGATCAAGGAACGGCTCCCGTACCTCGACCCAGGCCTGTTTGGTCCCCCGACACGTCCCGACGACGATGCCTTCTGGAAGGACGCGCACGGGGCGATCGAACGTGGCTATTTCGCTCCCGACGCCGGTTATGTGAGCGACCCCCAGCTCTCCTGCCACAACCTGCAACGCGGAGCGGAGGCGAAGGGCGCTGAGTTCTGGTTCGGCGCCCAGGTTGTCTCTGTCGATCGTGCCGATGGCCGGGTCGCCGGTGTCACGCTTGCCGACGGTCGGTCCCCACGAGCCAAGGTCGTCGTGAACGTCGCCGGCCCGCACAGCTTCATCATCAACGAGATGGCTGGGGTCTATGAGTCGATGAACATCAAGACCAAGGCGCTGCGCCACGAGGTGCACCACGCACCAGCGCCCCGGGGCGTCGACTTCGAAGCCGACGGCGTCACCGCAGCCGACGACGATCTTGGCATCTACTTCCGACCCGAGGTCGGCAATCACATCCTCATCGGCTCAGGCGACCCAGAGTGCGACGAGCGCGAGTACGTCGACCCCGACGACTACGATCAGACCATCAACGCCGAGCAGTGGGAGGTCCAGATGCTGCGGGCCAACCGTCGCCTGCCGGCCCTCGGGATGCCGCATGAGAAGAGAGGTATCGTCGACCTGTACGACGTCAGCGACGACTGGATTCCGATCTATGATCGAACCGATTTGGATGGCTTCTATGTCGCCATCGGCACCAGCGGCAACCAGTACAAGAACGCGGGTTCCGCAGCCCAGATGATGGGTGACCTCATCGAGGCGGTCGAGGGCGGTCATGACCACGACAGCGATCCTCTGGTCGTGACGGGTCACTACTCGGGCGTGGATCTGGACATCGGGTTCTTCAGCCGGAATCGCGAGATCAACCCGAACTCCTCGATGTCGGTTCATGGCTGAACAGGGCGCCCGTGGGTGAGCCAGCCGTCGGCCTGATTCTGGCCGCGCTGGACGTCGACGTCGACAATGGGGCTGCCTGGAACCGTTGGTACGACATGGAGCATCTGGCACCGAACCTGGCGCTCCCGGAAGTCGTGACGGGTCACCGCTACGTGGCGTCACCCGCCCTCCACGACTGCCGCATCGCTGCCAGCGACGACGCCGTTTGGGGCGGTGGGCGGAGTGTCTACCTCACCTGGTACGCAACCTCGGTCGATCCCGCTGCTGCGATCTTGACGATGAGTGCACGTCGCGACGAGCTTGAAGCGGCCGGCCGGATGGACGGTGCCGGTGCGCGAGTTGTGCGAAGCGGTGACGCCCTGACGCTGCTGTCGACGGCATCGGACCCCAACCTGCGCCTCGACGAGCGTGACCTCGTCCATGTCGGACACGTCGCGCTCCGGCTTGTGATCGACCGCGACGAACGGCTCGCCTCGCTCGGCCCGGGCGTCGTGGCGTCACTTCGCTTCGGCTCGGCCTTCGCGCCCGGTCGCTTCGCTGAGTTGCAGCTTCTCGCAGATGACCCTCACTCAGTGCTCGATGAGCTTCGCTCGGCAGAAAGAGGGCGACGCATCGAGGTTGACGCCGCCTTTGATCGTATCGAACCGCTCCGATACCACTTCCTCGCGGCGATCGAGAAGAGCAGCCTTCCTCGACGGGTCGCCGAGGCCTGAGTTTCGCGTGATCACGGGCCGGGCAGGACGGCTAGCGGACGAGGAGCGGTACACCCGTCGCAACAAGTCCGCCGGCGACCAGAAGGAGCACCGTCCGCGGGCGCAGACGGCCGGCGCGACTGGCGCCGAACGTCGAGCCGAGTCCTGCACCGATGACGAGTATGACCGCGTACGACCACCGGACGTTGCCGACAATGGCGTGACCGGTCGAGGACGCTAGCGAACTGAGCATGGCGGTTGCTGCGGTAGTCGCTGCTGCCCGGTGCGGTTCAAGACGACAAAGCCGGGCGAGGAAGGGAAGGGTGACGAGCCCGCCCCCGACCGCGAACGTGCCGCCAAGGAAGCCGACAACAACGCCACCGGCCGGCAATGCACGCAGGGAATGCAAGGCACGTTCGCCGTGCTCGTCGAACGTCGTCGGCATCGCAACCACAAAAACGGCGAGCGTTAAAAGCAGCAGTCCGAGCAGGTCTACGAAGACGCTACTGTCGATGCGATCCGCAACGACAGCCGCAAAGAGAAGGGCCGACGGGATCGAACCTGCCGCAAACCACAACGCAGCCCGCCGGTCGACCAAGCCCTTCCGGTCATAGGTCCGGGCACCACCGACACCGATGGCGGCCAGCGCAACTGCACCCGTGCCCACCGCCTCGACGCCTTCCAGGTCGAAGAGCAGGACCAAACCCGGGATCAGCACGAAACCGCCGCCGGCACCGATCACAGAGCCGTAGATGCCGACGAGGGCCGCAAACAAGAGCAGGGCGGCGATGGTCAGCGGATCCACGGGCTGGAGTCTGGCACGCGACTTCGGGCCGGACGCGGTACGAATCCGCCCTAAGGGGTCATACTGACCATCATGAGCGCAGAGTCTCCCGGTGCCGTCCGTCCCGCCGTGTCACAGTTGCCCGCGTATCGACCTGGGAAAGGTGTCGCGCAGGCTGAGGCCGAGCACGGCATCACCGATGCGATCAAATTGGCTTCAAACGAGAACCCATATTCGCCGATTCAGCAGGTCGTCGATGCGATCGCTGCGGCGGCGGTGGAGGTGAACCGCTACAGCGACCATCGCGCCAGCGAGCTGCGATCCGCAATCGCCGAATGGCACGGCGTTGGTGAGGACCAAGTCACCGTGGGGTGCGGCTCGGTCGGCCTTATCCAGCAGCTCTTTTTGACCTATGTCGATCCGGGCGACGAAGTCGTCACGCCGTGGCGATCGTTCGAGGTGTACCCGATCGACACGATGCTGATGGGTGCGCAGCTTGTGCCGGTGCCGCTTGTCGACGGCGCGGTCGATCTCGATGCCGTGGCGGGCGCCGTCACCGAACGCACGAAGCTTGTCCTCGTCGCGACGCCGAACAATCCCACCGGTCCAGCGGTGAGCACCGACGCCCTTCGTGCGATGCTCAAGCAGATCCCTCGCCGGGTGATCGTCCTCATTGACGAGGCCTACCGGGAGTTCGTCGACCCGTCATTCGGCGACCCGGTCCACGACCTCCTTCCCGACTTCCCGAACGTCGTCGTGACCCGGTCGATGTCCAAGGCCTACGGCCTCGCCGGACTCCGCGTCGGCTATCTCGTGAGCGACCCAGCAGTTGTCACCGAGGTCGACAAGACCTTGCTGCCGTTCGCCGTCAACTTCGTGGCGCAGGAGGCCGCCCTTGCGGCCGTCCGGCATCGTGCTGAGTACCAGTCCAAGATCGACGTGATCATGAGTGAGCGGGAGCGGGTCGTGTCCGAACTGGAGGCGACCGGCTGGCAACTCTTCCCGACCCAGGCCAACTTCGTGTACTTGGAGCTCGGCGACCGGACCGACGGGATTTATGTGGAACTTGAGCGTCGTGGGGTTGTGACCCGCCCCTTCGCTGGTGAAGGCATCCGGGTCACCATCGGCACGCCGGCCGAAAACGACCAGTTTCTTGCTGCCCTTGCCGAGGCCATCAACTAAGCGTTCCGAACGGTTTCGAAGCCTGAGAGCACGGCCGCCACGTTTTGGCCGATTTCCTCGGCGGCATAACCGCCCTCCATCACCAGCACTGTCGGCAGTTCGATTGCGGCCAGGCACTGGCCGGCACTGTCGAAGTCCGGGTGCTGAAGCCGAAAGTGGGAAATCGGATCGTCGACGAAGGTGCCGAGTCCGAGCGAAACGATGAGTGCCGTGGGGGAGGAGGTGTTCATCCAGTCGATCGCGCGGTCGAGCGTGCCGAACCACGTCTCGGCTTCCGTCCCTCGGGGGAGCGGCAGGTTGCGGTTGTGTCCCTCGCCCCGACCGGCACCGTGCGCGTCAGCGTGGCCCAAGAAGTGGGGGAATTCCTCCGAAGGATCGCCGTGAATGCTGCAAACCCGCACGTCGTCGCGCTTGTAGAAGATGTCCTGCGCCCCGTTTCCATGGTGGTAGTCGACGTCGAGCACTGCGACCTCTGCATGTCCCCTAGAGCGCAGCCGCTACGCAGCGATGGCGGCGTTGTTGAGATAGCAGTACCCCCCCGAACTGGTCCTTCATCGCACGTTGGCCCGGTGGCCGACACCGGGCGAACACAACCCGCGTCCTATCGAGGACCCGCTGGGCCGCCGTATCGGCGATCGCAGCGCTGTCGCGCACGGCCTCCCAGGTGCCCTCGCTGATCGAACAATCCGCCGCAAACGAGTAGTAGCCGAGCTCGGCTTCGAGCGTGGCTGGGCGTACGTCGCGGAACCGACGCGCTGGCCAACCGAACGCCATCGCGCCAGCCGCCTCATGGCCCTCGGCCTGCCAGCGCGCCCATGCCACGGCGAGGAAGCGGACGTACTCGGGATCATGGACTTCACCGACGAGCTGTGTATCGAACGCGATGGAGCCGATCGTCTCATGCGCCCCGTAGCCGTCAAGCGCCCGGTCAACGTGCTCGTCACGATCAGGGCTCTCCCTCGAGCGCACGATCGTTCCCCCATCAAGCTCAAGGCCGTGGTGACGGCGGTGGGTCTCTGAACGAACAACGATCACGACGGCATCCTTGCGATGCACTTGACCCAGAGTCACCCGAGCAACACCCGGAAGGCGTACCGTGCGAGCCATGTCCCACGACCTCAAGTTCGGATGGCTGTCGCCGGTGATCGGCAACGCCGGCAGCGACCACCAGGCGATCGTCCTGTACCAACAGGAGCACATTCTCCCGACCGCGCTTCCGTACTTCGACAGCCTTTGGGTCGCTGACCACTTCTACGGCTTCGACGCTCGCACCGACCCATTCCTCGAAGCCTGGACGACCCTGACCTGGTTGGGCGCCAAGTTCCCCGACGTCACCCTGTGCCACCACGTACTCGGCCAGGGCTATCGACCACCTGCTCTCACGGCGAAGATGGCCGCAACGCTGCAGACCCTGACCGGTGGCCGCTTCGTGCTCGGCATCGGAGCCGGGTGGCGCGCCGACGAGTATGCGGCCTATGGCTACGACTTCCCGAAGCCATCAGTGCGTTTCGCACAGCTCGAAGAACTCATCCAGATCTGCCGTCTGATGTGGACCGAAGACAATCCGAGCTTCCACGGTGCGCACTACTCGATCGCCGACGCGAGCGCTCCGCCGCTACCGGACCCGGTACCCCGGATCTGTATCGGTGCGTTCGGCTCCAAGGTCGGTCTGCCGCTGGTCGGTCGTCAGGCCGATCAGTGGAACTGCTTCTTCCTCGGCGACGACGACTGGCGTATGCGTCTCAGCATCGTCCGCGAGTCTGCGGAGAAGGCCGGCCGCGACCCTCACTCGATTGAGGTTGGCACCACGATCGAGCGTCCGCTGCCGGCGACCGACGCCGAAAGCGAGGCGCTCCTTGAGCACCTCTCACACCTGCGGGAACTCGAGATCACCCACTTCACCATGGATTTTGGACATCCGTTGACGCCCGAGTACGTCCTCCGGTTTGCCGAGCAGGTGATCGACGTCATGCGAGCGTCGTAATTGTCAGCCGTGGGGGAGGAGCACCGTGCGGGCCTCGGTGCCGGCTCGCATGGCGTCGAACGCACCGATGAGCCCGTCGAGGCCTGCGGTGTTCGAAATCATCTCGTCGAGTTTGAGCTGGCCGTTCATGTAGAGATTGGTGAGCGTGCGGAAGTCCTTGCGCGGCTTGGCGCCTCCGGCACGGATACCCATCAGGTTCTTGTTTTGGTGCAGCGACTGGAAGTTGTAGGTGACGGTTGCGGTGAGGTCGGGCACGCCGACGGCGCAGACGTTGCCGCCGGCCCGTGTCATATTGATCGCATCTGCAAGCAGCCCGGTGTGGCCGACCACCTCGAACGCATGGTGGACACCGCCACCACTCAGTTGCTTCACAGTGTTGACCATGTCGAGATCGTCTTCGGCCAGGATGAAGTCGGTGGCGCCGAACTCGTTGGCAAGCTTCTCTTTTTGAGGAATGCGGTCGATAGCGATGATCTGACTCGCTCCAACCAGCTTCGCGGCCTGGATGACGTTGAGACCGACGCCGCCGGCACCGATCACGACACAGGTGTCACCGAGCTGGACCTGTGCACGGTTGAAGACCGCGCCCGTGCCAGTCATCACGCCGCAGCCGATGAGCGCAGCGCTGCTCAGTGGCATTTCCTTCGGGATCGGGATGCACTGGTTCTCGGCGACGATCGTTTCCTGCACGAACGCGCCGATGTTGGCGAAGTTGTAGAGCGGTTGATGACCTTCGGCGTAGGGCTGCGCGAGGCCACCCATGCCGACCGCACAGTTACCCGGGTCACCGACCTCGCAGTCGGAGCAGTGGCCGCAGTTACCGAACGTGGAGAGGATGACATGGTCGCCAACCTCGCAGTAGGTGACGGCCGAGCCGACCTCGACCACCTTGCCCGCGGCCTCGTGGCCAGGAATCAGGGGCGTCGGCATGTAGTACTTGCCGTGGATACAGCTCATGTCACTGCCGCAGACGCCGGCAGCATGGATCTCGACGCGTACCTGTCGTGGCGAAAGATCGCCGACCAGCCGAATCTCATCCGACAGTCGAACGCTGTCTTCGGTCGTCCCTTCGCAGATGAGTCCCTGCATGGGATCCTCCTATCACCTAGTCGCCCCGCAGTCTGGCGGCTCGGCGCCCTGAACGCACGTTGCAGAGAAACAGAGAGCAAGCGACAATCTGCCCACCTCGAAAAAGGAGATCTCGAATGACTGACGCTCTCAATCCGTTCCGGCTCGATGGGAAGGTCGCAGTCCTGACCGGTGCTGGGAGCGGTATCGGCAAGGCCACGGCCGAATTGTTTGCGTCCGTGGGTGCTTCCTTGATTCTCGGTGACATCGATGAGGCAGCGGTGACTGCGACTGCCGACGCGATCACCGCTGCCGGTGGTAACGCCGTGGGCGTGCGTTGCGACATCACCCAAAAGTCTGACAACGACGCGCTTGTGGGCCGAGCCGTAGCCGATCACGGACGTCTCGACGTCATGGGAAACATCGCTGGCGTTCCCCACAACCAGATGATTACCGACGTCACGGAGGAAGAACTTGACCGCATGATTGCGATCAATCTGAAGGGGCCCTTCTTCGGAGTCCAGGCGGCGCTTGGGCAGATGCTCACACAGGAGACGGGTGGCTCAATCATCAATGTGGCCTCGTCTGGTATGGACTTCGCTGCTCCGACCCTGGCGGTATACGCAATGACAAAGGCGGCGGTCGCCAGCCTCGGTCGCACCGCAGCGATCGAAGGCGCTCACAAGCGAGTGCGCGTCAACACGATTGCGCCGGGCGCAACGGTGACCGCCTTCACCGAAGTCTCGGTCACTGACGAAGAGGGCAACATAAATGCGGAGGCCCTTGACGGCAAGATCGAGATGCTGACGGGCGCCTCGCCGATGCAGATGATTGGTGAGGCGGACGACCAGGCCAATTTGATCCTGTACCTTGCATCTGACGCTTCCCGGTTCGCCACAGGTCAGATCTGGCGCTGCAACGGCGGCGCCCCGATGGTCTGGTAGGCCACCGCTGAGGCAGTTGCGAGGCAGAGCCGTTCACCGACGGACCTCTGTATTCTGCACCTGTGGCGATCACCCTCGCACTCCTCACTGCCGCGCTGTTCGGGACAGGAGATTTCCTGGGCGGTTTGGCTGGGAAACGAATGAGTGTCCTGCGCGTGCTGGCCATCTCCCACACCATCGGACTCGTGCTGATCACGGTCGGTGCCATCGTCATCGCAGACGAGTTTCTCCTCGGTGATCTTGTCTGGGGTGCCCTGGCCGGAATCGCCGGTTTCATCGGCCTCGCGCTCCTGTATCGGGGCCTCGCCCGAGGCCCGATGGGGGTTGTCGCGCCGGTTACGGCGATCACGTCAGCCGCAGTCCCTGCCGGGTGGGGGCTGCTCATCGACGACGAGTCGCTTGCTGGGACGGCATGGGTTGGTGTCGTAGTGGCATTGCTCGCTATCGGCCTGGTGAGCGCCTCCCCGGTCGATCAGTCGTCGGTCAGCCTCGCGTCCATCGTGGAGGCCCTACTTGCCGGGATCGGCTTCGGCCTGATGTTCGTCGGGCTGGATCAGACCATCGAGGCCTCTGCGCCATGGCCGATCGTCGCTGGTCGTTTGATGACCGTGACCGCGATGGCGGTCTTCTTCTTCATCGTGAAACGAGAGTCGCCACTCCCGCCCGTTCGAGCCGATATCTGGCTTCCTGCTTTTGCCGGATTCGTGGATACGTTCTCGAATGCGCTGTTTCTCTACGCCACCCTCGAAGGGGATCTGGCGGTCGTCGCCGTGCTCTCGTCGCTGTACCCGATCGCCACAGTGATTCTCGCCCGAATCGTGCTCGGCGAGCGACTCACTCGCCTCCAGCAGAGCGGATTCGTCGCTGCGATGGTCGCTACGACGTTGATCGCAGTCTGAGTGGCAGACTCGTCGAGATGGACCCCGTTCTCGTGGCGCTTGGTGCGACCGACTACCCGCATGACATCGTCGTCTGCAACCCGGAACTCGCCGATACGGCGGCCTTCTGCGAGCACTACGGCTACGAACTCGACGACAGTGCCAACGCGATTCTTGTCGCCGGGAAGTCCGAGCAACGACCTGTGGCGTGCTGTGTCGTTCTTGCTTCGACTCGTTTGGACGTCAACGGTGTGGTTCGGAAGCGCCTCGGGACTCGAAAGGCGTCCTTTGCCTCGCCGGAGGAGACGATGGAGCGTTCCGGCGGGATGATGATAGGTGGCGTCACGCCCTTTGGGCTTCCTGGCGATCTACCGGTCTGGATCGATGCTCTGGTGATGGAGCGAACGCAGGTGATTGTCGGTGGGGGAAGTCGAGACCGAAAGGTTTTGTGTCCGCCCCAGGCACTCGCTGCGCTGCCCACCGCCGAGGTGGTCGAGTCGCTTGCCAAGGCAGCCAACTGACCTCCACGCACTACGGTGCGACCATGACAATCCCGGTGCCCGCACTCGTGGTTGACGCCGACGCGCTGGATCACAACATTCGAACCATCGGTGAGATACTCCCGGGCTCACGACTGCGTCCGCACGTCAAGGCCTTCAAGTCGACGGCGCTGGCACTACGCCTTGCGGATGTCGGCCACCGGGCTTTCACGTGCGCGACCGTTCGCGAGGTCGAGGGAATGGCGGCTGCGGGCCTGGGCGACGATCTCCTGCTCGCAAACGAAGTGCTCGATCGGGCCCAACTTCAGCGTCTTGGCGAAGTCGACGCATTCGTCACCATCGCCGTTGACTCCGATGAAGCGGTCGATCGCGCCGCCGCAGCGGGGCTTCGCAACGTCCTGATCGACGTCAACGTCGGTTTGCCGCGCTGCGGAATCGCGCCCGGCGACGCAGGCCGACTCGCCGATCGGGCCCGAAGCGCCGGACTCGAGGTCCGTGGCGTCATGGGCTACGAAGGCCATCTGATGATGGTGGAGGAGCGCTCCAAGCGCATCCACCTTGTCGAGAAGGCCATGGCGCTGCTGCTCGAGGCTGCGGCGCAGGTCGGCGGCGACATCATCTCGGCGGGCGGTACCGGCACTTACGACACCAACACGTGGGCCAGCGAAATCCAGGCCGGCACTTTTCTCCTC